>PVMK01124228.1_pt1 | contig 40944 bp, 41 predicted proteins | sample 1853481 | NCBI WGS metagenome assembly PVMK01 (sample SAMN08533507, study PRJNA380276) | Marine sediment metagenome, whole genome shotgun sequencing project.
CTGGACCCTGATTCCGGTTCAGTACGATAGAAATGAACATGGCGCTGAAAACGAGCACGCCAATCACAACGCAAACCCAGAGAATGACCATGTGAATCTGGTCGGTCATTATGGACTGGGAGGTCACGCCACGTGGCATGTTGATTTCATTTCCGGTGTAGCCGGGCGCAGCCAGGAGCAACCAGAAAGCGGCAATAACTGCCGCGGTTACTGCTGCTGCAACAATGAAAGTATTTTGTTTCTTCATCGGAATTCAGGGCCTCAGAATTTTAATGCGCCTTTCATGGCGCTGTGTTCTACGATTGCACTTTTTAAGCATTGCACCAGTTCGTGCTTTTCTTCACTGGTAAGAAACGAGCCCAGTTCCACTGTCTGCGACCCGGATCTTAATTGGACCCTGGGCCTGTACCAGGCTACTTCAGGCTGTTTCAACTCGACTACTGCCCAGGCGGTATCAAGTTCGGTTTGGCGTTTTCTCTTGTGTCTCCACTGTGTCACCGTGATCCTTTCTGCGCAGATATCAATGACATCCGAGACCCAGGCTCTTTCCCAGGCCCTGACCAGAATCCAGCCCACCAGCGCGAGCTGAATACCTGCGATCAGGAGTATCGGCCAGTATCCCAGTAACGCCAGCAAAACCGCGAGGCCCAGGCTGACTACCGCCAGCGCCAGCAACAGGCTGACCAGACCGCCTGCGTCCAGGGAGAAGTTCCCCCTGGCCAGGATGCTCGCTTGCGTCCTGTCAGAATTTTGCCACGTTAGGACCATGGAAACGCCTGAGTGGAACGCCAAACCGCTAATTGTATCCGTGCATCCAAGTCAGGGGCAAGAAAAGCTTGATAATTTTCACCACGTGTTTTCATGATTGCGCCCGGGGAGTAAACTGGTCTGGACCTTTGTTCAGTACTGGGAGTGCCTGCAGTGAACAACCCCTTGAGGGATAAAATTAACCGCGCTTACCTCGCGGATGAAACGGAATCTGTGAACTGGTTGCTGGCCCGGGCACGGCTCGATTCTGATGCGGAAAATCGTGTTAATCAGCGGGCTCAGTCGCTGGTCAGGGCAGTCCGCTCGCGGCGGGCCGAGCAGGGCCTGCTGGATGCATTCATGCAGGAATACGATCTTTCTTCGGAGGAAGGCGTGGTCCTGATGTGTCTCGCTGAAGCGCTGTTACGGATTCCCGATGACGACACTGCGGAAAAGCTGATCGCCGATAAAATGGGTGACGCGGACTGGGAGTCCCATCTTGGGAAAAGCTCGTCCGTTCTCGTGAATGCTTCCACCTGGGGCCTGATGTTGACCGGAAAACTGGTCGCACTGTCTGAATCGACGCAATCCAGTTTCAAATCAGCTTTGAAGCGGCTGGTTAACCGTAGCGGCGAGCCGGTGGTTCGCACGGCCATTCGACAGGCAATGCGGATCATGGGCCATCAATACGTGATGGGCCGGACCATTGACGAAGCAATGGATCGTGCGCAACAGAAAAAGAACCGGATTTACCGGCACTCTTTCGACATGCTGGGCGAGGCTGCGTTGACCAGCGAGGATTCCGAGCGCTACCTGGATTCGTATCGTGCTGGTATTTGCTCCATCGGCGCCCGCGAAATCCCGGATGATATCTTCGCAGCGCCAAGTATCTCGGTGAAACTGTCGGCACTCCATCCGCGGTTCGAATTCAGCCAGCGAGATCGTGTTTTGCGTGACTTGACACCCAGAGTACTCGAATTGGCGCAACTGGCGATGGAGAATCGCATAGCCCTGACCGTGGATACCGAGGAAGCTGACCGCCTGATGCTGACCCTGGATGTATTCTGCGCCGTTTTCCAGGATCCGTCGCTTGCGGGCTGGAGTGGTCTGGGCCTGGCCCTGCAGACATACCAGAAACGCGCGCCGGCGGTCATCGAGATGTTGGCCAGCCTGTCAGGCAAGACGGGTCAGCGGATTCCAATCCGGCTGGTAAAAGGCGCTTACTGGGATGCGGAAATCAAATACGCTCAGGTCGAGGGCTACCAGGGTTACCCCGTCTTTACGCGTAAAGCGAATACGGATGTCTCTTTTTTGGCCTGCGCAAAAATGGTATTCGCCAACCGGGAAGCCTTCTACCCGCAATTTGCCACGCACAACGCCCAAACAATCGCCGCCGTCACGGAATTGGCGGGTGACCGCCTCGATTACGAATTCCAGCGCCTGCACGGCATGGGGGAAGACCTTTACGGCATCGTAATGACTGAAAAGGGATTTCGTCATGCCTGCCGGGTTTACGCTCCGGTTGGCAGTCATGAAGACCTGTTGCCCTACCTGGTGAGACGTTTGCTGGAAAACGGATCCAATACATCATTCGTTAACCGGATTGTCGACGAAACACTGCCGGTCGAGAAGGTGGCCGAGAACCCCATACAGAAAGTCATGGAGACCACTCCAGTCCCGCATCCTGCGATCCCGATGCCCCGTGACCTGTACGGTGATGAGAGGGTCAATTCGGCAGGCTTTAATCTTGCGAACGAAGCTGACGTGGCTGAGTTGACGGCCAGAATGAAACCATTCGCGGAAACCCGTTGGGACGTGGAACCGATCCTGGCAAGAAAACTGAGCCGCAACGGTGGGCAAACAAAAGACAACATCAATCCGGGCCGTCTGGATGACAAGGTCGGGTTGGTGCGCCGGATCAGCCTGGAGGAACTGGAAGGGGCAATAGAAGACGCATGCGCTTTTACCGCCGACTGGGACCATACGCCAGGCAGTGAACGTGCGGCCATGTTGGAAACCGCCGCAGACCTGATGGAAGAGAGTTTCCCTGAATTCATGGCCCTGAGCGCGCGGGAGGCTGGAAAAACAGCCCAAGACGCGGTTTCGGAAATCCGCGAAGCGGTTGATTTCCTGCGCTACTATGCATTGCAGGCCAGGAAAAATTTTGCTGCTCCCATCGTGTTGCCAGGCCCGACCGGAGAGCGCAACGAGCTCAGCCTGCACGGCAAAGGTGTTTTTGCCTGCATCAGCCCATGGAATTTTCCGCTGGCCATTTTCACCGGCCAGGTCAGCGCTGCGCTGGCCGCCGGTAACACGGTCCTGGCCAAACCGGCTGACCAGACGCCCGCCCTTGCTGCCCTTGCTGTGCGCATCATGCATCAGGCAGGGATACCCCGGGCAGCCCTGCAACTGGTGCCTGGCAGAGGCTCTGTCGTTGGCGCCAGGCTGACATCAGACCCACGGATAGCCGGGGTAGCGCTTACCGGATCGATGAGTACGGCGCACCTGATCAACCGCAGCCTGGCTGCGCGCGATGCGCCGCTGGCGGTGATGATCGCCGAAACCGGTGGACAGAACACGATGTTGGTTGACAGTTCCGCTTTGCCGGAGCAGGTTGTACTGGATGTCATTCGCAGCGCCTTTCACAGCGCCGGGCAACGCTGCTCTGCGCTGCGGGTCCTGTACCTCCAGGATGACGTGGCAGACCGGATCATCGGATTGTTGGCGGGGGCAATGCAGGAACTGATTATTGGCGACCCCGGGAATTTGTCCACTGATGTGGGGCCGGTGATCGACGGTAGCGCACTCCGGGAGCTTCGGGCGCATGCCGAAAAAATGGAAAAAGAGTTCAGATTGATCGCAAAGGCGCCGCTCGACCCTGATCTTCCAGGCCATTACATGGCGCCCTGTGCGTTTGAGATTGACTCGATCAACTCACTGGAAGAGGAGGTTTTCGGGCCGATACTGCACGTGGTCCGGTACCGCGCCAAAGACCTCGACCGGGTTATCGATGAAATCAACGGAACCGGTTTTGGCCTTACACTGGGTGTCCACAGTCGTATTGACCGCACCCAGCGGCACATTGCGAAACATGTTTTGGCCGGAAATTGCTACATTAACCGGAACATGATCGGCGCCGTGGTCGGCGTTCAGCCTTTCGGGGGTGAAAGGCTTTCCGGAACCGGACCGAAAGCTGGTGGTCCACATTACATGTTCCGCTTCGCAACGGAACGTACTCTGACCGTGAATACCGCTGCGGTCGGAGGTAACGCAGTCTTGCTCGAATTGGATGACTAAATGTACCTGCAGTTTTTTGGATTAAAAGAAACGCCATTTTCGCTAACGCCCGATCCGGCGTTCGTCTATCTCAGCGCAGCGCATCGCGATGCGCTCGCACACCTCCTGTATGGGGTGGGGCAGGGTGGCGCGGGCGGTTTTGTCCAGTTGACCGGTGAAGTCGGGACGGGCAAAACGACGATTTGCCGTTGCCTGTTGGAACAGGTGCCCGAAGAGACCCAGGTAGCCCTGGTGTTAAACCCTCTGATGACCCCCCGGGAACTGCTTGCCACGATCTGCGAGGAGCTGGGTATAGAAACCGGAGACATCTCAGACAGCAACAAGCTGATGGTGGATGCCCTCAACAAGTACTTGCTGGAACAGCACGCCGGCGGGCGGCACGTGGTGGTGGTGATCGACGAGGCGCAAAATCTGAGTCCTGAAGCGCTGGAACAGGTACGGCTCCTGACCAACCTGGAGACGGCAAAGGAAAAGTTGCTGCAGATGGTACTGCTCGGCCAACCGGAACTCAGGCAATTGCTGCAAAGACAGAACCTTCGACAGCTATCGCAGCGCATTACCGCCCGTTATCACCTTGCGCCGCTGAACCAGGAAGAAACCCTGGCCTATGTGAAGCACCGAATGCAGGTGGCTGGCGCGCAGCGGAATCCATTCAAGCGTTCCGCCATGCGCGCCTTGTATCAACGATCGGGCGGGGTGCCCCGCCTGATCAACATTATTGCCGATCGCTCGCTCGCCAGCGCGTACGCCCGGGAATCAGGAAATGTCACCCCCGCGATGGTGAATGCCGCCGCGAATGAAGTTCAACCGAGTGAGACACGAGTACGCTCAAGTCGCTGGCCGGTGGTGGTCGCCACGGCATCAGCGGCCATGGTAGTGCTGTTGAGCCTGGTGATGTGGGGCTCCCCGGTGCTCGACAGCTTGCGCCCGGCGCCCGTGGAGGAACCGCTCAAGATTGCGCAATCGGAACCCATTCCCGCGCCAGCGAAGCCGGTTCAGGAAACAGCGCGACAGGTGGAGCAGGCCAGGGAAGATCCTCCGGTCGGCGCCTACAGCGGGGACTTGATACCTGCTGAGCCGGTAATGTTGTCCCGGATCGATCCGGACTGGCTGGAAGAGCAACACCGGCTGGTCTGGCAGTCGGTTGCGAAATTGTGGCAGGACGACGCAAGCGCGAGCGCTATCGTATCAGCGTGTAATGGCGTATCCGGTACCGGTTATGCCTGTCTTCGCGACCAGGGAAACTGGTCCAGGATACGAAAGCTGGGATTGCCGGTGATACTGGTTCTTCAGGATGACAGCTCGAGATTACTGGTACTGAACGGATTCTCACGCGAAGGATTGCTGGTGGGTTCCGGTGATGATGTTATCGAAGTATCCCGTGATGCGGTTGAGGACCAGTGGCTGGGGGAGTACATTATTGCCTGGCCGCAGGCTCCGGACTGGCCCGGGCAGATCAGCCGTGGTGAGTCTGGTGCGGCTGTCGATATCGTAATGGATATGGCTGGCCTGGCTGAACCGGCCTGGATCGGATCCGGTATTTTTGATGCGAATTTTGAATCATGGCTAATGACATTTCAACGCCAACATGGCCTCAAGGCGGATGGAATTGTCGGTCCGAACACGCTAATTTACCTGATGGCCCCCACCATTACACAGCCCCGACTGATTGTGGCCGCTGAGGAGAAATCTTAAGCCATGTCTATATTGCTGGAAGCTTTGAAAAAGTCGGAGCGTCAGCGGCAGTTGGGTCAAACACCCACGCTTCAAACCGGCGTAGAGGACCAACCGCAATCACAATCAGGCCTGAATCACTGGATTCCCCTGTCATTGATGGTGCTGAGCGCATGCGTCATGGTCTGGTTCGGCTGGCAGCAATTTCGGGTTCCGGAGTTGGGGGATGCTCCTGCTATTCCTTCCACCGTGGCGACAACTGATGAGGAGTCGCAACCCCGGACGATGACCGAGTATTTCCAGTCAAGAAGCAAAAGCCGGGAGGAACAGGCGGCGCCCCCACCCGCAAACTCGAAGAAAAGTGAAGATGAGAAGACCAGGCTGAACAAGACTTTCAATGAATTTACGGCGGACAATACTGAGGCTGAAGCAGCACCACCAACGAATGATCAAATCGTTGCCGCAGAACTTTCATCAACCCAGGACTCTGAGGCTGAGGCGTCAACAAGCCGGCCCAGGCAATCGAGATCCGAGCCAGTTCAACTGCAGGCTGATCCGGGTCAGTCAGACCTTGAGCCACATATCGCAGAACCGATCAGTTACTGGGAATTGCCACAGGGCATCAGGGACAACCTCCCGGAAATAAGAATAACGGTCCTGGTTTATGCAGAAGAGCCGGAAGACCGGTTCCTGTTGACCAACGGCCAGAGAATGGCTGAGAAAGATGAATTGCAAGGCGGCCTGGTGCTGGACGAGATCCGAAGGGATGGAGCCATTTTTCTATACAGGAAATATCGTTTTCTCGTAAAAGGGTGATCGCGTGAACAACGGGATAGTTACCAACTGGTCGGAGAACCCGCCGCATCCTCCTTTCGTCACGATCAGTATCAGCCTGCTGTGTGTATTCGCCCTGTTCGTATACAGCGGGCTAAGCCCCATGATGCAACAGGTGATGATCGATGTAGGCGGCATGCAGCCGTCTTATATCGCTGCCTTGCTCGGTGAGGGTCCGGGCTCCTGGTGGAGCATTTCTGCGCTCAGTGTCGTGACTTCCCTGTTTGTCCACGCGAGCTGGCTCCATTTGCTGGGAAACCTGGTTTACCTGTGGGTCTTTGGAATCAAGGTTGAACAACGCCTGGGTTCGGTCGGGATGATATTGCTCCTCTTGCTGGGCGGGGCCCTGGCAAACGTGATTGTAGCGTTACGCGTACCGCAACTCGATACACCGATAATTGGCGCCAGCGGCGCTGTTTCAGCCGTGGTCGGGGCCTATCTCGGATTATTTCCCGGGCGGAAAATCGGGCTGTTCCTGCCGCTGGGCTTGTATTTGCAATTTGCCCGCGTTCCCGCACTACTGGTCATTGGTTCCTGGTTTACTCTGCAGTTGCTTTACACAGTATTTGGCCCCATTAATGGGGCGGTAGCATGGTGGACCCATCTGGCCGGATTTGCGCTGGGTCTGAGTTTTGCCCTGGTCGCCAGGGCCCTTGCGCAAATCAGGTTATAATTCCTCCAGCGATAAATTGAAAACGACATGGCAGAGAAACGGCTTTATAAAATCATATTTCTGAATAACGGCAAGGTTTATGAGTTGTTCAGCGAGGGTGTGACATCCAGCGGCCTGTGGGGATTCATCGAGGTGTCCGACCTGGTGTTTGATCTTACGGCAGGACTGGTCGTTGACCCAACCGAAGAAAAAATGCGCGAGGAATTCAAAGACGCCCGTGTGCTGCACCTGCCCATCCAGAGCGTGCTGCGTGTTGAAGAAGTGGAAAAGCGTGGTCAATGCCTGATCCGCGATCGCGAGTCCGGCGAGAAAGTGACGCCGTTCCCAATCCAGCCACATGGACGCTCAGTTCCCGACTAGTCGGTGTCGGCATCACCCGTTGCGGTTTCGCCTGCAATAATTCCGGCTTCTCTGAGGGCGCTCAGTACTTCTTCCAGCGGAAAGTCATCGAGCGCGGAATCCATATTTGGTAGCTCACTCCCGCTGGTTCCGGTTTCCCTGTCGAGATGTCGTTCGAGATCTGCTTCACGCTGTCTGCCTGCGCCATTTTCGGCATATTCATCCCACTCGATGACGACATCCGGCTCAATGCCCGCGGCCTGAATTGAACGGCCGGACGGTGTGTAATAGCGTGCGGTTGTCAACTTGATACCGGCGCCGTTACGCAGTGGCAGCACCGATTGGACCGAGCCCTTTCCGAAGGTGCGCTCACCGACAATCAGCGCCCTTGAGTGGTCCTGTAATGCGCCGGCCAGTACTTCCGATGCCGAAGCCGAGCTGCGGTCGACCAGCAGCATCAGCGGCGTATCGGGAAGCCACTGGCCCGGGTGGGCCGTGAATTCCATCTGCATGGTCGAATTCCGGCCCCGTGTCGATACAATCACCCCCTCGTCCAGGAAGCCATCGGCCATCGCCACCGCCTGTTGCAAGACGCCGCCCGGGTTATTTCTCAGGTCGATGATCAGCGCGCGCAGTTCGATCCCATCTTCTTCTATCGAGTCGAGTGACTGCTTCAGGTCCATGGCGCTATCCCGGTGGAACTGCGCCACCTTGAAATAACCGAAGGCACCGTCAAGCAGCCTGAAACTGAGCGTCGGCAACTTGATGTATCGCCTGGTGATCGTCAGTTCACGCGGTTCCCCATCCGCGGGCATGACAGTCAGTACAACTTCGGTATCGGGTTGGCCCTGAAGCTTATCCATCGACTCACTCAGGAGCCGGCCTTTAACCGGTTGGCCGTCGATGGAAGTGATCACGTCACCAGGGTTGATGCCTGCCTGGTCGGCCGGGCTGTCGTTGATGATGGCGTTGACCACGATTCTGCCGTCACGGCCCCGTACTTCAACCCCGATGCCGCTGTAACGGCCTCGGGCGGCATCGTTGAGATCCTCGTATTCCCTGGCCGGCAAATAGCTGGAGTGAGGGTCCAGTTCCAATAGCATTCCCCGGATCGCCGCGTCCAGCAGGGTCTTGTCATCAACTTCTTCCACGTAGTTTTTTCGGGCCTGGTTGAACACATCGGTGAATGTGCGCAGGTCGTCCAGGGTGAGTTGTGCGGCCTGCCCGGCGGGGGTGTCTGTTGGCGCCGCTTCATTGCCATCCTGGGCGAAAGCCATTGAAATACTGGTGAGGAAAGCCAGGATGAATGAAAAATTACGAATATTTCTTGTCATTGTCTTCTCATCTCTTCAGCCAGGCGGCCGGATCTACGGCCTTACCGTTCTTTCTCAATTCAAAATACAGCCCCTGGTCACTTCCCGGGTTGCTGCCCACGATGCTGATGATCTCTCCAGGCTCTACCCAGGCTCCCGCTTCTCGCAACAGGCTCTCATTATGAGCATAAAGACTCAAATACCCCTGGCCGTGGTCGATGATCATCAGCAAGCCATAACCCCGCAGCCAGTCAGCGAAAGCCACCCTTCCGTATGCGACCGATTTGACTTCGGTGCCTGTTTCCGCGCCGATCAACCACCCCCGCCAATGCAATCCACCCGCCCGGCGCTGCCCGAAAGCATGCCTGACCGGCCCCGTGACAGGCAGTGGCAGCCGGCCTTTGCGTTTGGCTATGCCAACCCTGCTGCCGAGGTCTGCCGGAATATCGGCGAGCACATCGCTCAGCCGTTCCAGCAGCGTTTCGAGATCCCGCCGGTTTTGTTCCAGTTCCTGCAAGCGGGTCTCTTCGCTGTCAATCTGGCTGGACAATTGCGCGAGCAGAATATTTCTCTCCTCCCGTTGCTGCTTCAGTCGGTTCAGCACAGCGCGTTGTTCATTTTGAACATTTTCAACTCTCAACAGTTCCCGGTCGATGGATTGTTGCATGCCTTCCAGTGTTGTCAATGCCTCCCGCAGGCCTGAGATCTTATCGACCTGGGCTCGATTCAGGTAATCGTAGTATGCAAGCATCCTGCCCAGGCGCACGGGGTCGTCCTGGTTGAGGACCAATTTTATCCGCGACTGGCTACTCATCCGGTAGGCTGACCTGACCTGTTCCGACAGTTGCGCTATCCGCTCATCGAGACTGGAGAGGTAGTTTTCTCGCTGTTGCCTCAACGTTTCCAGTTCCGCAAGGTGTTCTTTGCGCTGTTGTTCCAGTGCCCGGTAATCGAGATTGGCTTGTTGGATTGCGAGATCCACTGCCCGTAGCTGATCCTGCTCTTTCCGATGGTCTGACCGCGACTCTTCCAGTTGTTCCCGGAGTTTGCCAATGGCCTGCGTTACCTGCTTGAGTCTGGATTCTGCCTGTGATTTATCAAGGTCCTGCTCAGCCGCTGCAGCACATGGGAATCCCAGTGCAAGCAGCAGGGCCGAGCAGGCCAGCAAGGTATTTGCGGTGTGTTTCAGGAGTTCAGACCGGGCCAGTTTCAAATTCCAGCAACGACCGCCCGGTCATCTCTTCGGGTTGCGCCAGGCCAAGTAAATCCATCATGGTGGGTGCGATGTCCCGCAGAGAACCGTCGTTTTTCATCGTTGCCTGACGCCCGTGATACAGCAATGGCACTTTGTTGGTGGTGTGGGCTGTGTGGCTTTGTCCGCTCTGCGGGTCCACCATCAATTCAATATTGCCATGGTCCGCGGTGATCAGTAGCTCACCCCCCGCGTCGTCGATCGCAGCCCTGACTTCGGCCAGGCAGTGGTCAACCGCCGCGACTGCCTTCATTGCAGCCTCGAGCTTGCCGGTGTGACCGACCATATCCGGGTTGGCCACATTGCAGATAATCACATCGAATTTTCGGGAACGAATGGCTTCCACCAGGCGGTCCGTCAGTTCCACAATGCTCATCTCGGGTTGGAGATCGTAGGTGGCTACATCAGGCGAAGGAATCAGGATTCGTTCTTCGAGCGGGAAGGGGTCTTCCCTGCCGCCATTGAAAAAAAATGTCACGTGAGCATATTTTTCCGTTTCCGCAATCCGCAGCTGGCGTAGCCCGGCTGCAGACAGTTCCTCGCCGAACAGCCGGGGTAAAGAGGAGGACGGAAATGCGACAGAAACCGGTAATCCGGCCTTGTATTGCGTCATGCAGACGTAGTCAGCGAGGTCGATCCGGTGCCGGTCAAAGCCGTCGAAGGGATCATTGACGAATGCCATGGTGAGTTCGCGCGCACGGTCTGCACGAAAATTGACGAAAATAACCACATCGCCATCATGTATGCCAGAAGCGCCGCCAATAACAGTTGGTTGGACGAATTCGTCATTTTCTCCCCGGGCGTAGGCCTGGGCCAGCGCGGAAATAGCGGTCGCCTCGTGACGCTCGGATTGTGCGGCGGTGATGGCGCGGTAAGCTTTTTCGACGCGATCCCAGCGCTGGTCCCGGTCCATCGCGAAATAGCGGCCGCTGATGGTGCTGAATTCGGCGCCGGGAATGGTGTTCAGTAATTCCTGCATGCGCAGGATTGAAGGTTCAGCACTGCGTGGCGGCGTATCGCGCCCGTCCAGAAAGCCGTGAATGGCAATGGATGCAGCCCCCCTTTGTGCGGCCAGTTGCACGGTTGCGATGAAGTGGTCGTCGTGGCTGTGCACGCCGCCGGGCGATAGCAAACCCATGATATGCACCGTGCCGCCGTTGTTTCGTGCAGCATCGATCGCCGCGCACAATTCAGGGTTTTCCACAAAACTGCCGTCCTGGATTGCTTTGGTGATCCGGCTGAAGTCCTGGTAGACGATGCGGCCGGCCCCGATATTCATGTGGCCGACTTCAGAATTACCCATTTGACCGTCGGGCAGGCCGACCGAGGCGCCCGAAGTCTCGATCAGAACATGGGGGTCGTTTTGCCACATGTCATCCCAGCAGGGCGTATCGGTAAGCATAATCGCGTTGCTGGCGGTTTCATCGCTATACCCCCAGCCATCGAGGATCATCAACAGTAGCGGTTTATGCACGGTTTTGTGATTCATTTCCAAAATTACCCACTTGCAATTTAATGCAGTTGACTCCAGATGTGTCAGGCCCACCGACGGATGTGGGCAAACATTTATTATTTCACAAAAGAGATTGCAGGATGGAGCAGGTAATCGAGTTTGCAGGCAATAATCTACTCATTGTGGGTGGTTTTGTTGCGGTTCTGGGCCTTTTGGTCTGGACCGAGGTGATGCGCAAGGTCCAGGGCTTGAATGAACTGACCCCGGCGGAGGCGGTTCCCTGGATCAACGACCCCAATGCAGTCATCGTTGACATTTCGTCAGTTGCTGACTTTAACAAGGGTCATATCGTGAGCGCACGGAATCTCCAGCCATCCCGGCTGTCGAATCCCGACGACGAGGTAAAGAAACTTAAAGACAATAAGTTGCTGATAGTTTGTAATTCCGGCCAGTCCGCCATTGCAGCCGCTGCCAGCCTGCGCAAGATGGGTGCGAGCGAGGTGGCTGTCCTCAAAGGCGGCATGTCCCAGTGGCGCGGCGATCAGTTTCCGGTTACCACGAAAAAATGAGATAATTTTCTATTACCCAAAAGAGTGATTGAACCATGGCAGAAGAACAGAATCAGGAACCATTAATGACGCCGGACGAAAATGCCTCAGCGCAATTTCAGATCCAGAAGCTTTATGTGAAGGATGTGTCCCTGGAAGTCCCCAATGCACCGCAGGTGTTCCAGGAAGCCGGCCAGGTCGATATTAAAATGAGCCTGGCTCAACGGGTGGAAGAGCTGGGTGACAACCTGCAGGAAGTCGTGTTGACCGTGACGGTTACCGCGACCGTGGGTGAGAAAACCGCTTACCTGGTTGAAGTAGCACAGGCCGGCATTTTCATGCTCACCGGCTTCAATGAACAGTCAGCCCATGCGGTGATGAATATCATGTGCCCAAATGCATTGTTCCCATACGCGCGGCAGTTGATTTCTACCCTGGTGGCGGACGGTGGGTTCCCGCCGTTGGTGCTTCAGCCGGTGAATTTTGAACAGATGTACGCTCAGCGGATGCAGCAAATGATGGAAGAGCAAGAAGCTGGTGCTGCAGACCAGGGTGAAGAAGAAGTGGTTGAGGCCGAATTTCAAACCAACCACTAATCATTTGAAGGATTCTCTGCTTAAACAATGAGCGCTGAATTAACCCAGGCCGTACCAGACAGCGACAGCCCCATGTTTGCTGTCCTTGGCGCGGGTTCCTGGGGTACGGCGCTGTCCATGCAGTTATTGCGATCCGGTTCCAGAGTTGTGCTCTGGGACTGGAATCGCGAGCACATCGAAGCGATTGGCAAAGCTCGCTGTAATGAGCAGTTTCTGCCGGATTACCCACTGCCGGACGGCCTGGTGGTGGAGCCGGACCTGGAGCGCGCTGTGCGCATGGCGGACGAAATCCTGATCGTTGTGCCTTCGCACGCCTTTGTTGGTATTCTCGAGCAAATCAAACCCTGGCTGAAACCGGGGCAGGGTGTTGCGTGGGCCTGTAAAGGGCTGGTGCCCGGTACCGGGCAATTCCTGCATGAACCCGCACAGAAACTTTTTGCTAATGAGCGTCCATTGGCCGTGGTCACCGGCCCCTCATTCGCGAAAGAAGTCGCTGCAAACCTGCCCACAGCGGTGACCGTTGCAGGCACCGAAACGGCCTACTGCACAATGGTGGCGCGGGCGCTTCATGGCGGTAATTTCCGGGCTTACACCAGTGACGATATCCTCGGCGCTGAGCTGGGCGGCTCGGTTAAGAATGTCCTGGCCGTGGCAACGGGTATTTGTGACGGCATGGGCCTTGGCAACAATGCGCGGCAGCTCTGGTGACTCGCGGGCTGGTGGAGATGATGCGTCTTGGCCGCGTTCTCGGAGCTCGTGACCAGACCCTGACCGGACTAACGGGCATGGGCGAGCTGGTGCTCACCTGTACCGGTGACCTCTCCCGCAACCGCAGGCTGGGTCTTGCACTGGGTGCAGGCATGACGGTTGATGCCGCGGTTGCTGAAATCGGTCAGGTGGTAGAGGGCGTGCAGACCTCCGAAGAAGTCTGGCGGCTGGCCCAGAGACATGGGGTGGAAATGCCGATAGCCGAGCAGGTCTACGGAATCATCCACCGGGGTTGGGACCCTTATCAAAGCGTTAAGGACTTGTTGTCGCGCGAGCAGAAGCACGAACACGCCTGACGCTTCTCCTGAGCTAATTCAATCCAGTGAAATCGAGTTGCCGCAGCGCCTCGTAAAGACCAATCGCCACGGTGTTGGACAGGTTAAGGCTCCGGCTGGTTTTTTGCATGGGTATCCTCAAGGTATAGTCACCGCCGATGTTGTCCAGCAGATCCTTCGGCAGGCCGCGTGTCTCCGGACCAAACACTAATCCATCTCCATCCCGGATGGCCGCCCTGGAGTAATTTTTTTTGCCCCTGGTGGAAAATGCCCACAATCTGCAAGCTGCGTTTTGCGCTTGAAATGTTTCCCAGTTTACATACTGACGCACATCAACAAGTTCGTCGTAGTCCAATCCTGCGCGCCGGACCCGGGCATCGTCGAGGACGAATCCAAGGGGGCCAACCAGGTGCAGTCGAACCCCGGCGTTGGCGCACAAGCGGATGATGTTTCCGGTGTTGGGGGGTATCTCCGGTTGATATAAAATTACATGCAACACAGCCAGTCCTCAGGATCCAAGCAACGCTATTTCAGCAGGTGCAGAGTATTGGTATGCGAATTTGCGACGAAACGAATCCCAGTAAACAGGCGGATTTCAGCGTGATTCGATCGGGTGAGAGTCGGTGGGTTTTTCCCTGTGCTATGCATAACTATATGAATATGCAGAAGAATAGGGGTTTTTCGTGAAAATCAAAGATGCTTTCATCTCATTTGACAGAGTAGTTTCATGGGCGTATCTTCTAACCCCTCAGACACAACATCTTGTGTCATAAAAATAAATAGCGCACAATAAGTTGTGCCCATAAATGAATAAAACCAACTAATTACACGGAAGAATTAATGAGCAGCGTGCAGGTTGAGGCCATTGGCACTGATTTTAAAGACATTCCTTTCCAGGCCGCCTCCCTGGATATCTGGGATAAAAAGTACCGTCTGAAGTCGAAAACGGGTGAGTATATCGATGAAACGATAGATGACACCTACAAACGTGTGGCACGCGCTCTGTCAGACGTCGAGGAAAGCAAAGAAAAGCAACAGCAATGGAACCAGTCTTTCCTCTGGGCCCTGCGTCGAGGCGCCATCCCGGCCGGTCGGATTACGTCCAATGCCGGAGCATTACAACACAAGCCGGCGACCTCGACGATCAACTGCACCGTGTCCGGCACGATCAGGGATTCCATGAACGGGATTCTTGAAAAGGTGCACGAGGCAGGATTGACGCTCAAAGCCGGTTGTGGAATCGGCTACGAGTTTTCAACCCTGCGTCCAAAAGGCGCCTACGTGTCCGGCGCCGGTGCATATACTTCCGGTCCGCTGAGTTTCATGGACATCTACGACAAGATGTGTTTTACCGTCTCCTCGGCAGGTGGCCGCCGCGGCGCCCAGATGGCTACCTTCGATGTCGGCCACCCGGATGCGATGGATTTCATTCGCGCGAAACGTGAAGACGGAAGGTTGCGTCAGTTCAACTGTTCTTTGCTGATCACAGAAGAGTTCATGCAAGCTGTCAAAGACAATGAAATATGGTCGTTGGCATTCCCGATGAACGAGCATGAAGCCGATGGCATCGATCTTGATAATCAGGAGGTCGTGATTTGGCGGGAGTGGCCGGACACCCGGGGATACATCACCCGTGAAGATGGCCTGGTGGCCTGCCGCATTTACAAGACCGTACCGGCCCGCAGGATGTGGGACATGATCATGTCTTCGACCTACGATTTCGCAGAACCCGGTTTCATCATGGTCGACCGCATCAACGAGATGAACAATAACTGGTTCTGCGAGAACATCAGGGCGACCAATCCATGTGGAGAACAGCCCCTGCCACCATATGGCGCATGTCTTCTCGGTTCAGTAAACCTGACCCGTTTTGTTGACCGCCCATTTACTGAAAATGCAACTTTCAACTGGAAAGAATACCGGGACGTAGTTCGGATTTTCACCCGGATGCTCGATAACGTGGTGGAAATTAACGGGCTTCCGCTCGGTAAGCAACGTGATGAGATCGCCCGTAAGCGCCGCCATGGAATGGGTTTTCTGGGCCTGGGTTCGACCCTGGCCATGCTGGGGATGAAATACGGCAAGGCGGATTCCCTTGAGTTCACCGAGAAAGTCGCCCGTGAAATGGCGCTTGCCGGCTGGGTGGAAGCGCTGGAACTGACCCGCGAAAAGGGTGCTGCACCCATCATGGAAGAGCAATTTGAAGTGACCGGGGATATGTTGCGCCGCCGCCCGGAGATGCAGGTCGATGGTTATGAAGTGGGTGATATGGTTGCGGGTAAAGTATTGATGACAAAGTACAGCCGGTACATGCAGCAGATTGCGGAGTTTGCGCCGGAGTTGGTCGAGGCCCTGGCAAAGGAAGGATCGCGGTTTACCCACCATACTTCCATCGCTCCCACAGGTACGATTTCCCTTTCATTGGCTAATAATGTTTCCAACGGCATCGAGCCCAGTTTCGCGCACCACTACAGCAGAAATGTCATCCGGGAAGGACGCAAGACCAAGGAAAAGGTCGAGGTCTTCAGTTATGAATTGCTGGCCTACCGCGCGCTGATTAATTCCAATGCCATGCCCTATGCGCAGGATGATGCTTCCAGGTTGCCTGACTGCTTCACCACGGCAGAGGATGTTACTCCAACAGAGCATGTGGACATCCAGGCTGCCGCGCAGATATGGATTGATTCATCCATCTCCAAGACAGCAAATGTGCCGACGGATTTCCCTTACGAGGAATTCAAGGATATATACACTTACGCGCACCAAAAGCAGCTCAAGGGATGTACCACATTCCGTTTCAATCCGGAAGTTTTCCAGGGTGTACTGGTAAAAGACAAAGACCTGGAAAACACGACTTATCGCTTTGTCCTGGATGATGGCGAAGTGGTTGAAGTAGCAGGCAATGAAGAGATCGAATACGACGGTGAAATGCATACCGCGGCGAACCTCTACGACGCCCTTAAAGAGGGGTATTACGGAAAGTTTTGAAAGGACAAGGGATGAGGCATTTGCCTTGAGAATGACAAGGACGTGTACACCAAGTACAGGGAAGTTAATAAAAATAAGACCAGGGATAAAGTGACGGCGAGGGAAATATGGGTTCCGTCTAAAATTATGGAGGTGTTGCGTACAAGGACGTACACCTCTTTTTTGTCAAAGGACCAGTAATGAGTATCAAGATCGCAAATAAAATCATCGGCTATGAAGTCGTAAAAGAAGAAGAAGAGATAGCCGCCAAAGAGGCAGCCGAAGCCCGGGATCGCCCGACAGCAAAGATCATCCGCATGACCGAACAAATTATGCGGCCCGAAGGCATGGAGTCACTTGAGGGCTCCACCTACAAAATCAAAACTCCCCTGGATGACCATGCCATGTACGTCACGATTAACGACATGATATTGAACCAGGGTACCGTACACGAGCAACGCCGGCCTTTCGAGATTTTCATCAACTCGAAAAACATGGACCACTTCCAGTGGATCGTGGCTCTGACCCGGCTGATGTCGGCTGTATTCAGGAAGGGCGGTGACGTGACTTTCCTGGCGGAAGAATTGCAGGCTGTATTTGATCCGCGCGGTGGGTACTTCAAGCCGGGCGGCAAGTTCATGCCCTCCATCATCGCCGATATTGGCGCGGTCATTGAACACCATTTGCAGAAAATCGGCTTGATGGAGAAAGAAGAACTCTCCGAGCAACAGCAACTCATTCTTGATCAAAAAAGAGCGGAGGCTGAAGCCTCAGAGCAAAAAAAAACAGCTGGAATAGAAGACGACGCCAGTTACCCGGCTTCGGCCAAACTCTGTAACAAGTGTCATACCAAGGCTGTAGTGATCATGGATAATTGCGCCACTTGCCTGTCCTGCGGCTATTCCAAATGCGGTTAGCTGACCGTGCATTTGCTTTGGATAGGTCCACTTGTTTTATTGATCGTCTTTATTGCCTCGCCTCGTTTCAGGGGCGATATCGCTGAAACCCGGGTCCGGCGAATCCTGGCTGCAGGGCTCGAGAAAAACCGTTATACCATCCTCAATGACGTGACCATTCCTTCGGGCGGGGGCACAACGCATATCGATCACATCGTTGTATCCAGGTTCGGCATCTTCGTCATCGAGAGTCAGCATGCGCGAGGCTGGGTTTCCGGTGGCGAGTTCCAGGAACGATGGAAGCAGTATCATTTGCGCCGCTTTACACGTTTCGATAACCCCATGCACCGTAACGCCCTGCAGTTGCAGGCCCTGGAAAACCTGCTGAAGGTCCCGGCATCGAAATTCCATCCCGTAGTCGTCATGGTTGGGCAAAAAGGCTTTAAAACACCGATGCCGGGGAATCTGTTGCAGCCTGAAAAGCTCATTGCCTACATGCGCAAGAAGGCCCACCATATCCTGGACGGGGACCAGGCTGACCGCCTGCTTAAAGCGATCGAAGATGCCCGTCTCCGGCCTGACAGTCGTATGTACATCGGGAAACGGACCCTGGTACAGATATTGTTACTCATAGTGCTAATTGTCGGGGCCTACCTGGCCTTTCGAGATGACATTGCTGATCTGCAAAAAAAGTTCGTAGAGCAAAAGGAAAAAAAGGAATCGCCCGGCATGTTCCATCCGGATGGCAGTCGGAAGTCCGAACAGGAACTGTGGGAAGACTCCCTGCTGTGCGCCTTCTCCTCGGACAGTGGCCGTTGCAGTTGTTACGAAGCCAGTGGTTCCAGGGCGGATATCGCTCCCGAAAAATGCCGCTCACTGGCTGAACGCGGATCCATTCTGAAGCAATAGTACGCTCAGTTCAGCCGCGGTTTCGCCGCCCGCCGATCAGGCTGGCCACGATCACGGCGAGGTAGAACATCCCGGTGACCGCCTCGAGAATGACGATAACCTGGGCAACTGACGTGGAAGGGCTTATGTCACCATAACCCAGCGTCGTCAGCGTGACAAAACTGAAGTACGTGGTCGTCGATAGGTTGTCATACCACAAGCCTGCATCGACTCCATTGAGTGCGTTCGGTGAGAATTCCAGGAGTATGGTGTAGAAAAGTGCATAGATATAACCGATCAGCAGATAGAGCGCGACCGACCCCACAATGACATTGAGATCCACTTCGCCGGTCAGCAGGACCTGGCTTCCTACCAGCCAGGCGGCTGCCAACATGAAAAGCAACATCAACCCGAGATAGAAATACTCGAAATACTCAATCTCTGTGGTCCCGCGCGCCACGACCACGGCCAGCATGATCGCAACGATTATCAAGAACCCTTTACCCCATTTGCGATTTGTTTTCAGGCTCAAAAGTGAGAGCAGCAACAGGGCGGTGCCCAACCACTCAATCAGATTGAGCGTCAGGTTTTCCGGCACGTTACGCGAGAGCGCATTCGTAAGCATCAGTCCGATCAGTGCGATTGTTAGCCAGATGAAGTGATTTTTTTTAATCAGTCCGGGCATTGCCACTTCCTGCCTGTGAGTATGAACTCATACATATTCTAGTCCGATCCATGGTCCGCAAGGTATTTCCAGGCCATCGCCGCCATCGCCTGCACACCCACGTCGAAACCGCTTTCATCGATAAAGAAATCCGGGGTATGGTGGGCCGCCACTTCTTGTTCAGGCAGGCCCGGCGGTTTTCCGCCCAGCGATATGTAAAAGCCCGGTACCTGGTTGGCGATGTATGAGAAATCTTCTGCTCCAGTGATGGGTTTTTGTCTTTCGACACGATCCGGCCCGGCCACTGCTTCCAGCACCGGCAGCATTTCGGCTGTGAGTTCCGGGTCATTGTAGGTGACGGGGTAGGAAGTTGAATAGGGGATTTCGACATCTACGGTCGCTCCCATGGACTGCGCCACGCCCTCGGCGATTGCGCGAACGCGTTGATGAATCTGCTTCCGCATGTTGGTATCCAGAGCCCGGATTGTACCCACCATTTCCACCGTTTCCGGAATGATGTTGGAGCGCAGGCCACCGTGAATACTGCCCACGGTGACGATCGCAGGCTGCTCTGTCAGCTCCAGGTTCCGGCTCACGATGGTCTGCAGCGCGTTGATGATCTGGGCGGAAACGACAATGGTATCGATCCCCATCCAGGGTGACGCACCGTGGGCCTGGACGCCGTGCACCGTGATTTTGAAATCATCGACACTGGCGTAACGCGGTCCCGAGGCAAAACCGATATGGCCGGCTTCCTGGGATGCGCTGACATGCAGTGCGAAAGCGGCATCTACTGCCGGATTCTGCAACACTCCTTCAGCTACCATCATTTCCGCACCGCCGTCTTCTCCTTTTGGCGCGCCTTCCTCGGCTGGTTGAAACACAAATTTCACGGTGCCGGGCATATCGTCTTTGAGTTCAGTCAGGATTTCGGCCACGGCCATCAGGATAGCGACATGGGTGTCATGTCCGCAGGCGTGCATGACCGGGACGTCTTCACCATTGTATTCACCCCGCGCTACGGATTTGAACGGCAAGTCGCTGCGTTCTGGTACCGGAAGCCCGTCCATGTCGGCGCGCAGCAGCACTACAGGCCCCGGCTTCCCGCCTTTCAGAATCCCGACTACACCTGTATGGGCAACGCCGGTCTGAACCTCCATACCCCAGCGACTGCAGGTGTTCCGCCACGATGGCTGCGGTGCGGAATTCGCGGTTGGAGAGCTCAGGGTTCTGGTGGAAATCACGGCGCCAGATAATGACCTGTTCCGACAGGCCATTGCTGAGGCTGGTGATGGATTCCAGCGGAACGCCCGTTTGTGCAAAGACCTGACTTGCAAAAGATATATATAATAAAAACAGTAAAATATAATTATGTTTTAATATTCTCATTAAAAAGAATCCCTGAATTATGAACCTGGCTGAAGAGCTTATTCTCAAAAAACGTGACGGATTGACGTTGAGTGCAGAGGAAATTATCTCTTTTGTTGAGGGAATTTCCAACCACCTTGTCTCTGACGCGCAAATTGCCGCCTTCACGATGGCGACCTGGTTCAGGGGGATGAGCCTGGAAGAACTAATGGCCCTGACCCTGGCCATGCGCGATAGCGGTGAGGTGCTGGCCTGGGCCGGCCTGGACGGTCCCGTTCTCGACAAGCATTCAACTGGCGGAGTGGGTGACCTGGTCAGCTTGATTTTGGGTCCCATCGTTGCATCATGTGGCGCCTATGTCCCGATGATTTCGGGGCGGGGGCTCGGACATTCCGGCGGAACCCTGGACAAGCTGGAAAGCATACCCGGTTTCGACACCCTGCCCGGGGTTAAGAAATTTCAACAGTTGGTGCGCAATCATCGCATTGCGATCATTGGCCAGACGGATGACCTGGCCCCGGCGGACCGCAGAATTTACGCGGTCCGGGATGTGACTGCCACGGTCGCTTCCCCCCCGCTGATTATCTCATCCATCCTGTCCAAGAAGCTTGCCGAGGGCCTGGATGGACTGGTGATGGACATCAAGTTCGGGTCGGGCGCGTTTACCCCGGAGCCGGATGAGGCACTGAAACTGGCCCGGGAAATCTCAAAACTTGCAGGCATGGCCGGCCTGCCGTGCAATGCCCTGGTGACCAATATGGACCAGCCATTGGCCTGGTCCGCAGGAAATGCCCTCGAAGTCCATGAGGCTATCAGGTTCTTGCGCGGTGATGCCCGTCACGAGCGGCTCCTGTCTGTCGTGCTTTCACTGTCCATCGAACTGCTGCAACTCGGAGGACTGGCAAGTAATCCGGACGAAGCTGGCGAAATGGCTCAATCTTCCCTGGATTCAGGCCGGGCGGCCGAACAGTTCGCAATCATGGTAGCTGCCCAGGGTGGACCTTCCGGCCTGCTGCAGAATCCGGACGCATTTTTACCGGCGGCGCCGGTGATCAGGCCTGTGTTTGCCGACAGCAGTGGATTTATCAGCGGAATTGACACAAAAGCCGTTGGTTCCACGGTCGTTTACCTGGGCGGCGGTAGACGGCGCGCTGAAGACACGATTGATCCATCAGTGGGTATATCCCAAATTGCCTGCGTCGGCCAGCAGGTGGATTCCGGCATTCCGCTGGCTTTCATCCATGCTACCAGCGAGAGTGGCTGGGAACAGGCTGCGGCCCTGCTGAAGTCCTCGTTTCAAATTGGACCTGAACACGACTCAGGTCTTCCAGTCATTTACGCCAGGGTAGAAGGAGAACAGTCTCATGAGTCGGCATGAAGCGGCCATCGCTCAACTCAAGAAACATGCAGTCAGGGCGGCGGGGAATTCCTACTCGCCTTACAGCCATCTTCGGGTAGGTGCGGCAGTGATCAGTGAAGCTGGAAACATTTACCGCGGCTGCAATGTCGAAAATGCATCTTTCGGCCTGACCCAGTGTGCAGAGAGAGCGGCGTTGACAGCAGCCCTGGGCGACGGTGCAGAGCCGGGAACATTGAAGACCCTGCTGATCTACATTCCCGGAAACACCGCTCATCCACCTTGTGGCGCTTGCCGGCAGGTCATGCACGAACTAATGGGCGAGGACTCGCTCGTCATATCGTGCTGCGATGGAGCCGAAACAAGGGCCTGGACCCGGTCCGAATATCTTCCCGATCCGTTCGTTCCGGACGACTTGTTGAAATAATCTGGTCCGCAGGCTCAGAAAATTCCGGGAACGAGGATTCTTCGACTTTGGGGGTAGTCGGTGAAGCGCTCGCGGTACCATCGATGGTTGGAAATGGCGCGTGGAGCAAGATTGCAGAAAGTGAACAGGGCGAAGGCAACGCCCGCCAGTGACCATGTCATGATGGCCCAGCCTGTCCACTGGATAATTTCACCCAGGTAATGCGGTGAACTGACCCACCGAAACAACCCGCCCCGGGGAATGCGATAGGCGGTTTCACCAGGCTTTCGTAGCTGCCGGATGATCTTGTCGGAATAAAAATGCATGGCGAACCCAGCCAGGAAAATGGCTGCGCCCGCGAAGAAGTGCAGCGACAGCAGTGGGGAATTTTTCTCCCCCGCATCGATCAGGGCCATTGCATTGTTGTATCCGTTGAGCACATTGAAGGCGACGGCAAATAAAACCAGAAGGGCCGGAAAAGTATTGTCTGATGGGCGCATCAGAGCGGGGAAAATGAAGGTGCGATAGCTGTAATGAAACACCCAGAAACACAATGGCGCCCAGGCCTGGGGCTGGTCGCGAACGGGGCTGAGCAACACCAGGCTGGTAATGACCAGCAGCGCGGGTAATTCCATCAACAGCCAGGCGGCACGGTTTGGCAGCATGGGCCCCCAGCCCGCCTGGTAATGCCGGCCGTAAGGTGCGGTTACCCAAAGCAGGCTAAGCAGTACCAACGGGCATAAGAGGAATTGAACCAGGAGCGGCAGATCCATCAGTGTATCTTGCCAGATTTTCCCTAAATGATCTGCAACACCTTGGCGCCCCGGATCTGGCCCTGCTTCATTTCCAGCAGCGCCTGGTTGGCGTTTTCCAGGGGGTATGCAGTAATGTGCGGCCGCAGCGGGATATCTGTCGCCAGGCGCAGGCATTCCCGCACATCGCTGCGTGTGACGTTCGCCACGGTACGCAATGATTTCTCCCGCCAAAGGTGTTTGTCGTAGTTCAGAGTAACCAGGATGTCCTGGTCAGCCGATTCCTTGCGGATGGCATTGATGACCAGCCGTCCTCCCGGAGCTAACGCCTCCATCGCAGCCAATACAGGCAGCCAGGCCGGAGTGGTGTCGATTATCGCGTCGAGGCCGGTTTCCGGCCGTTCTGTGGTGCTGCCAGTCCAGGTCGCACCCATCTCTGCGGCAAAAGCCCGTTCCGTTTCGCTGCGCGCAAATACAAAAAAGCGGGAGTTCGGGTAGAGGTGCTGCGCCATCTGCAAAACCAGGTGCCCCGATGCGCCAAAGCCCGTCAGCCCGAGATTCTGCCCGTTTTCAAGCCGACACAGGCTGAGCGCCCGGTATCCAACAGCGCCTGCACAGAGTAGAGGTGTTGCCTCAAGATCGCCGAGTTCATCCGGAATGATATGGGCAAATGCTTCGGGGACCGTCATGTATTCCGCGTAGCCGCCCGGTGCATCGCGGCCGCAGGCAATGAAATCAGGGCAGAGGTTTTCGCGGCCACCAAGGCACCATTGACACTCGCCGCAGGCCGAGTGGATCCAGGCGATTCCGACGCGTTTATTTACCATGCCCATGGTGCAGGCCGGACCCTGGCCCACAACCTTGCCGATAACCTGGTGACCGGGCGTCATCGGCAAACTGGACGGCGGCGTGCGGCCTTCAATTTCATCGATTTCAGTGTGGCAAACACCACAGGCGTGAACCCGGATGAGGAGATCCGATTCGCCCGCTTGCGGAACCGGGATGAAGTCCTGTTCCAACGGCGGGTTCGCGGAGTTTATTGTTCCGAGCCGATGGATACGCATGGCGCGCATGTTGACCTTTGCTTCATTCATCTCCTCAATCATAATTCCTGGCATTCCCATCGCCGTTGACCCGAGTCATTCATTTTGCCGGCGTCTGGTCTAAAATAGAAACTGGGGCACCATTTGAAAATGGAGGGCGTTATGTCCGGTTACAAGAAAATTGTTGTTGCGATTGATCTGAGCAGTGAGTCCTCTTCAATTATGAAACGCGCGCTCGATGTGGCTGCGCCGGATAGTGAAATTCACCTGATCTACGTCCAGGAACCCATGGATTCCGTCTACATGGGTGTTGTGCCCTATGGCCCGGTATTCGTCGGCATGGACGAAGTTGAAGAAAACCTGCGATCAGAATTGCGCCAGAAACTGGATGAAATTGGTGAAAAAACCGACGTGCCTGAATCGGCCCGTCATTTCCTCAATGGCACGCCGGCACGTGAAATTCGCCGCTTTGCCGAAGAACATGCGATGGAATTGATCGTGCTGGGAACGCATGGGCAGAAGGGTGTTCAGTTGCTACTTGGCGCCACGGCCAATTCAGTGCTGCATGGATCCAGTTGTGATGTGCTGGCCGTGCGCATCTTTGAAGAAGGCTAGGACAAGTGTTAGCGGGCCCCGGTTTTACCTGGCTGGCGATATTTTTCCTGGTGCTGGCATGGTCGGGCTGGCAGCCCCATGACTACCCAACCTGGTGGCTGGAGGTCGCGCCCGCCCTGATCGTACTGGTGGTTCTCGCTTTCACACGGAAACGCTTTACCTTCACGCCACTTGCCTACTGGCTGATCCTGGCGCATGCACTTATCCTGATGGTCGGTGGCCACTACACCTACGCTGAAGTCCCGCTGGGTGACTGGGTCAGTGACTGGATGGGTGGAGATCGCAACAACTACGACAAGTTGGGGCACTTTGCGCAGGGATTCGTGCCGGCGGTGGTCATTCGCGAAATCCTGGTTCGTAACGCGGTCGTGGCAAAGAAGGGATGGCTTTCAATCATTGTGATCTGCATCTGCCTTGCCATCAGTGCGTTATATGAATTGATTGAATGGTGGGTGGCCCTGCTGAGCGCTGAAGCGGCTGAGTCATTTCTCGGCACCCAGGGTTATGTCTGGGACACGCAGTCCGATATGTTCCTGGCGTTGCTGGGCGCCAGCCTGGCGATCATTTTGCTGAGCAAGGTGCAAGATCGTCAGATCCGTAATCAAACCCCTGTCTGACGAAAGTTGCTATCCGGCACCGGCCGCTGTTTTTCAGCGCCGAAGCGCCTGATGATTTTTGCCATGATGCCTTCGCTGTCCAGACCAGCCTGGTGCAGGCATTCCTCGCGGGTGCCGTGCTGGATGTAATTATCATCCAGACCGATGTTCAAAATGTCGGCGGACAGACCTTCCGCGGCCAGAACCTCGTTGACACCACTGCCCGCGCCGCCGGCGATTGCGTTTTCCTCAACCGTCACAAGATGAGCGTGCCTGGCGGCGGCGGAGCATATCGCTTCCCGGTCCAGTGGCTTTACGAAGCGCATGTTGATCAGTGTTGCATCCAGTTGGTCCGCAACGCTTCTACAGGGCTCAACCATACTGCCAAAGGCAAGAATGGCCAGTTCGCTGCCCTGGCGGAGCGCCAGGGATTTGCCCAGCGGGATCGCGGTCATCTTCTTCTGGACTTCGACACCCGGGCCCCGGCCGCGCGGATAACGCACAGCGGCAGCTCCATCGTGCCGGTAACCGGTATAGAGCATCTGGCGGCACTCGTTCTCGTCTGCCGGAGCCATGATGACTATGCCCGGGATGCAGCGCATGAAGCTGAGGTCGAAACTTCCTGCATGGGTCGGGCCATCAGGCCCTACCAGTCCGGCGCGGTCGATGGCGAACAGCACCGGCAGATCCTGTAGAGCTACATCATGGATCAGTTGGTCATATGCGCGCTGCAGGAAGGTGCTGTAAATCGCAACCACCGGGCGGGCGTCTTCGCAGGCCATGCCAGCAGCCAGCGTGACACTGTGCTGTTCGGCGATCCCCACATCGAAATACCGGTCGGGAAAGCGCTGGTGGAATTCGACCAGCCCCGATCCTTCGCGCATCGCCGGTGTGATGGCAAGAAGATGGTTGTCTTCGGCTGCCATATCACATACCCACTGTCCGAAAACTTCAGTGTAGGTAGGCTTGGGTTTTTCACCGACTGCCCTGGCTACGACCCCGGTCTCCGGGTCGAAAGGGCCAACCGCATGGTACTTGACGGGGTCCTTTTCGGCCGGTTCATAACCCTTGCCTTTTTCGGTGATGATGTGCAGCAGGTTCGGGCCGCTCACGTCACGCGCTGTGCGTATGGTCCGGACCAGCGTCGGTATGTCATGTCCGTCGATCGGCCCCAGGTAATTGAACCCGAGTTCTTCGAACAGAGTGCTGGGCATAACCATGCCCTTGATATGTTCTTCCCAGCGGCTCATAAATCGCCAGGTGCGTGAATCGCGGTGCATCAGGCGCTTGCCGCGTTCACGTATGCCCGTCATCGTGGGGCCGCTCATCAGCCGCCCCAGCATCTTGGTCATGGCGCCGACGTTGGGGGAGATGGACATCTGGTTTTCGTTCAGCACCACCAGCAGGTCGTTGTCCAGGTCGCCGCCATGATTGAGCGCTTCATAAGCCATGCCCGCAGTCATGGCGCCGTCACCAATTATGGCAACGCATTTGCGGTCTTCTTCCTGTAGCGCCGCGGCAACCGCCATGCCCAGTGCAGCGCTGATCGAAGTGGAGGAATGCCCCGTACCAAAAGTGTCGTATTCACTCTCTGAGCGCTTGGGGAAGGGCGCCAGGCCCTGTTTCTGTTTGATCGTTGTGATGCGGCCGGCACGCTCGCAGAGAATCTTGTGCGGATAGGCCTGATGGCCCACATCCCACACGATCCGGTCGTGCGGGGTGTCGTACAGGTAATGCAGAGCCACGGTGAGTTCCACGCAACCCAGTCCCGCACCGAAATGCCCTCCGCTGGTGGCCACTGATTCGATCAGGTAGCGCCGCAACTCATCTGCAAGCTGCGGCAGCAATTCTTCGTCGAGTTCCCGCAGGTCGGCAGGGGAGTCGATCGAACTCAGAAGGTTGTAATGCTGTTCGTTCATCCTTTCTATTTTAGCCTTGCTGCACTCGGGAAGCTATCTGTCACGACTAATTACATAATCGGCCAGCCAGGCCAGGCTATCCGTATCACCGCTAATATGCTGCAGGTGGAAAATGGCTTCATCGCGCAAGTCATGTGCCCTTTTACGGGATTTATCAAGCCCGAGGACCGAGGGAAAAGTCGGTTTGTTCAAGGCGGCGTCAGCCAGCGTGCTTTTACCGGTCAGTTCGCTGTCCCCGGTCACGTCCAGGATGTCGTCGTGAACCTGGAAAGCGAGGCCGATGCACTCCCCGAATGAGGAGAGGTGAACCAGGGTTTCACCATCTGCACCGGAAAGTATTCCCGGGGCCATCACCGCGGCGGTTATCAGCGCTCCGGTCTTGAGGCGATGCATGGTAGTGAGTTGCTGTTCACTGATTTTCTGGCCGACGGCGCTCAGGTCCAGAACCTGGCCGCCCGCCATTCCAACAGAACCGCAGGCACGGGCTATCGTATTGATGACCGCCAGGCTGTTTGCCGATGCGGGCGATAGTTCGCTGGCAAGAACTTCAAATGCCAACGCCTGCAGAGCATCGCCGGCAAGGATGGCGGTGGCCTCATCAAACGCCTTGTGGCAGGTGGGCCTTCCACGCCTGAGATCATCGTCATCCATCGCTGGAAGATCGTCATGAATAAGGGAATAGGCGTGAATGATTTCGATGGCTGCGGCGATTGGGTCAAGTTCATTAGCCGCAAGACCGAGCGCCTTGCCGGTTGCATAAACAAGGACCGGACGGAATCTCTTTCCGCCGGCCAATGACGAGTAACGCATGGCGCGGTGGAGCAGGGCCGGGTTCCGGGACTCTGGCAGTAGCCGTTGCTCCAGTACTGATTCAAACCGGTCCCGCCACGCGGCGACTTCTATTGCAGCTTCAGTCACTGGTGTCGAAGGAGACCGCGGATGATTCGTCATCGGTATTGATAAATTTCTCAACAGTCTGCTGCGCCTGGTCAAGAACGCCCTGACAATGACGGGTCAATTCTACTCCACGCTTGAACTGCTTGAGAGACTCATCGAGGCTGAGATCGCCGGACTCCAACTGTTCGACCAGGGATTCCAGTTCTTCCAGGGCTTTTTCAAAATCGGGTAATTTATCGGGTTTCTTGTTCATCTCAATCTTTATTAACGTTGACAGTCTGATCGTACACGAGCCAGCACCGGGTCAGAAGGCTGCCATTGATATTTGAGGTCGTTTTCAAACAGCCAGTTGAGCAACCTGGGGCAAATTATCCAGTCTCCGAGCGCCACCAGTTCACCATCCCATTCCAGCACAGGAATTCCAGGCCGTAACCAGGGTGGGACAAATGCGGACTGGAAGAACTGCTTTATTTTGTGGTTCGGTCCATTTGGTAACAGGCGGATCCGATCACCTTCTTTACGGGCCCTCACCAGCCAGGATCCGGGCAGGTGGGCCGGTTTACCGACCAGATGGAGGCAGCCTGAATCGGGGCCCAGGTCCAGTTCCATACCGCTGCGCCATGCTACTTCAGGACAGGCCAGGATGGGTTTGCGGCGGTGTAGCCAGAGATCACGTTGATAACGCTTGATCATCCAGTCTTCCCACTGGACTTCGGCCTGGCTGGTTAATTGCAAGCTGGCCAGTTGATCCAGGAATTCTCTGAGCCTGGCTTCAGGCAGGACCGGAACTTCGTGCCTGCGGAGCCACTGGCGAACAATCAATGTCTGCATTTCCGGGTCCAGTTCGAGCAGTTTTTGCAGCGGCATTTTGAGTTTGTCACGAATCAGGTCGCCAGATTGATTTTCGATAAACATGGCCATCGTGGCGGCGCTGATCCGCGCGTTTCTCGCCGTGCGGGAAAGTCGCCGCACCAGCCCTGGCCAACGCTGTTCCAGCAGGGGGAAAAGTTCATGGCGCAGGTAATTGCGATCAAAGGCAGTATCCTCATTTGAGGCATCGGTGAGCCAACTGATACCCCGGGCAATCAGGAATTGCTCGAGGTCGCCCGGTGGCTGTCCAGCAGTGGCCTTGCCACCCAGCCTTCTCCAGGTTGCGCAATACCGGGATGCCGCCAGGCCCTCAATCCCGCTGCCGCGCATCAGGTTGAGGAACAGCGTTTCAGCCTGGTCTTCAGCATGGTGGGCCGTCAGGTACATTTCCTGGTCACCAGGATGTTGGCGACCGCACGGTAGCGGCAATTGCGCGCTGCTTCTTCAAGGCTGCTCCGGTTAACCGGTACGACTTCCAGTTTTTCCGACAGAAACGGGATGTCTCTTTCCTTGCAGAATGAAGCACAGTCGCCTTGCCAGGCGTCGGCAGCATCCTGCAGGCCGTGGTGAAAGTGCACGGCATGGATCGGCGCCGGTAGTTTTTCACGGCACTCCCACATGGCCAGTAACAGGGCGGTTGAATCAGCGCCGCCACTAAAGCCAATCCAGTATTTTTCCGGCGTGGGCAGGCGGGCCAGGCTGTCCAGCAAGTGCTGGCTGCTAAAACCTGATGGTTCGGGCTTCACGTTGATTTCTTCAGATTCAGTCCTGGTACTCACCAAAATTCAGCAAACGCTGGTAACGTTCTTCCAATAGTTGTTCTGTCGTCATCTGTTCGAGTTCATCCAGCTGTCTCTTCAGGCAATTACCAATTCGCGCCGCGACTTTGGCAGGCTGCCTGTGCGCGCCGCCCAGCGGTTCCCTAATCACCTGGTCTACCAGTCCCAGCTCTTTCAGGCGCTTTGAGGTCAGGCCCAGCGCGGTGGCGGCTTCTTCCGCTTTGGCTGCGTCTTTCCACAAAATGGAGGCGCAACCTTCAGGTGAAATCACAGAATAAGTGCTGTACTGGAGGATATTTACCCGGTCGCCAACGCCGATGGCCAGTGCGCCACCAGACCCACCTTCGCCGATGATGGTGCAAATTATCGGCACCGGGAGGCGCGACATGACCTGCAGATTTTTGGCGATGGCTTCGGATTGGCCGCGTTCTTCCGCGCCCACGCCCGGGTAGGCGCCCGGCGTGTCGATGAACGTAATCAACGGCAGGCGAAACCGCGCCGCCATGTTCATCAGCCGCAGAGCCTTGCGGTAACCTTCGGGACGGACCATGCCGAAATTACGGAACACCTTGGCCTTCGTGTCACGCCCCTTTTGTTGACCGATGAACATAATGGAACGTCCTCTGAACCGGGCGAGCCCGCCGACGATGGCATGGTCGTCAGCGAATGCACGGTCACCGTGCAGTTCATGGAATTCATCGAAGATTTTCTCAACGTAGTCGAGCGTATATGGCCGCAATGGGTGCCGGCTCAGTTGCGAGATCTGCCAGGGTGTGAGGTCTTTGAATATTCCCTTGACCTTGTGGAGCATCTTGACCTGGAGGCGCTGAATTTCTTCGTCGAGGTTAATGGCATTATCTGTGCTAACATTTTTGAGTTCATCGATCTTGGCCTGCAGTTCGGCAATCGGTTGCTCAAAGTCCAGATGGGTTGAATTCATTGCATTACTCACACGGTTGAACGCGCATTATAGCGTGATTAGTTGTGGTATTCGGGAGAGTCGCCAATTGCTCAATGCCCAGGCCCAGAGCTCTTTATCACTCAATCCGCCCGGGCAGGCTTGCCCCAGAAATCGGAGCGCCATCTCGATGACTTGCGCAGGCGGCGAAGAAGTGACCGGGTCGGAACCGAGGCGTTTACTCAATTTTATGCCATCAATCCCCACCGCGACCGGGTGATGGGCGTAGACCGGTGTTGCCAGGCCCAGGCAATTCTGCAGATGGATTTGCCGCGCGGTCGAGCCGAGCAAGTCGGCTCCCCTGACGACTTCAGTAATACCTTGAAAGGCATCGTCGACGACCACTGCCAATTGGTAGGCAGCCAGCCCGTCAGCTCGCCTGATAACGAAGTCACCGACCGATTCCCGGAGGTTCTCCTCGATCTGACCCTGCACCAGGTCGGTGAATCGTACCGTCACATCATTGACTCTGAGCCTGATAGAACGGGGAGATTTTCCTTTTGGCAGGCCAGCACTGCAGGTGCCGGGGTAAACGCCCGAGGTGGGCAGTTCCGAGCGGCTGCATCCGCACCAGTAGGCGCGCCCTTGATCCAGCAGATCTGTGATGGCGAATTGGTAGGCTTCAAACCGGTCGCTCTGGTACAGCACGGGCTGATCAGTCTGCATTCCAAACCGCTGCAGATCCTCGAGAATCCTGTCGGCACTTCCCGGGACTTCCCTGGGCGGATCGATGTCTTCGACCCGGATCAGCCACTGGCCGCCCGCTGACTTTACCTGCAAGTAGCTGGCAACAGCCGAAACCAGTGAACCGAAATGTAAATCTCCCGTGGGGGAGGGTGCAAATCTGCCAATCCGATGCATGGGGTAGAGTTTAACAAGCCCTGGTTAGTTCGCCTGCACCTGTGATGATTCTCTGAGGAAAGCGCCGGCTATCAGCTTGACGCCACATTGCCACAATACGGCGAGGCTGGATGTATCGGCGACTTCGTCGGCAATCACAGCTACACCGTGTAGCTCAGCCGCCTCGACAATTTTCCTCACAGCCTCCTGGTTATTGCTGCTGGCCGTCAAGTCTTCAGTGAGAGAAGGCAGTATCTTGATGTAAGACACATCAAGGTGTTCGAGTAACTGGCGTGAACGCCGTTCTGCATCAAACAGACTGATGGCAAGCTGGCAGCCCAGTGGTTTGAGTTCCTTCATCAGCCGTTGGGCCGGCCTGAGGTTGGTATGCGCTGCGCTGGCCGCTATTTGCAGAATAATCCTGTCACCTTCCACGCAGGCGGCCTTCATCTGCTCTGCAAACCAGCCCGGGAAGCTGTAGTCGAGAATCGAGTTATTGCTCAAGCTGATGATCTGGCGTTCGTCGCTATCCACGAATGTCTTCAGTAATCCGGGAATGACATGCCGGTCGATGGCGCCGGCGAGGTCATTGCGGTCAGCCGCTTTCTGGAATTCCCGCGACGAGTGGTCTCCATTTTCACCCCGCATGAAGGTGACATTCTCCATCATCTGGTCGCCTTCCCCGTCGAGATCCACGATGGACTGCTGAACGCTGTAGAAATCCTGATTGCCCAGAGCGTACCTGATTCGGTCCATCCAGTCCTGCTCGCCTTCGATGGAAGCCACGGCGGTGAGCTGTGGACGATAAACAATCAACTGGTCGCCTTTTTCCGCAGCTTCCGCCTGTGCCTTGCGGGCCCGGGAGATAACTTCCGGGTAGCTCTCGGCGAGCCTCCCCACGCTTGCCATGCCAATGCTGCATGAGGCGGAGAGGGCGCGATCGCCGATTTCGATAATGTGACCACGATAAGCTGCCAGGAGATCCTGGCCCACCTGTTCCAGTTCCGGATTGGTATTGCGACCTATCAATACTGCAAAGCTGTGGTCGCTGATGCGGGCGGCAACGTCCCCATCGGCAAGATTCTGCTTGATGATCCCGGCCAGGTCCGAGATGAAGGCATCCATGGTCTCCACGTTGAGCTCATCCTGCAATTCATCAATACCATCGGTTTCGATGAACAGCACCGCAGCGGCATTATCGGCATGGCCTGACGCGATGCACGCTTCCACTGCATCGGCAAAGGCCTTGCGGTTATGGAGCCTGGTCAGTGGGTCAGTCAGGCGCATGCGATCCAGTTCCGCCGCCAATTCGTTGGCTGCATCTTTGCGCTGCATCATCATCTGGATGCAATCTTCGCCGTCAAACCGCGCAGGTGAGAACGTGAGGCTGGCATCGAACCCGCTACCGTCCGGCCGCTTGACCGTGACTTCGAGCGCTTCGGCCGGAAACTGGCCTTTCGACAGCCCCTTGAACAGGGATTTCAGGTTGGTTTCGCCGGCATCGAGTATTTCAAGCAATGAAAGACCGGCGACTTCCGCATCATTCTTGAGCTGCAAGGCCTCCAGGTACGCCCGGTTGGTATAGACGTGAAGGCCTTCATGGACGTAAGCAATGGCATCGCGAGAGCTGTCCAGCAGCAGGTTGTAGCGGTGTTCCAACTCTTCGACAAATTGCTGCTGCTTCTCGTGGTTCCGCTCGCTTTCACTGCTCCTGACCAAACGGGTTACCGCTTCGATGAGCAGGTCTTCATCCTCGGAATTGAGAACGTAACAAGCGGTGGTTGCCAATATTCCGAGTAGCCTGTCAGGGTTGTCCATGGAGGTAAACAAAGCAAGGGGAACGTTGAATGCTGCAGCGAGTTCGCTGATTTCTTCAATGGAGGCATCAGCCTCTTCCGGATCGGCATACAGGATCAGCACAGGTGAATCATGATCGAGGGCACGCTTCACTTCAGAGCTGGTCTGCGTGTGAATTACATGAATTTTAATTCCGGAATTGCGAAGCAGTGAGTTGATGTGCTCAGCGGACTCAGGTGATCGATCTATGACTAAGAGATTAACGCTGTGCATACGCAATCGGCCTCCATGCCCCTTACTTAATAGAGTATTTCTAACACATTTATGTACCTTTAATCAATAAATTACCATATATTTTGAAACTTGAATCCAAGATAAGACTGGTTATTTTATGGCAGTGATTATGGCGGAAACAGGTATTAATTGACAGCGCACGGCCCCTCGCATGGTGTCCCGATCCTGTTCGCGTTATCATTCCCGTGATTTGCTTTTACTCCGGAGGCCTTGATGGCAAGCTACAGTACTAATGAATTCAGGAGTGGCCTGAAAATAATCCTGGATGGGGATCCCTACAACATCGTAGAGAATGAATTTGTGAAGCCCGGCAAGGGCCAGGCGTTTAGCCGTGTACGCATAAGAAACCTCAAAACCGGTCGCGTGATCGAGCGCACTTTTAAGTCCGGGGATTCTGTCGAGGCTGCCGATGTATTCGAGATGGATATGCAATATCTCTATAACGATGGAGAGTTCTGGCACTTCATGGATCCCACCACCTACGAACAGCATGCCTGCTCGAAGGCGGCTATGGGTGATGGCGCAAAGTGGCTGAAGGAAGAGGACATGTGTCAGGTGATGTTGTACGACGGGAATCCACTTATCGTCACGCCGCCCAACTTCACGGAATTGAAGGTGGTGGAGACAGACCCCGGGCTGAGGGGTGACACGTCCGGTGGCGGCGGCAAACCGGCAACCCTGGAGACGGGCGCCGTGGTGCGGGTTCCGCTATTCGTCAACAATGAAGAAGTGATCCGCGTGGACACCCGTACCGGTGAATATGTTTCAAGGGTGAAGGGCTAGCTTGCCAACGCAACTGATCCATGCCAGGTACACAGTTCCGGTACAGCCGCAGCACGTGGTTTACGAGAACTACTGCATTGCGATCAGGGATGACGTGATCCTGGACATATTGCCGTTTGAGCAAGCCAGGGCTAGATGGCCGCACACGGAAATAGTCGAGCTACCTGAGCATGCCCTGATTCCCGGTTTGGTCAATGCGCATACCCACACCCCGATGACCCTGATGCGTGGCTATGCCGACGACATGGAACTGCATGTCTGGTTGAAAGAACATATTTGGCCTGCGGAGCGCGAGTTTGTAGGGCCTGAATTTGTTGCCGACGGAACGCGATTGGCCATTGCGGAAATGCTCCGGGCCGGTACGACCTGTTTCAACGACATGTACTTTTTTCCCGATGCAACCATCGAGACCTGTCTGGAAGTGGGTATGCGGGCAAGTATCGGAATAACGATCATTGAAATTGAATCGGCCTGGGCAACGGATGTCGACAGTTACATTGAAAAGGGCTTGCGCCTGCATGAGAAATGGAAATCGCAGCCGTTGATCAGTTTCACCTTGTCGCCACATGCCCCCTACACGGTTTCCGACGAAACGCTGAGTAGAATATCAGCCCTTTCAAAAGAACGGGGTTTTCCGGTTCACATGCACCTGTTAGAGACCGAATGGGAGATCAAGCAGTCGCACCAGCAGCATGAATTACATCCCCTTACGCGGCTGGAACAGCAAGGGTTGCTGGATTCGAATCTGCAGGCAGTCCACATGGCTCAGTTGTCCGCTGACGATATAGAAAAGCTGGCGCGGGTGGGTGCGCATGTTGTCCACTGTCCTCAATCCAACCTGAAACTGGCCAGTGGGATCTGTCCACTTACGGCGCTTTTAAAAGCCGGAGTGAATGTAGCACTGGGAACAGACGGAGCCGCCAGCAACAACGACCTCGATTTATTTTCCGAGGCGCAGACCGCAGCGTTACTGGCCAAGGGGATTTCCGGCGACGCCAGCGCCGTCGATGCATTTCAGGTGTTGGAAATGATGACCATTAACGGCGCCCGCGCGCTGGGCCTGGATGAGCACATCGGGAGCATTGAGCAGGGGAAACAGGCCGATTTGTGTGCCCTTGATCTCAACGCTCCGGAAACCCAGCCGCTGTATCATGTTGTTTCTCAACTCATCTATGCTGCTTCGAGCAGGCAGGTCAGCGATGTGTGGGTGGCCGGAAAGCGTTTGCTGGATCAGGGCGAGTTGACAACTATTGACCTGGACGCTGTCATCAGTTCAGCCCGCCAATGGCAATCCCGGCTCGCCAGACTGGACGAGAATATGATGGGCAAAGTGAAGGAATCTACTCTGTGACTGCTCAAACAAGCCAGAATATCGATAGCACTGAACGCGACAAATTTGATGCCGTTGCCTCCGGCTGGTGGGACCCGGAGGGTCCTTTCCGTCCACTTCACGAGCTTAATCCGGCACGCTTGAAGTTCATTGCAGAACGGGCGGAATTTAGCGGCGCACAAGTTCTTGATGTCGGTTGCGGTGGTGGTATCCTGGCCGAATCCATGGCTCGAAAGGGCGCCCGGGTCACCGGCATTGATGTGGCGCCGCGCGTGTTGGCGACGGCAAAACTGCATCTGCACGAGTCGGGGCTGGACATCGACTATCAGGAAAAAACCGTTGAAGACCAGGCGCAGGAATCGCCGGCGGCTTTTGATCTGGTTACCTGCATGGAAATGCTTGAGCACGTACCTGATCCCGCTTCGATCATCCAATCCATGCAGGAACTTTTAAAACCGGGTGGCAACGCATTTTTTTCCACGCTGAACCGCACCCCCCTGGCTTTTGCGCTGGGTATCGTGGGGGCTGAGTATATTGCGGGGCTGCTGCCGCGTGGCACGCATCGTTACGACCGCTTCATCCGGCCATCCGAACTCAGCGCATGGGTGCGCGAGGCCGGCCTGGTGGTACGGGATATCGTGGGTCTGCATTACAACCCGGTAACAAGAAGTGTCATGCTGGGCGGTAATGTAAAGGTCAACTACCTGTTCCACGCATCAAAACCCGAATCATGAGCCGCATCAAGGCCGTACTATTTGATCTGGATGGAACCCTTCTGGATTCTGCTCCAGACCTGGTCGGTTCATTGAACTGGGTTCGCGGGACTGAAAACCTGTCCCCGTTGCCACTTTCAGAAATGAGCCAGTACGCGTCCAAAGGCGCTGTCGGGTTGCTCAAGGCAGGCATGCCTGAGTCAAATGCAGAGCTGCTGGAATCCCGGCGGCTCCGGTTCCTGGGCCACTACGCCGAAAACAGTTTTCGCCATTCGAGATTGTATGACGGCATTCCTGAGCTGCTCGATTTTCTTGGCGAGGCTGGAATTCCATGGGGCATAGTAACCAACAAGATTGAATCCCTCACCTTGCCGATCATTGCAGCAGCCGATCTTCAGGATGCCGTTTCTTGCATTGTCTGCGGTGATACCCTGGTTGAAAGCAAGCCGCATCCCGCGCCGGTCGCCCTGGCTTGCGGAATGCTGGATGTGACGCCCGTGGAGACACTGTTTGTTGGGGATGACATTCGGGACATCCAGGCGGGCCAGGCAGCGGGCACGCAAACTGCCGCCGTTTATTATGGCTACGGTTCAAATGAACTGACAGGGGATCAGGTCAGCACCAGCGTGCAGGTTCACCATCCGTCCGACCTGCTTGAACTGCTTAGTCAGCAGCAGCCGGTACGGGCCTGAATGACTGAAAAAGCCGCCGGGCAAAGCAATGACCGGCAATTCTGCTGGGAGCAGGTCGGCAAGAGCAACCGCTTATTTCGTATTTCGCGGGTTTTCGCGCCCCGCCAATGCACGGAAAAACTCTTGCCGCTTTATGCGCTGTTCTCCGCGGTCGAGCAAATTTGTTCCAGCATTTCAGATGATGACGTTGCCCGCAGCAAACTTAACTGGTGGCGAAATGAGTGCCTGCAAAACGTAGCAACCAAGAGCCGTCATCCGGTGATGAAAGAGTTGAGCCGGACAGGCGCCATTAATGATCTGCGCCGGGAAAGCGTTGCGGAGTTGCTGGATGGGGCAGAGTCCAGGCTGTATACAAGTGCCCCGCCTGATCTGGAAGCCTTGAAGGGAATGTGCATCGAGCTTCATCGCCCCCAGCTTGAATTGGAATTGGGCGTGAGTGGATTAAAGGGGTCAATGCTGGAATTCGAGCCAGGTCTGCTGGCGCGCAACGGCGCGCTGCAACTCATCCGGGAGAGTGTGTACAGGAAAGAGCAAGGCGGTTTCTGGTGGGTGCCACTCAATTTACTGGCACGTCACGGCGTGAGCCGCGAGGATATCGTTACGGATCCGCGGTCCCCGGCCGTGAGAGACTTGCTGGCTGAAGTTCTTATGGCTGCCGAGTCCTGGGGCAGGGAGTCGGATGAAATTTCCGGGAGCGGGACGGTTGATTTCTCACCGGCGCGTCATTTATTCGCGATCAATGGTCTCTATTCGAGAAAACTTAAACGCTTGAAAGGCATCACGCCGGACCTGTTCGCCGGAGAGTTGGGCCGGGCGGTGCCGGCAGACCTGTTCAAGGCCTGGAATTGCGCACGGCGCCTCAATCATCACGCAGGGCATCGGGGCTGATCACATCCGGCCCTTTGCCAGCAGTTTTTTCATAGACGCCTTTACCTGATTTTTTATATTGTGTGAACCCGTGTTTTTCTATATTGGCCGTTTCCAGCGACGGACCACTCCCGCCAAGGTTGACGGCCGAGATTTTCCGGATGACCGGTGCGCCGCACTTTGGGCACTGGGTCAGTTTCGGGTCACTGATTTTTCTCAGCAATTCAAAACCACTGGCGCAGTATTCACAATGCTGGTCACCACTTACCTGGTATTCATAGATGGGCATTCTTTTCACTCACTTGCCAAAACCGTTAAACTTCCGCAGCACCATATTAGCCTCTCGCCAGGAGTCGGGCCTTGAACGGAAAAACAATTATTGTAACAGGGGCCGCCGGGGGGCTTGGGTCTGCTTTATCCATGCTGGCAGCAAGGGAGGGGCTTAATACCGTGATGGTCGATTGCGACCAGCGCAGGCTCGAGGAGGCGTACGATCGCATTACCGATGCTGGTTTACCCGACCCGGCGCTCCATCCCCTGGATTTGTGCGCCGCAGGCACGGAGCATTTTGACGAATTGCTGGACCAGGTCAACTCTGAATTTGGCGGCCTTGACGCTGTAGTTCATTGCGCTGCCCGCTTTGAAGGATTGACTCCTCTGGACCAGGTTTCGCCGCCGGAGTGGCTGATGCAGATCCAGGTGAACCTCAATGCCGCCTGGTTGTTAAGCGCGCAAAGCCTGCCGTTGCTCAAGAACTCCGGGACAGGGCGATTGTATTTCCTGCTCGAGGACTTACCGAAAGTTGAGGGTGCATTCTGGGGGGCTTATGGTGTCAGCAAACATGCGCTGCGAGCGTTGGTCAGCCAGTTCGCCGCAGAGTGTCAGTCCTCGACTGTCCAGGTGCTGGGAATCAACCCGGGGCCGTTGCGTTCCGCATTGCGTTCACTCGCCTACCACGCTGAAAATCCTGCTTCGCAGCCAGACCCGGAAGTGGCTGTAGGGCAAATCATGCAGTTTCTGAAAGGCAATATCGAGCCAGGTGGAAACTTTGTGGAATTACAGCGCCGTTGATGCCGCTTCGTAGCCGATCATCGCGCGTTTTGTGAGCCCGCCCCAGCGGTAACCGCCCATTGCTCCCATCTGCCGGATCACCCGGTGACAGGGGATAATCCATGAGACCGGGTTGCCGCCAACTGCCGTTCCCACAGCCCGGGCAGCCCCGGGGTGGCCAATTCGCGCCGCCAATTGGCCGTAGGTGGAGTGTGTGCCTTCAGGAATTTCCAACAATGCTTCCCAGACCTTGAGTTGAAAAGGACTGCCGCGAAGCCATAGCGGAACGGGTTTTTCATTGCTGCCACTAAAGATTCTGTCGAGCCATCGTTGGGCTGCGGTAGTGCTTTCCCTGAAACTCGCGTTGGCCCACTGTTCCTGCAAGGACGCCAGGGTGGATTCAGCCCCTTTTTCCTCACAGAAGCCAAGGAAATTTACCCCACGTGAAGTCCAGGCTACCAGGGCCTTGCCAAACAGAGTCTCACCGAAACCATAATCGAGTTGCACACCTTCACCATGTTTCCTGATCTCACCGGGCGTTAAAGCGTCAGTTGAAATCAACAGATCATGGAGTCGGCCCGGTCCCGACAACCCTGCTCCAAGCGAGGCATCCAACACCGAACTGCCCTTTTTCAGCCGGTCAAGAGCCGCATTCCTGGTCAGCGATTTCAGGAATTGCTTCGGACTCACGCCGGCCCAGGTTTGAAAAGTCCTCTGCAAATGATGCGGACTTACGCCCATCTCGGATGACAGACGTTGTAAGTCAGGTTGGGAAGATTGATGTTCCGTAACCCAAAGAATGGTTTCAGAGATCAGTTTGTATTGCCGGTTGCGTTGCATAAGACCATTTTAAACAGACTGGCATCATCCGCCACCCGATTCTTGCGGTTTCATGGATTTTTACCCCATACTTGGGAAGGCATTTAATCTGGAGATCAATATGTCAGACAACCTGTTTATAAAGATAATCAATCGAGAAATTCCTGCCGACATCATCTACGAAACTGATGACATCCTCGCATTCCGCGACATCAATCCACAGGCTCCGGTTCATGTGCTGATCATTCCCAAGGAGCAGATAAGAACAATCAATGACCTGGAATCACAGCACGGAGAAATTGTGGGGAAGTTGTTTCTCGTAGCAGCGGAACTAGCCGAGCGCGAGGGTATCGCTGACGAAGGATATCGAGTGGTTATGAACTGCAACGAGGCGGGCGGGCAGGCCGTCTACCACATCCATCTACATTTACTGGGTGGCAGACAGATGGGCTGGCCGCCTGGTTGACGTAAGTTTGAGTCTAATCACTTTGTTTTGGGGTGGGCATATTGAAAAAATATGGATATATCAAAGATGGAGAGCGTTAAATATCAGGATAAAATCAGGGGACGCGGGTTGTTTTTGTTAAAAAGAATTCTAAGCGGTAAAAGTGCCCCTGCGAAGTGCAGGGGCAAATATCGCTCGTTGGTATTAACGGTTCGTGCTTAAACAATAATTTAGAATACAATCAATCCTCTGATCGAAAATCTCTTCCAGGATTAGCTCTGAAATCTGCTCCAAATGCCCCAGCGCTGCTACTTCCGCAAAAACTAGAGGCACCAATAACAGGCACATTCGTGAATGCAACAACCGTTGCTGACAGGTCGTCCACTACCGATACAGCTGCTGAATCACATCCCAGGCTCACCTCCATGTTCATTCCGGTGCCGTTAGGAAGTGTGATAGTAATTGCTTCTGCGCCAGTTCCAGTTCCGGTGACTAAGATAGTTGAACCGGTACCAGTGCCAGTAACTTGGGTGTTAGACCCGGTTCCGTTCCAGTTACCCGGGTGTTTGA
>PVMK01121857.1_pt1 | contig 40943 bp, 35 predicted proteins | sample 1853481 | NCBI WGS metagenome assembly PVMK01 (sample SAMN08533507, study PRJNA380276) | Marine sediment metagenome, whole genome shotgun sequencing project.
TGTGGCACCACGTGACACATTTAAAATATCTGTACTTAAATTGCCAAATATGATTCCAAAATTATCTGCAGGCGAGCCATCAGGGATTTGAAGTAAGTTCATGTTTGGATCTAAAAATTCGGGATCACTATTAAAAATTACATTTGTATATAGCGATGTATTGTTAAAATCGTAAACCTCTCCCGTAAAATTATCATTACTATTATCGAAACGAATTAAGCAGTTGGTGAAATTGAAATTAAACAGGGCATCATTGTCTTTATCTAATAAAAGTTCCGGGTTGTCATTACCATAAATGATACAGTTGGTAAAGTTAGCTTGTTCCAAAGGGTTGGTAAATGTGGTATTATCTTCATCTACTATAAAATTGTTGAGCAATACCGAAGGGAATTGCCTGAAGCTGTTATTCCAATAGTTAGCGAATGTGGAATGGACAAAGGTATAGCTGCCTCCAAAAGTTCCGGCAAACGAGGATTGTCCGCTATTATTAACAACGATATTTTCTCCTTCGATAGACGTCGCTCTTCCCAAGATGCCAAAATTACTGGAATTGTATATTTGCGTATTGGTTATATTTAATTTAGAGATGTCATCCTGGTTGCCATCACTTAAGATTCCAACAATACTATTTTTAATTGTGGTGTGATTAAAGGTATTGTTCATACTGCCATTGAACAACCATATGGTTTGCCATTGCCCGGGAATGTCTTCAAAGCCAGGTTCTAACCTATCGCCTTCAAAAATAACTTCGCCCTCCAAAAGTTCCGGGTCGTTACTTGGAAGGCCATTTACTTTTAAAGAAGCACCACCCGTAACGAGTAAGCCCGAATTGGCATGAAAATGAACTCGTGAACCTGCCTCAATATTTAGGGTTTTATTATCGTTAACAGCAGCATAGCCATAAATAACATAGGGTTTATCATTTGTAAAAGTGAGCTCAGCATCAGTTAAAAAGCGCCCCTGTATTGTGGTTTCATCTTCCATGCCATCACCGTCCACATCAAATGTGAGTGTTTCAATTATGGTTTCACCGGTTCCCCCATCAACAAACCGCTGGGGATAAATAAATACAGCATCTTTTACTAAAGTCACCAACTCTACTTTTTGGAGATTATCTCCCGTATCAAATTCAATGGCATCAGTGTATAAAAATTGGGTTTGTGAAGCTGCCAGAGCTTCAATATCTACCGTCGTCTCAATAAAAATATACATGCTGTCTTTGGCTAATATTTCCACATCCTCAAATTCTTTACCCAAAGTTGTCCCCGAACCGGTTCTACCGTCTACATTTAACCGGTAAAATGAATTTTGCCCTTGCCCCAATCTTAATGTAGGAATTACAATATCCGTATTACTCCTATTGTAAACTTTAAGATTATAAGTACTGGAACCAATATTAGTAAATACGGTATCCAGATAGACCGTATCCTTAGAAAATTGAAGATTTCCTGTACTGTGGATAAATTCAAAATCCTTACGACAGGAACTCCAAAATGCTAAAAGTGTTAGGCAAAAAACAAAGTAGATTATGCGTTTCATTAAGAAATATATAGATATAGCGGTAAAAATATAACTTTTGAAAATATGATATAGTATAAACCCGATAATTTAATTAAATAAATTGATGATTTCTGTAGTAATCCGGGCGGGTCGTAAGTTTACCGAATTCAATAAACACCAGGTAGTTTCCGACCTGACAAGAAGGTTTTCAGTCTTATTATTGTACATCTCTACAATACGTATAGAGGTAACACCTTCGGCCTTTGTGACATAAGTCTTAAGTTTAACGACATCATTTAGAACTGCTGCACTTTTATATTCAATATTATGCTTTATGAGCGCCCACGCATATTTTTTTAACATCTCTTTCGTGGCTTTTTGATTCCAATGTGCAATGGCAACATCATTTACCCATTGTACATACCTTACATTATTTACATGATTAAGTGTATCAAGATCATCCCGTGTTACGGTTATAAATTTTTCGAAAGATTGCATGAGGTCACTTTTCAATTATTTCGACCTCAAACAATTTGTCCCATCGTTTTCCGGTTACGAAAAGGGTTTGGGTTTCCGGGTTGTAAGCAATACCGTTTAAAACATCCAGGCCCGGATGCTGTGTCACTTTCTTTCTTAAAGCGCGAAAATCTATAACACCTTCAATGGCACCATTCATTGGGTTAATAATGGCGACTCCATCCAGCTGGTATCTGTTGGCATAGATTTTTCCATCGACCCATTCCAGCTCGTTCATGCCCACAATTTTACCTTTATTCGTAAATGTTTGAATAAAATCCTTTTCCTCCAATGTTTCAGGATCCAGGATCCATATTTTTTCTGTGCCATCACTCTTATAGAGTGAATTGCCATTATTACAGAGCCCCCATCCTTCTTTACTTTGCCCGTATTTAAAACTACTTTTTCTTTCAAATGTATTTACATCATAAATAAACCCTGTTCTTCTTTTCCAGGTGAGTTGATAAATACTATTGTTAAATATGGTAAGCCCTTCTCCAAAATATTGCTTTTCCAAATTGATGTTTTTTAGCACCTCACCAGTATTATAATTTGACTTACGCAGTTTGGATTCTCCATATTGGCCGGTACTTTCATATAGCTCTCCATTAAAGAATTCCAGTCCCTGGGTATAGGAGGTAATGTCATGAGGATATTCATTAATAATATTAAAGCTATATACTCTCGGGGGCTCTTTATTTAATATAGTGATCGCTAATGAAGTGTTTTGTACTTTTCCTTCAAAATATATCGTTGCATTTACTATTTGGTTACCAAGTTTTGCGTTATTTAATTTATGTGCTTTCCCGACCTGTTTACTATCCAATCTGTAAACAATCGAATCTATGGCATAATTTTTTCGGTTTTTTATAGAAAGGGAAAGCGTTTCATTATTGGAAATCGAATTTCCTTTAGCATTCGAGATTATTGAAAACTCACTTCTTTCCTTCCCGGTATTACTGCCGCAAGACAATATAGTTGCAATTAAAATAATGATAGACAGAAACTTATAAACAGGCATAGAGCATTGTTGTTAGTTCGGTAAGTTATTTATTTAAATTCAGTTTAAAAAATCATTGTGAAAATATTAAAAGGTTGTATCTTTGCAGTCGGCAAGTCCTACACAACTAGCTCCTGTTTAATCCTCCAGGGCGGGAACGCAGCAAAGGTCGACGGTTGTAGCGGTGTGATGTAGGTAGCTTGCCTTTTTTTATGCTTAAAAATCGCATAATTATTTTAAGTTTCCTTCTTTAAGTTTCGAAGCGCTTTGCGTTATTAACTGAATTTTTTCCTGAATTTTTATCGTATTTTTGGCTAAACAATCTATAAATGGTAAAAGTAGTTTTAATAACCGGCGGATCTTCGGGAATTGGTAAATCCATAGGCGAATACCTAAGTGAAAAAGGATTAAAGGTTTATGGTACAAGTAGAAGTCCGGATAAATATAGGGAAAGTAAGTTTCCAATAATTGGATTGGATGTAACCCATAAAGAAAGCATTTTTAATTGTGTACGTTCCATAATTCAAGCTGAAGGGCAATTGGATGTCGTCATTAACAATGCCGGTACGGGTATTACCGGACCTATAGAGGAAATTCCGGAAGCTGAAATAAAGCAAAATTTTGAAACTAATTTTTTTGGCCCCATAAATGTTATAAAAGTGGTTTTACCTCAAATGAGAAAACAAAATTCCGGATTGATTATAAACATAACTTCAATTGCCGGATACATGGGTCTGCCATATAGAGGTGTGTATAGTGCAAGTAAGGGAGCATTGGAACTTATTACAGAAGCATTTCGAATGGAAATTAAGGATTTCAATATCCGGATGACAAATATTGCACCCGGAGATTTTGCTACCAATATTGCTGCCGGACGTTACCATGCTCCCATTAAAGAAGGCTCACCGTATATGAAGGCCTATGGCTCGGTCTTAAAAGCTATTGATGAAGATGTAAATAAAGGTAACGACCCCCGCATTGTGGCAGAAATGGTATATAAGGTCATCCAATCCAAACGCCCTAAAATACACTACAAAGCCGGCGCTTTTATTCAGAAATTTTCAATCGTCTTAAAACGTGTACTTCCCGATAAGTTTTATGAGAAAATGTTATTAAATCATTATAAATTGTAATAGCCCAAATCATTTTGTAATTTGTTGATATAATTTAATTAAAAATTTAGATTCTTACTGACTTAATGTTGTAAATTCGCGACGAAAATTAAACACAAATTAATTATACTATAGAATGAAATTTTTTGTTGATACAGCGAATTTAGATCAAATAAAAGAGGCTCAAGATCTTGGTGTTTTAGATGGGGTTACTACCAATCCTTCATTAATGGCCAAGGAAGGGATCACCGGACATGATAATATATTGAAGCACTACATTGATATTTGTAATATTGTTGATGGCGATGTGAGTGCGGAAGTTATTGCAACAGATTATGAAGGAATGATAAAGGAAGGGGAGGCTTTAGCCGAATTGCATGATCAGATCGTTGTAAAGCTACCCATGATCAAAGATGGAGTAAAGGCCTGTAAATACTTTTCGGAACGTGGCGTTAAGATAAATATGACACTCGTGTTTTCTCCCGGACAAGCCATACTTGCAGCAAAGGCGGGAGCAGCTTATGTTTCACCTTTTATCGGACGCTTAGACGACATTTCTACCGATGGCCTAAACCTTATTTCCGAGATTCGACTTATCTATGATAATTATGGGTATGACACCCAAATTTTAGCAGCTTCGGTGCGCCATACCATGCATGTGATAGACTGTGCTAAACTTGGCGCCGATGTAATGACAGGCCCTTTAACCTCGATCATTGGATTATTAAAACACCCGCTTACGGATATTGGACTTGCTAATTTTTTATCCGATTATAAAAAAGGAAATTAGATTTTTTTCTTCAATTCAGAAATAAAAAAAGGTCACTTTATTGTGGCTTTTTTATTTTAATTGATCCAGGATATATTTAATATCTGTATTAAAGATATTTGCATTGGAAGTCACAATTTCTTTACTGCTGTTTACAACCATTACCTTATTTATATAATGTATGGCAAGTATCTTTTTAGCAGCTTCAGGATCCTTGAATTTATACTCGTTCTCCAAAGTAATATTATTTTGTTTCAGGACACTCCTCCACATATTTGAATGGCTGGAATTGATATTAATAGAAATAAAGTTAATATCCGGATATTCTTCCTTAAGATATTTTACCCTCTCATGGCTGTTCTTAAAATGAGTCTTCAGAGCTTTTGACCAAAAATACACGACAGTTGGTTGATCAATAATAGTATTTATATTAAACATTTCGTTTTTATAATTAGTAATTTCTATGGCGGGAAACGTATTGCCGGGATGCAATTTTTTTAATGTGCTACTTAACTTTTTTATATATTCAGAATGCTCTTCATCAGTACTTTTACCAAAATATGAATTGCACATAGCTTCGCTTTCTTCAACAGAATTGCAATACGATAAGAAATTACGGGTTGTATATTTTAAAAGGTTGTTCTTAATAGTATTATTAGATACTAAACTATCGATCAATTGTAGCTTATTTAAATTATAATCAACTGAATTTCTGTCGAAATGGGATGTTTTAGATGTTTCAAAAAATTTGTATAAAGCCAAATTGTTGATATGGCGAAATAAGAAATTATAATAAGGAAAAAAATCCTTTAAGTCTTCGTCATTATAATTTATGTGATCTCTAAAGGCATAAAAATCTTCTGGTAAGGCACTATAATCTATGGCACTAAAATTGCCATAATGCCTAAATGGATACAATTCTTTACGCGCATAATAATTAAAGTCGATACTCGCATTGGATATCTTATGGAATAATCTGGAATTTGGGTGTTTTTCTATAAAATGATTTAGCTCTTTTTTCTTGTTGGTTTTTAGGGTATCTAATTTAGCCTGAAATTCCTTGGGTTCCAATTTACTTAATTCATACATCGTTCGCTCTTCCTTCTCTAATGTAACGAACAAGTTAATCATATAATTATTTTTTTTTGACCCTTTTCCCGTAAAGACCAAAGACTCGTCAAAATCCAGGGTATTTAGCCTTAGCAAAATACTATCACTGGGTTCTAAAATAATTACCTGGTATTCTCCACCATGAACAAAAGAGTACAAACCGGAGTTTAAATTCTCAATCTTTCTTGAAAATCTGTTATTTTCATCCAAATAAATGGTATCTATGGGAGCTATATTATCATAAAGCACCAAATAATCACTATTAGGATTAATTATTTCACCGCCTAAATAGGCCACTCCGCAATCCGTTTGATTCGAATTACATCCAATTAAAGCAATGCATAGTAATGTAATAATTAAATATTGTTTCATAATCGAATTATCAGAGAATAACTCTTAACATTTTACTGATTTTCAATACAAAAGTATGCTTTGCGTACTAAATCGGTTGTTAATGGGCTGTTAAATCTTATTATGAGTGATTTTTAATTTGCCGAATCACTGTATTTGCCTACTTTTGCGCCGAATTTAAACAATACAATATGTTATCGGTTTCTAACCTATCTGTACAGTTCGGTAAACGCATCCTTTTCGATGAGGTCAATATCACCTTTCAAAATGGGAATTGTTATGGTATTATTGGAGCTAACGGTTCCGGTAAATCCACTTTTTTAAAGATATTGGCAGGTAATCATGACGCCACTTCGGGCCATGTCCATTTAGAGGCCGGAAAGCGTATGTCCGTACTGGAACAAAACCACAATTTGTATGATGAACATCCGGTCTTGGAAACTGTAATTATGGGCAACAGACCCTTGTTTAAGATCAAGACAGAAATTGATGCTCTATATGCAGACTACTCCGATGAGAATGCCGATAATATTGGTGAGCTTCAGGTGCAGTTTGAAGAAATGAATGGTTGGAATGCCGATAGTGATGCCGCAGCGCTGTTATCCAATTTGGGGATTAAGGAAGATCTGCACTACATGCTGATGCAAGATCTCGATGGAAAGCAAAAAGTAAGAGTCTTATTGGCACAGGCTCTATTTGGAAGCCCCGATGTCCTCATTATGGATGAGCCTACGAACGACCTGGATTATGAGACCATATCATGGTTGGAGAATTTTCTTGCGAACTATGAGAATTGTGTCATTGTTGTATCTCACGACAGGCACTTTTTAGATGCCGTTTGTACACAAATTTCCGATATCGATTTTTCCAAGATCAATCACTATTCCGGAAACTATTCCTTCTGGTATGAGTCATCTCAGTTAGCCTTGAGACAACGTGCCCAACAAAATAAAAAGGCTGAAGAAAAGAAAAAGGAATTGGAAGAATTTATCAGACGATTCTCGGCAAATGTTGCCAAGTCAAAGCAAGCCACCAGTAGAAAGAAAATGATCGATAAGCTTAATATTTCAGACATCAAGCCTTCAAGCCGTCGGTATCCCGCCATTATTTTTGAGCGTGACAGGGAAGCTGGTGATCAAATCTTGAACGTTGAAAATTTAGCCGTTTCTTTGGAAGGAGAAACCTTATTTGAAAAAATAAATATTAACCTGGCCAAAAGTGATAAGGTGGTTGTCTATTCCAGGGATTCCAGGGCAACAAGAGCCTTCTATGAAATATTAAATGGAAATCTAAAGGCCTATACAGGATCTTTTGCCTGGGGTATTACCACATCCCAGTCTTATCTGCCATTGGATAATAGTTCATTCTTTAATAATAAATTAACCCTGGTGGACTGGTTGCGTCAATGGGCCACGACCGAAGAGGAGCGCGAAGAAGTTTATGTGAGAGGATTTCTGGGTAAGATGATTTTTAGTGGGGAAGAGGCCCTAAAAACAGCAGATGTACTATCGGGAGGAGAAAAGGTGCGTTGCATGCTTTCCAGAATGATGATGATTCGGGCCAACGTGATCATGCTTGATGAACCCACCAATCACCTGGACCTTGAAAGTATAACCGCTTTTAACAATTCACTTAAGAATTTTAAGGGCACAGTAATATTTACGACTCACGATCACGAATTTGCACAAACCGTAGCCAACCGGGTGATAGAACTAACACCAAACGGAGTTATTGATCGTTATACGACTTTCGATGAGTATATGCAGGATCCTAAAATTAAAGAATTGCGTGATAAGATGTATGCCGTTACCGTATAGTTAATATTTTTATACTTGCATTTCGGCTAAAATACCCTGCACAACAGGAACGGCCTTGTCCACTTCATTATTATGGACAAAAACTTCAATCAATCTGGGATAATCCGTTACTAAAACCGCACGTAAACCGGTTTTAAAATCATCCTTTAAAATGGGTTCTATTCCAATATCCTCGAGACGCGTTTGGATAAGCTGTGCAATAATAAAACTTCCTGTGTATATGTTTGTATAATGAGTCTCCATTACTTAACAGATTTAAGTTCTCTTTTAAAGATACGAAAAAAACAATTCAATTTGTGTATTTTTAGGATGAGAAATTGTGTTTCCTGTAATATTTTTTGATTGGAGGGACATTAAATATTAAAACTTTACATGTGAGTAGCCTTAAACAAAAGATTTTAGAATTACAGCGCATTTCAAAAGAATTGGAGCCCTCTGAATTTCAACGTAATCAATACCTCGCACAGGTTAGTAATTACACTAATTCATTTATAAACCAAATAGAAGAGGAACAGGCATTTAATAGTATTAAAGAAACTCCTGGTGTTTTCTCCATCAATAAAAAGAAGAAATCGATGGAGCAAATTCTTAAAATATATGCCGATGAGGTTGCAAATAAAGGGATTAAAGCGGCATCCGGGGCTCATTTGGGTTATATTCCCGGTGGGGGGATTTATACGGCTTCAATTGCCGACTATCTTGTTGATGTCACCAATGAATATGCGGGAATATACTATGCTTCTCCGGGATCTGTAGCGATGGAAAACGAGCTTATAGATTGGATGAAATCCATTTTTGGTTTTCCCGAAACAGCCATTGGAAATTTAACCTCCGGAGGCTCTATTGCCAATTTAATTGCACTGACGGCAGCCCGTGATAAATTCGGTATAAAATCCGAAATAATTACTAAAAGTGTTATTTATGTTAGTTCGCAGGTACATCATTGTATTAATAAGGCCTTACGGATTATAGGATTGGAAGACGTGATAATTCGCCATATCGAATTGGATAATAAGTACAGAATAAAAATTGAAGATTTAAGTGCCAAAATAGAAAGAGATAAGGTATCAGGTCTGAATCCGTTTTTGGTCATAGCATCATCAGGTACAACCGATACAGGGGCTATTGATCCGTTACAACAAATAGGAGAGATCGCCAGGGCCCATAAGATATGGTATCATATCGATGCTGCTTATGGCGGATTTTTTATATTAACCAAGACAAAGAAGGAAATGTTTAAAGGCATGGAGCTTGCCGATTCTTTGGTCGTGGATCCACACAAAGGTTTATTTTTACCCTATGGGCTTGGAGCAGTATTAATAAAGGACAGAAATGCAGTATATCACTCGCACCATTATATTGCAAATTATATGCAGGATGCTACGGACACTAATAATCACGTAAATCCTGCCGATGTTTCACCGGAACTTACCAAGCACTTTAGAGGATTACGCATGTGGTTACCCTTACAATTACATGGTATTGAGCCTTTTGTAGCCTGCCTTGAGGAAAAGTTATTACTTACAACATATTTCAGAGAAAGACTTGCAGAACTGGGATTTAGGCTTGGACCCAAACCTGACCTGTCTGTTAGTTACTTTTGGTGGCCTTCTAAATTCGATGAAAATGCATTTAACAGGAAACTCATGCAGGAAATACATAACGATGGCGAAGTGTATTTAAGTTCTACCTTAATTAACGACAAGTTTGTAATACGTATGGCCATTTTATCATTCAGGACAAAAATGCATAGTATAGATAAGGCTGTAGTTATGATCGATAAGGTCAGACGAAACATTTCAGAGGAGTATTAAAAAACACCTACAATTCCAATTTGATTAGTACTGAATTTTAAATTCCAGGAAATCTTTTTTTCCTTTTTGGGATATGAATAGGCATCAGAATTAAATAAGAACTTATCTATACAGTCCACCACAATAATGCTCAAAGCCGCGCTAAAAGCAATATCGCTAAGCCAATGCGCACCTTCGAGTAACCTCGTAAATGGAGCAATAGCGCCTAATGTGTAAATACCGATCTTCGTTCCTGTTCCTTCAAATTGTTTAGCTATGGAATGTGCCATAGTTACGGACAATACGGTATGTCCTGACGGAAAGGAGTGATACCCGGATTCACTAGAAAAAGGATCGAAGGAACCACTTCCAACACCTTCAGTGGGCCGGGCCCTGCCAATGCCGGTTTTCCCAATGCTCTGAAGAAGTCCCGATGTAAAGGAAGATGCAATGATCAAAACACCTGTTTTTCTTACCTTCTCATTCCGTGAAAACAGGCCATAGCCATAGATGCCGGCGGTAGCAACAAAATAGTTCTGCGGATTGCCCACATACCAACCAAAGTCCTTAATGACCTTAGGGACATTGGGTTCCTGCCTTTCAAAAAAGGTATTGGCTTCATCGTCTATTGTTGATATCGCTAAAGTACCCAAAACCAATATACCCAACTTTGTAAAATCTTTTTTCTTCCAATGTGCAGGTCTGGAAAAAGCGTGCGTAACTCCGTGAAAGGCCCATTTAGCATCGTACTTGAGCAATTCCCATGTAGTAGCAGTATCGCCAGGCTTATTTTGAAGTAATTGTTGTGCAATACTAACTTTACAACAAATCAATATTATGAAAATTGCCCTGGATAAAGAATTTCGCATGGTGTTATCTCAATTCGGCCCCAAGCTCATTTTCAAAATTAGTCTGAAGCTTGCTCATAATTCTATCGATCTGTTTATCGGTAAGGGTCTTTCGTTCGTCCTGCAGGGTAAAACTAACAGCATAGCTTTTTTCCCTTGGGGCAATTTCTTGCCCTGGTACACATCAAATAAATTAATATCCTTCAGCAATTTCTTTTCCGTTTGTTTTGCAATCCTATAAACAGATTCAAAAGAAACAGTATCATCCAGAAGTAATGCAAAATCGCGTTTTACAGCAGGGTACTTAGGAATGCCTGTGAATTTAATGGTATTGCGTTTGGCTATTTCTAATATATTGTCCCAGTTAAAGTCAGCAAATAAAACTTCCTGGGAAATTCCGTAATGATCTAAAATCGATTTTTTGACCAGACCGAAATCTAACAATTTGGTTTTCCCGTAGTTAAATTGCAATCCTTCACTAAGCAGATCATTCTCTAATACAGATTCTTTAAAACCCGTTATCCCTAATCGTTCCAAAGTTGAAATGATAGTTCCCTTTAAATAGAAAAAATCACTTTTTTGAGTTCCGTTAGCCCAGCTTTCAAAAGTTCGGTCACCTGTTACCAAAAGCGTGAGGTGTTTGTTTTCCTTATATACGCTATCATAGTAGTGATAGCTTTTACCAAACTCAAATAATTTAAGCGTGTTGCGTTTTCGGTTTATATTATGAGCCACAGCTTCCAAACCGGAAAATAATAAAGACTGTCGCATTACCGAAAGGTCCTTACTTAAAGGATTAAGCATATGGACATTATGTTCTTCCTTAATTTCCTCACTTAAACCGGAGTAATTTGGAGTGGTAAGCGAGTTCGCCATGATCTCAAAATACCCCTGGGACGCCAATTGATTACCAATTACATTTTGCAGCTTATAATCTTCAAATTTAGAAGAATTAGAAATTGATGCGTTTAATTTTTCAGTGGTATTTATATTATTATAACCATATACCCTCAGCACTTCCTCAATAATATCGGCTTCACGATGCACATCATTTTTATAGGCCGGAACGGTTAACCCCAAACCGGTTTCAGTAACATTATTTACCTTAATATCGAGTGAGGTCAGGATACGCTTAATGGTTTCCCGGGGAATTTCCTCACCGATCAATCGTTTGGTATTTTCAAAACTCATCAATACCTGGTAATCTTCGATCTTTTTAGGGTAGATATCAATGATATCGCTTGTAATTTCACCACCGGCAAGTTTCTGGATTAACAATGCCGCACGTTTTAAAGCATATTCGGTAATGTTCGGGTCGACACCTCGCTCAAATCTAAATGAGGCATCCGTATTGAGTCCATGGCGCTTTGCAGATTTTCGTATGCTTAGTGGGTTAAAGTAGGCGCTTTCTAAAAATATGCTCGTCGTATTTTCGGTTACCCCGGAATCGATACCGCCATACACACCCGCTATACACATGGGTTTACTGCCATTGCAAATCATAAGGTCTTCGGCGTGTAATTCGCGCTCGACATTATCCAATGTTGTAAATTTAGTTCCTGCTTTAAGGGTTTTAACCTCGATTTTATTTTTCGTGATCTTAACAGCATCAAAAGAATGAAGTGGCTGCCCAAGTTCGTGCAATACATAGTTGGTGGCATCAACAATATTATTTATAGGCGTTAATCCTATAGCCCTCATTCGATTTTGTAACCATGTAGGGGAGGCTTCCACGGTAATGCCCGAAATGGTTACACCGCAATAACGCGGTGCAAGATCTTTATTTTTAACATCGACATCAATTTTTAATGTTCTGTTATCAATATGGAAAGCACTTACCGATGGTGTAATAAGTTCTAAATTAATCTCTTTTTGTAAAAGCCCGGCCTTAAGATCGCGCGCCACACCCAGATGGCTCATCGCATCGGCGCGATTTGGAGTAAGACCAATTTCGAATACATCATCATTTTCAATCTCAAAAATATCAGAGGCCGGCGTTCCAACTTCAAGTGCTTTATCCAAAACCATTATACCGTCATGAGATTTACCCAGGCCGAGTTCATCTTCTGCACAGATCATTCCATGGCTTTCTGCGCCTCGAATTTTCCCTTTTTTAACAACCCAGGATTCTCCATCTTCATTATATAAAGTGGTCCCAATAGTGGCTACGGGGACTTTTTGGCCCTTCGCAACATTGGGCGCACCGCAAACAATTTGAAGCGGTTGTTCATTTCCAATATCTACCGTGGTCAATGTTAACTTATCTGCATTTGGATGCTTTTTACAAGACAAAACTTCACCAATAACAACGCCTTCCAACCCTCCTTTTACAGATTGAAAAGTTTCTATTCCCTCAACTTCAAGTCCCAGATCCGTAAGTAATTCACCCGTTTGACCGGGCTTCCAATCTGTTTTTATGAATTGTTTAAGCCAATTGTAAGAGATCTTCATAAATAAGAAACTATTTTAAGTGTGCAAACCTACTAATTTTTTTCATTTTTTAATTAGTTAATAAATTGTAAAGTAGGTTCACGAAGTCCTATTTAAACAAAAAAAATTTTCTGAGTAAAGATATAAGATTGCAGTCAGCATTCAAACAATGGTTTAAAAATTGTAGATTTAAAAACACCTGTGCTGAACATGATTTTTTATTTGTAAGTATTTTGTTGTTTCTTCGAATACTATTATAATAATTCGACCGCGATGCGCAAAATCATTTTATTCGTTATTTTAATTGTAGCTGTTTCCTGTAAAAATGAGGCTATTGAAAAATTAGAGACCGGGACTTACAGAGGTGTTTTACAAGTTCAGGACGGGGAAGAAATGCCTTTTATGATAGCGGTTACCTCCGATAGTACACTATATATATTAAATGATACCGAGGAGATCTTTGTTGACGAGATCACCTATAAAAACGATTCGGTTTTTATAAAATTCCCGTATTATGAGGGGTATATCGCAGCTCAACTTCGCGGCGGAAACCTACGGGGTAATTATATAAAGGAAAGTCTGGATCGGGTTGTACCCTTTATTACAGAAAAGAACAAACCAAGATTTACGATAATGAATAATGCCCTCAATACTATTGAAGGCAATTGGGAAGCTGTATTCACAAAAGAAACCGGAGCAGAATATATTTCCAAAGGGATATTTAAACAAGCCGATAATAAAGTTACCGGAACCTTCCGGACCACAACGGGAGACTATCGCTACCTGGAAGGTGTTTTGGACGGAGATCGGTTAAAACTCTCCACTTTCGATGGGGCACATGCGTTTTTATTTACTGCGACAGTTACCGATACAACGATGCAAGGGCTGTTTTATTCGGGTAATCATTCAAGAGAGCCTTTTGTTGCAAAGCGCAATAAAAACTATGAACTTCCACATGAAGACGATCTGACCTTTATTAAGGAAGGTTACAATGGGCTGGAATTTTCATTTCCCGATGCCAATGGAAATATAATGACACTGGAGGACGAGCGTTTTAAAGGCAAGGTCGTTTTAGTGCAGGTTATGGGAAGCTGGTGCCCCAATTGTTTGGATGAGAGCAAATACTATGCAGGGTATTATAAAAATAATAAGGCAAAAGGACTGGAAATCGTTGCTTTGGCCTTTGAGTATGCAAAGACAACGGAAAAAGCTTTTAACAGTATTGAACGTATGAAGCGGAAGACTGGGATCGATTACCCAATTCTTTTAGCGCAGTACGGGACTTCTGATAAAGTCAGGGCACAGGAGAAACTCCCAATGCTAAATCATGTCTTGTCTTATCCAACTACTATTTTTATTGATAAAAAGGGCAATGTGAGAAAAATTCATACGGGATTTAATGGCCCTGCCACGGGAGATAAATATATTATGTTTCAAACAGAATTTAACACGTTGGTAAACCTACTTCTTAAAGAATAGTTAATTAACAGTTTGTGTATTTTCTTTAACACTACGATAACACAGTGATTCATCCTTTGTGCATAATTTTATTCGCGAACTAAAAATTACGATCAAAAATGAAAAACAACACATTTATTAAACTATTCTTGTGCTTATTTATGACTGTTAGCTACAGCACATTTGCACAACTTGACACACCTCGTGGCAGCCAGGCCGCAACCGTTTCTCAACGGGTAGGAATTACCGACATTTACGTTAAATATTCGCGGCCCAGTGTAAATGACCGTGAAATATGGGGCAAATTGGTGCCATATGGAATGAACAACCTTGGATTTGGAACTGCTGCCGAATCGCCCTGGAGAGCAGGAGCTAATGAAAACACTATTATTAAATTTACGGATGACGTCACTGTCGAAGGCCAGGCTTTAAAAGCCGGTAAGTATGGACTGCATATGGTCATACATGAAGATGGCAAGGCTACGGTAATATTTTCTAAAAATCATTCGGCTTGGGGAAGCTTTTTTTATGACCCTGCTGAAGACGCTTTACGCGTTGACGTAGTGACCAATGAAATTCCACATACAGAATTACTTACCTTCGATTTTATAAACGTGGATGCCACCTCTGCAACAGCGGTTCTAAACTGGGAAAAGAAACAAAGCCCATTTAAGGTCGAAGCCGATCTGACTGGTACAGTATTGGCCGGCATTAGAAATGATCTGAAAGGGCAACAAGGCTTCAACCGTCAAAATTGGGAACAGGCAGCAAATTTTGCATTGAATAATGATGGTGATTTAAATGAAGCATTGGGCTGGATCGACGCCGCAATAGCTGGGCAGTTCTTTAGCCAGAAAACATTTAACAACCTTCAGATCAAATCAAATATACTTACAAAGCAAGGTAAGGCCGATGAAGCCTCAGCACTTATGGATGAAGCCATTCCCATGGCAACAATATTCCAGGTACACCAGTATGGAAGAACACTTATTGGGCTGGAACAAAAAGACAAAGCTTTGGAAGTATTTAAATTGAATGCAGAAAAAAATAAAGATACCTGGCCGGTACATTACGGATTAGCCAGAGGGTATTCTGCTTTAGGGGATTACGATGCAGCGCTTAAGCATTTAAAAATGTCCTTATTAAATGCACCAAACGATCCAAGCAAGGGCAGAGTGCAAGCTAATATAGATAAACTCGAAAAAGGAGAAGATATCAATTAAAACTATTTATAAATAATTCAAAAAAAATGAAAAACAACACATTTATCAAACTATTCTTGTGCTTATTTATGACTGTTAGCTTCAGCACATTTGCACAACTTGACACACCTCGTGGCAGCCAGGCCGCAACCGTTTCTCAACGGATAGGAATTACCGACATTTACGTTAAATATTCGCGGCCTAGTGTAAATGACCGTGAAATTTGGGGTAAATTGGTACCTTATGGAATGAATAACCTCGGTTTTGGAACTGCTACCGAATCGCCTTGGAGAGCAGGAGCTAATGAAAATACTATTATTAAATTTACGGATGACGTTACTATCGAAGGCCAGGCCTTAAAAGCCGGTAAGTATGGACTGCATATGGTCATACATGAAGATGGCAAGGCTACCGTAATATTTTCTAAAAATCATTCGGCTTGGGGAAGCTTCTTTTATGACCCTGCCGAAGATGCTTTACGCGTTGACGTAGTGACCAATGAAATTCCACATACAGAATTACTGACCTTCGATTTTGTAAATGTGGATGCCACTTCAGCAACCGCGGTTCTAAACTGGGAGAAGAAACAAATCCCGTTTAAGGTCGAAGCTGATGTGTCCGGTACGGTATTGGCCGGCATTAGAAATGATCTCAAAGGGCAAAAAGGCTTCAACCGCCAGAATTGGGAACAGGCAGCAAATTTTGCGTTGAATAATAATGGCGATCTCAATGAGGCCTTGGGCTGGATTGACGCCGCAATAGCAGGGCAGTTCTTTAGCCAAAAAACATTTAATAATTTGGCTATTAAAGGTCGAATTCAAAATAAATTAGGAAACACTCAAGAGTATGCAACCCTAATGGATGAGGCATCAGGTATGGCGAACACGAACCAATTAAATACTTTGGGTTACCAAATGCTAACTGCTAAGGATTATGAAAGAGCTCTAAAATATTTTAAGCTAAATGTGGCTAACAACCCAGACAACGCCAATTGTCATGACAGTCTGGGCGAAGCCTATAAAACTGTAGGAGATAAGGAAAATGCTATTAAGCATCTTAAAAAATCCTTGTCGTTAAATCCAGCGGCCAATGTAAAAGCAAATTCAGAAAAACTTTTGAAAGAGCTGGGAGCTTTATAAGAAAAATATCAATCAAAACACGCTTAGTTAGATCTGTTTAAAAACCCAACATCACTGTTGGGTTTTTATTTTATGCCATTCGCGTACAGAAGAACAATAAATATGAGGTAGGTTTTGAATGCGAATTGGTGTTAATCCCAGACAAACTTCCAGGAACCATCGGTTTGCCGTTTCCAGACGGTATGGAAAATGCCTTTGTCTTCCAGGAGATTGCCAATGGAATCGGAATATTTAAAAACGTACTTTCCATAGGTATAACCCAAATCTCCGGAAGAAGATACATCGACAAAATCGAGGCTCCAGGATAAATTCTTTGAAGTGCTTTTTTCAAGATGTTTGTCAATGGCTACTTTACCAATAATTAAATTTCTTCGTTTTAAAACCGCATCCTCGGCAGCGAAACTTATAAATGCATCATGAATACCTTTTTCTGCTGCCATGTCGGCAAAATCCTGTTCTACCTGCCGTATTTCCTGTTTCCATTGTTCTATGCCTTCCTTAGATGTCTCGTTTTCGCAGGAAGTAATTAGCAGCATAAGAACGGTAAGAAGTTGAAATGTTGTTTTCATCGTATAATGTTTTTATTGTAGTCGATTGAGTTGAGCCAATATACTAATACACAGCGCCCAGTACCAAATTCCAAGCAACAAATTCCAAATCACAACTGCGTTAATTTGTTAAATCGTTAAAACGTAGATCGTAATTCGCTAACCCCAAATCCCAAATCCCAATTCTCAAATATCAAATTTTAACTTCCAGCATCCCTCTTCCGGCATCCATCTTCCAGCCTTCATCTTCCATCTTCCCGCTTTAAGAGATATAATTCCAAATATTCTTGTATTTACTGATCTGATTGTAGGTGTGTAAAAGCACCTTGTTTGCAGGGTTTGAAAGCGTTGGATCTCTTTTCAGAATCTTTTTTGCATAATGTCTCGCATGATGCAGAATGTCGTTATCTTTTATAATATCAGCAATTTTAAGGTTTAAAATACCACTTTGCTGCGTTCCCATAATATCCCCAGGGCCACGTAATCTTAAGTCAACTTCGGCAATTTCAAAGCCATCATTGGTATGTACCATCGTTTCCAGTCTCGTTTTACTATCGTTACTTAATTTATGGCTGGTCATTAAAATGCAATAGCTTTGTTCTGCACCACGACCCACCCGGCCCCGAAGCTGATGTAATTGCGACAGGCCGAAGCGTTCGGCGCTCTCAATTATCATAACAGATGCATTAGGCACATCTACGCCAACCTCAATAACAGTAGTAGCTACCATGATCTGTGTTTCACCTTTTATAAAGCGTTGCATTTCAAACTCTTTATCTGCCGGTTTCATTTTTCCGTGAACAATTGAGATTTGATAGTCTGGCATTGGAAAATCCCTGACAATGCTTTCGTAACCATCCATGAGGTCTTTATAATCCATTTTTTCACTTTCCTGAATTAGCGGATAGACCACATAAATTTGTCGTCCTTTGGAAATTTCATCACGAATAAACCGGAATACTTTTAGCCTGTTATTGTCGTAGCGATGCACCGTTTTTATTTGCTGTCGACCGGGTGGCAATTCATCAATTATGGAGATATCAAGATCACCATAAACAGACATGGCCAACGTTCGTGGAATAGGGGTGGCCGTCATCACCAAAATGTGTGGCGGAGAAGTGTTCTTTTTCCATAATTTGCTCCGTTGCGCCACTCCAAATTTGTGCTGTTCATCGATAATGGCGAGGCCTAAATTTTTGAATTTTACCTTTTCTTCGAGAAGGGCATGGGTACCAATTAAGATCTGTAATTCGCCATTTTCCAAAGATTCATGAATTTTCTTTCTTTCTAAAGTTTTAGTTGAACCAGAGAGTAGTTTAACACTGATTTTCAATTTATTAAGTAGACTATATAAACTATTGAAGTGTTGGACTGACAAAATTTCAGTCGGGGCCATTATGCAAGCTTGAAAACCGTTGTCAAGTGCTATTAACATTGACATTAGTGCTACAATGGTCTTTCCCGAACCTACATCGCCCTGCAATAACCGATTCATTTGCGCTTTGCTTCCTAAATCGTTCCGAATTTCTTTAAGAACCCGCTTTTGTGCATTTGTCAATTCGAATGGTAAATGTGTTTTGAAGAAGGTGTTGAAATAATTTCCAACCACAGAAAAAGGAAAGCCTTTGATCTTTGACTTATGGATCAGATTTTTAAGAATTAATTGCAATTGAATGTAAAATAATTCTTCAAATTTTAACCGGTATTGGGCCTTTGCCAATAACTCCTGATTTTTCGGGAAATGTACATTAAAAAGCGCATCCGATTTTGATATGAGTTTCAATTCGGAAATCAAGTTCTCGGATAGTGTCTCTTCAAAATTTGCTTTGGTCTCTATAAAGAGCTGTTGCATGATCTTATTGATCACCCGATTGGTAATGCCTTTATTAGAAAGTTTCTCGGTCGAAGGGTAAATGGGCTGCATGGCAGACCGAAGGCTTTTCTCATGTGCCTCCAGCAATTCCATTTCGGGATGTGGCATATTATATTTACCGTTAAACCAATTGGCTTTCCCGAAGATCACGTAATACTTATCGAATTTTAAACTATCCCTGATCCATTTATGTCCGCGAAACCAAACCAGTTCCATAGCGCCGGTATCGTCCTGAAACGTTGCCACCAGTCTCTTGCCGCGTTTTTGAGGCATCTCCTGAACATCTACAATCTGGCCAATGACCTGAACATCTGCATTATTGCGTTGCAATTCATTGACCTTATAGAACTGCGTTCGGTCGATATATCGGTTGGGGAACAATGTAATTAGATCCTGGAAAGTATGGATGCCCAACTCCGTACGTAGTAATTCGGCACGATTGGGCCCCACGCCTTTCAAATAATCTATCGGAGTCTGGAGAAGGTTTGTATTCACATAACTAAAATAATTATTTTGTGGATAATGACAAGATTAATTATTAATTTGGTGTAATGTTTTATTTTAAACACTTACTAAACAAATACGGATGATTTATTTCATTAAAAGGAATATTTAGTAAGAAAATTGATAATACACTTATGAAAGCTTTAGTAATTTCCGGAGGAGGCAGTAAAGGTGCATATGCAGGTGGTGTGGCACAATACCTTATTGAAGAGAAAGGCAGGGATTACGATATGTTTTTAGGGACCTCTACTGGAAGCCTGCTAATTCCACATCTGGCAGCCAACGATATAAAAAAATTACATACCATTTATACTAATGTAAAGCAAAAGCATATTTTTAGTGTAAATCCGTTTGTCCAGCGCAAAAAAGGAAGACGGGAATTCGTATCTATTAACTTTATGAATTCAATATGGCAGTTTATTAAAATGAAACGCACCTTTGGCGAAAGTAAAGCGCTTAAAAGGAACATTAGACGAAATTTCACTGAAGAAGAATTCAGATTGATCAGGGAAACCCGCGAAGATGTGGTTGTAACGGTTTCAAATTTATCGCTGAACAAAGTTGAGTATAAGTCTATTAATGATTACAGTTATGAAGAATTTTGCGATTGGATATGGATATCTTGTAACTATGTACCTTTTATGTCCCTGGCTATAAGGAACGGTTACGAATATGCCGATGGTGGCTTGGGTTGTGTGATACCTATTAGAGAAGCTATTCAGCGCGGCGCTACCGAAATCGATGCCATAGTTTTAGAGTCTGAAGGCTTACAGCAACAAAAAGTTTTGGGAAAAAACCCATTTTCGTTAATGATAAGTCTGTTTGGGCATTTAATGGATCAGGTTGAAAAGCATGATATCACCATTGGAAAACTCGCCGCAAAAAACAAGGACGTGAATCTAAATCTTTTTTATACACCCACGAAGCTTACCGAAAACTCGTTAATATTTAGCAAAACCTTAATGGAAAGCTGGTGGAAGCAGGGCTATAATTACGCCAAGAAAAAATCTAAAGACGCCAAATCTAATGAGCTTCGGGCTATTTAAGTTGTCTAATTATCATTAATTCTTATTTAAATTAATTATTTTACTAATATGGTTTTTGTAGAGGTAATTTTGTGAATTAAATACCTGCTTAGTCATTAATAAAATTTATCTTTAATTTATATTAAAAGTATTAGTACAGTATATAACTGTCGATTCATAATCTTCCCTATAGATAGCAATCAATTTTATATATAGGATTTGCTATGGCCTTAAAAGACATTCAAAAAGTTTATTCCGAGATATTTAAATCGTATGGAAGTTTAACACTCGAAAAACATATTAGTAAAATAATTGAACTGGATGCCTATTTACCGTATAATTCAACTTTTTTCTGCATTACAAATACACAAGATCTTTCGTTTGAGTATATCAGCAAAAACATGTTTGCCTGTTTAGGAATTAAAGAGAATGAATTAAAGGAAAAAGGGATGCGATATTTTTGGAGCAGAATCCATCCTGAAGATTTGGAGCAATGGCTTACGGCTTTAAACGAACTGATGGATTTTACCTTAAAAAAGATTCCAGCTGAAGAAAGAAAAAATATGAGCTATACCTGGAATTACAGATTTAAAGATGGGAAGGACGAATATGTTAATATCATACAGAATACTACACCACTGGCGTTCGATGGTGCAGGTAAGCCCATTATTGGACTGGCGCATTATACTGTGATAGATTCAAAGATAAAAATGCAGGTGACCGGATCCGCGAAGTTGTTAAATACCAATAATGAATATGAAACCTTGTACTTCAACAATTTTTCTCAAAAACTGTTATCGGACGGCATAACAAACCGGGAACGGGATATTGTTAGGTTGTTGATTCTTAACTATTCCAGTAAAGCCATTGGTAAAAAATTGAACATCAGCTCAAATACAGTCGATACCCACCGGAGAAATATTCTTAAAAAGCTCAATATTTCTACTACCGGTGAGCTTGTTGGTATGCTAAAAATGAATACAAATTTGGTTTAGCATTGTATTTATTAAATATTTTAGAGTTTATTTTTTTTTAATATTTCCAGCAACATTGTATTACGTCAGTTTAATACTACATTTCAACGAAAACATGAGCTTAAAGAGCTAAACTACTCAAATTGAGTATAGGATACATCGATAAATTTTCGCAGATTTACTGTGCTATTAATTATAGGGAATAATTAAGCAAGTGCCTATCTCGGTTAATGTAAATTATGCTGATTTAGGCACTTTTGTTTGCTATAACTTTTCTAAATCCTGTTTAATAGCGGCTTGCGCTGCTGCTAATCGTGCAATAGGCACTCTAAATGGTGAGCAACTTACATAGTTCATACCGGTTTTGTAGCAAAACTCTATAGAGTTTGGTTCGCCACCATGTTCACCACAAATACCGACTTTGAGGTTAGGCTTGACCTGCCTGCCTTTTTCTGTTCCCATTGTTACCAGTTGACCAACACCTTCCTGGTCCAATACTTCAAACGGATCGACGGTTAATATTCCTTTATTAAGATAGGTTGGCAAGAATTTCCCGGCATCGTCACGGGAATAACCAAAAGTCATTTGGGTTAAATCGTTTGTTCCGAAAGAAAAGAATTCTGCTCGATCGGCGATCATGTCCGCGGTTAATGCAGCACGTGGGATTTCGATCATAGTTCCCACAAGGTATTCTATGGAATCATCACGTTCTTCAAATACTTTTGATGCCGTTGTTCTGATAACGGTTTCCTGCGCGATAAATTCATTTACAGTACCAATTAAAGGCACCATGATCTCAGGTTTTGTTTCAATGCCTTTCTCTTTTAAGTTTAAAGCAGCCTCGATGATGGCTCTGGTCTGCATTTCGGTAATTTCCGGGTATGTATTCCCTAATCGACATCCTCTATGTCCCAGCATTGGGTTAATTTCCTCCAATTCGGCAACCTTGTTTTTTACGGCCTGTAAAGAGATGTGCATATCTTCGGCCAGGTCCTTCTGGGTTGCCAGCTGATGTGGTACAAATTCGTGTAACGGTGGATCCAATAACCTGATGGTTACCGGTAATCCCCGCATGGCTTCAAAAATGTCTTCAAAGTCCTGCCGTTGCATCGGTAATAATTCGGTGAGGGCCTGCTTTCTTCCTTTTACCGTTTCGGCAAGGATCATTTCACGCATGGCTTTGATGCGATCGACCTCAAAGAACATGTGTTCGGTACGTGTCAGGCCAATGCCTTGAGCACCGAATGCACGGGCTACCCGGGCGTCTTTGGGTGTGTCCGCATTCGTCCTTACCTTCATTACGGCATATTTATCGGATAAGTCCATGAGTTCTCCAAACTCACCACTCAACTCGGGTTCAATCGTGGCAACCTTTCCCTCAATAATATTTCCTGTCGATCCGTTAAGTGATATCCAGTCACCATCATGATATTCTTTGTCATCAACAATTAACGAGCGCTTTTTATAATTAATTTTTAAAGCTCCTGCACCAGAAATACAACATTTCCCCATACCTCGAGCTACGACTGCGGCATGGGAGGTCATTCCGCCACGGGCGGTCAATATGCCTTTGGCAATATGCATGCCTTCAAGGTCCTCCGGAGAGGTTTCTATACGCGTTAAAATGGTGTTTTTATATTTATGTGCCTCGTCGGCGAAAAAGACGATCTGACCGGTAGCAGCACCGGGAGAGGCGGGTAGGCCCTGGGCAATAACAATAACATTTTTCAGGGCTTCGGGATCGAAACAGGATGTAGTAATTCGTCCAGTTTATTGGGTTCCATAAGTAATAAGGCTTCTTTTTCGTCAATCAAGCCTTCTTTTAAAAGGTCCATTGCGATCTTGACCATTGCGGCCCCGGTGCGCTTCCCGTTTCGTGTTTGCAGGATCCAAAGTTTCCCTTCCTGAATGGTGAACTCCATATCCTGCATATTGCGATAGTGCAGTTCTACTTTATTTTGATAATCGTTCAGTTCATTATAAATGGCAGGCATCAGTTCTTCAAGTGAAGGGTATTTTTCGAACCTTTCAGCCTCTTCGATCTTGGCCAGTTCCGCCCAGCGCTGAGAACCTAATTTGGTGATCTGTTGAGGTGTTCTTATGCCTGCGACGACATCCTCACCCTGAGCGTTGATAAGGTACTCACCATTAAAGACATTTTCCCCGGTTCCGGCATCACGGGTAAAGCAAACCCCTGTTCCGGAATTTTCGCCCATATTCCCATAGACCATAGCCTGAACATTAACGGCCGTTCCCCAGTCCGACGGATAACCATGCATTTTTCTATAATACAAAGCTCGATTACCGTTCCAGCTGTTAAATACCGCGACTACAGCGCCCCAGAGTTGATCCCAGGGATCTGTCGGAAAGTCTTTTCCTGTACGTTTTTTTACGGCATCTTTAAAATCGTAAACCAGGTCCTGCAAGTCCTGGATCGTGAATTCGGTATCCAATTTGATATCCCGTTTTTCCTTTAAATGCTCCATGATCTCTTCAAAAGGATCGATATCATCTTTGGATTGCGGTTTCATACCTAATACCACACCACCATACATCTGGATGAATCGCCGGTAAGAATCCCATGCAAAGCGTTCATTATTTGAATGATGTGCCAATGCGGTAACGACGGTATCATTCAATCCAAGATTTAAAACCGTATCCATCATTCCCGGCATGGAAACCCTTGCGCCCGATCGCACAGACAATAACAATGTGTTTTCGAGGTCACCATAACGCGTTCCCATGGTATTTTCGATGTTTTCAACGGCGCTTTCCACTTCATCTTTGATCATTGCAATAACAGCCTCCGTTCCAAGGTCGTTATAGGCCGTACAAACTTTGGTAGTTATGGTAAACCCCGGAGGAACAGGGATCCCCAGTGAGCTCATCTCGGCCAGGTTGGCGCCTTTACCTCCTAAAAGATTTTTCATTTCGCAATTTCCATCAGCCGTTTTATTTCCGAATTTATAGACGCTTTTAGAGACTTCTTTTAATACTTCCATGATATATATATTCTTCAGTTTTTATTATAAAATAATACAACCTTAAAATTATATACTGGCATGGTTGAATTCTATGATTTAAGTCATGGAATTCAAAAATATTAACGGAGGGATGAATAATATAAAATGGCAGCGAACTTAACCAGGGCAATGTTGATTACCAGATATCGCTAACTTCCTGTTTAATAAAGGACAATGCCGCATCACTTGGGGCCCTTTTTTCCATCATTTCGGTAAGGACGACCTCGCGGAGCTTATCGGCGGAAGTTGTTCTTTCAAGCAGCCCCGCTTTTCTAATTAATTGAATGGTAGCGTTTTTAGCAGCCTTAATGATATTCCAACATTCGTCACTAACATAAATTTGCTGAGATAGATTATGCTGATATTCTTGATCAATATTTTGTATAAGTAAGGACTCGTAATCTTCTTTATTTGAGGATGTTGGGCTTACTCTAACCAATAATTTTGTGGGTGTTATGCGTTCCAGGAAAAGCGCCAGGCGCTCATAAGCCTGTAATCGTATAGGCAAGGTATTCATCTGCATGTCTTTGTGTAATAAAAACCGCCTGCGGCCGTCCTCATTTTTTGTATGTTCTTTAAAAAAGTAATAGGCGATGAGCCCGGTGATTAGAGCCGGAACCGCATAAAGAAAGACTTCAAATATTTTTTCAATTTCCATAATTATCAGTTTTAGGTTTGACAAACATATAATAAAACTTGAATAAATTCCAAAATTCAAATAACAAATTCCAATTAGATTCCGTTTAGTCTTATGTGGATTGTCCTATTATTTATTATCAATTGCTTATAGAACAAAGAAAACAGAATAAAGAATTGAACACTGAGCACTGAATACTGAATATTAACATTTCCCTCCCAAATATATGCAATCTTTTAAATCTTGCATATTTGTAAATTTAACAGGAGTCTTTGTGTATGAATATGCCCTATCCAGTTCTTCGGTAAGATTATGGTCGTCCACATTTATATCAATGTCAGTCATTGTAAACTGACATGGATGCTCGTATCCACAGGCATGTGTAATTTCTATGAGTTCTTTTTTATAGGTCTTAAAATATTGTGCCAATCGTTCCGATTTTAAAGGAATATTAATGCCGTTCTGCAACCATTTATTTTGTGTGGCCACACCACTTGGGCAACGATTGGTATGGCATATTTGGGCCTGGATACAACCAATACTCATCATGGCTTCACGGGCTACATTTATGCAATCCACACCCATAGCAAATGCCATGGCCGCTTTAGCCGGAAAACCAAGTTTACCGCTGCCGATAAAAACAATGCGCTCTGTAAGGCCTTTGGATTTGAACATCTTGTACAGGTCGCTAAAACCATAGACCCAAGGTAATGATACATGGTCTGCAAAACTTGGTGGTGCCGCTCCTGTTCCGCCTTCACCACCATCGACTGTAATAAAATCAGGGCCTTTACCCGTTTCCAACATAATTTCTGCCAATTCTTCCCATTGGTCAAGTTTTCCTATTGCTGCCTTTATGCCTACGGGTAAACCTGTTCTTTCGGCTATGGTTTCAATCAAATCGGCCATTTCCACGACATTGCTAAACGCCGTATGATTGGGGGGTGACAGGACATCCTTACCCACTGCGACACCTCTTATACGGGCAATTTCCCTGGAGATCTTAACCCCCGGTAAAACACCGCCCTTTCCGGGTTTTGCACCCTGTGACAATTTGATCTCTATAGCTTTAATAAAAGGATTTTCGTTAACCAGCGCTATTAATTTTTCAATTGAAAAATTACCATGCTCATCCCGAACACCAAAATAACCGGTGCCAAAATGAAATATGACATCGCCGCCATTACAATGGTAGGGCGATAATCCGCCTTCTCCGGTATTATGATAAGCCCCGGCGATCTTTACACCTTTATTTAAAGATTCAATAGCTTTTGCCGAGAGGGATCCGAAACTCATCGCCGATACATTAATTATGGAGGCCGGACGATAGGGCTTTTTACGCTTGTTGGATGCTCCTATGACTTTTGCACAGGGAATGAAACTTTTGTCTTTGGCATTGGGATGCTGTGCATCGATCTTGAACGGCATCATGGCATTGTTTAAAAAAATGTGCTGATGCGCATAAATATCTACATCGGTACCAAATCCTTCGTAGTTATTTTCTTTTTTGGCCGAAGCATATATCCAGCCCCGTTCAATACGATTAAAAGGTAATTCTTCCCTGTTGTTGGCAACAAAATATTGGCGGATTTCCGGACCAATACTTTCGAACAGGTAACGTATATGGCCGATAACAGGAAAATTATGACTTATGGTATGCTGTCTTTGAAAGAAAATATCCCTTATGGCAATAAGGACTAAAGCGATCACTATCCATAACCACCAGCTTATAGTTCCTAAAAAATCCAAAATATCATTCAAATTCTAATTATTTAAATAGTCAATTGATAGTTGTACAAAGGTCTTTACGCCCAATAGCATTCCGCTTTCATCAAGATAGAATTCCGGGGTATGATGGCCCGCCACTTCACTTGAGGGTTTGTCCAACGGTTTTCCGCCAATAAAGAAATACAGCCCAGGAATTTCGATCGAGAAAAACGAAAAGTCTTCGGCACCTGTCATAGCTTTCCGGAGATGTACATTTTCCATTCCCGCAGCTTTTTCAAACGAAGGAAGCATTTGAGCCGTGAGATCATAATCATTGAACGTAATGGGATAGTTTACACCAAATGATAAGGTGGCTTCAGCCCTATAGGCCCTGGCAATTGCCGGGATCATCTCGCGCATACGCGCTTTAATTTGATCCTGCATCCCATAATCCAAAGTCCGAAGCGTTCCAATGATCTGGGCTGTTTCAGGAATGATATTACTTCTTACACCACTGGTGATCTTCCCAACCGATAAAACTATGGCTTCGTTTGTCAACTGCATTTCCCTGCTTACTAATGTTTGCAGGCCATCGATTATTTTAACACTGGCCATGATAGGGTCTACACCTGACCAGGGTGCGGAGCCATGGCTTCCCTTTCCTTTAACATCGACCTGCCAGCTTTGTGCTGATGCCAGCATGCCTCCAGGCCTATAGGCCAATGTACCTACTTCCTGATCGTCCTGAATATGTAAACCAAATATGACATCCACCTTTGGGTTTTCTAAGGCACCTTCCTTTATCATTAAGGCCGCGCCGCCCTCTTCACCTTTAGGATAGCCCTCTTCGGCAGGTTGAAAAATGAATTTTATGGTGCCGTTAATTTTGTCTTTATGCTTTGTAAGCACTTCGGCAACACCCATTAAGATCGCCATGTGGGTATCGTGACCACAGGCATGCATCACCCCGGTTTCTACACCATCAAATGTAGTCATTACCGTCGATTTAAAAGGGACGTCGGTCCTTTCGGTAACCGGTAGTGCGTCCATATCGGCCCTAAGCGCTAAAACCTTGCCGGGATTATTTCCTTTAAGGATTCCAACAACCCCCGTATGGGCAATTCCGGTTTGCACTTCCAACCCTAGAGATTTTAAATGCGCTGCAATCTTTTCGCCAGTCTTGAATTCCCTGTTGGATAATTCCGGATTTTGATGAAAATCCCGCCTCCATTCTACGACCTTGGATTCTATGGATGCGATATCGGCATCAAGGCCGTGTTGTGGAAATGCAAGGAAGCCAGATAAAATTATAAGCGTAAGAAATGCTCTTTTCATGTGTTTTAATTCGTATTAAAGTTTAGTATTTTACAAATCGATAGCCATTATTTTGATATTGAATAAGGGCCGTTGTTGCCGAAAGGGCAACTTTGACATTAGGGTTGATGTCCTCCCGCTTCATATCTCTTTTAGCGGCTGCCTGTCCGCAAAGAATAATATCTACCCCGGCATCCGTCATGTCATTAATGAGTTTAGTATTGGGGTTATCGACACCATATATGGCTTTGTAAGCTTCATTATTGAGGACATCATGTGAAGCTTTGGCATGGACCGTCATCGCCGCTTTTAACCGGTCCGGTTTCCATCCTGCATTGGTATGCAAATTTAAAAAGCGAGCCGCAAATTCGAGGTTGTTGTTTAATGTATTTTTATCTTCCGAAGACTGGGCTACATCGAAGATCACCTTGAGCTCCGATTCAATTTCAGAATCGTGATTATCCACCTCGTAGGTCAGCCCGAAATCCGGGATTATTGTGCCTTTAACCTTCTGCGCCTGTTGCGAAAATACAGGGGTTATGATCATTAAATTAAGAACGAAGAAAACTAAATTTTTTTTCATGACGGTAGTTTTAATTGCCTTAAAGATATTATAATTTTATATAAATGCCTGTAATGGATTAATTGTTTATAATTATTGCTTGTTATGCTATTTAAAACGCCTGACATTAGCTAAATTCACGCTCTAAATCCATAAAATTGAAAGCCTATTTACAACAGTTAAACGAAGCACAATTGGCGCCGACCCTGCAAAAGGACGGGCCCATGATCGTTATAGCGGGCGCAGGATCGGGTAAAACGCGTGTCCTTACCTATAGGATCGCCCATTTAATGCATGAAGGTGTTGATGCTTTCAATATATTGGCCTTAACCTTTACCAATAAGGCGGCCAGGGAAATGAAGAGTCGTATTGCCGCCATAGTAGGCGATGGCGAAGCCAAAAATTTATGGATGGGAACTTTTCATTCGGTATTTGCCAGGATCCTGCGCTTTGAAGCCGACCGCCTGGGCTACCCATCCAATTTTACCATTTACGATACCCAGGATTCACAGCGATTGATCGCTTCAATTATTAAAGAAATGAACCTGGATAAGGATGTTTATAAATACAAGCAGATCTATGCCAGGATATCTTCGTATAAGAACAGCCTTATCACCATAAAGGCCTATTTTCAAAACCCGGAACTTATCGAAGCCGATGCTGCGGCACGGCGGCCAAAATTGGGGGATATCTATGCGGCATATGTCGAACGTTGTTTTAAGGCAGGAGCTATGGATTTCGATGACCTGTTATTGAAGACCAACGAATTATTGACACGATTTCCAGATGTACTGGCAAAGTACCAGAATAAATTCCGCTATATTTTGGTTGATGAGTACCAGGATACCAATCATTCCCAATATTTAATTGTGAGGGCCTTATCGGACCGTTTTCAAAATATTTGTGTGGTGGGTGATGATGCCCAGAGCATCTATGCATTTCGGGGGGCGAATATTAATAATATTCTCAATTTTCAGCGGGACTATGACGATGTGAAGGTGTTTCGCCTGGAACAAAATTACCGTTCCACAAAAAACATTGTGAATGCGGCAAATTCTGTCATTGATAAAAACCAGTCCAAGCTGGAAAAGGTCGTCTGGACGGCCAATGAAGAAGGCAATAAAATAAAGGTCCACCGATCGCTAACCGATGGGGATGAAGGGCGGTATGTGGCGAGTACGATCTTTGAGAACAAAATGCAGAATCAACTTAAGAATAGCGATTTTGCCGTTTTATATCGCACCAATGCCCAGTCCCGTGCCATAGAAGACGCCTTACGTAAACGCGATATTGCCTATAGAATTTACGGGGGACTGTCTTTTTATCAACGTAAAGAAATAAAGGATGTCTTGTCTTATTTGCGATTGGTCATTAATCCGGCGGACGAGGAGGCATTAAAGCGTATCATTAATTTTCCGGGAAGGGGTATCGGCCAAACGACCATCGATAAATTGATCGTTGCCGCCAATGGTTATGATCGGACGATCTTTGAGGTCCTTCAAAATATTGATAAGCTGGACATCGCGATAAATGCAGGTACTAAAACAAAGCTCCGGAATTTTGCAACCCTGCTGGAGAGTTTCCGGGTTATCAACCAAAAGGCCAATGCTTTTGAACTGGCCGAGCACGTCGTTAAGGCCAGCGGGTTAATACGGGAATACAATAAGGACGGAACCCCGGAAGGCATCACCCGCATGGAGAATATAGAGGAGCTCTTAAACGGGATCAGGGATTTTGTAGAAGGACAGAAAGAGCTTGTGGATAGTACGGGATCGCTTGCCGAATTTCTGGAAGATGTGGCATTGGCAACCGATCTGGATGCCGATAAAGGCGATGCGAACCATGTGGCACTTATGACCATCCATTTGGCAAAGGGCCTGGAATTTCCTTACGTGTTTATCGTAGGATTGGAGGAAGATCTTTTTCCGAGTGCCATGAGTATGAATACACGCAGTGAACTGGAGGAGGAGCGACGCTTGTTTTACGTGGCCCTGACCAGGTCGGAAAAGCAGGCCTATTTAACTTATGCCTTATCGCGTTATCGTTGGGGGAAATTGATAGATGCCGAACCCAGCCGATTTATTGAAGAGATCGACGATACATACCTTGAAATAATTACCCCAATTGAAGAACGAAGATTTAACCCGATGCTGGATGCCAATATATTTGGGGATCCCGAGCCCGATACCATTAGATTCAAACCGGCAAAACAAAGAAAAAAAGAGAAGCCTGAAAAATTCCGGATAAGTACACCAAAAAACCTGAAAAAAGTTGCAGGGACCAATGGTGATACCAACTTGTTTAACAGTAAACTGGCCATAGGTAATTTTGTGAACCATATGCGTTTTGGTAAAGGTGAGGTCTTAAAAATAGAAGGTAGAGGAGCCGATGCCAAGGCCGAGATCGATTTTGGAAAGGGAGGCGTAAAAAAATTACTGTTGCGTTTTGCTAAACTGGAAGTTCTGGGATAAACTTCAGTTCCGGGTTCCAAGCACTAAATTCCAAGCACCAATTTACCCGACCGTAGCATTGCGACTATATGAGCGCTGCGTAGGCGGGATTCCAATGTGTTGATAACGTTGATTCATTAAATCGTTTAATTGGAATTTGAACGCTTCAATCATAAATTATAACTCATAACTCATAACTCTTCACTAAATAACCAATTTAGAAGTTTTCTGATATAATTATAGTTTCTTTGCGATCGTAGTTATACGTTTCTATTATGGCTGAATTTATAAAGATCTACCGGGACAATCCAAACCCCAAAGCGATTAGACGCGTGGTTGAGGTCCTTAAAAAGGGCGGGCTCATCATTTACCCTACCGATACGGTCTATGGATTGGGATGTGATATTACCAATAATAAAGCTCTGGAGCGGCTTGCCGGAATTAAAGACCTAAAACTCAATAAGGCTAACTTTTCGTTTATCTGTCACGATCTTAGTAATTTAAGCGATTACGTAAAACAAATAGATACCGCCACCTTTAAAATCTTAAAGCGTGCGCTTCCGGGGCCCTATACTTTTATTCTGCCCGGGGCCAGGACGCTGCCCAAGGCCTTTAAAAAGAAAAAGACCGTGGGTATAAGGATTCCCGATAACACTATTGCCCTGGAAATTGTTCGAGAACTGGGCCGCCCCATTGTTTCGACTTCCATCCATGATGCCGATGAAATTATTGAATATACCACCGATCCGGAACTCATATTAGAGAAATGGGGCAGCCAAGTCGATTTAATAATCGATGGGGGTTATGGCGGTAATGAAGCCTCTACGGTTATTGATATTTCAGAAGGTATCCCTGTTGTATTAAGAGAAGGCAAAGGAGATTTGGATATCTTTTAAATTTCCCGGTCAAAAAAGCCCAATCTTTCGAATGGGCTTTCCAACAAATAGGCTTTCACTTATTAATTTCCGGCAGATAAATTCTTCATCTCCTTTTCGATCATATCATAAAACTGATCGATCTTTGGTAGGACAATAATTCGTGTACGTCTATTTTTTGCTCTATTCTCAGCGGTATCGTTTTCAACTAAAGGAACATGGTAACTGCGTCCTGATGCAATAAGCCTTTCGGAGTTAACACCCAGATCCTCAAGAACACGAACGACGGATGTTGCACGCTTTACACTAAGATCCCAATTGTCTAACAATTCTCCTTTTTGAAAGGACTTGTTATCGGTATGACTTTCGACCATACATTCGAAATCGGGTTTGTCATTTACCACAGTGGCCACCTTGCCCAGAATTTCCTTAGCCCTGCTTGTTACGGTATAACTTCCGCTCCTAAACAATAATTTGTCGGCGATGGAAATAAAGATCACCCCTTTTTCAACATTGATCTGGATATCCGGATCATCAATACCAATAGCGCGTTTAAAACTGGTTACCAGGGCTAGGGTCACGCTATCCTTACGGGTCAAGGCATCCTGTAAGCGTGATATTTTAAGGTCTTTCTCTTTTAGGCTTTCAAGGGATCTTTCGAGATTATCGGCGCCTTTGGAAGTCAGGGTCGTCAATTCGCCCTGGGTTTGTATTAGGGCCTGATTGTTTATTCTCATATCGGCAAGTTGCTCTTCGAGAGCTTTTGCACGGGCCGCAGATGCAGCTTCATCGGATAAACATGCATTTAGCTTTACCGTTGCAGTATTCAGCAGATCTTGTGTCGTTTTTTGTTTGGCTTCGAGTGCGGCAAACTCCTTTTTAGAAACACACGAACTCAATAAGAGCATCGCAGATAAACTGAATAAAAAAATTCTTTTCATAATTGTTAAATAATTAAATTTTTAATTGAACTCATTGAAATGATGACGTAAAAATATAGAAAAAAGACGCATTCAAATACGTATTAACAAAAATTTACTAACTATTTTATAAACTATTATAAGTTGTTTTATTAAGTACGTAATACGCCCATACTATGGATCTCGTTTTATAATAGTCTGAAGTTTGATTTGACCCTTTTCGCTGCTTAAGGACTTTGAACAGGACCGTATAAAATGAAACATGCGCTTTTAAAATGGCAAGGAGATGTTTAAATTTTAATTCCAGTAAGAATTTAAGGCCGGCAATGCCATCGAGGAACAAGCGTAAAAAGACCATAAAGAACAATGGCCCCTTTGCATTTTTAACCAGGGTGAACAGGCTGTTTCTAAAATTGAGATAGGTTTTTTTTGGATCCGTATTTTTCAGGGTTCCACCACCCAGGTGATAGACCGTAGAAGCGCCGACATATTTAATGTTGTAGCCTGAATTCTTTGCCCTCCAACACAGATCGATCTCTTCCATATGCGCGAAAAAAGATGCGTCGAACCCATTAAGCTCTTCAAAGACCGATTGCCTTATACATAAACAGGCCCCGGATGCCCAATGTATATCGATAGTATCATTGTATTGGCCTTCATCTTTTTCGATGGTATTAAAAATACGCCCCCGACAATAGGGATACCCGAATTTATCGACAAACCCTCCCGCAGCTCCGGCGTATTCAAAGTGATCCTTACGGTTAAAATCCAATAGCTTTGGCTGTATGATCGCCGTATTGGATTCCTCCCGGAATTTTGCAAGAACTGGGGACATCCAGTTTGGGGTAACTTCTATATCGTTGTTGAGCAGGCAACAGATATCGGCATTGATTTGCTTTAGGGCATCGTTATAGCCCTTGGCAAAACCGCCGTTCTCCGGATTCTCTATAAGTTGTACTGATGGAAACCGGGTTTTAACGAATTCCACAGAATCATCGGTTGAAGCATTATCGGCGACATAAACCGTTGCTTCGCCGGAATGCGCAATTACCGACGGCAAAAATTGCTCCAATAAATGCCTTCCGTTCCAATTTAATATGACGACAGCAACATTCATTTGTTATACGATGGGATATCTTTTAAAAACTCGTAGCGTTCCTCTTCAAAATTCATTTTACAATAATAATGATTTAATCCGTTGGTCACCATTAAATAATTTGCCTTTAGTACGGAGTTATAACGAGCGATCTGATCGAAGGTGTCCTGGTTGATCTTTATCCCCGGAGCCTTACATTCCACAATGAGATGTATACTCCCGTCGCTGTTAAAGACTATAATATCATAGCGTTTTCGTAAGTTGTTTACTTTGAGTTCCTTTTCAACATTTATTAAGGATATGGGATAATTCTTATCCTGAATTAAATACTGTACACAATTTTGACGTACCCATTCCTCAGGTTGTAAAATCACAAATTTTTTACGGATCTCGTCGAAAATAGAAACTTTATTTTCGCTATTTTTGAAGCGGAACGAGAACTTTGGAAAATTTAATTTTTGCACTTCACAAAGTTAAAAGTTAAAAGTTAGATATTAGAAGTTAAAAGTTAAAAGTTAAAAGTTAGAATTTGGGATTTACGATTTGGTATTTGGTGGTCACAAGGCAAAAGGCAAAAGTAAATTAGTTTTTAGAATTTGGTTCTTGGAATTTGACTATTGGTTATTAAGTAATTATATATTTGGAACTCGGAACTCTGAATTCGGAACTTGTCTGTTCGAGTGGCCTGCGAAGCAGGGCTGTATCGAGAACTGCTCAGGTTCGCTTCTCGATACGATTCCGCAGTAGCGGAATCACTCGAAGGGACAGGGCAGGAATTGGATTCCCGCCTTCGCTTTGCTACGGTCGGGTAAATTGGAAATTGAAATTTGTAATTTGAGAGTCGAAAGATGGAAGATGGAAGCGGGAAGCGGGAAGACCGAAGTCAGAAATTGGGATTTACGATTTACGATTTGGGATTCGTGATTTGAAGGTAAGAAGTTAGAAGATGGAATTTGGTGCTTGGAATTTGGCATTTAATATTTTATAGATTTTGGACGAGGTAAAACAACTGGTAACAGACATTAAGAACGGTGATATAAAACCCATATACTTTTTGATGGGTGAGGAGCCGTATTATATAGATCAGATATCCAATTTTATAGAGCGGACGGTCCTTAGCGAAGAAGAAAAGGGCTTTAACCAGATGGTGCTCTACGGGCGGGAAGTGACTATTGATGATATTGTGGCGAATGCCAAGCGTTATCCCATGATGGCGGAGCGGCAGGTGGTTATCGTTAAGGAGGCGCAGGACCTGTCGCGTACCATCGAAAATCTGGAGGATTATGCTGCCAACCCCCAACCCACAACGGTATTGGTGGTAAATTATAAGTATAAAAAGATCGACAAGCGCAAGGGGCTATATAAAGCCTTGCAAAATGTGGGTGTCGTTTACGAAAGCAAGAAACTCTATGAGAACCAGGTGGCGGAATGGATACGCCGTGTACTTAAGCCTAAAGACTATTCGATCACCCCTAAAGCGGCCCAGATGCTGGTTGAATTTTTAGGGACGGACCTTAGCCGGATACATAATGAACTTGAGAAACTCCGGATCATACTCCCCAAAGGGAGCCAGATCACACCCGAGCATATCGAAGAAAATATCGGGATAAGTAAGGATTATAATAATTTCGAGCTGCGTAAGGCCGTAGGGAGTAAGGACGTGGTCAAGGCCCATAAGATCGCCAATTATTTTGCCGAGAATACACGGGACAATCCCATGGTGGTCACGGTATCGCTGCTCTTTAATTTCTTTGGCCAACTGTTGCATTACCACGGGCTACAAGACAAATCCTCACGCAGTGTCGCCTCGGCATTACGTATAAATCCCTATTTCGTCAATGAATATATAGAAGCGGCCCGTAACTATCCCATGAAAAAGGTAAGCGCCGTGATAGGTACCTTACGGGAGTTTGACGTGAAGAGCAAAGGAGTGGGGGCGAACGCGGTACCACAGGGGGACCTGCTTAAGGAGATGTTGGTAAGGATTATGAGTTAAGAGTTAAAAGTAAAAAGCTGGAAGTTGGTTTTTGAGTTATTGAGTTATTGGGATTTGGAATTTGGTTATTGAGTTATTGGGTTCTCCTTTTCAGGGTTCGGATCCCCAGAATTATCAAAACAATGACGAGGGCCACAAAGAAAATGGTCGAGGTTATACTTTTTGTCATTGAAAAGATATTGGTACTGGTCATAGTCATCGGGGACAGTTCGGGATAGCTATTTAACATTGCGATTATTCCGAAATTCTCCAAATAGTCTGCTATTCCGGCTATTACAGGTAATAAACAGATATAGAAAACCGGGGTGCTCAGCTTTTGTAATTTTTTAAGAAAATAAGCGAAAAGCAAGCAGTAAGTAATTCCAAACAGGCCGGGATAGATCATATCGACCGGAATTTGACGGAACAGGTAATTGTGTCGTCCTTGATCTCCAAGCGTATCAAAAAGTACTCGTATGTATTCGGCGTCGTATCCCAGGGGCATCATGTCCAGCAATTGCATTCCGTTTGAGAACGCCATGGTTCCCGGAATGGTTATGATGAGCATCACAACATAAATAAGATTGGTGAGTATAAAAAGGAACAACACCTTTCTTCCAGATATATTGCGTTTGATGAGGTCCATTACTTATGCATTATTATATATGTTGGCAATGTCAATATAAATAATTCCAATTTAATTTTAGTTTAAATCAATCGACTGATTCTTCCATCGTATGATACACGTTTTGTACATCGTCATCTTCTTCGATCTTTTCCAACAGTTTTTCAACATCGGCCACGGCTTCATCAGGCAATGGCTTGGTGACCTGTGGAATGCGCTCAAAGCCGGATGACAGGATCTTTATATTTCGTTCTTCAAGTGCGGCTTGTATGGCTCCAAAACTTTCGAAAGGGGCATAGATCAAAATCCCATCATCGTCCACAAAAACTTCCTCGGCGCCATAATCTATAAATTCCAGTTCTATTTCCTCAACTTCCAGGCCCTCTACAGGAATCCTGAAATTACAGGTATGGTCGAACATAAATACAACAGAACCCGAAGTCCCCAGGCTGCCGTCACACTTATTGAAATAGCTGCGGATATTGGCCACCGTTCTTGTATTATTATCGGTTGCGGTCTCGACCAAAATGGCAATGCCATGAGGCGCATATCCTTCAAATATCACTTCTTTGAATTCGCCCTGGCTCTTGTCGGAGGCCCGTTTTATGGCGCGTTCAATATTATCCTTGGGCATGTTGACCGACTTGGCATTTTGAATTACGGCCCGCAATCGTGAATTACTGTCCGGATCGGGACCACCTTCTTTTACGGCGATAACAATATCTTTACCAATACGGGTAAATGCCTTGCTCATGGCCGACCAACGTTTCATTTTTCGTGCTTTGCGAAATTCAAAAGCTCTTCCCATTTGATAAGTTATGAATTAATAGCTATGAGTTATGAGTTAAAAATAGAAAATACACCGGTCTTAATTATTCTTCGACCTCCACAATGTTCTCAATGGCTTGCGCCAGTTTAAAATCCATTTCAGTAACCCCGTCGGCATCGTGTGTAGATAACGAAATATTCAAAGTATTGTAAACATTGGTCCAATTGGGATGATGGTTTAAAGCTTCACATTCAAAAGCAATGCGGCTCATGGCGCTAAAACAATCTTTAAAATTATCGAATTCAAATTCGGCATGGATGGCATTATCAAAGTAATCCCAATCGGGAAAATGCAACAAACGTTTTTCTATATCTTCCGGGTTCAATTTGCTCATGGTATTTGCTTTTGGTGTTATACATTAAAATTAATCAATTTTAAGATGACTTATAGTTCTAAATCCGACAAAATTTCCTGGCTGTCCAGTTGTAAATGTTTTGGCAGGGGATTAATCTTTGGCAAGACGGCCAGATATCGGTCTTCGTTGGAAGTATAGACTCGTTTAAAGAGGGGTTTAAAATCCCCGAGGGTACTAACGATCTCCATTATAAAATCATCATGGTGTACAAGGTCCTTACTGCCAAGATGGAAGATACCGTTTTTATTTCGGTTTATGATGTAATGGATTTGCTGTGATAGTTTTTTGTCCGTAGTCACATTCATAATTAAATTGGGAAACACTTCAATAGGGCTGTTTTCTATAAGTTGCTTTTTAATATCTTCAATCCGGGGAGATAACACACCAAAGACCATGGGCAATCTCACAATAACATATTTACGTTTTGGCAAACGTAAGAGCATGTTTTCAATTTTTATTTTCAGACGGCCATAAATACTTTCACTAAGTGTCTTGTCGTCTTCATAGCTTGGATATTTACTATAGGTATCGAAAACATTGGCTGAAGAGATAAATATGAGCTTACAATCGTGGTTCGCCAGGTATTCCACAATATGGCTGTGCGCAATGATCTGGGCAGGAAAATCACCACGCAGGGATGAAATGATAATGGTGGGCTTTACCGTTTTCAGAATATCGAAAATATCATCTTCCCGGATATTGTATTGAAAGAAATTCTTATTGTTACTAAAGAATGTATTTTCGGTATTATAAGTGCCGAAAGTATAAAAATAGGAGCATAGCTCCTTGTAAATGGCATTTCCTATAAAGCCACTGGCCCCTAATATTAATATTCTATGTTTGCTTTCCCTCTTCTCCATTACACTCACTTCTTGAGAATGATCATTAATTTACCCTTTATAAAATGGAAGCTTAATTACCGTTGCGGGAATGGCATTTTTCCGGATTTGAATATATATTTTACTATCTACACCCGTAAAAATAGTAGGTACATATCCCAATCCAATCCCTTTACCGAGTGACGGTGACATGGTCCCCGAAGTGACCGTACCGATCTTGTCTCCATCGACATCAACAATATCATAACCCTGACGCGGGATACCACGTTCGTCCAATTGAAAAGCTACTAATTTACGTTCTACACCTTGTTCCTTTTGGTTTTGTAGCGCTTCGCTGTTGGTAAAGTCCTTGGTGAATTTGGTGATCCAGCCCAAACCGGCCTCTAACGGTGATGTGGTTTCATCAATATCATTGCCATACAAACAATAGCCCATTTCTAAACGCAGTGTATCACGGGCGGCTAATCCAATGGGTTTTATACCGTAATCCGCTCCCGCTTTGAGCACCTTTTGCCAAACTTGTTTGACTTCAGTATTTTTACAATAGATCTCAAATCCGCCGGAACCCGTATATCCCGTAGCCGAAATAATGACGTGTTCGATACCGGCAAAATCGCCAACAATAAAATTATAGAATTTTATTTCGGAAAGGTCATGGCTGGACAGCGATTGCATCGCTTCAATAGCCCTGGGCCCCTGAATGGCCAATAGGGAATAATCTTCCGAAACATTCCGCATGGTTGCTCCAACATCGTTCTTTGAACTTATCCAGTTCCAGTCCTTTTCGATATTACTGGCGTTAACGACCAGCAGGTAGGTGTCGCCTTTTACTCTGTAGATGATGAGATCATCAACTACGCCACCGGTATCATTGGGGATACAGCTGTACTGTGCTTTGCCAATGGTTAGCTTAGAAGCATCGTTGCTACACACTTTTTGAATGAGGGCTAACGCATGTGGGCCTTCGATAAGAAATTCCCCCATATGCGATACATCAAACACCCCAACAGCTTCCCTTACGGTTTTGTGTTCGGCGTTTATACCTTCATATTGTACAGGCATATTGTATCCTGCAAAGGGAACCATTTTGGCGCCCAGGGCTTCATGAGTGGAACTTAAAGCTGTATTCTTCATATTCATTTTCCGAGTCATCGGAAATCTTTTAATTAAACGCGTTTATTGCGATATATGATGACGCAAAACTACATAAATTTTAAATGATTCCGTTCATAATTTTGAGGTATAAACTGAGAGTCGGGAACAGGAAAATGACATCGGCTATGAAGAGCTCAACAAATAATCTTTTAGCTCCTGATAAGTACTTAACTTAATGGAAACCTTATCCTTATGGATAACAGCCCTGATCTGCTTCGGGAGCGGCTGCTTTTCTTTAATGACCTCTTCGACCACATCCAGGAATTTGGTGGGATGGGCGGTTTCCAAAAACACGCTATGGACGTTAGGGTAATCCCTTAAATAGGCCTTAGCGCCAAGATAACCTACAGCACCATGAGGGTCGGCAATATAATTGAAGTTCTCATGGATCTCTTTCATGGCAACTTTGGTCTCATCGTCTGTAAAACTATAGGATGATAAATTGCGTTCCAGATCCCCGAAGTTGTTCTTATAGATTTCCCTGATACGGATAAAATTACTGGGATCGCCAACATCCATAGCATTGGAAATGGTTTGAACCGATGGTTTTGGACTGTACAATCGGGTTTTTAAATATTCGGTCACAACATTGTTTACATTATTGGAGGCTAT
>PVMK01139567.1_pt1 | contig 40932 bp, 43 predicted proteins | sample 1853481 | NCBI WGS metagenome assembly PVMK01 (sample SAMN08533507, study PRJNA380276) | Marine sediment metagenome, whole genome shotgun sequencing project.
TATATGCGCATAATATACACGTATTTACAACCAATTTGGGATGTAAAACGCCATAAATTGACTTTTGTTGACCGGCCGCTTTGGGTCGAAAGCAGTCATTGGAGCTACCCAAAAATATAAAAGTCAAACAGGAATTCCGAAGTTAAATAAAACGCAGGTTTTTATTAACCTATTAGCTGACTTCACCCTACTGGTTTCTATTTAACCATTTTCGTGTTCGCTGCTCCTCAAAATTGTTGATTTTCAGAAACAGCTGTGGGCGCCTACTCTTGCTTTCCCTCCCGCCGCCAACCATTTTTTCACGGACAAAATGATTGTTCTATTAAAATAAGGCCCTGTTGATGCTTCGTTCCTCAAATACTAGAGCGGATTATTTATTCTTCAAAAAAATCCTTGATTTGCTTTGTTAAGAGTAGATTAATCACGTTATTAATCACGTTATTAATCACGTGACTTATTAAGTAAGACCAGTTATGGCCAGAAGATCATTAGAAGAAAGAGAAATCCGCAGTTTAACCAAAGCATCGGGAGGAAGGAGTTACACGGTTACCATTCCTTTGGAGTACATTAAAAAACTCAAATGGCGGGCAAAACAAAAACTGGAAGTTACCATGTACCGGGATAGGATCATTATCAAAGACTGGAAACCACCTTCCCTACGGTCTGGAAAAAAGTGAGTGTGATCATCCTTTCCACTAGAAAGGCCTTATCAACAGGCAAATTACTAGTAAATTATATTCATTAAATTAACACAATGAATACCCGTACAATATATTACATCGATGAAAAAGAAGATTATCTAGCCAATGAAGTAACATGGGCTTTAACCAGAACCCTGGATCAGAATTTAGAATTTTTTTGCGCAACGGTAATAGCGAACTATGCCATGATGAACATTGATGTATCAAATTATCCAGTGACAAGAAAGATTTACTATATAGAAGATGAATAGGTCTAATAATAATCTTCCCTCGCACTTTAGAGATTTTATTATTGAACTTAATAAACATGAAGCAGAATATCTGCTGGTTGGGGGCTATGCTCTTGGGGTTTACGGACACATAAGGGCCACCAACGACCTTGATATTTATATCAATGCTACCGAGGAGAACGCCAAAAAAATGGTCAAAGTGTGTGTTGACTATGGAATTCCAATAGATAGTATCCAAAGAGGAATGTTCTTAACACCTAAGATGGTTGGAATTGGCCAGCCTCCCTTACGGATTGAAATACTCAAGAAATTGGATATTGATTTTAAGTATGCCTTTGAAAGAGCCAAAAAAGTAACAGTTGATGCTATTAAAATCAATGTTATTGATCTGGATGATTTAATTCAACTCAAAAAAGCTGCAGTCAAAGGCCGCAGTAATTCCAGGGATAGTGAGGATTTATCATTCTTAGAAAAACTAAAAAACAAAAATGAGAGCAGGAAAAAGTAGGCCCTCTTAACTCCGCCCTAGGTATTTTTCCGGGTCCTGTTCAAATGCTGTTCTACATCCCTCACAACAGAAATAATAGGTCGTTTCCTGATGTTTGAATACATATTTCGCATTATTAACCGTCACTTTCATTCCACAAATCGGGTCAGTTGCCTGCTCAGGCTGTTTTTCAACAGGATCTTCAACGAGTTGCTCGCGTACGATCATTACAATCTCCGCTAATATGCTCAAAGCTATTTCCTCCGGCCAACGGGCTTTGATATTCAAACCAGCAGGGGCCTTTATATTGTCTAATTGCTGTTTGGAAACTCCTCGGCTTAGTAGAATTTCCTTAACTGCATCCGCTTTTTTTCTACTGGCAACAAACCCCAGGTAGGAAGGGTTAGCTTTCAAGGCTGTTTCCAGAGCGGCTTCGTCACCATCTCCTTGTGTTGCTACTACCATGTAAATATTACTTGAACTACTGATGGAATTATCATCAGGTTCAGTTAGCACCTCATAATCAAGTGCTTTACTCAGAATTTTCAGACTCTGAGCAATTGCCGACTTTCCCACTATCACTATTTGAGGTTTTGGATTAACCGGTTCCATATACACATCCAATGTTCCACCACTGTGACAAGTCATTTTACGTTTCATTATTTTATCATCTAGGTTATCCGGTTCAGGAGTAATCTTGATCATTCGAGGCACTCCGGTCCTGAGGGTTTCAAGTGCTTCCTCCACGATTATTGACTGACTACAACCACCAGCTTCCCAGCCCCAAAGTTCACCATCATCGGTAACAATAGCACGATCTCCTGGTTTGCCTGAAATGGGGCCTTTATAGTTTACCACCACCGCAACTACGAATGGTCGGCCTTCATCCACCAGTTTTTGAGATTGTTTGAGGTATTTATTGAACATTTTGCAAATGTTTTTCTAATTCGAGAAGACTCTCCAGACTATGTGCAGAGCTAAAAACATCAACAAATGGCAATGCTGAACGCATCCCTTTAGCTTCCGGGCGATAGCCCTTCATTCCTTTCAAAGGGTTCAGCCAAATCAACTTTTTAGCTCTTTTAGCTATTTTTGCCAGTTCATCTCGTAAAACCGTGGTTTTGCCGGTATCCAGACCATCGCTGAGTATTAATACCATGCTTTGTCTGGAAAGCGTGTATTTGGCAAATCTGTTATTAAATTCCTGCAAACAAGTTCCCATGGTAGTGCCGCTTGACCATCCTTCCGCTCGCTCAGTAAGCTCTTTCAACTGATCAGAAAATTTATTTCTCCGCAGAACGTCGGTTATGCAGTGGAGTCGGGTACTAAATAAAAATGACTCCACTTGTTGAAAATTTTGCTGTATTGCGTAAACGAACCTCAATAGATAAAAACTATACTTGTCCATCGATGCGCTTACATCAAGAAACACTACCAGACGTGGCTTTCGAGGCTTTCGCCGCTTAAATGAAAGGTTCCAGGGATCGCCGCCCGAGCTGATGCTTTTTCGTATAGTACGCCGGAAGTTTATCTGCCCATGTTTTAGGTGCTCTTTTCGTCTGCGAGACATTCTTTTACTCATTTCACGCCAGAGTTTCTTAGCCATTGCTTCCAGTGCCTCGGCATCTACTTCTGATAATCTTGAAAAATCAGTTCGCTGCAATCGTTCCTGGGCGGAAGCTCCTGTAACTTCTTTGCTTTGTTGTAAGCTCTCCTGATCATTTTCCTTACCTCTGCCCATCCAAATCAAAGAGGTCGGCTGTGATTTTTTTTGCAATCGATGTGATACTTTCAATTTACTCTGAAACCTTCTTGAATCACCCTTCCAAAAAGAATCGAAAAGTTCATCGAATTGATCATGGTCATCTTTCGAGTTGCAAAATAAAGATCTGGTAACCACTTTTAAATTGGATTCACTGGGTGTGCCTATTACTTGCAATGCTTGTAAGGCATCCAGCGTCTCCTGCACTCCGGTATTCAACCCCTGGTCTCTGAGATATCTTGAAAAATTTATCAGGTGGCGGTCAATAGGGCTGTTCAGGGAAGCTATCATGCTCAAGAAGAAAGCTGTTGGGTAAACAGTTCAGACTGAACCAGTTTATCTATATCGTCAGTAGATTTCAACAAACACCCGATAGTGGATTTCACAGCTTGTTGGTCCAAATGGCTCTTGCCGATGGTGAACAGGCTTACTGCCCAATCCAAAGTTTCAGCCACTCCGGGGGGTTTCTCCAGATGCATGCCCCGCAGTGATTGTACAAATTGAACTACCTGTTGTTTTAGTTGTTTGCTAATTTCAGGGAGTTTTTGATTTACAATTTCCATTTCCTTTTCTTCTGATGGGTAATCCAACCAGTAGTACAGGCATCTTCTTTTAAGCGCATCGCTAAGTTCCCTGGTTCGATTAGATGTAAGTATAACCAATGGGATATTCCGGGCTTTAATGGTGCCCAGCTCTGGGATTGATATTTGATAAACAGATAGCAATTCCAATAAATATGCTTCAAACTCTTCATCACTGCGATCGATCTCATCGATCAGCAGTACGGGAGATTCATCCTGCGATATGGACTGCAACAAGGGACGTTCCAAAAGAAATTCTTTACTAAAAATATGCCTTTCCTTCTCCTCTTCACTTTTATCGCTTTGTTCCTGTATTTTTATCGCCAACAATTGTTTTTGATAGTTCCACTCATAAGCTGAAGCTGCCAGATCCAGCCCTTCATAACACTGCAGACGAATAAGCTGGTTGTTTAAGGTTCTAGACAAAGCCTGGGCCAATTCCGTTTTGCCTACACCCGCCGGACCTTCAACCAGCAAAGGTCTTTGTAATTTGTACATTAAAAATACTATAGTGGCCAGTTCATGATCCACAACATACTTATTGTCCAGAAACCCCCGCTCAATGGCCTCAATATTATCTATAATCTGCATGTAAATAGAATCATGATTCTTTTGGGTTCTTTCCAAACAGTTTTAGGATGGAGCTCCATATTATCGAAAAGAACAATGATAACGCATTGAGTGGTTCCGCCTCTTCCACCAGAGGGGTTTCTGAATCACTGGAGCCCTCTGCTGCTGACACTAGTTGATTTCTAAAATTCGATAAAAACTGCTTGAAAACTTGGTCTGAAACATCCACGATCATGCGCGATCCAAACTGGGCCAACTTCCCGGTAATGGTTATTTCCATATTGTTGGTCACTTCAGTTGTTTGATCTCCGTTGTCCACAAGTTTGCCTGTCAGTACCATATCGGCACTCCCTTTTCCTTTGGTATCCACACCTTTACCATGGATTTCCATGGTATGTGTTGCCTCATCTAGCTGAGCCAAGTTTATTCGGCCATTAAAACTGGTTACCACCGGGCCTATTTTCATAGTAACCGTGCCCTTATAATTCCGATCATCGATGGCTTCAGTAAGTTTCGCGCCCGGCACACAAGTAACTATTTTACTCGGGTCGCTTATGAAATCCCATACTTCCTTTATGGGCCTTTCCACTTGAAAGGTCTTATTAATATTCGCTTTCATAATTATTACTGCTTATACTGCTCCTTTTTCTTTCAGAATCTTCCAGAGTTTTGGTGGGGTAATAGGGATTTCAATATGAGTTACACCCAGATGAGAAAGTGCATCCACTACTGCATTGGCAATGGCCGGTGTTGCCCCCACGGTAGGCGACTCTCCTACCCCTTTGGCTCCTAATGGATGATGCGGTGACGGCGTTATGGTATGTCCGGTTTCCCAATTGGGTGATTCCACAGCGGTGGGTACCAGATAATCCATCAAAGTTCCGTTTAATATATTTCCTTCCTCGTCGTAAATCAGCTCTTCGTAAAGTGCTGGAGCCAAGCCTTGTGTCAGGCCTCCATGCACCTGACCCTGTACGATCATGGGATTAATAATATTTCCGCAATCATCAATTGCTACAAAACGGCGTACTTTTACCTGCCCGGTCTCCTTATCTATGTCGACCACACAAATATAGGCGCCGGAGGGAAAAGTGAGATTAGGTGGATCATAGTAATGGGTGGCCTCAAAGCCTGCTTCCATCCCTGGAGGGTAATTGGTATAAGCTGCAAACACCAGTTCTTGAATGGTTTTTACTTTTTCAGGCGCTCCCTTCACAAAGAATTTTCCTGGCTCCCATTCCAGATCCTCTTCTGATACTTCCAGCAAATAAGCTGCAATTTTTTTCGCCTTTGCTCTTAACTTTCTTGATGCGATGGCCGCAGCTGCTCCAGCGGTTGGTGTGCTGCGACTGGCATATGTACCAAGGCCGTATGGGGCGGTATCAGTATCCCCTTCCTCTACCTGTACATGTTCTGCTGGTATTCCTAACTCCTCAGCCACAATTTGAGCATAGGTAGTTTCGTGACCCTGACCCTGGCTCTTGGTTCCGAATCGTGCGATGGCTTTTCCGGTGGGGTGAACCCTTATCTCCGCGCTATCAAACATTTTAATTCCCAAAATATCAAAATCCTTGGAGGGGCCGGCGCCTACGATCTCGGTGAAAGTACAGATACCAATTCCCATCAACTCCCCTTTAGCCCTCTTCTCTTCCTGCTCCTTCCTCAGAGCGTGGTAATCTACTACTTCCATGACCTTCTGTAATCCTTGATGATAGTCACCGCTGTCATATTCCCATCCCAACGCTGATTTATAAGGGAATTGATCTTTATGAATAAAGTTATCCATCCGCAATTGTGCCGGGTCTTTTCCAATTTTTTGGGCAAAACAATCTGTCATCCTTTCGACTGCGTGGACTGCCTCGGTGACTCGAAAACTACATCTATAGGCTACGCCCCCCGGTGGTTTATTGGTATAAACAGCATCGGCTTCCACGTAGCTATGTTGGTAGTCGTAGGAACCGGTACAAATTGAAAACATTCCGGCGGGGTATTTACTGGGGTTGGCCGCTGCATCGGTATAACCTTGATCACACAACAGCTTAAAACGGGTGGCTAATATCTTACCCTCTTTGGTACCGGCCATTTCAGCAGTAATATGATAGTCACGGGCAAAACTATCTGCCTGTAAGTTTTCGGTACGGTCCTCGATCCATTTAACCGGTTTTCCCACTAAAAACGAGACAGCAATTGCTATCACATAACCTGGATATATGGGAACTTTTCCACCAAAACCTCCACCAATATCGTGGGAAATGACCCGTATCTTTTCCTCAGTAAGGCCCAAATGACCGGCCACCAAGGCGATGATCGTTCTGATGGCATGAGGCGCCTGCGTGGTCATGTGCATGGTAAGATAGTTATTGATTTTATCATAGTCAGCAATGCACCCGCAAGTTTCTATGGATACTACATGAATTCTGGGAATGTGCATTTGCTCTTTTACTGTGACTTCAGCTTCATTAAATACCTGATCAGTGGCCTCTTTATCTCCTGCTTCCCAGTGCCAGATGTGATTATCCGTTTTACCTTCTTTGTCTACCCTGAGCACCGGAGCATCAGATTCCATAGCCTTAAATGGGTCCATCACCGGTTGCATCGGTTCATATTCGACTTCCACCAGTTCCACTGCATCTGCAGCAATATAGCGTTCAGTAGCAATAACCGCTGCTACCTCCTGTGATTGATACATCACGGTGTCAATCGGAAGCACCATTTGGGTATCGGACATCAAAGTGGGCATCCAATGCAGATTGTGTTGCTCCAGGTCCTTGCCCGTTACCACTGCCAAAACCCCTGGTAAAGCCAATGCCTTTTCCGAATTAATACTCAGGATCTTAGCATAGGCATAAGGACTTCTAACAATGTCCATGTAGATCATTCCAGGAAGTTTAATGTCATCAATATATTGACCTTTGCCCTGAATAAATCTCGCATCTTCTTTCCTTTTGATGGAATGTCCCATCCCACCTATTTCTTTGGATGTTTTACACTGTATCATTATTTCATTGGGGTCAGAGGTTAAACAAAAACAGGATCTGTGGATGGGGTTTCTTCACCCCGTAGTTTAGCTGCGGCATACTGGATGGCCCTTACTATATTATTATAGCCTGTGCAACGACAAAGATTTCCTGAAATACCCCAACGAATCTCCTCTTCGGACGGATTTGGGTTTTTTTCAAGCAACTCCACCGCTCTCATGAGCATCCCGGGAGTACAGAAACCACAGTGAAGACCATGAGTTTCCTTGAAGCCTTCCTGTAAGGGATGTAATCCATCTGCAGCCAGTCCTTCCACGGTTTGTATTTCCTTTCCCCGGGCCTGAACGGCAAAAATAGTACAGGACTTAACAGATTTTCCATCTAACAAAATAGTACAAGCCCCACAATTGGAAGTATCACAACCGATATGGGTTCCGGTTAAACTTAGGTTTTCATGGATCATGTGGACCAGTAACAATCGAGGATCGACTTCTAGTGAGTGCTCTTCCCCGTTTACTTTAAAGGTAATTTCTTTCATTCTTTGGTTAATAGTGGTTTATGATTGAGCTCTTTCCAGAGCTTTTTTTATTGTACGCTTGGTCAATACACCAACCATGGCTCTTTTGTATTCCTCATCGCCACGAAGATCTGCCGAAGGACTACAATCTTCGCTAGCTGCATCTGCCGCCTGGTCAATTAACTCTTGGTTGATCACCTGACCTTTCAACATTTGTTCACTGCGCAAGGCACGCATAGGAGTAGCGTTGACATTGGTAAGACCTATGCCCACATACGAGCAAGTTCCAGCACCATCTATAGTTAGCTGTACCGCTACTCCAGCAGTAGCGTAATCACCAACCTTACGCTCAAGTTTATAGTAAGCACCTCCGCTTCCCGCCTCTGGGATAGGAATTCTAATTTCTGTTAAAATTTCGTCTGAAGCCAATGCAGTGGTAAAGAATCCTTGAAAGAAATCGTTGATGCTGACCACACGATCTCCTGTTGACCCTGTAATTACAATACTGGCATTCAAGGCCAGCATAGTGGCAGGATGATCATTCGCAGCATCTCCGTGGGCCAGGTTACCGGCAATGGTTGCCAGGTTTCGTACCTGAGGATCTGCAATCATTTTTGCAGTATCCACAAGTAGTGGATATTTAGAATTGATCAACTCAGAATCTTCCAATGCCACTTCCCTGGTTAAGGCGCCAATCTTTAAGTAACCATCCTCTTCCTTAATATAGTCCACGCCAGGCAGCTCATTTATATCAATAAGGTATTCCGGTGTGGCAAACCTCAATTTCATCATTGGAATTAAGCTGTGTCCACCAGAAAGAATCTTAGCCTCTTCCCCATATTGTTGGAGCATTGAAATTGCTTCGTCCAATGTTTTTGGGGTAAGGTATTCAAATTTGTTTGGGATCATGGATTAATGAGATTAGTGTTTAGTGTGTCTTTTAATATAGACATTGTTTGTTATAAATAAAAAGATTATTGCTAGATCGGAATTATTAATCTACTGGTCGCAATACCATTTAGTTTCATTCAAATGAAAGTGAATAAATCATAGGCAGTGTTGAACTAATACATTCCCAGTGTTCTCCCAGATCTGTGGAAAGAAACAGATTGCCTGTGGTGGTCCCAAAACTCAAAGTATCATTATTAATGTCAAGTGCGTGCCGATAGACAATGTCGTAACAATCCTTCTGGGGAAGGCCAGCCCGGTAGTCAGTCCATGACTGGCCCCCATCATCAGTGCGACAAACGCACATGGCACCATCAACAGCCACGCGAACTTCATCGCTGACTCCCGGCACAACCCAGGCCTGGTCGGGATTATCTTCAGCTACTGCTATGGCAAAACCAAATTTAGCTGGACCATCAACCTCGGTAATGTCATCCCAGCTTTTAGCTCCATCTGTGCTTCTGAAGATACCGCAATGATTTTGTTGCCAAAGTATATCAGGTTCAGTGGGACAGGCTACCAACATATGGGGGTCATGACCTACTTCGGCATGGGGGTCAGGTAAATAATCTGCCCGCAGTCCTTCATTTTTTACTTCCCAGGTTTTACCCCGGTCCCAGGTTTCGAAAACTCCGGCACAACTGATCCCTATATAGATGTGATCACTGTTTCTTGGATCAACTATAATACTGTGAATACCCGGATAGTTCCTGCCACCGCCAAACCAATGTTCAATTCTTGAGGGATGGTTCCAGAGGCTCTTCACCAAGGTAAACGTTTTTCCACCATCAATACTCTCAAAGAGTCCGCCTGGCTCGGTACCCAAATACAATGTTTGTTCTTGATCTGGGCCTCCTTCAGCAAACGCCCAAAGATATCGCACTGCAGCGGTAACACCTTCCTTGACCTCTGTCCCTTCCGGATATTTTGGAGCCTCTACTTCTTCCCACGTTTTACCTTGATCTTGTGACCGGTGGAGTTTTTGTCCCCAGTGACCATGATCGAGACAGGCCCACCAAGTGCCGCTTCTGGTGTCAACATGGGTCAAAGATATTGGGATACCCAAAAAACTGGTATCTTTCAGTTTCCATCCTGTAGCCCCCCGTTCATAAGTAATCAATCCTTTACGGGTGCCTAACATAATGGTATTTTTGTCGCTCATAGTTTAGTGTTTAACCTCCTGATAGCGCCTGCATAATAAAAACTTCATCTTTTTCTGAAACTGTGTCAGTAAGTTTTTCCTTGTCCTGAATTAACTTATCGCCTATGAATATATTTACATGTTGTCTTAGTCTCCCCTGTTCATCAAGCAGATAATCCTTTAGACCGGGATACCGCTGGTTTAATTTTTGTATTACTTCTGATATATTCCCAGCAGGTATTTCTAACTTTTCAAGATCCGGATAGAACCTCTTCAGTGCGTAGGTGAAATTTATCCGGGGCATTTAGTTAGAGGAGTGTGCAGTTTGCGATGATTCATCCTGTGCGCCGTGGCGGGCTTGTTCATTGCACTTGGTAAAAACCCAAAGCGAATAACCTCCCAGGGCAGTCCCGAATGGAAAGCATAATATATTGAGCAGGCCAACCACCAATGCCACTGACAATCCCCAGTTTTTCTTTGTCAGTACACCATACCCCGCAATAAATCCCGGGATAGCCAATACCAAAAGAAAAGCTGCTACCGAGGTGCCGACCAACGGTAAAATTTGGGCGACGTGCGGGTCATCCGCAAACATTCCCACTGTTGTAAGTATTCCGAATACAATCGCCGCAGGAATTAACAACAAAAAACTGTAAACGATGTGAGCTATTCCCAATGCTCGCAAATGAGGTTCAAGGTCCATGCTTGGTAAAGTTAAGTCTATGGTTAAGTTATTAAATTCATTTATACAATGTAGGTATTATGTTGAGATATACTGCAGTTTAGAAATATCAAATCTCAAATCTCAAACAATCCTGGCATCGCAGTATGCCCAACTAAAAACCCGCTACTTACATTGCCAATAGTTAACCTGTTAGTTGTTAATTGTTAGCTGCCATGTATGTAACCTGAACGAGAGTTAAGGCATCTAAGTTATAGTCCGGGAGCTTGCCCACTTTTCCGGATTAGGGAAGGCTTGGGCCATTGGCCCCGGCCTTTCTCGTTATTTAGTGATGGACTGAGTTAGTGAAGGATTGAAGGAGTGAAGGACAATGGATTGAAGGACAGATGGATTGAATATCTGGAATCTAGTGCTCAAGTAAAAACTCATCACTTATCACTAATAACTGCTGTTTCATCCTCCAATTTCCGACATAGACTCCGTCAGCTTGCCAGACCTGCTGGCCTCTGCAGCAAATCCGTCTGGTGCTCTTTTGCCAAATGCGTTCAGAAAACTCTGCGTTAGCTCATGATCGCTGGCACCGGTGCGAAGCATTTTACGGATATCCAGCACTCCATTATCATAGAGACAGGTTTTCAACATGCCTCTAGAAGTAATCCGTATCCTATTGCAGGAACCACAAAAAGTACGGCTAAAAGCCGCAATCACCCCAATTGTTCCCTGGTGTCCAGGAATGCGGTAATTACTTGAGGTGGAATGGACATGGTCCTGGATTTTAATTAACGAACCGAAATGATCAGTAAGGTGCGATATAATCCTTTTATGGGTCCATTTAAGCACTGGGTAGTTAGCTCCTTCTCCATTAAATGGCATTTCTTCAATGAAACGGACACCTACAGGATACTCTTTGGTCAAGTCTGAAAGGGAAATTAGATCCTCCAGGTTTTTCCCTTGCATTACTACTGCATTAATCTTCAAAGTTATATTGGATTCAAGCACCTTATGGAAGGTTTCCTTCACCTTGTGCACCTCATCTCGCCGAGTCATCATCTTGAAACGATCTCGATCCAAGGTATCAATACTCAGGTTGATTGAACGAATACCAAGTTGTTTCAGTCTTTCCACATATGGAGCAGTTAATACCCCATTAGTGGTAATATGTACCTGATCCAACCCAGGAATATTGACAACTCTTTCCAAAAAGCTCATTAGATTCTTCCTAACGAATGGCTCACCACCGGTAATTCGCAGCTTGGATATCCCCAAGGAAGTCAGAACCCGTAATACACGTTCCATTTCCTCATAAGTCAATAACTCTTTTTTGGGAACATATTTGATACCAGCTGCCGGCATGCAATAAAGGCATCGCAGATTACATCGATCCGTAACGGCCAGTCTGACATAATTCATGGGCCTGCCGTGGTTATCGAATACCTGGGTGATTTGGTGGTTTTTGGACATAGAGAGATGATAAATATAACTGAATTTGGGGAATTATTAATGGGTCAACCTCGCTCAATAAAATCTTTCCAATCCTGCTCAGTATCTATGTCCAGGGCTGCAGCCGGAAAAGGCAGGCTAATCACATATTTAGAGCACTTTTTAATCAACACCGCAGCTCCGGTATCGCCCTTTAGTTTTTTCAACTGCTCAAAATACTTTTTAGGATAGTATGCTGGGACGCCTTTAACACCCTCATATTCGGTAGCAACCATCTCAGACTTGTTTGTTGCGGATTTTAAGATGGAATTTAGATGGTCCGATGTTATTTGAGGTTGATCAGCTAATGTTATAAGTACACCTGCAAGATCAGGAAAGTGCTCTATTGCCTGGGTCAAACCAGCATGAATTGAGGTACTGATACCAATACGCCAATTTTCATTAATGACATACTTTACGGAATAACGCTCAACCAACGGTCTGGTTTGAGCACCATATGCTCCCAATACCACAATTACCGGCAAACCGGTGGCTTGCGCGTTTTCAATGGACCATTGTAATAATGACTTCCCACCAAAAGCCAGCAATTGCTTTACACGGCCCATTCTACTGGCCTCCCCGGCCGCCAATATCAGTATGACTGATTTATTGGTCATTTGTCTCTCTCATTTCTGGGTTGACTTCAGTCCCACTTTTTAAGTTAACTATATCTTACCATTCATTGATGTCCACATATAATATTAATAGTTCTGAAATTACCGCATGATCTGGCACTAAGTGTCAACAGCTTGGGCCTGATGTTGAATAATGACGCTTTTAGATTTGCGCTTTATTGATTTATTGCAAAAAAATACTTGTATTATACAATATTTATTGTTATCTTAGTAATACGATTTTATAACTATTGTAATATTTTTTTATATTTTAATGATAATATCATGAATCAGGTTTTATTCATTTGCACTGGAAATTTCTATCGAAGCAGATATGCAGAAACGCTTTTTAATCATACCACAAACGATTATTCACTTAAATGGACAAGTATTAGTCGTGGGTTTCGCAGCAGTGATCGCGAAGCTCCCATAAGCAGAAACACCATGAGGGGGCTAACCGCCAAGGGAATTTATCTCACTCAGGTAAGATATCCAATTAAACTATCACCAGCGGATTTGGCCTTGGCTCATCGTATTATACTGCTGGATGAGCTTGAGCACCGTCCAATGATGGAGTCAGAGTTTTCAGAATGGTCGGATCATGTGGAATATTGGGATATACGGGACATCGAATATGAATCTCCTGATCAAGCTCTAAATCGTTTGGATAAGAAAATAGATCTGCTAATTGGATCTCTGGAAACTGAAAGCAACCAATTTCTCTGGAGTAACAACCATTTAAAAACTCAGATCAGTTAGTAGTAATCGCTACATTGTTTTCCTCAAAGATCTCTTCTATTAGACCTTGTCTATCAATAACAAGCTTGTGCCAGACTTCATCTTGGAGCTCAAACTCCAAGCGAATTATTTTGGGTACAAGATCCACAGGGGCATCTAAGCGAGCGATGAATTTTTTTTCAATGACCCGGTCATCTCTATCCATGATCTCCACACTAATATTTTCAGCGATGCCATTGCCAATGTTATGAATAACCACTATTAATTTCCCCCAACTTGTTCGATATCTTTAACAGGATGAATGGCCAAGTCCGGCAATGACACCGGTTTGTCTTTTGATTTAGCTAGCGTTAATTGAATGGCGATATTTTCTTGTGAAGGAACCGTTAGGTCTATGGTTGAAAACCGGTCGAGTTTTAATTCTTCTTCTCTTAGAATATCTCCCTTTGAATCTATTTCTCCATCATTATCGACATCTCTACCAATCTTAAGTAAATATTGCCCTCTCTGAATACGCCATAATCTCATTGACATATGCTGTGACTCTGTCTTGAAATTATAGAGGTTCGCTTTGACAGTCTTTGAGTCGCCGTATGACACAAACCGGGCAATATCGGTATCGGGATTGCTCCAACTGACTACCATCGAATGAGGATGCGGTTCTATACGTCCTGGAAGTCTTCCGCCAAGAGCAGCTGTAATGAGTTGCTGCCTTCCGGGAGCTGATCCCTGCCTGTCCGTATGACGCATTGCCTTAGTCCAGTTATACTCTTCTGTATTATCGTACTTAATAGCAATGTTCATCATTTTTCTGGTAATTTCATTTCGATCAATGTTATGATGAGGTTTTGGCTCCGGTGTTTTTCCCCAATACCAATGAATCTGCGTCAGCTCATAGTCCAGCACCGTCTGTTCTCCCCAAAGCTTGGGGTCCTTTCGGGCCAACTCACCTGAAAGATCATAAGGGGGCAAGCCGTTCTTAACTCGTTCTTCATTGTTGTTTTCCATTATGTCTCTGTAGACTTTAGCTGTTTTTAGCTCTCTTTCGAATACAAAAGGATCACCTAATGCATATGGAAATAAAAGTCCCCTACTGGTAATGAAATCTGTAACATGCAAATAATCAATGGGCCAAATATCACAATAGCCATCTTTATAAATACCAATTTGTTCAAGCCCATCATAGAGTTTTAAGAAGGAATTTTTTGAAATTTCATCACCCATAAGTGGTATGCCAGCATAACCTAGCGGAATAAAAGTATCATCATTACAACCACCCCAAAAGAATCCATCCTCTCGCTGCATACTTGCAATCCAATGAATTGTTCGCAACTGTTTTTTGTACATTTCCCTTTCCCATACTGCCCATGACGGTGCATTCGCCGGAATGTTTTTTGATATTGCCACCTGCTCATATTGATTAAAGGTCGACTTAAAGTCTCCTCCGTAAGTATATCCTCTTTCTCCGGTAATTCTCCGGTAAATACCGGCAATTTCGTTGGTAGGATCATGCCTTAACACGGCATCTGGCGGATACCGCATATCATACGGACCACCAAAATTGGACCAACCATTCTCAATTCTCCGTTCACCATTATATAACCAAGGCATATAGTTATATTGTTTCATATACTGCATTTTGGTGGGAATCATTTCATGGAAAGCATAATCGGAAAGAGATTTTTCTTTATCCTTGCTCAAGAGCAATTCGATTTCCGGCGCCGTGCTTGTTTCAATTTGTTCTTTATTGGCAAACATAAGCTCCACCCATATTCTATCTTGGCCAGCAAGCATGATGTCAATGGGATCCAATTCTATAGCTATCTTTTGAGGTTTATGGAGTTTGTTGAACTTGATTCGAACCACCGTCTGAGCCCATATTCTTGATGGATTGGCAGGGTCTCTTAACTTAACCCACAATACATCTGATTTGATACTCGGGACCACAGAAAAATTTATCGCTACTTTATCAATTGCCATATCAGGATTCAGGTCCGGACCTATAAAATGAAATGATTGCAGTGGGGGCAATTCAATCTGTTCTGAATCGGCTTCACCAGAGGTACTTGAGCTGGTAAATAAGGTTCTGTCTTGGGCACCTTTCAACTTTAGCAAAGCGTCACTATAGCGTTCGTCCAAGGTGCTGACAGTACTTTTCTGGTAGGACAATTGCCAACTAATATCTGCCTCAAATGCTTCTTTTTTGGTAGTAACATTCCAAAGTTGAACTTCGTGCAACCTCATTTTCCCACTCAATGGAAAATTTAAACTGCCATTGTCAACCAGACCAGGTGGAGTACCATATCCACTTACTAAAGGGAAATGAAGCGAAGTATTATTCCCCATATTGAGCTTGGATGAGTAGAAAAAATGGGGGTAATCTTTTAAATCAATTAATTGATCATTGGTATCCAGTTCTTCCTTTTCCCCGAAATTTACCCTTATGTCATCTAGCACACCTTCGAGTGAGATGTAATTTGCTGCTTCTCCTTCCTTAAATTCAATATCAAGCTTATCCCCGTGAAAATCTACATCACCGAGAATAAAGGTAAACAGTAAATAAGGATGGGGCCAGGCAAGCTCATATCTACCATCCATAACCCACCAGGCAGGAATTTGTTCATCATGACAATCGGCTATTTCTGTTTGCTTCATGGACAATACTCCCTCGCCAGCAGTTAGCATGGGGAGCTCCAGATTATTTATATCTCCATAACTGGAAAGCAGTCGGTCCCTTGCGGCATAGTCAAGAACCCGATTGTGATCCTTTTCCTGTGGCACTGAATTGGAGATATAGAGCGAGCTGATTTCATCTACATCCAATGGATAGTCGTAAAAAGAGATTTCATCATAATAAGATTCCGGTAGAAATGGGGAAAAAAGACCTGGTAATGGTACCTGCCACCAGGCATCATCACCCCAGTTAGAAGCGATGAGTTGGTTATTATGATACAGTTTCAGTCCATATGCCTTATCATAAACCACGACAATATGCTGCCACTCATTATTTTTCCACACCGGTTCTTGAGACTCAATTTGATGGTATTGATAGTAAATATCTCTTATTGAAGCGCTGAGTTTGCCATCTTCATTCAATTCTATTTTTAGCAGATCCTTTTCCTTCCTTCCCCATGAAATGCTACTTTGAATAAAAACAATGCCAGGATTTAAGGCAGCTGTTTTTACCCAAAATGCTATAGTACCTCTGTCACCAGAAAACTTGCCAGACCCCCAATAATGTGGCTTTGTATGCCAATCTCCCCACATTGTCGCAACTGTAAGATCTAAATCAATGCCTGACTCATTGCTTGTTCCTTTGGCCACCGACCATCCATGTTTTATATGGAGCGCTTTCCGAATCTTCCGTCTGATAGTTCAAGTTCTCTTCTTTCCAATGAATTTTGAAGGATTTCTCCGGGCTTTGCATATCGGTAAATATTTGCAGAAGAGAGAAAGTCAGAAAGAATGTCTGTTTCTGTTTCATAAGAGAGTTGTAAGGTCCTTCCTGATAAAGTATTCAGGTTTTCTATATTTTGTGCATAGACTCCGGGACAAAGAAAAAGAGAGATTAATAGATAGTTTTTCAAGATTGATGCTATTAGAATTATTCTTGCGATATTGAGATCACCACTAAATTTAAAATCTTATTATGAAGGTAACCAAACTAAACCAAAAGCGTCGCCAGTTTTTAAAGTATACAGCATTGTCTCCGCTGGGATTACTTGGCATTAATCATACGTTGCTGGCTAGTACCAATCTCGATGACCCGAATGTTATACCCAAAGGAACCACTATACTATTCCAGGGAGACAGTATTACCGATGCCGGAAGGGACCGTGCCAGGTATTATGCCAATAATATGCGTGGCATGGGCAACGGCTATGTCTACCAAATTGTGGCGGAGATTCAGGCACACCACCCCGCGGATCAAATAAAATGTTATAATCGGGGGATTAGTGGCAACGAAGTACATCACCTGGCTGCCCGGTGGAAAGAGGATTGTCTCCAGATTCAGCCTCAGGTGCTTAGTATTCTTATTGGAGTAAACGACTTCTGGCATACACTAAACTCAGGTTATACAGGAACACCGGAAATTTTTAATAATGACCTGAGAGCCCTTTTGAAACGAACTCAGGACCAGATACCAGATATAAAAATACTATTAGGGGAACCCTTTGCGGTTACCGGAGGTAGCGCCATTACTTCAGAATGGAAAGACAACTTTCCTCCTTATCAAAGAATTGTAAAGGAGGTTGCCGCCGATTTTAAGGCATTATTTATTCCCTATCAGCAAGTTTTTGATGAATCCCTGGAACAAGCGCCTGTAAGCCATTGGTGTCCGGACGGTGTACATCCTTCCATAGCAGGTGCTTTTTTGATGAAAGAAGCCTGGCTAGAGGCCTTTAAAAAGCTAATTTAATCAATGGGCAAGGCGGCCTTTGTCACCGGTGCCACGGGATTTCTTGGAACCAATTTGGTAAAAGAACTGGTTGCACAGGACTGGCAAGTCCACATTATACATCGAAATTCTTCAAATCTAAAATATATTTCAACCCTAAATATTGAGAAGAAAATTGGCTCAATTGAAGATTTCGATGCCCTGCTAAATTCAATGCCTCAAAATATTGATGTAATATTTCATGTTGCTGCAAATACTAGTTTTTGGTCAAGATTTAACCAGGAACAATACCGGACCAATGTAATTGGCACTCAAAATGTTATTAAAGCGGCTCAAATAAAAAACGTTGGCAGATTAATTCATACTTCTTCCCTTTCAGTCTATGGCTTTCACTCCGAACGGATTAATGAAAATACTCCCAGTAATGCGTTGGACTCGGGTATAAATTATTTCGTTACAAAATACTTGGCAGAGCAAGAAATAAAGAAAGCAATCTCCAAAGGGCTGGATGCAGTGATCCTAAATCCCGCGCACATAGTGGGGCCATATGATACGCATAACTGGGTACAAGTTTTCAACAATATAAATCGGGGAAAGATGCCTGGCATTCCAAATACCCTAGGGACATTTACTTACGCTCCGGAGGTGGCGAAGGCGCACATAAAGGCCTTTGAAAAAGGGAAAAAAGGTGAAAGTTATTTATTAGGCGGTGTTGAAGCGAGCATGCTTCAATTTGTAAATACCATAGAATCACTGCTCGGTAAAAGCATAAGTACAAAAACTACATCTTTATGGGTTCTTAAACTAGCCACCATAGCTTATCAACTAGGCGCCATTATAAATGATAAAGAACCAATACTCACACCAGAAAAAACTAAATTGCTTTCGCATAACGTCCTTTGTGACGACTCCAAAGCACAAGCCGAGTTGGATTTTATTATTACTCCTCTTGAGGAAATTGTGGCTGCAACTTTCCAATGGCTCAAACAAGAGAAAATGCTATAATCAATATGGAACACTTTGGCATTTTGTCCCTCCTACCTCCCCTCCTGGCCATATTGCTGGCCATTCGCACTAAACAAGTGTTCATTGCACTCATCTTTGGAATCTGGCTTGGTTGGGTAATTTTAAATGAAGGCAATGTGTTACTGGGAACAACCGCTACCATACAGGCCCTGGTGGATGTATTTAAAAACGAAAGTAATACCAGGACCATAATGTTCAGCGCACTGGTAGGAGCATTAATTGCCTTCATACAAAAATCTGGCGGAGTTAAAGGATTTGTAATACTGGTGGAACAATGGTTGGTCAAGTTGGAACAAAAAAACCGGTCAGATAACCGCAAAACTATTCAGTGGCTGGCGGCACTCACTGGCATGGCAATTTTCGTTGAATCAAACATTTCTGCGCTCACAGTTGGGTCCTTGTATCGACCAGTTTTTGATAGGTTAGGAATATCCAGAGAGAAGCTGGCATACATTGCTGACAGCAGTTCTGCGCCCACTTGCATACTTATACCTTTTAATGCCTGGGGTGCATATATCATGGGCCTGCTGATATTACAGGGTTTGGAGAATCCTATTAAGATCCTGGCTTACTCATTTCCTTACAACTTCTATCCTTTGTTGGCCATTGCAATGGTGGCGTATATTATAGCTAGCGGAAAGGATTTCGGTCCTATGAAAAAAGCTGAGATCAGGGCTAGAGTAGAAGGAAAACTAATGGATGACAACGCACAACCAGTAGTCAGCTCGGAAATCACTATGATGGAGCCTAAGGAAGGAGTTGTTCCCAAAGCGATTCATATGCTGTTCCCAATTGCTACCATGGTTTGTATGATGCCCCCGATGTTAATAGTTACCGGTTGGGGATCCACGGATACACAGCTGTCCATAGTTGCCCGGTTAATTCAAGCTATTGGCAGTGGGTCTGGGTCTACATCGGTCCTGTACTCAGTTATTACCGCTCTGGTGGTCTCTTCTGCACTATATAGAATAAAAGGTATAATGAAGTCTGGCGAGTTGGTGGAGGTTGCTTTTAAGGGGATCGGTGGATTAATGCCTTTAGCGCTATTGATGGTATTTGCTTTTGCCATTGGTAACGTTTGCCAAGAACTAGGCACCGGAGCCTTTGTGGCTGAAGTATCACGAAACTGGCTTTCTCCGGCTTTAATACCAATGTTGATATTCATAGTAAGTGCCTTCATGGCTTTTGCTACGGGAACCAGTTGGGGGACTTTTGCCATTATGATGGCAATAGCGATACCCATGTCACAGACTTTAGGAACAAATCTGTATATGGCTGTAGCAGCGGTAATGAGCGGGGGCATATTTGGAGACCATTGTTCGCCCATTTCCGACACTACCATTATAAGTTCCATGGCGGCGGCAAGTGATCACATCGATCATGTAAAAACTCAATTGCCCTATGCCCTGGCCATGGGATTACTAAGTGCGGTGCTCTTCCTGATAGCAGGCTTTTTAAGTTTCTATTTTTAGAGCGAGAGCGATGGGTGAGACCGTTTCTTAAATGAGAAAGATAATCCACATAGATATGGATGCATTCTTTGCTTCCGTAGAACAACGGGATTTCCCGGAATTACAGAATAAAGCTATTGCCGTTGGTGGAAGTAGAGAAAGAGGGGTGGTGATGACGGCCAGTTATCAGGCCCGCAAATACGGAGTTAAATCGGCAATGCCCTCCGCAATTGCCTACCGGAAATGTCCTCATTTGATATTTGTTAAACCCAGGTTTCAGGTATACAAGCAGGTGTCTCAACAGATCCGTGAAATATTTTTTCGATATACAGATTTGGTGGAGCCGCTCTCGTTGGATGAAGCCTATCTGGATGTTACCAAAAATAAAACTTCCTTTAATTCTGCCTCAAGGATAGCACGTGAAATAAAAGCCAGCATTTTACAGGAAACCAGGCTTACCGCCAGTGCAGGTATCTCTGTAAATAAATTCCTTGCCAAGGTGGCCTCTGATTACCGCAAACCCAATGGGCTGAGCGTGATCCAGCCGCATCAGGCACAAGGTTTTATCGAGTCTTTGGAAGTGGATAAATTCCATGGCATCGGAAAGGTAACTGCCGGTAAAATGCACCAATTGGGAATTCATAGAGGTGCCGATCTTAAGACCTTCAGTGAAAAGAAACTAATGGAGTTATTCGGAAAAAATGGTAGGTACTATCATCAAATCGCTCATGGTATAGATGAGCGTCCGGTAAATCCCAATCGTATCCGGAAGTCGATTAGTACAGAAATCACTTTTGAGGAAGACATCGGTAATCAGGAAATTCTAAGATCAGAAATAGTAAAAATAGCCAGAAAGGTTATGGACTGGATGGAAACACATGAAACCTATGGGCGTACCGCCACCTTAAAAGTCAAATTCAATGATTTTGAGCAAATTACCCGAAGTAGAACCCACACAGCTTATATCGACCGATATGATACACTTGAAACAATAGCATGCGAATTGCTTAAATCTATAGAGGACCCCAGACCCATTAGACTACTGGGCTTGGGCATTTCAAATTTAAATAACCGGGATCCGGGAGACCAGAAAAATCAACTGACCTTGAATTTGTGATCTTCTGGTTATTTAATCGGTGTTTGGAGTTCGGCACTTTTTCTACTGAATTCAAATGCACTCATTGCTCCGGCAACTACTCCTGCTAAATGGGACTCCCAGCTAATGCCCTGCTGATTTGGCAAGATCCCGTAAAACAAACCTCCAAAGAACAAGAGGATCAGGATTGAAATAATTAGCGACTTAAAATCTTTACGGAAAAACCCCAGGAATATCAGGAAAAATGCCAACCCGTATACCATACCGCTGGATCCTACATGTAAATTCGGTCTTGCAAACAACCACACCAGTACCTGAGGAACGAAGTAACATCTTATGAAAACTGCCGATGCTATGCGTCCGTAAAACCAATAGACCACTGTACCAAGACACAGTAAAGGAAATAAATTAGACAGTAAATGGAAAAGGCTTATGTGAACCAACGGCCCAAACACTATGCCAACCAATCCCTCCAAGGTACGGGGTACATTAGCCAGGAAACGCATTTCTAACTGCAAGTAGTTTGGTACCATAAAAAAAAGCACCATAATCAACGCCAGTCTTAGCGGTATCCAGATACTTTTATAGATGCTGCGATTGATGTTAGTCATTGTTACACTATTAGTCAGGATATGACTTTAAAAAATCCGATACCAGGATGGATAATGTTTTTCCAATGATTTGAGCCTCCCTTGATTGATGCTTAATCTGACCTTCAGTCAAATGCAGGTAGACAGGCTTAATTTTTTCTGTAGCACTTTTTATTAACACCCTGGCTTGATCCAAAGTGAAACCACTTACCGAATATGCACTAGCTGGCATAAACGACAGGACGTCAAGATCGATCTCCAGCCCAACTGGCCCTTCTGCTGATTTTATAAATTTCACAGCCTTAGAAACCTCCGGATCTTGGCCCGGTTGATGGAAATCGTAAGCCACTCCAGGCTCCAGATCCATATTTTTTAACATTGCCTCACTATTGGCGTTTTCATTCAAACCCATCACATAGTATCGCTCCAGATAACCCTGATAAAAAGCATAGCTAAAACCGTTTCCACTATGTCGTCCCTCTAAAGGCCTGAAGTCGGCATGTGCATCAAAATTAATACAACTAATTCCTTGGGACCAATCCAATCCCATAAATATCCCCTTTAGTATTGGAAAGGCATTGTTGTGGCCTCCACCTATTACAATAGGGACTAAACCTGCCCTTCCGCACAATTCAATGGTCGGTGTTACCCTTTGGTCCAGTTCCTGACACAGTGACCGCAGTTTGGTATAATATTGATCATCTGTGGGATTTAACTCTGTTGCACGATTTTGTAGGTCTTTTGTTTCCACCTGTCCCAAACACAGAATATTGGATCCTTCCAGCAACCGGTTACTCTGTGAGTTTGCGAAATGTAAAATGAATTGTTCCCACGAATACTCTGCCCCCGCCTCACCCTGGTTTGCCAGAATCCCAACGCTTTCCGGAATGCCAATCAAAACGAACTTCGCTCCCCTCTTCTTATGACTCTTTAAGGACTCTAAACTGGGCCTACTGGAAAACCTGAATCGTTCGCCCAGTTTTACTTCACCTTTACGGTGTTTAATAATCTGGTCAAGATTAGTATAGGACTTAAAGTGCGTTAACATTTATTGATCCAGCAATGTAAAAGCCATAAATACGGGAAAAGGATCGGATATCTCACCTACTTCCCTTACTGTTGATACCTTTACTGGTTGGATTCTCTGATGGTTGTAAAAAATATAGTCAAGTTTCTCATATGGGGCAGCGGTGTCGAAGGTAAAGTTTTCTTCCTCATTGGCCAGGTAACGCTGACTGTCCAGTGCAGAGGACAACATTGGGTGCTCCAGGAACATACTAATAGTTTGATCCTCAATTAATGTCTCGCTGGCGTAAGGAGGGCGTGCATTAAAATCACCAATCAAAATTAGTGGCATTTGGTGGATGTACCGGTCTACTACCTTTAGTACTGCCTTGGCTTGAATTTCCCTGGTCTCTTTATCAAATGCTTCAAGATGTACATTCAACACCATCACTGCGGTTCCTCTGATCAATATTTGGACCACTTGAACCAACCGGTCCAGGTAAAATGCACGATAGTAAAAGGGGGCTTTTTCAGGTCCTGGAAGTACAATTCTCTCACTGGTGGATATGGGAAATTTACTTAAGAGCGCCTGTCCTGAAAGCATTTTGCCAAAGTGTACCTTTGGCGGCCAATAAGGAAACGGCACATAATTTTTGTCCCAATTTACCGATTTAACAGCTGCCTGATATCCCGGGGAAAGACTTTCCAGTTGATTCATATAATAAGACCTTCTGGAATCAAAATCAATCTCCTGAAGTCCAATTATATCTGGCTGAAGTTGATCCAGGAGGGTTTGTGCAGCTTCAAGATTATTCTCAAATAATTCTTTTGAGGGTTTTAGGGTTAAATTATTAGTCATACCACTTAAATAACCCAGATTGTAGGTCATAATCGAGAAGGTATCGCTACTTTGCCTGGTACCAGGCCTGTAAGAAATCTCCTGATGTAATTTGCTTTGTTCAAGGTTACTGCTGCTTCCCCAGTAATAGAATATCAGCAGTAACATTACCAGAGGTATGAGTATGAACAAAAACACTATCCGCATCTGGCTACCGTCAAACTAACTATTGCGCTGTGACGCTGTCTGCCTCCTGGCCCTGATGGTAGGCATCATTGAGCCCTGAAACAATTTCCTGGGTGATGTTCAAGCTGTCATTGGCGTATAGCACACCACTGCCTCTTTGGTAGGTAAGCACTAGTTGAAAGTTATTAGCCATACCATAGTCACGCAGGTAGTTAGCTACTTTATCATACAATTCGTTGCTTATTTTGGCTTCCTCCTGCATTAGGGTTTGAGTCAGGGTTTCTTGATAGCGCATCAAGTTTTGCTGTTTCTTGGTCAGGTCTTCCTCCACCGCCCTGGCTTGGGCTATAGTCATGTTTTGAGCGTTTCTTTGGAAGTTTGCTATTTCAGTCTGCAGGCCCCTGGCACGATTCTCGTATTCAGCTTGTAATTCGTCTTTTTTGTTTTCCAGTTCATCTGCTGCTACCTTGGAAAATTCATAATTCTTTAGCAGTGTATCGGAATGGATAAATGCAATATTTGCCGGTAGCGAACTGACCACCTTGGCCTTCACCGATTCGTCTGTTTGATTTTGACTTGAAAAGTGTAGAAAATAAAGTACCAGCACCGCTGCCAGTAGTACTACATTTAGGATTAAAGACAGGTTTTTCACGACTTTTTATTTTTTATAAAGCGCAAAGATAGCATAAAAAAGACTGGGATTGCCTACTTATCTGGCAAATTTTCGGACTGGTTACCTTGGTCAGAAAAGCGCTGCTTTTTGTAAAAATATTGAAGGTTTTTAGCTTGATCCTGAGAGGTATGATGGTAAGTAATAGGTGGAATCAGGGTGTCTGAAGGAGTAGAAATTTCTACTGATTCAACCAGGTTTTCCTGAACATCAATTGAATGCTTCCGGTAGAAGAATGCAGCCACTAATCCACCAATGCTTCCTACTAAATGTGATTCCCAGGAAATCTCTTCATTGGTCGGAAACAATCCATAGGCCATGCCACTGGACAGAAAAATGACAATTAATGATATGGCGATTGACCGGCTATCCTTTCTGAAAATCCCGCTAAACAACAGGAATGAGGCCAATCCGTAAACAATTCCACTGGCCCCAATATGATAAGCATCACGCGCCACAATCCAAACCCAAAAGCTGGTAAAAAAGTATATCCCAAAGAAAACCTCCAGAGCAATTTTATGGTAGAAATAAAATACCCCGATACCCAGAAAAATTAGCGGCAATGAATTGGACATCAGATGATGAAAGTCCCCGTGAACCAATGGACCGGTAATGATCCCAACTGTACCAGCTAAGGACCTCGGGTGAATACCTAAAACTCCCAGGTCAAATGACAGCAAACTTTCCATGATCTTAACCAGCCATAAAAAACTAACAAAGGTCATGGTATAAACTAAACTTGAACGAAACCTGATAAGATCTGTTTGCATCTAAGAATATAACACGATTTTCCTGGAAATTAGTTCGGACCATAACCGTTATGAAGTTTGGCCAAATTGAACTAATGATTCTGTTACAATTTGCAATAATTTAAGGGAATTTCCAGTTCTAATTGAGCATATTTAAACATAATTTCTTGCCTTCAATAGTGGTAATATAACTATTGAATATCGACAAAATACAAAAATATCACACCCGGCAGAATTAATGACTCATTGCTGTGGTAAATACTGGAATTAGTATTAAATTTGGGGTCTATTTTTATGAAAAAGCGACTATTTTTTTTGGTTTTAAGTGCTTTTTTAGCGGTGTTACCTATGTTCAGTCAACAAATACCTCTTCAAAACCACTACTTCCTCACTCCATATGTCTACAACCCTTCACTTGCCGGGAGTGAGGACCATGCAATCATTTATGTCAATCACAGACAACAATTTAGTAATAGCGAAGCTCCTTCCAACACTTCCTTTACTTTTAACACACCGGTTGCCAGCTCTGGAGGATTTGGTATTTCCTTCTTCAATACATCATGGGATACTGCCTCTCAGTCATTGGCATACGTTTCATTTGCACGAGTCATTCCATTGGCAGAAGATCAATTTTTTCACTTTGGTATTTCTGGGGGTTTCGGACTTGACCGTATAGAGCTTAAAAGCATTAACAACCCCAGTATCCCCGGGCTCCAGAGCGCTGTAGAAAGCAAGGCCTTTGTTGACGCCCAATTAGGATTCGCCTACCAATGGAAGGCTTTGCAGGTGGGGTTCACGCTCCCCAGCATGTTCGATCATGAGCCTATCGATCTGGAGAATCCAGATGAGGACAATTTCAGTAAAATGCAATTTGACCCATTCAGAGGGGTGTTGCTTTCAGCAGGTTATATGTTGCCAATCAATGAGTCTATAGAAATACAACCTCAGCTTTTATATCGAATCAATAAGGATTCATCTAATCAGTTGGAAGTGGCAGCTATTGCCCATTTTCAAAAACAGTTTTGGGTTGGGGCCATATACCGACAGGAATACGGGGCAGCAGCCATAATAGGATTGCGTATACGTGACATTGCTTCAATAAGTTACTCTATGGAGTTTCCTGGTTCCCAGAATCTAAGCCCGGCTTATAACAACCATGAAATACAACTGGGAATCAGAATTGGAGCTACCCGACCTCCGGTTAAAAAAGGATTTAAGATCATTAAGGAAAAACAGGAAGGAACTCCCAAACCAAGATACTACTATCAGCCCAAACGAACCAGTCGTAGTGGCTAAGCTGCATTTTTTCTATCCGGGACAAAATTGTGCAAAAAGCTCACCAGCACTGCCAGGATAAAACTAAATAAAACAGCCCACCAGAAACCCTCCACCTGGAAACCATTTATAAATCGTTCCGCCAGCAAAGTCAGCGCTGCATTTATTACCCAAAGAAATAACCCCAAAGTAACTATTGTTACCGGAATGGTCAGTATAACTAAAATGGGTTTAAGAAAAATGTGGAAGAGGGATAAAACAGCAGCCACCAGTATGGCTATCCTAAAACTTTCCACATAGACATGAGGGTCAAGTACATAAGCTGTAACCACTACCGCCACCGCCGATAACAATAACTTTATTATGGTTTTCATATAATTAGTTGTTTAGGTGCTGCCAATTTATAGCTACAAATGATCTCAGTCAAGGTAATCGGTTACTATTTATCCCCTTCCGGATTAACTGACATTTTGTCATTTTTCGCCTGAAATTAACTATATTTGCTGCTTAATACGCGCGTATTAAGCAGCAAAAGGACATTGGATGAATGAGTTGATTCCTGATATAGAGATTATTGGTCAAGACACTGAAAATGAGAATGATACCTCTCATAACCATAGCGTGCTTCCCCGCATCAATAATTCGAAAAAATTGTACATTGAAAGCTATGGGTGTCAAATGAACTTCTCAGATAGTGAAATTGTAACCTCCATTATGCAAAAACAGGGGTTTGGCATTACTGATACTGCTGAAGAGGCAGATGTGATATTTATCAATACCTGTTCCATTCGAGATAAAGCCGAACAGACTATAAGACGACGTTTGTCTCAGTTCAACACCCTAAAGAAGAATAATCCTGGAATAACCATTGGGGTCCTCGGATGTATGGCCGAACGACTGAAAACCAAACTTTTGGAAGAAGAGAAAATTGTGGACTTAGTGGCAGGTCCCGACGCCTACAGAGATATCCCTAATCTCCTTCATGAGGTTGAGGGTGGACAAAAAGCGGTTAATACTTTTCTCTCAAGAGAAGAAACTTATGCAGATATTAGCCCAGTTCGCTTAAATTCAAACGGGGTAACTGCTTTTATATCCATCATGCGAGGATGCGATAATATGTGCTCGTTCTGTGTGGTACCATTTACTCGAGGCAGGGAAAGAAGCCGAGAACCTCATTCAATCGTTCAAGAGGCCACAGATCTGTTTCAAAAAGGATTCCGGGAAGTTACTTTATTGGGTCAAAACGTGGATTCTTATAAGTGGTCGCCAAAGAAAACACTACCAGGTAAAACACAGACAAACTTTGCACAACTTTTGGAAATGGTAGCCAAGGTAAACCCCCTGCTACGAATAAGGTTTTCCACATCTCATCCTAAGGATATCACAGATGATGTGTTGCATACCATAAAAGGGTACCAGAATATTTGCAATTATATCCATTTACCAGTACAAAGCGGTAGTTCACGGATCCTAAAACTGATGAACAGGACCTATACCAGGGATTGGTACTTGGCAAAAATATCCTCTATTCGTGAGATCCTGGGGGATGATTGTGGAATTTCCAGTGACATGATTGCTGGATTCTGCAGTGAAACTGAAGACGATCATCTGGAAACCCTGTCGTTAATGGATGAGGTCAAATATGATTTCTCCTATATGTTCTGCTATTCAGAACGTCCAGGTACTATGGCCGAAAAGAAATATATGGATAATGTCGATCTGAGCACTAAAAAACGTCGGCTTCAGGAGATCATAAAAAAACAACAAGAGCATGCTCTTGAGCGCAACAAAAAGTGCCTTAACAAGGTCCACCAAGTATTAATAGAAGGATATTCCAAACGCTCAAATGAGTTTTTACAAGGAAGAAATAGTGCAAACAGGGTGGTACTATTCCCAAAGGGGAATCACCGCATGGGCACCTACGTAGACGTTTTGGTTACCAGTTGTTCAGCCGCCACACTGCATGGAGAAACTGTTTAGCAATGAATGACTCCGAAATATTAAGCATAAAACAAAGGTTCGGGATAGTTGGTTATTCCCCTTCACTTAACCATGCCATTGAAGTGGCAGCTCAGGTGGCTCCCACAGATATGACTGTACTTATCACCGGCGAAAGCGGAAGTGGAAAGGAGTCTTTTTCAAAGATTATTCACCAGCTCAGCCGCCGCAAACATGGCAAGTTTATCGCCATTAATTGTGGGGCTATTCCAGAAGGTACCATTGACTCCGAGCTATTTGGTCATGAAAAAGGATCATTCACTGGAGCGTACGAAGCCAGAAAAGGTTATTTTGAAGTTAGTGATGGAGGTACAATTTTCCTGGATGAAATTGCCGAATTGCCTCTTGGTACCCAAGCCAGGTTACTAAGAGTCCTGGAAAACGGAGAATTTATTAAAGTGGGCTCTTCAAAAGTGCTGAAAACCGATGTTAGAGTGGTAACTGCCAGTAATGTTGATCTACAGGCAGCAGTAGTTGACGGGAAATTCAGAGAGGACCTTTATTATCGTCTTAGCACGGTTCCAATCAGTGTACCTTCACTAAGAGACCGAGGAGAAGATATCGTGCTTTTGTTTCGCAAATTTGCTGCAGATTTCTCTGAAAAGTACCGAGTTAAACCTATACAACTTTCAGAAAATGCCCAAGCAGTGTTGTTAAAGTATCGGTTTCCTGGGAATATACGTCAGTTGAAGAATTTAGTGGAACAAATATCCGTTTTGGAATTAGAGAGATCTGTTTCGGCCGACACCTTGCGTGGATACTTACCAGATGACTCCCGGAACATACCGATATTATATCAAAGAAAGGAAAAGGCGACCGGTATTTCTGAAAGAGATATATTGTACAAGGTACTTTTCGATATGAAACAGGATGTCACCGATTTAAAAAAATTGGTTTTCCAGCTTCTAAATAATGAACAGGATGAACAGTTATTACAAAAGCACCATGGACTATTTGAAAATCTCCAGGGTGAAACCAGCGAATCAAACATCCCAGCTGGCAGTCAGGCATCTCCTTATATCCTAAACAATGTCGATGAACCAGATCGGGCCTTAAAAATCAATGAAGTGGAATCCGCTGATGTCAGCACTAATATTCAGGACATAACTCATGAAACAGAATATGATGATTCTCTTTCCATCGAGAAAAAAGAAAAAGAGCTAATAATCAAAGCTTTACGGAAAAATAACAAAAAGAGAAAATACGCCGCCCAGGATTTGGGAATCTCTGAACGTACCCTGTATAGGAAAATAAAACAGTATCAAATTGAAGAATAGATACATTTTTTTAAGCTTAATGATGCTGATTCTCACTGGGTTTACAAATTGTGGTGTTTATACTTTTACCGGGACCAACACCACCGCCCAAACCATCACCGTATTAAATTTCTTTAATGATACCGGACAAGGACCCGCTAACCTTAGTCAACAATTAACGGAGTTGCTTCGTGACTACTATCAACGGAATACTAATCTAGCCATTGTTGAATCTGGAGGAGAACTAATGGTTGAAGGAAGCATTGTGGGTTATAATACCAGGCCAGTGGCCCCAATTGCTTCCGGGAATGATCAACAGGCTGATGTTGCAGGATCCACACGTTTGACCATTAGAGTCCAGGTAGACTTTACTAACACCTTAAACCAGGAGGAAGATTTTGGTCGTAGCTTTTCATTTTATGATGATTTTAACGCTCAAACCTCCACTCTTACCGTTGAGGAGGATCAGCTGATCGAAACCATATTTGACCAAATTATTTTTGATATTTTTAATGCCACCGTTGCCAATTGGTAAAATTTACTATTTTTGATTTTAAACCAAAACTTGAGTGAATAAGTCAAAGTTTCTAGAGTTAGTCAAGAACCCGGAATTAATTGAAGAGAAAGACCTGACCAAGCTAGCGGAACTCACATCGGAACATCCTTACAGTCAGATCATTCACGTGCTAAATGTTAAAGGTTGTAAAATCTTGGCCAAGCATGATTTTGACAAGGCATTGAACCTTGCCGCCGTTTATAGTTACGATAGAAATGTACTGCATTCTATTGTAGAAGGAATAAATGTGGAGGTAGTACAGCCATCAGATGAGGTTGTGCAGCCATCCGATGACTTGGAGGAATCCACTATTGAAGAAACTTCTGATTTTGAGTGGATAAATGATGATCTTGAAGACAAGGATCAGTCCATAGAGACAGCCTCAGTTGAATCCGGTGCTAAAGATGAAGCTGCAAATAAAGAGCAAGAATCTTCTGAAGAAGAAGATCCAGCAGATCAAAATGAAGACTCCCTGAAATTAGAAATAGAAACTTCAGGGATCCATGCTGAATTGATGAAAAATCTAAGTCAACTCCAGGAGAGCAAACAGCAGTATGAAGGGCATCCGGAGGCAAATGGAGATCCAAATAGTGACAAAGAGCAAATAGAGATCATTGACGATTTTATTAAAAACTCGCAGGTATTATCTAAACCCAATTTAAGTGCTGAGTCCGAAATTATATCACAGAAGGACCTTTCAAAAGACAGTAGCAAATTCAGCGAAGAACTGGCCTCGGAAAATCTGGCAAAGATCTTTTTGAAACAAGGCAAGAAAAAAGATGCCGAAAAGATTTATAAAAAATTAATTAGCAAGTTTCCCCAAAAAAAGACTTATTTTGCGGACCAAATTGAAAAATTAAAGAAGAAATAGCAATGTTAGGCTTAATTTTAGGACTTATTCTGGTGATTTCAGTGCTACTGGTGTTGATAATCCTGGCACAAAACTCTAAAGGCGGAGGACTTTCAAGCCAGTTTGGAGGATCATCTACCAGTCAAATTATGGGAGTGAAACGAACTGGAGATTTACTGGAAAAGTTAACCTGGGGGTTTGCCATTGCCATATTGGCTTTGAGTCTTAGTGCCAATAAGCTCCTCGATAAACGTCAGGTAAATCAAGGGGTAGTCAGTCCCAATATCGAGGCGGCACAAGAAAAATCTGCATTACAAAACTTCACACCCAACCTATCAGGAGATACTGAAGCGACTGAGACACTTGAAGTGCCTGATTCCTCTACAATAGAATAATTAAGGGCATAAGGGGTCCATAAACATTCACTCCTTCAATCCTTCACTCATTGAGTCATTGAGGTCCTTCAGTCCATTTCGACCTAAGCTGCCACACTTATGTATTTGACCAGTAACCTTTTTGCTATAGGCATGGCAGTTTCATGAAATGGCATATCTTGCTTAATATCCACTAAATAAGTAGCAGGATTCGGAAGATCCGGGTATTTCTTTATTAGCTCCAATTTTAAACTTTCAAATGTTCTGCTGAGCTTTTTGTGAACTGTTTCGAGATACTTAGTATGTATTCCCCGGTACTTCTCATCAACATTTTCAAAAATCGTAATCTGGTACTGATATACTTGAGTGATCTTTTTGGCCCGTTCATTAATCAGAAGGTAACCATCATTTGCATATAACGGACAAATTCCAATCGGCTCGACCTCCAGTTGTTCCTCTATATGTTCATATAATCCTCTGCCTTCATCAAGAGTATCCTTAAGAGTAGGTATGGCAAATGATAATATTTGCTCCATTTCCTTCATCAAGAAATCATCCTCCACCAGTTTTTGGTAGTGGATTTTTAATTTTTTAAAATCAGCACGCGCTATTTTTCGCGGGAAGTTTTCGAAAAGCAACTCCTTATTTTGCTTGATCGAATGCAGATTTTTATAGTGAAAAACCAAATCTGCAAGGTAGGGATACAATTTCTTGTCGTCAAAGTATGACTTAACACTCTGCAAGTAACTTAGCAGGATGTATTTTTTGTACTCAAAATCGATCAGACCCCGGGTAAGCCAGTCCTTTTCTAACTTTTTCATATGTACACTCCTTTGATTACTGAAACAATCTAGACAATCTGACAGTTCAAGTCAAGAGAAAAGCTTGTGACAGTTGATACAATGTAATATTGTCAGTTAAAATACGCTACAATCTTTTTATTGTCTTAAAAAGGCTGCAAAATTGGCGGTTTTTCGGGAAAACCGGACACAAACACCGATTGGCATAAGAAATGCTATCAGAGTGTTTAGTATCAAGAAAAGTTAAACAAAAATTTTAAATTAAAATGTCGAAAGTAAACATCAAACCTCTGGCGGACCGAGTTATTATCGAGCCTGCCGCAGCAGAAGAAACAACAGCTTCAGGGATCATCATACCGGATACTGCAAAGGAAAAACCTCAAAAGGGATCTGTAGTTGCAGTAGGTAACGGTAAAAAAGACGAACCTATTACTGTTAAAGTAGGTGACAGTGTGCTATATGGAAAATATGCAGGCACAGAGATCACCATTGATGGCAATGAATATTTAATCATGCGCGAGTCTGATATTTTCGCCATCGTTTAGAACTTATTTTATTTTACATTCCAACTAAAAAACTAAAAGAAAATGGCAAAAGATATAATCTTTGATCAAGACGCTAGAAATGCGATCAAAAAAGGGGTAGATAAATTGGCGGAAGCCGTTAAGGTTACATTAGGGCCTAAAGGTCGTAATGTAATTCTTGACAAGAAATTTGGAGCCCCAAGTTTTACTAAAGATGGTGTCACTGTAGCAAAAGAAATTGAATTAAAAGACCCCATCGAAAATATGGGTGCTCAACTGGTAAAAGAAGTAGCTTCTAAAACTGCAGATGATGCAGGCGATGGGACTACCACTGCTACCGCACTGGCACAATCAATATTTTCCACAGGCATTAAAAACGTGGCTGCTGGTGCAAACCCTATGGATCTTAAAAGGGGTATTGAGAAAGCTGTAAGTGCAGTGGTTGAAAACCTGGCAGCTCAATCTAGGACCATCAGCAAGTCTGATGAAATCGCCCAGGTAGCAACTATTTCTGCTAATAACGACAACGAAATCGGCAGTATGATCGCTGACGCCATGAACAAAGTAGGAAAAGATGGTGTGATCACAGTTGAAGAAGCTAAAGGAACCGAGACAGAAGTGAAGACTGTGGAAGGAATGCAGTTCGACCGTGGATACTTGAGCCCTTACTTCGTTACCAATACCGACAAGATGGAAGTTGAGCTGGAGACTCCTTATATCCTGATTTACGATAAAAAGATCTCGGCAATGAAAGAACTTCTTCCAGTATTGGAATCCGTTGCTCAAACTGGAAAACCATTATTGATTATTTCAGAGGATGTGGACGGAGAAGCATTGGCTACCCTGGTAGTTAATAAAATCCGGGGTTCGCTGAAAATCGCTGCTGTAAAAGCACCAGGTTTTGGTGACCGACGAAAAGCCATGCTGGAGGATATTGCAATCCTGACCGGTGGTACGGTGATCAGCGAAGAACGTGGTTACAAACTGGAAAACGCCACCATTGAATATTTGGGAACTGCTGATAAAGTTAATATCGATAAAGACAATACTACCCTGGTTAACGGCGCTGGTAAAAAAGACGATATTACTGCAAGAATCAATCAGATCAAATCTCAGGTAGAATCTACAACCTCAGACTACGATCGTGAAAAACTGCAGGAGCGTTTAGCTAAACTATCTGGCGGTGTGGCCATTCTTTACATTGGAGCAGCTACCGAAGTTGAAATGAAAGAGAAGAAGGACCGTGTGGATGATGCGTTGCACGCTACCCGGGCAGCAGTTCAGGAAGGTGTAGTTGCCGGAGGAGGCGTAGCATTGATCAGAGCAACGGCTGCATTGGATGATGTGGAAGCAGCAAACAATGACGAGCGAACTGGAGTAAACATTATCAGAACCGCACTGGAATCCCCACTAAGAATTATTGTGGAAAATGCCGGCGGTGAAGCTTCTGTGGTTGTTCAGCAAGTTAAAGAAGGAAAAGGTGACTATGGATACAACGCTCGAGACGACAAGTTCGAGAACTTGTTCGAAGCAGGCGTTATCGACCCTACTAAGGTTACTCGATTGGCATTAGAGAATGCCGCTTCGATCTCTGCCTTATTGATCACTACTGAATGCGTGATCGCAGATGAGCCGGAAGATGAAAAAGCTGCTATGCCTCCTATGGGCGGTGGCGGCGGTATGGGCGGTATGATGTAGTATCATCATTCTCCCTTATAAATATGAACCCCGCCAATGGCGGGGTTTTTTTATATCCAAGCAGTGGGAACATTTGGAGCAGCAGGAACAATAGAACAGTGGGAACAGTGGGAACATTTGAGCATTAGAACATTCGAGCATTAGAACATTAGAGCAGTGGGAACATTAGAACATTTGAGCATTAGAACATTCGAGCATTAGAGCAGTGGGAACATTAGAACATTTGAGCAAATGGGAACATTCGAATGCCGAACACTGAATGCCAAACACCGATCAAAATCCTGGGAATTGATTGCCACTCAAACTCCTGTCCCTAACCGCCAAAGACGGTCTATCACCGGTGAGGCCTACTTCACACCCACACCCACACTCACACTCACACTCACACTCAATTTATTCCCTGATCAGAACCATCTCGATGGGCACCCTGATGATTTCTTTAAAATCCTCACCTGACTCTTGCATGTCCTCATCCTCCTCCTCATAGCACCATTTTACCTTCACAATTGACTGGTCATTCAGACTCTCTAACCTCCTGAGTATTTCCACTAAACACTTCGAAGAACTGGTATTAAAATATTCCAATTCGATTACAAGTAGTGTCTTATGGTTTGGCTCTTCAATGTAGTGGTCTAACCAATTGATGATGGGCTTGTAAAACTCTATGGAGTTTTCAGGAATAGACCTACCCGATATCTCAAACTCACCTGTTTCACTGCTGAAATGTAGTTTGGGGGTTTTTGGAGTTCCCTCCAGATAAAAGTCATCCATTGTTGTTATGCCGATACTTTAACTTGGAGACAAAAATAAGAATAATCCTTATTAACTTGTTTAAAACTGTAGGTGATTTTTTCGCCTGATTTTCTAATAATGTCCATAAAACCCAATCCGGCTCCGCCCTCACCAGATAAATGGTCCTGACTTAAACTGTATCGATAATATTCTTTCAGCTCATTTTGAGACATTGCATTAACTTTATCTATGAAAGATCTAAGTACACCTACTTTACTTGTTCGGACGTGATTGCCCGCAGACACAATATATGTGATGTGATCTTCATATGTGATGTGATCTTTTTTTAAGCTGAAATTTACATATATGTCGTCCTGATTCTTGAGATCGTCCTGGTGATGATACACGTTCTGGAGGGTTTCAACCAAAACTTTGAAAATCTTTTTCTTTATCATTTTGGAGATTGACTCCTGTCGAAGCTTACGCTCGGTCTGTTCTAACAGACGATCGAACTTATCATCTGTAATATTACCTTTAAAGCTTGACAGGGTTTCCAAATTACTGAAGCTTCCCATTAACCGCGTATTTTAAAAAATAAAGCTTGGTAGAGTTAAACCATAGAGGGCTTTTAATTACTTGTTTAAACAAATTGAAGATATATCTCTCTCTGTAAAATACAAAATAATTCATACTTTTGATAATCGAACCCATGTCTTTCTACTTTTTGTCGGTCTCAGGTTCTAGCTGTAAATCCTCGGCACCATGTGTCAACCTCTTTAATGGCTTCAGCAGCAATATTGCCAATATACCAAACAGTGTACAAAACACTGCAATTCCGGTAAATATTTCAAACTCGCCCATAGATTGCGACAATTCTCCTAAAGTACCTGCCAATTTATTGCCAAGCCCGGTTGCGGCCCAATATACTCCCATTATTATTGCTGCATACCTAACTGGTGCTAGTTTGGTGATAAATGAGAGCGCCACCGGAGAAGCACATAACTCACCTACAGTATGGAATAAATAGGCCAGTATTAACCAATACATGGCCGACTCCCCCAAAGCGTCGTACTGCTTGGAAGCAGCGCTCATAAATAAAAACCCCACACCCATGATAATTACTCCCATTGCCATTTTAAATAGCGAAGAAGACTCTTTTCCTTTGAGTTTCCAACTATACCAAAACCCGGCTATACCCATAGCCAAAGTGAAAATGAAAAATGAATTCACTGACTGGAAAACTGACGCCGGAATTAGATAAGGATTGGAAGTAAAGGTAAAAATTCTCAGTGCCAGGAACACCGCGGCTAATAATGCGGCACCAAAAAACCAATAACCGGATATTTTTATTTTCTTCAGTTTTTGATAAACCCCCGTCCCTAATAAATATAAGATGCCCGCAATGAATAAAAGATCAATGGTCATTAAAGAGGCCATACGATTGGTTTTGTTCTTGGCATATATGTTCATCAATCCGCCTGCCTGTTCAAAGGCCCCCCAGAACACGATCACAATAAGAAAACTCAACAGCAACACCAACACCCGGTCCTTTTCAATCCGGTTGAGCTCACGGTAAATTATTATGCCAATTCCTAGCGAAAAACTTAGCAAGGTAAACAGTACACGATACCCCCAATCCTCAAATAACAGAAATATTGTAAGGGTTAGTACTGATGAAGTGATCAAAGCTGAAGTTGACCGGAAGAATTTTGAAAAAACCGAAGGTTTTCCCTTGGCTGTGGAATTCTTGGGGGCCTTAACTATGTCCCCTACTCCTTTTAGGTACTTCTGACCCCACATAAAGGTAGCCTGACCAATGAACATGCCAATACCCGCTAACCCAAACCCATAGTGCCAGTTAATATTTTCACCTATGGAACCTACCACAATTCCCGCTAAAAACGCCCCAATATTAATGCCAATATAAAAGATATAAAAACCTTTGTCGCGTCTTTCGTCCCCTTGTTTGTACAATCCACCTACCATAGTGGAAATATTTGGTTTCAAGCATCCCACTCCCATGATAATCAGTAAACAGCCGGTATAAAATGCCCATAGTGCATCGATCGCCAGGATTCCGTGACCAGCACAAAGCAGGGCTCCACCAAGCATCACTACTTTTTTTTGCCCTAGCCACTTGTCTGCCAGGATCCCACCCGGGATGGAGGCCACATACACCAACATGGTGTACCAGCCATACATTGACAGGGCAGCCTGGTTGTCCCATCCATACCCTGGGTTTCCGGAGGTAACAGATGCTGTCAGGAATAGTACGAACAGCGCCCGCATACCGTAGTAACTGAATCGTTCCCAGAGTTCTGTGAGGAATAAAAAATACAAGCCAATAGGATGCCCAAAAAGTTGTGGACCGTTCATAGCATGCTGGGGGTGGTTCTGATCAATAGTTTGCATATAAGAGGTGTGGTTAATGTTTGCCAGGTTAATAACTTTCGAAAATAGCACCTGGAGTTGAGTATTGCAAGGGAAGCACCACAGCACCCGGTTAAGCAAGGGCTTCTTTTCATATCCGGTATTTTTTTGTTTACTTGGAATGTTTAAGCAGGTAAGAGTATGAGAATCATTGTAATTTGTTTTATGATACTGCTGGCAGCGGGCACAATTAATGCTCAGGATGTCTCCGGTGATCAAACACTGCTGATAACCACCGATGCCTCGGATGTACTTTCTGATTTGGATCAGGGAAAAGGACTCACCATGGTAAATGTTGCCCGTGGATTATTAGGGCTGGCAATGCTAATTCTCATCGCCTATGTTTTCAGTACTAACCGGAAGAAAATAGCCTGGAAAGTAGTGGCCATTGGTCTGACCATGCAACTAGTATTGGCTATTGGGGTGCTTCAGGTGCCATTCATACGCAGCTTTTTTGAATTTGTGGGAGGGATCTTTGTAGTTGTTCTCAACTCAACCAGTGCAGGTACAGAATTTTTATTCGGTGACTTTACCGACACCTCGAAGTTTGGGTTTATTTTCGCTTTTCAAGTTCTTCCTACTATCATTTTCTTTTCTGCAATCACTAGTCTACTTTTCTATCTGGGGATTATACAAGGAGTGGTCAAAGCTTTGGCCTGGCTGTTATCAAAGGCCATGAAGATCTCTGGTGCAGAAAGTTTATCGGTAGCTGGCAATATTTTTTTAGGGCAGACAGAATCTCCTTTGTTAATCAAAGCTTACCTGAAGGACATGAACCAATCTGAGATCCTTTTAGTCATGATCGGAGGTATGGCAACATTAGCCGGTGGCGTATTAGCCGCATATATCAGTTTTTTAGGTGGTGATGATCCCGCTCAGCAACTTATGTTTGCCAAACATTTATTGGCTGCCTCAGTAATGGCCGCACCTGGAGCGGTAGTGATATCAAAGATATTGGTTCCACAAACTGAAGAAGTTGACAAATCCATCCAAGTGAGTAAGGAACATCTAGGAAGCAATGCATTGGATGCTATTTCCAATGGGACCAGTGATGGCCTTAGATTGGCGGTAAACGTGGGAGCCATGCTATTGGTTTTCTTTGCCTTCATAGCTTTTGGTAACTACATTTTAGAAATGGCCGGAAACTGGACTAATCTGAATAGTGTGGTGGCAGAGGTTTCAAATGGACAATACCACAAGCTCTCGCTGGAATTCATTCTAGGCTATGTCTTTGCTCCCGTAATGTGGATCATTGGGGTTGCCTCTGAAGACATTACTTTGGTGGGCCGTCTATTAGGAGAGAAGATCGTACTTACGGAATTTATAGGTTATGTCAGTTTGTCAGAATTACGCAGTGCGGGATCATTTAGCCATCCCAAATCTATAATTATGGCCACTTATATGCTTTGTGGATTTGCCAATGTTGCTTCCATTGGGATACAAATTGGGGGCATTGGATCATTGGCGCCCAATCAGCGGGTTTTACTCTCAAGATTCGGGGTCAAAGCCTTGCTTGGAGGTACACTGGCCTCTTTGTTATCGGCTACTCTGGTGGGTATGATATTAGGCTGACTTAATTTCGTTTATTCATTTCGTCACGGATCTTAGCTGCCTTTTCATAATCTTCTTTACTAAGAGCATCTTTAAGTAAATCCTGCAACTTTTCCGTGGTAAAGTTCTTAAGTTCTTCGGTTCCAACAGCACCTGATTTCGGCTGATTCTCACGCTCCTCCAATACCCCGTGTTCCTCGTCATTGGTTTCATCGGTAAGAATAATACCAGCCTCCGAAAGCACTGCCTCGTAAGTGAAAATTGGCACTCCAAAACGAATGCCAATGGCGATAGCATCTGATGGCCTGGAGTCAATTTCCACGGTTTGTTGAGAATTATTACAAATTAGTTTAGCAAAAAATACTCCCTCTTTCAGGTCCGATATCAATACCTCGCTTACCTCAAACTTAAAATTATGAGCAAATGACTTGAAAAGATCATGGGTCATTGGACGGTTGGGGGTAATCCGTTCAATCTCAATGGCAATGGCCTGCGCCTCAAACATTCCAATTATAATTGGCAACCGACGATTCCCGTTGGCCTCTCCCAATACCAACGCAAATGACCCGGATTGAGACTGGCTGGATGATAGGCCTAAAATTTCAAGTTTGATCTTATCCACAATAGTCTAGAACAGTTTAAAGCTATTAAAAAATAACCACATATTATTGCTTCGATGAATTAATTGCGGCAGTCAATTTGGGCACTACTTCGAAGGCATCTCCAACAATTCCGTAGTCAGCTGATTTAAAAAATGGGGCTTCAGAATCCTTGTTGATCACCACTATAACTTTTGAGGAATTCACTCCTGCCAGATGCTGGATTGCTCCTGAAATTCCGATGGCAATATATAAGCTAGGGCTAACCTTAATTCCTGTCTGGCCCACATGTTCATGATGCGGTCGCCATTCCATATCTGAAACTGGTTTACTACAAGCAGTGGCAGCTCCCAAAGCCGCTGCCAAATCCTCTATCAAATGCCAGTTTTCCGGACCCTTAAGACCTCGTCCCCCCGAAACTACTATATCTGCCTCTGGTAGCAGTACTTCTCCCGTTGCCCGATCTGTGGAGATAATAGTTGCAGCAAAAACCTCTTCCTTCAATTCAGGACTAAAATGCTCAATCTTAACAGATTCTCCATCATTTTTGAGTTCGACGGCGTTTTTATTCAAGGTGATGATCCTTCGGTCTCCATTGAGTTGCACTTGGGCGAATGCCTTGCCACTGTAAATACTTCTTTTTACTTTGAAGCCATCAGTAAGATCTGGAAGTTCCACCACATTTGAAACCATGCTGGCATCAGTCATTACAGATACCCTGGCTGCAACTGCATCGCCCAATGCAGATTTGGCTAAAACAATTGTGTGCGCCTGGCACTTCTCCATAGCTTGTGCCCATACCTCGGCATAAACTTGGATAATTCCCTGATCCAATTTTTCAGATGTAGCCT
>PVMK01131694.1_pt1 | contig 40917 bp, 41 predicted proteins | sample 1853481 | NCBI WGS metagenome assembly PVMK01 (sample SAMN08533507, study PRJNA380276) | Marine sediment metagenome, whole genome shotgun sequencing project.
TTCGACTAGGCGCTGAGGGCACCGTCGCGCTATTCTTCGGAATACGCGATCACCAGCCTGACGAGGTCCCGAACAAACGCCGTGGTGGCGTTAGTGATCTACGTCAAATTACGCAATAGCGCCCCAGCCGACGATAACTAGGACTGCTGCGCCGACCCGCCCCGCTTTGGGCGAAGATTGTTACCGCCCCAGGCGCGCGACGGCTTCGTCGGTTGTCCACACGGCATTAGCGATAAACCGGAAGTTGATCAAGGCAGATAGGTAGCCATCGCCTTCCGGTATTTGAGCTGCCGCGGTTGCATCTTTCACGACGGCGACCTCGAAACCCTGCTCCAACAGCTCGCGCAAATGGGATTCGACGCAGAGGTTGGCCGACATGCCTGCAAGAATCACCTGATCAATCCTATTTTTTCGGAGTTGCAACACCAGGTCATTCTGTTCGGGACCATAAACCTTGTGTGGCGACGTGATAACCGTTTCCCCATCATAAAGGTAGGTCTTGTACTGGGGCATAAAATCGGCGCCCGAATTTTCGAATCCCTCCATTGAGTAAGGGGACACGCGATCAAACATCCCAGTATTGTGCATGACCTTTTCCAGTGCGCCCTCGAATTTCCATCCCTTGTCGGTCGGGTAGTAGTAATGCGGAGAAATCATCACGGCCACGCCAGCCTTTTTTGCCGCGTCAAACAAACGACCTATGTTTTCGACCGTGTTGTTTTCGGTGACACTTTCGCCAACGATCCCCCAGGTCACGCCATCCTCACTGAGAAAGTCGATTTGCGGATCGGTAACGACAAGTGCGGTACGGGGCAGGTTGAGCTCCATATTGCTCGCGGGAAGCCCGGGGGTCTCCGGTTCAGCGTATGGGTCGTCGGCTGCGATGGCTGATGTCGCAAGTGCAACGGATGCGAACAACGCTGCGGTTTGATATGAGTAAAGCATGATGGATCCCCCTCCGTAAGATTGTTAATTATTGGAAGACAGGCAACAGCATTCTCCGCCCCAGTTTTTGCGAAGTCAATGGATGCTGTTGGTTGAAAGCGGGTGTTCGATTGCGCTGCAGCAAGCCCAATCTGCCGTGATCGCCGCGTGGCCATTCGCGGCGCATTTACCGGGCGAGCATTTCCGCGCGGCCGTTGGTCAACTCAAGCACTGCCGTACTATTCAAATACGCCATGGCTGCCGATTCCTGTTGCAGGTATGCATCGAGGAATGCTGTCGATGCGCTCTGGACGATCGCTAAAGCCTCTGTGTCCGGCGGTCCCTCGCCCCGTTCGTCGCAAATCAAGCCACCGATAAAATGATCTGCTTCATCGATGACCAGCGCGTGCTTGTTGCCGCCCGGGCGTACGCTCATAAGCACCGAGCCGCCATTCCCAGGTCGCGCCCGGCCCACCGCGGTTCGCATGATCCCGCGTGCCTGTTGATACAAACGTCGGCAGCTGAACATCTTTCCAGGCGCCTTCGGGAATATTCGGCAGCGGACCCGGGCCGCTCAGCAGGATCGCGACGTCAAAACGATCATCGGCATAGCTCATTTGCGTGCCGTCCGGTTCGAGTACCGGCAGGCCGGTTATGATGGTTGCGACCAGCGCTCCCATCGAGTGGCCGCCGGCAGCAACGCGTGTCGATCAATCGCACCGCGCAACGGTTCGATCTCGGTTTCGATAACGGGCAAGGAATCCAGCAGCGATGACATGTCAGCAATCTGGCTCTGAAATATCCGGCTCGCCGCATCGGCATCTGGCCGACCCTCACCGCTGGGAGCTATGTGGGTAGGCAGAAACACCACGTAACCGTGCGAGGCCCAGTGATCGGCCAGGCGAACGTAACCGTCGCCGGTGCACAAGGCCCCGTGCGAAAACACGACCAGTGGATACTTCCCGTCGCCCGCGGGATAGCTGACACGCACCGGGATAATGCGATCACGCTCCGGCACGGCCACTTCGATAACTGCAACCACCCCAACCGCGTACGGTCCCGGGCTGGCCTTATACAAGGTATCCGTGAATCCCCACGCCGGCGTCGTGGCGGCAACCGCAATCAGCAGGCGTAGCATTTAGGCTTGGGCGACTTTGCTACTCGATTCTGCAGTAGCTGCAATCAACGGCACCGCGTCAATGACCCAATTGCGAGATTCGCGCCGGCCCGGGCTCGGAATTGCATACGCAAGCTTGTCCCGGTTGTCTTTGACCTGCTGGTTGTCGATGCGCCAGCCTTTGGCCTCGAACTCCTGCAACCTCTCCCGATAGGCAACTACCGGCTTATCCGCCGGCATCAACAGCTCCTTGACCGCAGTTCGCGGTGCAATGGCCGGTCTTAACGGGGTTAGCACGGTCAAATCTTCGATTACGACGGCCGTGTTTTCCTCAACGCTTTGCGCATCGTGATCTGCATCCGTTAAGTAACTGCGGAAATTGTGGAAGAAAACCCGGGTATGCGTTTCATCAATAGGTGTTTCGTAAATGTACTGGTGCAACTTGATCCATTCTGTCGGATGAATAAAAGTACGAATGCTCGAAACTCCATGAAAACCGGTATAGACCTCGGTCGGGCCCGGTTCGGTTTTACCGGCCTTGCCTCGCAGACCGGTATTCGCGCCCGGCATCGTCATGTGTATACCCATTCCCCAACCGTTATCGGAATAATCCAGGTCTATGTCGGGAATCGCAAAGCGCGTTCCGTCCGGATTCTTAAACAACTGAAACGAATGGGTGAACTCATTGTGCGCCAGGTCGACGCCATTCTCGAGCGAACGCTTGTAGTCGAAATCGAACTCGAAGCGCATGAAATTCGAGCGCCAGCCTTCCGCTCCCCAGTCCGGAATTTCCGAGATCGGTGGGCGCTCGTCGGCGCGCAGATCTCCGAGGAACGCGAAAACCAGGTCGTATTTCTCCATCGTCGGGTACGAATCGACTTTTGCCCTCGCCGGTATCTTGGCATCTGGCCCGAGCGATGGAATCTCGACACAATGGCCGTCCCCGTCATACCGCCAGCCATGGTAACGACATTCGACACAATCACCGTGTACCGTGCCTACGGCCAGCGAACCCCCACGATGCACGCACACGTCGCTGAGGCAGCGCGCCTGGCCGTTGGAGTCCCGAAACAGCACGAAATCCTGTCCCAGCATTCGCACCCCCGTGGGCTGCTCGGTCACGTTTTTGCTCTCTTCGGCTACGTACCAGAAATTGATGAACATCGGACTCTCCGGGGTTCTCGCTGAACGCGATATTCTACCCCGAATGGACAGGCCGTCGGGTCGTCCAGGTGACGCTACGTCTCCTCAGTTTGCAGCTCGCTCGCGCCTGGCGTGAGCCCCTCTGCAATGATGACGGCCCGTATCTGCTCCTCATCGGCGTTTCGGCCGGCGAGCATTAACACGCGCGCCTGATTTTCGGCGAGATCGATTTCGGCACGGAAAACACCCGGCATCTTCATGAGCGCGACGCCGACGTCATAGGCACAGAACGGGCAATTCAGACCTCGAACTTCGATGATCAGCACCTGGCGCGTTTCGGCTACCGAAACACGCGCTGCCAGCAGCAGCACGAACAAAGTCAGGATCGTTATTGCTTTTTTCATGGCAATCCACCATTTTTTTGAGTTGGCAACGCCTCGCGCCGACTATTCGCCCAGCCAAATCCGCAGTGGCAGGGCCAAATATGCAGCAAAAAAACCAATTCCCCAAATGGTCATTGAAGTCCACAGGATTCGGCGGTTCCATTTCAGGGTCTGCGCACATATTCGGGCCAATTCCGGATCGGAAGGACAGGTCCGGTTCGGGCGATACATGATCCAGGCAGACAGAACGAGCAATACGCCGGCGCCGGCGAATACCCACGTCTTGTACTCGGAAATTTTGATCAACGCCGGAATTGCGTCGGTCAGTGCCGCAACCGTCGCGCCCAGACCGAGCGTGACGAGAAGGATAGGCAACGCACAGCAGACCAATGTCCCGGTCGAAGCAAACAGCGTGACCCAGGTCAACGCGACCTCCGAACGAGTGTCGTTGTCCGCGTCTGTTGGCATGCAAGCCCTCCCTTGATTCCGTTTTGAACAGATTGCCGACTATAGGTTCACGAGAGCTAATACCGACAGTTACTGGTGCGGATCGAGTTCGGTCTCCGGACCGGGCGCATCGGGAGGCAGGTCGGCATAACGTGCGCGTATATCGTTCCACAGTTCCAGCTTGCGCCAATCGGGTTTTTGCCGGCGCATGTGCTCATCGTAGTACGGATTCGGCAGGAAAAAAGTGATCATCTGTTCGTCCCGGCCGTTCCATAACCGGAAGCCCCATACGGTCGGTGCCTGCGCCTGGTTCAGGTGACGAAAAAATGCGGCCTTGCTGACGCGCCGCCAGGCAGCAATATCCGGTGGCGTTGGGTTCGATGGCGGGCCTTGGTGCGGCCCGAGGCACAGGTGACAATGCCAGTCGCCAAAGTTGACCGTCATGTAGCCGGCCAGCATCGTGATACGGGGTTGGGAACTGGCGTGGTATTCGAACACCGCGCCCTGGATACACGGTCCAAAAAACAGTTCGTCCCAGTGGTTCTCAAACAAGTCCCTCAGCAAACGCTCCAGCAGCTCGGCCTCCGGCGGCAGATAGGTGTACTCGATCGAGTGACCGTCCGGATTCGCCTCCACTGCCGTACTGATAACCATGGCTCAGCTGTTTACGGTAACCGCCAGGGATTTCAAGTGTGCCCGTCCTGCAGTCGTTCCCGCAAGCGCGCCTTGTGAACCTTACCGGTGCGCGTAAGCGGCAGATCCCGCTTGGCGACGAACGCGATCCTGCGTGGCAGTTTGTAGGCCGATAGCACGTTTTTTAATTGCGTGCGCAGTTCATCGGCGGTCAGCGACGCGCCGGATTCGAGGACAACTGCGGCGCCGACCACGGTGCCCAGCTTCGCATCGGGCACGCCAACCACGAAAGCTTCACTGACCCCTGCGCATTCGACCAGCGCTCCCTCGACCTCGCGAGGCACAACGTTGGTGCCGCCGCTGCGAATGATTTCTCCGAGCCGCCCGCGGAAAAACAGGTAACCATCGGTATCGAACACTCCGAGATCACCGGTGTGATAGTAACCATCGGCATCAAAAGTTTCCGCCGGATCGACTTGGTACAAGCCCTGCATCAGGTTGTAACCGCGCACGCAGATTTCCCCCTCGGTGCCCGGCGGACAAACGACCCCGGTATCGGGATCGATGAGTTTATGCTCGACTCCGGGCATGGCTTTGCCGACGGTTCCACGCTGCGCTTCCGCCAGCTCATGTCCATCGAGATCCAGCGTGTGAGGACCGGCCGTTTCGGTCATACCCAGCGATTGCGCCCGCAATCCCGGGTCAGCAGGTTTGACTGCATCGGGCAAGATGTCGAACAGGTTGCCCCCGCGCAATGACGAGCGGTCGCAGCCGACGAATGCCGGGTGACTGGCCATCGCTTTGCCGTGTGGCGGCAGCCCAAAAGCGATGGTGATGCGCTCGCGCTCGATCAGGTCCAGCGCCCCACCAGGATCAAAGGTCTCCTGGCAAACGATGCTGGCGCCGGAGTGCATGATCGGAAGCAGGTTGGAGGCAAATCCACCAACCCAGAAAAACGGCATCGGACTGTAAACGCGATCATCGGCCGCGAGGTCCCGGAAGCTGGCAACGTTGAACGTGTGCTGAATGATTCCCCGGTGGCTGTGCACAGCGCCCTTCGGCTCACCGGTGCTTCCGGAGCTGAACATAATCAGCATCGGATCCTCGGCTTCAACTGTCTGTTCAACTCCCTCGAGATAGGAGTCATCACAAGTCGGCTGCACGTCCGCCAGTGCAAGCAGTTCGGTATCGCCACCGTTTGCCCACGCCTTCGTCGTATCGCCCCAGGCATAAACCGCGTTCAGCCGTGGCAGCGCACCCAGCTCCATCGATCCCGGCACCGCCTCGACCAATTCCTCCACGCATTGCTCGAGACCGTCCAGGTAATCCTGATCGCCGAGCGTAGCCCAGGTCAGCAATACCTCGATGTCGGCGCGTCGGAGCATCGTCACGAGTTCGCGCGGACGGAGATAGGTGCTCAGTGGCACCGCCACAGCACCGATGCGCGTTGCGGCGAGCCAGGCGAGCATCCAATCCGGCCCGTTCGGCATCAACACTCCAACGTGGGTACCTCTTTCGACTCCGGCGGCCAGCAAACCACGCGCCAGCTGCGCGGATTGCCGCTCGGCATCGTTATAGCTGGTGCGCTGTTCACCGAGCGTGATCAGGGGCCGGTTGCCATACAACTTGGCCAGTCTGCGAATCCATACCGGCATCGTGGGTTCGTGATCGGGCAATGGCATCCGCGGTGCCCTCTCAAGAAGTCCAGTCGCGTACGACACGGAACCCCATAACGTTGGACCGGTAATAACCGTTGTAGGCATCCCGTTCGGCCGAACGCATCAGTTCCGGGCTGCTGATCCAGGAACCGCCGCGCAGTCCCAGGGCTCGACAATCGCCGTCGACCCGCGCGGATCCGTCCGCCGGTGCATCGATGTAGGTCGGCGTCCAGCAATCGCGGACCCGCTCATACACGTTGCCGTTGAGGTCATACAGACCGAATGCATTCGGCGGAAAGCTGCCGACCGGCGCCGTCTGGTCCGACCATTGATCGCGTGCGTCAGCGGCGCCGGTGCAACAGGTTTCGGCCCCGTAATTTGCGTGCTCATGACTCGCGGAGTTGCCCCACGGATAGGTATCCGTCGTTCCCGCGCGGGCCGCGTATTCCCATTCAGTCTCGGTGGGGAGCCGGTACATGTGCCCCGTCGTCAGGCCCAGCCAGTGCAGATAGGCGTTCATCTCGTCCAGATTAATGTTGACGACCGGACGATCATCGCGCCCCCAGCCCTCATCGATCGGGAAAATATTGCAGCCGCCATCATCGACGCAAGCATCCCATTCGGCGAACGTCACTTCGTACACGCCGACAGCAAAGGGTTGCGAAAACCCGATACGACGTTGCGGGCCTTCATGCGGCAAACGCCCTGCTTCAGATTCCGGCGATCCGATGACGAATTCGCCGGCCGGCACGACTCGCATCAGCGGGCAGGCAACGCAATCGCGGAACTCCGATCCCACTGACGCCCGGCTAGCCGAAGCACTGTTCCGGTCACTGCAGCCGAAAAGTAACAAAGCCAGCACCGTCAGCGCCGCATAGGGCAAAGTAAGGGGAGCGGAAATGGCGCAGAGTTGCATGGGTTCTAATCCGCAATCAACAGCGTAAAGTCGTCCCGCCACGCGTCCGCTGACTGTTCACGATCGCTCAAAATCTCGAAGGTTTTCGCGTAGGCCCTGGGGTTACCGATTGTGGCAACCATCACGGCTGCGGCATCCGGCAGGAATATATAACTGCCGCCCTTGGCATCGCCCTGCGCGATCGCCACGCCTTCAACCGAGGCCGGGCCCGGCCGCAAGCCCCCCGGACGCACAATAGTGTAGACGAGCCCACTCGCACGCAGGTGCTCCTCGGCCTTGCGCTTCCAGATCAACACCTCGGCGTAGGTCAGGTTCAACAGATGAAACCGCTGCGTAACGCCAACCGACGAGACCAGCACGAATTGTTTGACGCCGGCTGCAACCGACGCATCGATCAGGTTTCGCGTACCACCGTAATCAATAGTCTCCGGATTGCTCGGTCCGGTTGGGTTGTTTGAGGCCACCGCACAGATGACGCGATCGACGCCAGCGACCGCGGCCGGCAGTGTGTCCGGCACGGTCAGGTCGGCCGCGATCCAGTCGTATTGATCGCCGTAGCGAAGTTTGGCCTGGGACGGGTCGCGGCTCATGCCACGAACCGTATAGCCGGCGTCATACAGCAGTTGAATCAGGTGCCGGCCCAGCCGGCCGGTCGCGCCAGCTACCAACACGGTTTCGGCGGCGGGACCAACCGTCGCGTTCCCCTGCTCCAGTGCAACCGCAGCAGGCGCGGTCAGCAGCCCAGCCAAGATCGCGCAAAGTAACGTCGTTTTGTGCATGCCCCCCGGCCGCTCTATTGACGCCGGTCAGTCTTCGACCGGCACCTTTCTCTTGCTTTCCCAGAACTTGTACAAGAACACCACATAGATCGACGGCGTAACGTCCTGAGTGTACAGCGGACTGTCGTCGTTTTTGGCTCCCTGGTGAAACCCGAACCGAAGACCACCCCAGATTTCGAACCTTTTTGTTATGGGCTGACGGAGCGCAACCGATATATCCGTTCCCATATACCCGGACTTTGCATCGAATGCGGACCGTTGCGGGGTCGCGAACTGTGGTTCGACAGTGTAGAAATAAGCCATGTAATCGCTGTTTGCGAACGTTGGCGTCAGGCGCACTCTCAATTGTTGCCCCGGTTTTCTGAGTTTTTTCAGATATTGCAGTTCGGGATTAAACACCAGGCCGCGGTAGGTCGGGTCCAGCCCATCGAACGAGAATGCAGCGCGCAACTGCAACGCCAAAAACAGGTCGCCGCCGGCCAGATGTCCATCGACGAACTGTAGCTCCAGTTCCGGTCCTGCCTCGAGCATAAAATCCAGGTCCGGCATTCCGGTTCGGGCATCGATCTCGTCGCTATCGGAACCAAAGCGCAGGTCGAAATCGATACCGAGTCGGATGCGATCTCGGCGAAAGAGCCGGCCCTGTATCGGCTTTTCCGCGTCGGCGCCCAGGCGCAAATACCGGCCGCGGTAGATCGGAAACGGCAACGGAATGAAATTGAATTGGGTCTCTTCGGACGCGGGATACGATGACCCATAGCGGGTAAATGCCGCCAGCCGCATTTCCCACAAGGGCTCCTCTTTCGGCTCCGGTGTCGCCGCGGACTGGCTTTCGGCCGGCTGATCTTGCGCCAGCAGGGCCGGACTCAGGAACGTCAGGGCGACGAGTAGCAGCGCCCGGGCCGACGATACGGGCCGAGTCATTGATCAGAACAAATCGAGCAGGAAAACATCTGCGCGCAGAGTCGCAGATCAACGGGAGCGCTGCAAGCAGCGACCGAATGGTCGGCCAGTCGCGGAGCTTAATCAGGCACGGACAAAGCGCTGCCAGCGTTTGGCTATGCTTTTGCTGCACCCGCGTGATGCGGGGTCGGCATTTCGGTCGAATCAGTTATCGTCAGCCGATATGTTCGGCGAAGAACTGGTTCAGCAAGCGGTTGTTTGGATCCAGCCGTCGCCGGATGGCACGGATGTGCGCGAGCCGTTCGCCGAACACATCCTCGACATATCCGGGTGTTATGCCGCAAGTCTGGTTGAACAAGGGTATGCCGGCGAACCCCGTGGCAAACTCGGCAAACTCTATTACAAAATTCTCCCAGCCATCGGTGTCGGTCGTGCGAACACTCAGCGAAAAGACCTGCTCGTCGAAAGATGGCGACAGCAACGCACTCTGGTTCTTGTCCACCCGATACGCGATCGTCGGCAGGTCACAGCGAAACTTCGATGCCTTGTAATGTGTGCGGCAAAAATCCCGGTACGCCGTTACGACTGCACCGAACTGACAGGCGGGAAAGGCCCAGGTGCAATAGCGAATGCGATTGGCCCGCTTCGGCTTGTTCAGCGTGCGAAACTGCCCACTCTGTTCAGCAGAATTGCTGCCTGTAGCGCTCAACCCACGATTCACGAGCATCTGGGCAGCTTCGTTTACGGTGTCGATCAGCGGATCGCGGATGTGGCTGATTGGCATGACCCGACCCACCGAGTGCACGACCCGAGGCAACACCGAGTTCCAAGCCCAATTGCGAATCTTCCAGGGCCAGGCGTGCACCGGTCGCTCTTTCGATCCGGCCACGCGCACTTCGACAAACGCTGTACCGCGATACGGCAACAGGTAAAGTTTCACCGCCGCTCTGACTTGCGTCAGATCCGGGATATAGTTTGCCAGTTCATCAAAATTCAGGGTCTTGTTCCGCATGGCATATGAACGGATGCGGCGAATGCGCAACTCCACCTCACAGATGACGCCCAACAATCCATAACTCATCAGCGCAACACGCAGCAGGTCAGCCCGATCCTGACCGATATCCATTCGGTGGCCTTCCGCTGTAATCATGGTGACGCGAACGACTGCCGACGCGAGGTCACCGCCCTCGCCCGGGATGGCCGCGTTCAGAGAGCCGCTGCTGATAACGCCTCCGACGGTGCGGTCCGGATTGTCGCAGCTGCCAACCAGTTCCAGGCCGTTCTCAGCAAGCCGCTCGGCGAGATCGCGCAACCGGATTCCCGCCTGCACCGTTACCGTTTTCGCGTTTAATCTAAGGACCCGGTTCAACGTAGTCATGTCCAGCAACGTCCCACCCTGGCTTCGTGTGCAGCGAGTGCTGGCGCTGTTGGACCCGATTGGGCGCACTGGCGACGGAAAACGTTTGGGATTGGTTAGTACCGTAACGATGTCGCGATCGCGCCGGACTTTGACTAGCGTATCGGCCTTTTTCTTGATGCTGTGCTTGCGCCGGCGCTCGCCCGTCGCTTCGACTACTAATTCAGTCCTTAAGCGTTTCAGGTCATCGAAGCCGACGGTTCTCTCCCGCAAGCGCTCCAGGTAATCGGTGTCGGAATCGAAGTCGAGGGCTTTGTTCCGCTGCATGATCTTCTTGCTCCAGTACTCAGATAACCGCAAAGGTTCTCTGCCAACCGGAGGTGGGGAATCGATTACTTGGGATTGCCGGCACCGAACCAGAACGTCGATGCCCTGCTGGCAACCCCGCTATCGTAGGAATCAATCCCGTAGACCGGTGGCTTTGTGTCCTCGGCTTTCGCCGGGTTTACCGTAGTCAGCGAATGCACTATGTGACAAATTTTGTCAGCAAGCAACAAATCGCGGCGGTCGATATGTCGCGTTGTGAAGTCATCGGGATATTCGGGTAAATCGCTTACAGTAACGTTGAGTATGCAGGATCGTCGTCTGCGTTATGTCAGTTAACGTAAGTTGCAGCGAAATGTACTTAACGTGATGCTGATGCGCAGGCGCGCAAAAGCCAAGGTCCAAACCTCATCGGGTAAGCCGAAATACGCGCACGAGTTTCCACGACGAAGCGACACGTCGAATCCGAATAGCAACTCAGGCGCATCGCCCGCGGCGGACCCTCCGGGAGGTCGCGCAGAGCTTGAGCGAGGAACGCGCCGGAAATTCACCGATCATCTAGTTCGTTCCCCGTTCCGGATACGGGCGGAAATAGTACTCCCAGCTGTCCTCGATCCGCCCCTGGAACATCGGCACCAGTTTCAGCACCACCATGCCTTCGAGTTCCCGCGACATACGCAGCGGTCCGACATCGACTGTCTCAAAGCCCAGTGCTTCGACGATCTGACGGACCTGCGCCTTGGCTTCGGCGTCGTCGCCTGCCAGCGGCACGGTCACCGGCCCGCCGGCGGCGGCCGGGTCTGCCATGACCATAAAGTTGATGTTATTAAAGGTTTTGACAACCCGGGCGCCCGGCGCCCAGGACTGCACCATTTGAGCCGCCGACGTGTCTACGCCCATTTCCAGCAATCCGTCGTCGGCGCGTTGGAGCGGGTTGACCGCATCCATGATGATCTTGCCGTCCAGATCGCCGAGGCTTTTGACAACCTCTTCAGTCGCACGCCACGGCACAGCTAGCAGGATGATGTCTGCCTGCTGCGCAGCCTCGCGTTGGCTGGTTGCTGACGCGCCGTCGCCACTGCGCGCCACGAGTTTTTGCACCTTGTCGGATCCGGGATCGCGTGAACCATAGACGACCGTGTAACCGAGGTCGCCGAAGCGCGGTCCGAGCGCGCCACCAACCCGGCCGGTGCCGATCACTCCGATGGTGTCAGCCAGCGCGCTCGATGAGACCACTGCACCGAACATCGAACTAAACAACAGCCCAACAACCGCGACGAGTCCGGGACGAACAGGGGTTTTCTTATTCATCGCACGTCTCCAAATGTCATTTCATTTAGACCCGCCGGTAGTCAACCAAGGCCTGGCCGTACAACGCATCGACTTCTTCAAACACTTTCGGAGCGCCCTTTTGAAGCAGCGCACGGTTTGTCTCCGGAAAGTGATCCCGCCCGCCTTCTTCTGGCCACTGCCGGGTCGCGTCGATGACGATCTTGCTGGTTTCGCCTTCGACCAGCTGACTCGGATCCTGCGGTAGGCCGCGGGCATCAGAAATGATCGAGGTAGCCGGGTCCGGTTGCCAGCGCGATCCCATCGCGAATACAACGGCGGTACGATCCAACACGTTAATGTCCTCGTCGACGACAACCACCACTTTCGCGAATGGCAGCAAGTCCGCAACCGTCGATCCCGCCTTGAGTCCCTGGCCGGGTCCAGTCTTGTCGATACTCATGAACAGGACGCCGAACACGTCCTGGCCGAACCGGATATCGACGAGGTTCGGCACCGGCCGACGCAAAAACGATTCAAGAATGCAATCCATTGGCGCCGATACCATGCCGCGCTGCATGCCGGTATACGCATTCATGATCCACGGGTCCTTGCGATGGGTAATAGTCGTGATGTTCATCCACAAGTTTGCCGGGTTCGCCGGCCCCAGGTAGCCGAACATTTCGCCGAACGGCCCTTCCCGCTCCAGCGGCCCATCCAGCGGCACTTCGCCTTCGATGATCATCTCGGCGTGCGCTGGGACCATGACGTGGCTGGTCTCGGATTTGACGGTCTCGATCGGTTTGCCGCGCATGCCTCCGGCCACAGCAAGTTCATCGATCGGAACACCTTTTCTTCGGTTCGCAACCGGCGAGCTGCTGATGAACCATGTCACCGGGTCCTGACCAACAACAATAGAAACAGGGACCGTTTTCTCGCCGCGTGCCTTGGCAGCCATAAACATCTTGTAGCCCTGGTGATTCGGCGTCGAATTCATACCGAGCTTGCGCGGACCCTTGATCTGGCAGCGGTAGGTGCCAAAGTTCGGTCCCAATTCGGGGTCGTGCATAAACACCGAGCCGGTGTTGACGTAGCGCCCGGCATCAGCTGGATTGGTCTTCAAAAATGCAAAGCGGTTGATGTCGATCTCGTCGCCGCTTATCACGACTTCCTTGCACAAGGCCTTATCACGCGAGATCTCGACCGGCGGAATTTGTGGGTATTCGCCACCATTTCGTTCGAGCATGGCTGAAAGATGTGCCTTGGCACGCCGGTAGGTCGCGTAGTGATCACCCGGCACCGGCTCTAGCCCCCACAGCAACGCGTCGGTGTTCCAGTGCCCCTGGTGGTTTGCAATCACTGGCCCTTTTACCCATTCGCCGTCGATTTTGACGTTCTCGAACAGCATCGCCGGCGCCTCCAGCATGCCAAACCGGTCGGTGGCACGGAAAAACAGGCCGGTCGTGTGGTAGGCATCCTGGTCGACGCGATCGAAGCGCATCAGCAAACCATTGGCCTCAAGCGCGCCGATCCAATCGCGGAATGTGTCAAACGGTGCCGTGGGCGTGGGTTGCCTTGACTCGCCGGAGGCACCAGTCGCGCCGGCTTCGATGCATTCCTGCTGCGCCGGCGCACATCCGGTCGCAGCCAATGCCGCCAGACCGCTGCTGGTGGACGCTATGAATTTACGCCGCGAGACGGGCTCGCGTTCCCCTGGAATGCCCGGATTCGCCACGGCTTCCTTCTCCCGCGCGGTTCAGCTCGGCTCTGTTAAACCCGCCGGTAATCGATCAGCGCCTGGCTGTACAACGCATCCACTTCCTCGAATATGTCCGGCGCGCCGCGTTGAAGCAGTGCACGATTGGTTTCCGGGAACTTGTCGCGACCACCCTCCTCTGGCCACTGCCGGGTCGCGTCGATGACGATTTTGCTGGTTTCACCCTCCACTATTTGACTCGGGTCAGTCAGTACGCCCTTTGCATCGGGAAAGATTTCGGTGGCCGGGCTCGGTTGCCAGCGAGAGCCCATTGCAAAGACGACTGCGGTGCGATCGAGCACGTTGATGTCCTTGTCTACGACGACAATCACCTTCGCGATCCGGTTGCGCTCAACAACCGCTCGACCGGCCTCCAGCCCCTGGCCCGGGCGGGTCTTGTCAATACTCAGGGACACGAAACCCATGACATCGTGCGGAAAATGATAATCGACGAAACCCGGCACGATACGCCGCAACAGGATTTCATACATCGAATCCATCGGTGCCGTTACCATTCCGCGTTGCATGCCGGTGTAAGAGTTCATCATCCACGGATCTCTGCGATGCGTGATGGTCGTAATGTTCATCCAGAACGTTTCCTCGTTCGGCGGCCCGAGGTAGCCAAACATCTCTCCGAACGGCCCCTCCAGCTCCCGCTCCGCCTGCAGTTGAATTTCGCCCTCGATGACCATTTCAACGTGTGCCGGTATCCGAATGTCACTGGTTTCGGACTTGACGGTTTCAAGTGCTTTGCCGCGCATGCCACCGGCAATCGCAAGTTCATCGACAACGACTCCGTCCTGGCGGCGCACAACCGGCGAGCTGCTGAGGAACCAGGTCACCGGATCCTGGCCGACGACGATTGAAACCGGCATGGTTTGTTCGCCACGTGCCCTGGCAGCCATCATCATCTTGTAGCCCTGATGAATCTTTGACGAGTTCACCATCAACTTGCGCGGACCCTTTATCTGGCAACGGTAGGTGCCAAAATTCGGTCCCATTTCCGAATCCTCCATGAATACGGAACCGGTGTTGACGTAGCGTCCCACGTCGGAAGGGTTTGTCTTCAGAAATGCAAAGCGCCTGATATCGATGTCGTCGCCGGTTATGACGACTTCCTTGCACAAGGCCTTGTCGCGTGAAATCTCGACCGGCGGGATTTGCGGATATTCACCACCGTTTTGTTCCAGCATGGCAGATAGATACGCCTTGGCACGCCGATAAGTCGCGTAGTTATCGCCGGGTACCGGCTCGAGTCCCCACAGCAATGCGTCAGTAGCCCAATGACCCTGGTGATTGGCAATCACCGGCCCCTTGACCCACTGGCCGTCGATCTTGACGTTGTCGAACATCATCGCCGGCGATTCATAGAAGCCGAACTTGTCGGTGGCGCGGAAGATTAGCCCGGTGGTGTGATAGGCGTCCTGGTCGACGCGGTCGAAACGCATCAACAATCCATGGGCATCCAGCGCAGCAATCCAGTCGCGGAAGGTGTCGAACGGCGCCGTCGGCGCGGTTTTCAGCGCCGCGCCGGCGGTAGGGCCGGCATCAACGTCGATGCAGTCTTGTTGCGCTGGTGCACAGCCGGCTGCGGCAAGTGCAGCGAGCCCGGTGCCGGTCGTGGCCAAAAAATCCCGCCGCGAGACAGGCTCGCCGGCACTGGGTTTGCTTGTATTGTTGGAGTTCGACATGGTTGGGTCCCCCGCTGCAGTCGATCCTGCAGACAGTACACAAGACAGATGGCCGGCGCACGCCGGCAACGGACCGCGCTTCAACCAGTGGATTCTTTACCCGGTGCCTGTCAGCTGAGTTCGGTGACGGTTCGGTGCGGTGCCACCGCGGGCAACCGGAGGGCGTCCTTGCTTAACTGCCCTTCGCCGTCCCTGGCTTCGGGCAGATCGGCGCCGACTGGCTCTGACATCCCTGTCGCGCCAGCCGGCGACGACGCTCGGACGCCCCCCCGGTCCCCCGCAGCGGGACAGCCCGGAGGAGCCGTGAGCGTCGTCGGGAACGAAGCCGGGCATGGACGCCCGGCGAGTGGACGCCGATTCGAGCGGCGCCAGGGATGGCGTAGCGAGATTAACCGACCGGCCCCTTCCGGGCTGTCTCGCTGCGGTTGAGCAAGGATGCCCTCCGGTTGCCCGCGGCGGGCAACGCGGCGAAGTGCGGTCGTCAGACGCGTTTGTAGTCGATCAATCGGTGGCCATACAGTGCGTCGACTTCGGCGAAAATTTCCGGCGCTCCCTGCAACAACAAAGCGCGGTTGGTTTCCGGGAATTTGTCGCGACCGCCTTCCCCCGGCAATTGGCGCGTTGCATCGATGATGATCTTGCTGGTGCGTCCTTCGATCAACTGACTCGGGTCGGTGATGATACCGCGAGCATCAGCGATGATTTCCGACGCAGGATCCGGTTGCCAGCGCGAGCCAACGGCAAACACGATCGCCGTGCGATTCAGCACGTCAATGTCTTTGTCGACAACAATGACGACTTTCGCAATCGGATTGCGTGCGGCGATGGCGCGACCGGCTTCGAGCCCCTGCCCCGGCGCGTCTTTGTCGATACTGATGGCGACGACGCCCATGACATCGTGTGGCATGTGATAGTCGACGAAATTTGGCACGATCCTGCGCAAGGTGTTTTCATACAGGCAATCGATTGGCGCGGTCACCATGCCTTTCTGCATGCCGGTATAGGCATTGATGATCCATGGGTCGCGGCGATGTGTGATCGCGGTCACTTCGAGCCAGAAATTGTCTTCTTTGACCGGACCCAGGTAACCGAACATCTCGCCGAACGGACCTTCGTCTTCCAATGGTGCATCCAGCGGTACAAAACCCTCGATGATCATCTCGGCATGCGCCGGTACCCGCATGTCATTAGTCTCGCATTTGACGACATCGATCGCCTTGCCGCGCATGCCGCCGGCAACAGCAAGCTCATCAACCTTGCCCTTGATGACTCGGCGGTCCACGACTGCGGTACTGCTGATCGCCCAGGTCACCGGATCTTGACCCAACACGATTGAAATCGGCACACGGGTCGCGCCACGCTCGCGCGCGGCAACGATTTGCTTGTAACCCATGTGATTGGTTTCAGAATTCAAACCGAGCTTGCGCTGGCCCTTAATCTGGCAACGGTAGGTTCCAAAGTTTGGCCCCATCTCCGGGTCGTCCGTGAACACGGAGCCGGTGTTGACGTACCGCCCGCCATCGGCTGGGTTAGTTTTCAGAAACGCAAAGCTGTTCAGATCAATCTGATCACCTGTCAGCACGACTTGTTTGCACAATGCCTTGTCGTTGGCCACTTCGATCGGCGGGATTTGCGGGTACTGGCCCCCGTTCTCCTCAAGCATTTTGTGGAGATAGTCCTTGGCACGGCGGTAAGAGGCGTAGTGATCGCCCGGTATTGGCTCGATACCCCATATCAGGGGCTCGGCAATCCAGTGGCCCTGGTGGTTTGCGATCACCGGTCCCTTGAACCACTGACCGTCCTGTTTGATATTCTCGAAAATCATCGCCGGTGTTTCGTACATGCCGAATTTATCGGTAGCACGGAAAACTAAACCGGTCGTGTGATAGGCGTCCTGGTCCATGCCGTCGAAGCGCATGACCGCGCCATGCGCCTCCATTGCGGCCATCCAGTCGCGCAGCGTATCGAATGGGGCTTGCGGTGCATTTGCCGGGTCCAGTACAGAACCTGCCGCGCCGGAAGTGGGTGCACAGTCCTGCTCGGCCGGCGCGCAACCGGTCGCGGCCAGGGCAGCCAGACCGGTACCGGCTGTAGCCATGAAATCACGCCGCGAGACGGACTCGCGGTCTTTGCGGGCATCTGAGTCAGGCATTGGCTTCCCCGGGGGTCGTTTGTTGTGAGTACGTAGTTTTGTATCGGCCGCTATTCTAACGGCGACGTGGCCCTCGCGCTATCAACGCCTTTCCGCTGAATCCTCGCTGCGCGTCGCACGGCTGCGGACGACCGAAGGGCACCCTCGCTCAACCACAGCTCAGCAAGCCGTCGCACAGGAGCTCAGCTAAACGGTCCTAAGCGCCGCAAAGGCATTTCGGCGACATATCTAGCGCTTTGGACAGCCGAGCAACCAGATATTGCGCCGCTACGAGTGTCCGCTTTCGGCCAATAGCGGACACTCACGAGCAGCGATCCAGACTCAGTCCAAACGTCCGCTATCGGCCATGTTGATTGGTCTTAGCGTCATCGCGTCATTTCACGGCCTGGTCGCTCAAGGTAACCAGATCAATCACAAAGCGGTACTTCACATCGCCCCGCTGCATTCGGGTGTAGGCGTCGTTGACGGACGCCATGTCAATGACTTCGACCTCGGACACAATGCCATGCCGACCGCTGAAATCCAGCATCTCCTGTGTTTCCTTGAGTCCGCCGGTTAACGAGCCCGCCACGCGGCGCCGGGCCAAGATCAATGGTGTGGTGTTCAGTTGCGCAGTCGGACCCACGGCACCCACGATGCACATGGTCGCGTCTCTTCTCAGAAGCTCGAGATACGGGTTGAAGTCGTGTGGGACAGGGATAGTATTCAGCAAAAAATCAAACTGACCGGTCCACGCTTTCATCGCGTGCTCATCGGTCGACAACAGCACGTCGTCAGCACCGAGACGCTTGGCATCGGAAGCCTTGTGTGCTGAAGTCGTGATCATGACCGCGCGCGCGCCCATAGCGTGAGCGAACTTTATCCCCATATGGCCGAGGCCGCCCAAGCCGATCACGCCGACGGTCATGCCGGAGCCGACCTTCCAATGAGCAAGCGGTGAATAGGTGGTGATGCCGGCGCAAAGCAGCGGAGCCGTTCCCCCGGAATCCAGGTTCTCCGGAATGGTCAGCACAAAGTCCCGATCCACTACGATCCGTTTGGAGTAGCCGCCAAAGGTCAAGCCACCCGGATCCTCGGTCGGGCTTGCGTAGGTCGCGGTGAGGCCGTTTGTACAATACTGCTCGAGATTCGCGTGACAGGCGTCGCATTCTCGACAGCTGCCCACCAGAGTCCCCACGCCGACGCGCTGGCCGATTGTGAAATCGTCGACCGCATTGCCCAATGCACTGACTTTCCCGATGATTTCGTGGCCGGGCACCAGGGGGTAGGCCGAGGTGCCCCAGTCGTTGTTCACATAGTGCAAGTCGGTGTGACAAACTCCGCAATAATCGATCTCAATCTGCACATCCCGTGAGCCAACTGGGCGACGTTCGATTGTGAAGGGCTCGAGCCGTGCTCCGGCTTCATTGGCAGCGAAACTTGCAGTGAATTTGACCATCTCAATATTCATTTGTCTCTCCCTTTCGCTTGATCTTCATTCGTCACCCGACATTCCCCGCAAATATGCAGCAGCGTGAATATGAACGGTAAATCAACGGCAATATATTGGCCAGGCTCGACTGTCCGCTTTGGGTCGAAAGCGGACATTCGAGGAGCCAATGCCTGGTCACCTAACAGCGATGGCTAGACAGGCCGCAGGGGGCCGATCTGTCCGAAGCGGTGGCGGCGAAGGGTAGTTAAGCAAGGACGCCCCTCTGTTCCCCGCGCCCGGCGACGCGTCTAAGTTGTAAACTCTGTGCGGGGAGGATTCCATCATGGCAAACCGATCGATTACGCGGCGTAGGCTGATCCAGCTGGCCTCGGGCACCGGCGCCTCACTTGGCCTCGGCTGGAACCCGTTGGCGGCACAATCCGGAGAAATCATTACCCGGCCGATACCATCCAGCGGCGAGGCCATACCGGCCATCGGGATTGGCACCAACCGCTACAAGGTCGGCACAGCGGAAGAAAATGCCGGGCTGCGAGCAACGCTGGAGGCATTTGCGGAAATGGGCGGTCAGGTGGTCGACACCGCGCCGGTATACCGTTCCTCGGAGACAATTCTTGGCCAGCTCATGGCAGAGCTCGACAACCGTGATCAGTTGTTTATCGCAACCAAGGTCGAAAGAAAGGACAGAACTGGCACCCTCGAGCGAATGGAGGGTTCTGTAGCAAAATTGCAGACGCCGGTTCTGGACCTGGTCCAGTCACACCAGATGAATGGCGCTGAAAAAACCTTGCCCGTCATGCGTGAATGGCAAGAGGACGGCCGGGTTCGATATACCGGAATCACGACTTCGGATACCGATACCTTTCCGCGAATGCTCGAATTGATGAAAAAAGAAACAATGGATTTTATCCAGGTCAATTACTCGCTGAGCAATCGCGAAGCGGCCGACGAGATACTGCCGCTGGCCGAAGACAAGGGCATCGCTGTATTAATCAACATTCCGTTTGCACGCGGCCAGCTGTTCAAAGCGGTAGCGGATCGACCGCTGCCCGACTGGACTGCTGATTTCGATTGCGAGAGCTGGGGGCAGTTTTTCCTGAAGTATGTGATTTCCCACCCGGCCGTGACCTGTGCAATCCCCGGGGCAACCAAGGCCAAGCACGCGATCGACAACGTTGGCGCCGCCTACGGCAGGTTACCCGATCCCGAATTACGTCGACGACAGGAAACCTACTTCGACGCGTTATAAAAAAGTCCCGACTGAAAACTTCGCACTGCATGCCACTGCAATACCCCATGCAAAAATCGACGCCAAATCCGGTGATTGGGATTCTGTGCACCGGTATATCCTGCCTCTTCGTGGTCACGGCATGCAGCCCCGATCCAGCGGCCAACGCCGAATTGGGAATGCTGCAGTCCGGAGTCGCAGTCGCCGGTGCCAGGGCGCCGGATTTTCTACTCAAGAACCTGGACCTCGAGCCGGTCCGCTTGTCGGATTTTCGCGGCACGCCGGTAGTCGTGAATTTCTTTGCGTCCTGGTGTGGCCCGTGCCTCGTCGAGCTGCCACTACTGCAGGCAGCGCATCTAAACGCCACCGACCACGGTTACGTTATTTTTGGCGTTGCGACCCAGGACAGTCGTGGTGCCGTCGAAGTTCTGGCAGACGATATGAAGCTGACGTTTCCGATCGTCATTGACGGCGACAACAGTGTCACTCGTGCCTACCAGGTCATCGGGCCACCGTACACATTTTTCATCGATGCCAACGGCACCGTCATCGATGTGATTCCCGGCGCAATGAAGCAGGACACGTTAGACCAACACTTAGACAAGCTTTTGAATACAGCCGACGCCGATTCCTAGCGGGTCTATGGGTATTCAGCGATACCCGCCAGGCACCGGTCAGGTGCCTTGAACCCGGTGTCGATGGTGGCAACGATCTCGCCCGACTCGAGGTGCAGCTTGATGACGGTTCCGAGCCAGATGTTACTCAAAAATGCGTGCTGTCCATCTCGGCACGGCGCGATATGTGACCACCCCGAACCCTCGAACGGATATTCGCGCAGCACCTCGCCTGCCTCGTCCAGTACGATCATCGAGGCGCCCTGGGTCGCCAGCAACCTGCCGTCAGGCAGGTAACTCAGCGCGGCCACATAGTTTCCCTTCGGAAACGCCTCGCCCGGACAGGTATACAGGTCCGGCATTTGCTGATCATCTATCACGTCATAGCGCAGGATTCGGTTGGTTGTCTCGGTCGTATAGCTGATAAACCGGTTGCTGGGATGCAAAGACATGTGCGTCACGCCCTTAAAGCCGAGAAATTCCGGCGCATTCTCAACGTCGAATTCCTGTTCCAGCTCCCAGTCTGCGTTGAACTTGTATATGTTGCCGTATCCGAGCACCCCGGTATCCGGTGTGAGCTGCATTTTGATTGTCGTGAATTTCTCAATGCCCTCGGGTGGTTTTTTCGCGTTGCTATGCTCACCCAGATACACGCTGCCATCTGTGGCAAAACCCGCACTATAAAAATGCCGGGGCGGAAATACGGCCAATGGCAGTTGCCGGCCGGTCGTCGGATCCACGTGGATGACCGCAAAATCATTGAAGGCCCACAGCAATCCGTTGCGATCGAAAATAAGGCCTCCGATCAGATGACGACCGCCCTTGGTCCACAGCTCGCCTTTTGGCTGCAAATCCCGGTCGTACTGGAGAATTCGTCCCTCACCGGCGTGATCGTCATCAGGATCGTTCAGCAAGGTGCAACCGATCAGGATGTCACCGGCTTCGAACGGCTGCGTCGTGGATTCTCTGGCCATTGTTCGCGTCGGCCCCGGCGCGGGAATCGCGCTCAGTTCACTTTTTTTCGTACGACCCCATGAAATCGTCCCACTTTCCATCGACGAGCCCGAACACATCCGGGCAGGCCTCAATCAGCAGTTCGCGCGACACGGCCGGATACTTGGCCGGCCCGCCTTCGTCAGGCAGTTGTTTGGTCGCGTCGATAATGATCTTGCTGGTCACCCGCGGTTTCGTGGTGCTCGGCTCGAGAAAGGTGCTGCGTGCATGCGGAATGATCAGCGTGGCCGGGTCCGGCTGCCAGCGCGAACCGACCGCGTGCAATACTTGCCCCGTGTCCAGCACATCAACGTCTTTGTCTACGACGATCGTGACTTTGGCCATGATATTGCTGGCCGAGACTTGCTGACCCGCGGCCAGCCCGTCGCCAGCAAAGCGCTTGTCGATACTGACCACGTAAACGCCCGGCGCCTCACCCAAGCCGTGGCAAGCAACCAGCGTGCGGATCGATTTCTTGTACGCCAGATTCGCCCAGGCGTCCATCGCCGCGGTGTGAAAGCCGCGCAACACGCCGGTGTGATTGTTGAAGTACAACGGATCCACGCGATGGGTGATCGCCTTGATATCCATGTAGAAATTGCCCGGCCGATGTTGCCCCAGGTACCCGTACATTTCGGCATGCGGACCTTCCGGCTCCGTGTCGTCGAGCGGAATTTCGCCTTCGATGATCATCTCGGCGTTCGCCGGCACCAGAACATCGTTGGTTTCGCATTTGACCAACTCGAGCGGCTTGCCCTTGAACACACCGACCATGTCGTATTCATCCGAACCGAGCGGGCTGATCTTCGAACAACTCATCGCCCAGGTGATCGGATCTGCGCCGAGCACGACCGCGGCTTGCATGATTTTTTCGCCACGGGCTTTAGCGTGCATCAGAAAACTATGGCCGTGCTGCCCAACCTCCGGGTTCATCATGATGCGCGTAGCCGTTTTTACGTGCGACCGGTAGGTGCCGACATTGCGGCCCAGGTCCGGGTGCTCAAATACGACCGCCGCGGCATTGATGTAGCGGCCGCCATCCGCCGGATTGCACTTGATCCACGGGTACTGGAGCACATCGACATCACTGCCGGTGACGATCACTTCCTTGCACGGCGGGTTTGGGTCATCGGACATAACCGGCTTGACCGGAGTCCAGTTGCCATGGCGATCGGCGAGGCCCATCAGATGGTTCACGGCGGCGCGATACATTTCGCGACTGTCGTCGGTCACGTTCTGGACGCCGTAACCCATCGCCTCGGTTTCCCACGGGCGTAGATGTTGGCCATGATCGGGCCCCTCCATCCACTTGCCGTCGATCTTTCATGCGCTCGACCAGAAAGGCCGGCGCCCCGCGGAACCCGTACTTGTCAATCAGCCGGTACGCGAAGCCGGTCGCTTCGTAACGATCCTGGTCCATCTCCTTGATGCGGAGCATCTTGCCGGTCGCTTCCAGCGCCGCGACGTACTCGCGCATGGAGTCGTATGGCCCCGTCAACTGGATGTCCTTGCTGCGGGTTTCGGTGGCTGCCACCATGTTCGTATCTCCCGTGCTTACTCGCCCCGGCGCGCGTCGATAATTTTCTTGAACTCGCCAGCCGATGCGGTCATCTGCGGGCCGTTCCACTCAGTCGGCGCGCTCAGGTACTTGGGAAAGTTTTTCTCGGTGTAGTCGAGAATTTCACGCGGCAGATCGCTCGGGCCGTTCATCAGTTTGACGCAGTGGCTATGGAATACCATCTTGCCCGGGTTTGCACCCATCTCCATCCATGGCAGCCAGTCACATACGCGGCTCCATGACATCACACACGACGCAGACGTGATGTCCGGGATTCAACACTTCGCTCTCTCTTGCCCATGATGCCCCACAGTTCCGCATGCTGGTCCTGGTCCCCAGACGAAAACAGTGGGTACTCGGCGCGGGTCATCGCCGCCGGATGGAAGATGAAGAAGTTCCACTGGAACGCGATGTCGTCGCCGTAGCTGACGTAGGGATACGGTGGCGCCAGCACGGGATTACCGCCCTGGGCGAACACGCCGTTAACCGGGTCGTTATTGATATGGAATACCTCGACTTTTTTGCCGTCGAGCCACGGGTTACTCCATTCCTCGATAATTGCGCCGGTGTCCGGGTCCATGTAATAGAGGACTTCACGACTGTAGATCCGATACCCCTCCGGGACTTTTTCGAGGCGCCCGGCGCCCAGACCGAAGGTGCGAAAACATCGGAGCGGCTTTTCCTGGTGCGGCATCGCCCAGGCCTGGCCGGGAAAGGCGAAGAAAAAATCCTTTCCGGAAATGTCGCCACGAATTTTCATCATGGCCTCGAAATTGGTCTCCGGATCGTCGAGATCCAGATCCGGATCTTTCTCGGTGGTCAGTGCCGAGGCTGCGAGCACGCGAACGGTCATGGGTGGTCTCCTTTTTAATGAATTCATCCCAGGGTCCGACCCTGGTTTTCGGTTGGTTGATTAGACGACGGGAGCTGGCCCGCTTTTTCTGGCACCAATTCTGGGCGTTTATCGCGCCCAGCGGGGCCGACAATGCCGGTCTGTCCGTAGGCTGATCAAACATCGCCGTGTCACGCCCGCGGCTTGGGCCCGTTTGGCCTACAATCGGAGCAACCAAGCATAAGAACAAGGAGCCCTGCTGATGAGCGCACTCCCGTGGCTGGCTGAAACCCCCTGGCCCACCAAACAATTGCCTCGTGACGAACTTACCGAGCGGATCGAACACTTTCTCGCGACTCACTGGATGGGCGTTCTCTGTACGTATGGCAAGAACGGGCCAATCGGCAGCCCGGTCGAGTTTCACGCAGACGGTATGGTCTTGTATATCCTCGCGCAGCCGGGTAGCCCGAAGATCAAAGCGATGCAAACCGAACCACGAATCTGTTTCGCCGCCTACGGAGAAAACAGTGGTTGGGCCAGCGTGCAGGGTGCGCAGCTATTTGGCACGGCCGCGTTCGTCGACCCCGGCACGCCCGAGCACGACCAAGCGATGACGATATACGCCTGGCAAGCGTCATCGGTGCAGATTGGCCGGCCGCTCGATCTGCCGCCCCAGATTCCGTTGCTGGTGCTCGACCCGGACCGGATTGTCTACACCGAGCAGTGGCTCAGAAAAGACGGATTCGGTGCGCGCCAGATCTGGCACAAGAATCCCGAAAAACAATCCGGCGCGATCAAGTACAGTTATTGATCGCCGTCGAGCTCGCCCGCACGACACCATGAAAATGGTTAAACGTATCGCGCTCGTTATCGTCGCACTGCTGGCCATTGGCGCGATTCTGTTGGCACTGTGGTACCGCATCGACGGTCAGCCATTGCCGGAAACGGCGCAATACCTCGCAGGCGAAGGCTTTGCCGCGGTCAAAGAAGACGATGGCAGTTTCGTGTTCACGCCGATAGCAGCCAATGGCCACGGCCTGGTCATCATGCACGGGGCGCTGATTAAACCGCAGAGCTACGCGCAAACCGCCGCGTATTTCGCCCAGCTCGGTTACACCGTGTTCGTTCCGAGCGGCCCGGGCCGGTTGTCGGTTAATGCTGTGGATTCAGCCGCGGCGCGGCTCGACAGTTTTGGCGTCCAGGACTGGTTTTTCATCGGCCATTCAATGGGCGGCTATTCCAGCCTCGAACTGATCTCGCGCCACCAACCCAATGTAAGGGCACTCGCATTGTGGGCCGCCGGCGTACCGGCTGATTTTTCTGGTCTGAACTTGCCAATGCTGTATATCTGGGGCGACAACGACGGTCTGCAGCCACCCGAACGCTTTGCCGAAGGGCAAGCGAACCTGCCGGAATCGGTGCACTATGTCACGCTGCCCGGCGCCAATCACAAAAACTTTGCGATGTACTCGCACCAGTATTTCGATAACGACGCGATTCTCGATCCACAATTGCAGATCGATTTTGCCAACGATACGACGGCGGTATTCTTTGCCCAACACTTTTGATAACCCCGTAAAGAATAAACAATAAGGAATAAGCAATGATGAAACTGTATTACTCACCAGGCGCTTGCTCGCTGTCGCCGCATATAGTGCTGCGCGAGGCGGAACTTGAATTCGAGCTCGTCAAGGTCGACATGCGCACACGCACGATCGATGGCGGCGAAAATTACCGGACCATTAACCCGAAGGCTTACGTCCCTGCGTTGGAGCTCGACAGCGGTGAGCTGATGACCGAGGGGCCTGCAATCGTCCAATACCTGGCCGATCTGAATCCCGGTGCGAACCTCGTACCAACACCGACGGATCCGGACCGGTACCGGGCGCAGGAATGGCTGAACTATATTGCGTCCGAAATTCACAAGAGTTTCGGCCCCCTGGTCGTACCCGGCGCGTCCGAGGAAAACAAAGAGCGGGCGATTGCTCATGTCCACCAGCGCATGGAAATCGTTCGTGACGCGCTGTCGGACCAGGACTACCTGGTCGGGAACCGGTATTCGGTCGCCGATATCTATATGTACGTAATGCTGCGATGGGCAGCTATGTTCCATATGGACGCAGCGAACTGGCCGGAGTTTATGGCCTACAAAGCGCCCATCGATGAACGGCCGGCTGTGCGCGCAGCCCTGGAAGCCGAGGGGCTTGAATAGACAGCCATTGTCGTAGTGTCGGCCGACACGTCAGATCGCACGTTTTAGTTTGGCCACCGCGATTGCGTGGCTGTGGCTGAGCCAGGCTACCAGGCTAATACCCGATGAGAGCCGATATGCAGCTCGCCGATCGCCCGGACATACGCGCAGTAATCACACTCCGGCCCGGGCGCCGGAATTTCGTCAGAGTTGAGGCAGGTGTGGATCAGCTTCAGCGTGCCTTCAACCCAACTGTCGTCGCCCTCGTGAGCGATTAAGGTCACGTCAAACTCGAGCTGACCGTCGAAGGCCTTGGCATCCGCCCGACCGTTGCAATAGACGAAATAGCCGGTATCGGATACAGGATGGCCGTTCCGGCGTAGCAGCCATTGGTAAACCTCGAGCTGCCGCTTGTAACCAGAGTGCCAGCCCTGGTCGAGCGCTGTGATCGGGTCCTTCTTTGAGGTCGCCTTGTAATCGACGACTATGTAGTCCCCGCCCGGCTCTTGCCACAAATCGTCGATTGCACCAGTGATGATCAGGTTCGTCGGTTCATGCAGAAACTGCACGCCCTTGAAATTTTCGCGCCAATCGTCGAGTTGCTCGTGCGCCACTGGCCGCGCATCGACGCCGTATCGCTCCAGCAATGGATGCGTAGTGCCGGCAACCCGGTGGGTGTCGAACTCGGCCTTTAAAAGCCGGTCTACGGCAAGATTCAGATTGAACGGAAACCCTGGCGGTCTGCCTGTGCCAAGGCGGCGATCGATATAAAAGCAGCGTGGACACCCAATGAAAAGATCGATCTTCGAGCGGCTCAGCTTGAACGGCTTCTCGCTACCCGGCTGGTAGATGTTACGGACGCGGTTGGGATTGTACTTTGACACGATTATAAGTGGTGGGTTGACCCGCCCACTGTACCAAAGATTAAGTCAGTCAGCTTGCTCGCAGGATGGAGAGGACTGCGACAAATCGCGTGCCTCCAATAATCCTGGGGGTACTATCGCTGTCCGGCGCTGGACCATCAATATCGAATAAAGTCGCGGCGCATCACAACAAGTCCAGAGGATTGCGCCATGGAAATCGACATCATCCTGAACGAATTCACCTCGCCTCAGGAAGCGGTAGAACTCGGCATGCTGGTCGAGGGTTATGGTTTGCGCGGCGTCTGGTCCGCCAATTACGGCGGGTCGCGGGATCCGTTTTTCACCCTGGCACTGCTCGCCGAGCGCTCGTCGAACATCCGGCTCGGCCCGATGGCCGTCACCCCGGTGGAACTGCATCCGCTGAAAATTGCCAACCTGCTGTTTGCCTTGAACGACCTCAGCAACGGCCGGGCCATGCTCATGCTCGGTGGCGGTGGGGCCGTAAGTCAGACCATGGGCAAAGGCCGCGAGCGATTCGTCGGCAAGGTGCGCGAATGCCTGGAAATTCTGAAAGGGGTCTCGCCTAACGAGACGATGAATTACAAGGGCGAGTTCTACAAAGTGTTCGGTTACAAGCCCGAATGGGCCACTGATGAACCACCGCTGATTTATTTCGGCTCCAACCACCCCCAGACCCGCCGGTTGTCGGCGCGGCTCGCCGATGGGTTGATTACCAGTGATTTTGTCCCGTCGATAATGAAAGAATTTGTGGACGCGACCCATGCGGACCTCAAAGCAGCAGGCCGTTCGCCGGCTGACTTCCGGATCAGCAACTTCTGGGCCTGGCACATTAAAGAAGATGCGGAAGCCTCGATGCGCGAGGCGCGGCGCGAGCTGATGCTGCGCGGTTGGCTCGGGGAGCAGTATTTCGCACCATTCCTGGAACCCGACGAGGTCAAGTTCATGCGTGATCACGAGCAGGATTTTCTGAACGCGTTTTTGCGCAGTACCGATGTCATCGAAAACGTGCCGGATGACCTGATCAACAAGATGATCGACAACATATCGTTCGCCGGTGGACTGGATAAGATCGACCCTGCAATCGAAACCCTGAAAGAATTCGCCGATGCCGGGTTAACCGAGATTGCGATACGCGTACATGACAATCCGGCGGAACAGATCAAGCTGATCGGCGAACGGGTTTGGCCTGAGTTGCAATAGAAGCCGACGATGCCGGCCTTTCCGTTTTCTTGTTGCTACAAAACGTAGTTCCGCATTGCGAAGGAAACAATGACCATGCTAAATCGCATTCTGATTAATACGCACACAGTTTCCAGTCGGGTCGTCACGGCCCTGCTGGCGGTAGTCCTGACAGGACTCCTTCCCACTCTGGCGCAATCTGCCGAAGAGCCGACGGTGCTGGTCACCGGATCCAATCGCGGCATCGGACTGGAGTTGGCACGGCAATATGCTGAGCGCGGTTGGAACGTCATTGCCACGGCGCGCAAACCCGAGGCTGCCGACGACCTTAAGGCGATTCAGGCCGAGCATCCCAAACTGCTTATCGTGCAACTGGACGTCACCGATCATGAGCGTATCGACGAACTGGCAGCGGAGTACCAGGGCAAGCCAATCGATATTTTGATCAACAATGCTGGAATTTCCGGCGGCCACGAGAAATCCAAGTTCGGCGAAATGGATCTTAGCGTTTACCCTCAAGTACACGCCGTCAACGTCGTTGGGCCGACAAAAATGGCCGAAGCGTTTCTTGACAGCGTCGCGATCAGCGACCAGAAAAAAATAATCAACATCACCAGCGGGCAGGGTTCAATTGGCCGCACCTGGGGCTGCTGTTCGATTTATCGCTCCAGCAAGGCGGCGTTGAATATGATGATGCGAAATATTTCGCTCGATCTGAAAAAGCAGGGCATTACCGTCGGTCTGATCTCGCCCGGATTCGTCAAAACCGGTTTCACGCCGGGACTGGACCTGCCAATGATGATCACTGCAGAAGAAAGTGCACGCGGAGTGATTGCCGTCATTGACGAATATGACATCGAGGACACCGGGACCTTTGTTGGCCACGATGGTACGGAGTGGCCCTGGTAGTCAGAGGCGACGAGTCTGGCTTATAAGTGTGCGGGCGGTTTAACCGCGCCGGTCTTCGAACCAGTAGCTGGTGTGTGTAAACCCCGGGCCGCTCGGATACCTTGCACTGGTTATCAGGTTGCGATGGAAGTCCCGCTCGACCAGCTCGGGCGCAAACAGTTTCTTGATCCGCCGTCGCGATACACGCTTGGGCCCCATCCGGCGCCGCTCAAATAAATGTCGCCGTTCCGCGTGGCGCAGCACAAAAACGCCGCCGATCGCCAGCCACTGCATCAATTGACGACGGTATGCAGGACGGTCAGCCATTTCCAGCGCGTGCAAACACCCCGCGTCGACGATCAAGTCAAAGGTCCCGTCGCCGGGCCAGGTCGTGATGTCGGTAACCTGTGCGTCCACCGTAACGCCGGCCGCTTCCGCACGCTTGCGGGTCATTTCCACCGCCTGGGGCATGAAATCGAGACTCGTCACCTGCCAGCCGTGCTGGGCCAAGTACACCGAATCCGCACCGCTGCCACAGCCCAGATCCAGCGCCCGGCCGCTGTCCGGCCGCGCCGCCACGACCTGCTCGAGAAAGTCGCTGGGCGTGGTGTGATTCCACGGCAAATCCTCCGGCGCCTGTGCATCACCATAAAGACGATCGAATGTCTGGCGTGATTGTTGGCTCATCGATGATTCGGATTAAATCACCGCCCCGTAACTGTTTCGTTACTTCGCACCCTGCCGTTTTTTCTCCCAGGCTTCCTTCTTACTTTGCATGGCCGCTTCGTAGTACTCGTCCCAACCGGGTGCCACGTCTTTTTCAAACAGGTCTTCGACATAGACCATCGTCGCTTTCGGTGACTCAGCCCAGTGGATGTAGCGCCAGCCGTCCGGCGTGTTGCGCAGCACGGCGCTGACACGTACATCCTCACCAATCGGGTTGCTGCCGCGGACCTTCATTTCAAAATGCATTTCCCAGACCGCGATCGCCAGGTCCGGCCCAATTTGCTTGACCTGAATCTTGGACATTTCCTCGCGCAGTACTTCGATAATCGGGTTCGGCGCCGGGGGATCGAGATAGGCGCGCAGACGATCCCATCCAACAAACCACTGCGATTGTTCTTCGGCGAGATACGTCGGGAACGGCTCATTCTGATCCCATAACTCCAGCACAGATGAGAAATCCTGCGAATTCCAGCGCTCGGCGGTCTCATGTACCAGTGCAGTGACGGCAGCCTCGACGTCCGGCGACACGTCGATCTTGACCATCGGCCGCACGGTCTTGTGCCCGCCGGCGATAGCTACCGTGGCCAGGCCCAGTCCGGCGATCGCGAGCATCAGGGAAACGAATATCGATGAATGGCGCATGCGGCTTGCTCCTGTATTGTTGTGTGCGCAGCATATCATCGTTAGATTGGGCAACATCAAAATAAGACCACAGAAGAATCGGTCCAGGGGGAACATCATGGAACAAGCAGCAGTCGTTGTCGGTGTAGGCCCGGGTCTGGGCGCATCGCTGGTACGGAAACTGGCTGATGAAGCGTTCACCGTGGTGGCCGTTGGACGCCATGCATCGGCCCTGGAGGTTTTTGAAGGTCACGCCAATGCGGGCCGGATCGTATTGACCGATTGTGACGCCACCGTGCCGGAAGAAATCCAACAGGTGTTCGACGGCATCGAGGACCAATACGGACCACTTAAAGTCGCTGTATTCAATGCCGGTGCCTACGAGCGTGGAACGGTTGTCGAAACCGAAGCCGCCGATTTCGAACGCTGCTGGCGGGTTGGCTGCTTCGCCGGATTTTTGACCGGCCGGGCCGCGGCACGTGTGATGCTGCAACATGATGAAGACCACAAAGGGACCATCCTGTTTACCGGCGCGACGGCGTCGCTTCGCGGCGGCCCCGGCTACGTGAATCTCGCGTCACCGAAATTTGCGCTGCGCGCACTGGCGCAGAGCATGGCGCGGGAACTCGGACCACAGGGTATTCACGTGGCGCACGTGATCATTGACGGCGGCATCCGCTCGCCCCGCTACGAGGAACTGCTGGGTGAGCTTGGGCCCGACGCACTGATGGAACCCGAGGCCATTGCCGATACGTATTTCGCTCTGCACCAGCAGCACCGCTCGACCTGGACGCAGGAGCTGGACCTGCGGCCGTGGGTGGAAAAGTTCTGACTCGTCTCGACCAGGAATGCGACCGCGTCGTTGTCAGCAGCGACATTGATTGACTTAAAATGACCAATGATCAGGGTCCCAGGCTTAAGAACGCCCTTCCCGGATCAACGATAATGTTCCTCCCAATCTGGTTCGAAGCGTTGATGAATTTACGTCTGTTCACTCAAATTATCTTTATAGTTTTCGCGACCAGCGGTTGCGTATCCCAGTCCAGCCAGCAACGCGACTATCCGCGTGACCTGTTGGCAAACCACTCGGTAGAAGTCATCAGTCAGGCCGACAGCTGCGCGGTAGCAATTGCCCAAAGCCAGGACAACGGCACCCCAGAACTCGATACCGGCAGCATTGATTTGCTGATCTGGAACGTTCAGAAAGGCCGGAACACCGGCTGGCTCGAAGACCTCAACCAGTTTTCAGGCGACAAGGACCTCGTGCTGATCCAGGAGGCGGTGCTACAAACCGCAGTGGCCACGCAACTCGCCCCGGAAACATATTGGTCGTTTGCGCCGGGCTTCCAAACCGCGCAGGGGATCAGCGGGGTCGTCACGTTCAGCACGATCCAGCCACTGGTGCAATGCAATCTGAGCACAAAAGAGCCTTGGCTCCGCACTCCAAAGGCCACCAACATCGCCGAATACGGCCTGAAGGACACTGACGACAGCTTGCTGGTCGCCAATATTCACGCGGTTAACTTCACCTTGGGAGTCCGCACGCTGGCTGAGCAACTCGAGCAGGTTCGTCACGTGCTCGTTGAGCACCAGGGACCGATTATTTTCTCTGGCGATTTCAACACCTGGAGCGCTAAACGCCAGCGGGTCGTCAACGAATTTGCGGAAAGTCTGCAGTTGACCGCATTGTCGTTCAACGAAGACCATCGACTACGGGTTTTCGGCAATCCGATGGATCATGTTTACGTTCGCGGCCTGACTTCTTTGGAGGCAATGAGTCAGCCAGTCGATACGTCCGACCACAACCCCATGTCGGTTAAACTAATGCTCTAAGCTATGCGTCAACCCATGCGGAATGTTTACAAGAAAGTTCTGCCGTTGGCGTTGCTGTGCTGGTGGCCAGCGCTGGTAACGGCCGACCAAGCCGCGGCAGACATCGAATACCTGTTAACGGCCCTGGGGCAGAGCGACTGCACGTTTATTCGCAACGGCAAAGAACACTCGGCTACGGATGCGGAATCCCATCTGCGTATGAAATACGAGCGCGGCCGAAAATATGTGGACAACGCCGACCAATTCATCGATCGGCTCGCCAGTAACAGTAGCTGGAGCGGGAAACCGTACTACATCCAGTGCCCCGGCGAAGATCAACAACAAACGAGTGCTTGGTTAACGCAACGACTTGCGCAATACTCTGCCGGAAAATGAAGAAGGCGCCGGCGCGCCCAGCTCGCTTATCTCGGTAGTTTTGTCGGCGTGGTCAGCTGCGCATTTCGACCACTACGAGCCACGCCTGATTTCCATTTTTTTAACCTGATCATGGGGAGGGGAACATGGGTGACACAAAAACAGAGCTCGGGGGCCAAGTCGACCGGAGAACGGCGCTGCAGATGGGACTCGCTATCGGCGGGCTGGCAGCCGTCGCAGGCAGCGCAAGCGCGGCGGACACCGACGCAGACCTGCATGCGGAAATCGAAGCAGTGTTGCAACAAACGCAGGAGATCTGGAACAGCCAGGACTCCATCCGGCTCAAGGATGTCTGGGACACCGACGATCCGGAACCCTGGTATGTGCCCGAGGAGATTCGTGAACCGTTCCGTTCCTGGGCGGAAATTGATGGCTACTGGGGGCGTCCCGGATCGTTAAACGCGTTTCGTTGGCAATTTTCGAATCTGCGGGTCAAGTCACTGGCGCCGGATCTTTGCCTGGCATTGTTCGATCATTTCTATGAACTCGATATTGCCGTGCGTCCGCCGATGCCCGACCTGGCACCGATGGCGGGTTTTGATCGCGTCATTACGCTGTACCGGAAAAAGCCCGAAGGATGGCGGCACATCTTGTATGCCCAGTGCCCACTGGGTCCGGAAATCTACGTGCGAGCATTGCGCGAGCGCATCGTCAGCCCGGATTTTGGAGAGTACTCGCAGACGCTCAGGGAGCAGGGCCGGCTGGATTAGAGCCACGTAAAACAAATAGTTCGAATAGGGTGCGAACGTATGCGGGGGATCACGTATCGACAACCAATAACGGCCGGCCAGGGTGTCTGCCGGTTGCTGGTGTTGCTGTGCTCAATAGGGTTGCCGGGCTGCGACGCTCCGGGCACTTCGAATGACACCGACCCCGCATACGAAATCGAGGCACTCGGCGATGGCTTACATGTGTTTCGGCTCGGCCGCCGCCAGAGCATTTTTCTCGTCGGCAACGACGGGGTCATCGCGACCGATCCCCTGAATACCCAAGCGGCGAAACTATATCGCGAGGCCATTGCCGAGATTACGAACCTGCCGGTCAAGTACGTCGTCTACTCGAACTCGTTTTTCGATCACGTGGCCGGTGGCGAGTCGCTCGCGGGCCCCGGAACCGAGTTCGTCGCGCAGGAAAACTGTGCAGCGAATCTTCGCGCCACGCCGCGCGCCGACATCGTGCCACCGACGGTGACCTATGCCGACCGCTACGAGGTATCGGCCGGCGACGTCGGCTTGACGCTTTATTATTTCGGTCCCAGTTACGGCAGTTGTCTTTCGGTCATGATCGCGCGGCCTGCCAATATCATGTATGTCTCCAAGCTGGTCACTCCGCCGATTGCACGCGTGCCAGACGATCCGACGCTGGGGAACTATTACCTGCATAACATCGTTTCGTTCTACCAAGCCGTCGAAGCACTGGCGGCCGAACAAGGTGTGGACCAGGTCGTCGGCGCCTTTGCACCGGAATCGACAGGGACCGATGGCGCCATGGCAGCTGCGCCAATCCTGGCGCCGGTGGCATTGATCGCCGAACAACGCCGTATGTGGGAAACGCTGCTGGACATTGCCCGAATCGAGTATGAGCAAAAAACGCCAGCGCGTGTCATGCAGTCCAGTGCCGATTTCGAACGCCTGGCGCCGTACGCCGGCTACGATCGTGAGCAGGTCGGCATCATGATGCGGCGCGTCTACTCGCTGTACCGGATTGGTCGATGAGCCGCAAAGGAATTAAACACTTTGTGTTGGGCGCGCTGATTATGGCGTGCGCGCCGTATGCTGGCCCGGCCCCAGCGCAGTTCATTGCTGGACTCGATTTTATCGAAACCGAATCCTTCGGCGATGGACTGTATACGTTCCGTTACGGGCCCTACCGGAATATCTTCATCGTCACTGACGAGGGCGTCATCGTGACCGATCCGCTGGACGTTAAAGCGGCCGGGCCGTTGCGCGCGGAAATTGCCAAACTCACCGACCAGCCAGTCAAGTACGTAGCCTACTCGCATTCCCACTGGGATCACGCGTCCGGTGGGCGGATTTTCAAGGACGAAGGCGCACAGTTTGTCGCGCAGGAAGAATGCGCCAGGAATATGCAGGAGACCCGCCACCCGGACGTCGTATTGCCGGATGTTACCTTTGCGGACGATCACACGATTGAACTCGGCGGAAAATCGCTGGAGCTCTACTACTATGGCCCGAGCCACGATGACTGCATGATCGTCATGATTGCGCGGCCGGCGAATATATTGTTCGTCGTCGACATCACCAGCGCTCCGACCGGTTGGGAAATGGAATACAACCCAACAATGGCCGAAGCTTATCTGTACAACATGGTGCCTTATCTCAAGAGCGTCGAATCGCTGGTCGAACGCGAAGACATCGAGACCCTGATCAGCGGTCATTTAGCGTTGGGCTACGATGACGAAGGCGAAATGTTTGGCCAGCCTTCGTTTGGACCGGCTGCGGCTGTGCGGGAAAAGCGCGAATTTTGGGAAATCCTGTTTGCCGCCGTCGCAGAGGAGATGGCCTCGGGCACGGCAATGGAAGAGGTGCCGGACAAATTGCTCGCGTCCAGCGAATTTCGTCGGACATTTCTGGACCGAATGGACCCATATGCCTGGGAAGAGAGTGAAATGTGGATCCTGCTACGGCGTGTTGCTACCTACACGTCGACCGGCAGATAGTGAACCGTGTTAGACGCCTTTCTTCTAGCGCCAGTAGCGGTCCCTGCGAACTACCTTGATCCGCGCGCCTTCTTCAAGCTCTGCATCAACTGATAAGCCATTCATTACGGCCGTCATTTCGTCGTCCCACAAATTGTCGGATCGGGACGACAGCTCCGACAGGCTTTCATGTTCTTCGGCTTCCTCGATTCGGATCCGGTCGGCATAGATCGAATCGCGTTCTTCTATGCTTAGACCTCTCAGGCTCAATGCGGCATCGCGAAGCTGTTCGCGATATCTATCCACGCCCAGTCCAATCACGAAAAATGTTGTTCGGGGTGACGCTACCCACAGGTACCACAGACTGATCGGCTCGACACCCGACCTATCCTCGAAGTGCACCACGTAACCAGGCCACGCACCTATTTTGACCTCACGACTTTCGGCCGGGGACACGTCCGCCTTCTCCTTGAATTTCGTCACCAGGGCTTTGGCCGGGATGCCCGGGTCCATTGGGGGTCCCGCGCCACCCAGCACCACCACCGCGTTCCTGTCGGGTTCGAATGCTCCGACGTAGCCTGGTGCATTTACCAACCGCCAACCATCCGGGAAAGTCATCGTAAATCTCATATCGGCCTGCACAAACTTCTGGCCCTGGAACACCCCGTTGGACGGATTCTGCGGTCCCCACCAAAGACCGTTTATCCGATCGAGAAAACGGGCATGGTCGACGGCAAACGGTCGCGTTGGCTTCCATTGGATCGGAGTCGCTAGCGCATTGACGTCTTCAACCCGGGATGGCGTGGTCGGATGGGACTTATAAAAACTCAAGGCCTCCCGCCCGCCAGTCAACGCCAGCAGCTTGTCGAGTGTATCGAGCACCTTGCCGAACGCCGCCGGGTCATAACCGGCTTTTGCAGCCAACCCCATGCCAGCGCGGTCCGCCTCACTTTCCTGACTGCGGCTGTATGAGAACAACGAAACCCGGCCCGCAGCGTCAAGCGGCGCATTGATCATTTTGCCGAGATCATCGCCAACGATTGCGCCCACGTCCTGGCCCGGTAGCGTCAACAAACCCCGCATGTTGTCCCGGCTGACGTGCTGCACCTGGTGTTGCAGGATCACGTGACTGATTTCGTGGGCCAACAGGCCGGCCAATTCGTCCTCGGAGTTGATTAGCGTCAGAATCCCGCGCGACACATAGATATGACCACCGGGCAGCGCGAACGTGTTGGGCTCGGGCCGGTCGACGATCTTGAACCGGAAACGATAGGGCGGGTCGTCCAGCGAGGCGGCCAGCCGACGGCCGACCGCATCAACGTAGTTGGCCAGGAACTGACCCTTGTAAATACCGATCTGCTCCTCGACCTCACGGTAAAGCTGCGCGCCCGACTGATCCTCGTCGCTACTGGCCGCCTCTGCAGTGCGACCCGCAGCAATCAGCTGTGCCAGCACAATCAAACACAACCAGAATTTAATTCGATATCTGTTTTTATTGATCACGTATCGGTGGCCTTGTTGTTCTTCGGATGCATTTTAATAGGTATAATTGCGCATTGTCTGATCAAACACTAATCGACTACAGATAATCGTCAGACAAAACCAAACCTGGTGAAAACCAGGGACGGAAAGCCACGGGTCCTCGCCTCCTCCGCGACGCCGCCTGCGACGCCACGAAGGACCCAGGACCGCCGGGCTGCCGGACCGTTCTGCACGTTGACGAGGGGGAAACGCATGTCACGAGCAACACCCATACTGTTGTGCTTTGCGCTGGGACTTTCGGGCCTGGGCACAACCACCGACGCCTGGGCACAAAGATTCGGCCGCGCGGAAATTATCCGTGAGGCGTCGCCAGACGATTTATACGCAGCCGGGCGCGAGGTCCAATTGTTGGGGCCGGTCAACGGCGATGCTGTGGCCGCCGGCGGCAGCGTCATCATCGTCGGCGACGTCAGCGGGGACGTCATCGCTGCCGGGCGCCGGGTGACCGTCAGTGGCGCCGTTGGCGATGATGCACGGCTGGCCGGTCGGTCGGTCACGCTGGCCGGATCCGTCGCCGGGCACGCGGTTATCGCGGGCCGTCGCGTTGTGATCGATGAAGACAGCCGAATTGCCGGTTGGGCCAATATTCGCGGCACGCGGGTCGTCATTGACGGACAGATCGGCGATGACTTGAGCGTTCGCGGGACCGTCATCCAGTTAAATGGCCAGGTTGATGGTAATGCCGATCTTAGCGCGCGGTTTATCCAGATCGGCGACGACGCGGTCATCAAGGGCGACCTGACCTGGCGCGCCCAAAGAGCCAGTATCAGTGAAAGCGCGGTGATCGAAGGCGAGGTCATCGAGGGAGAGTCGCGCCGGCGCCGTGGTCGCGGAGTTTTCCGTACGCTGTTTGCCGTCATCGCCGTGATCGTTGCGGCCGGCGTGTTGTATAGCGTATTCCGGCCGTGGTGCGACCAATGCGCCGCCACCCTCAAATCAAGGCCCTGGGCGACGCTGTTAACTGGCCTGGCCGTGGTTGCGGCTACGCCGCTGGCCGTCGGATTGTTGTTTGCGACCGGGATTGGTGCACTACTGGCGGTCGTGCTGTTACTGGCCTATTTGCTGGCACTGCTGCTCGGGGGCCTCTCCGGTGTCGTCGCACTGGCGAGACTGGGCCTCAGCCGCTTCCGGACAAACGCTCCCGCCAAGCTGTGGCTGGCATGGTCGGCGATTGCCATCGTATCAATCGTGATTGGTGCAGCTTACGTCGTGCGACCGCTGGGAATGGTCGTGGGAACTTTGGTCATGCTGCTCGGTTTAGGGGCGTTGGCATTGAATGCGTATAGCTCGTTTCGGGTATCGCGGGCCTGAGGAACTTATCGGCTCCTGAGCGATGCGGCTAATCGATGTCCGCTATTGGCCCAAAGCCGACCTGCCATCATGTCTAGAATTTACTTAAAAAAGTCGCGCCAACTTTGAACTTGTGAATTTGACGCGATGTCTGCTTTCGACCCAAAGCAGGCGCAAAGAGTTTCGACCATTCCAGCGGGGCATTGCCTTGTTTGAAGCTCGCTATTCCTGAATCGATCGCAGGTACTCGATCAGGTTGTAGACAATGATTTCGACTCTGGCTTCAGCCTCCTCGTCGGCGCCTTCATCAAGCCAGAATTCATAGCCCCAGACGGGCATGTAGCGCGTGCCGTGGTAGATCACCGCGTTTCGTCCGTCGATGATCCTTCGCAGTGTTTCCTGGGGAAAGTCGTCGCCTTGCCGACGTCGTAACTGGGTCAAATCCGGAACGGTAATTGGTATGCCGGCGGCGACCGGCCCGTCGCCGCGCGCTTCTTCACCGTGGCAACTTGCACAAAAGCGGAAGTAGGTTTCCTGTCCTGAGTACTCGTCGATCGCCTGAGCATAGACTGCGGGCGGCAACAGCAGTGCGCTAGTGGCCAGCAGCAGTCTTGGTAAAAATGGCATTGTGAACTCCTGGAAACTAAGGCGTTTCAGGCTGAAGGATAAGCAATTCTATCCCTCGTGACGAGTCCGGTACGTGTGAAAGAGGGGGTTTGTAGTGTTGCTGGCCTCGAAGTAATGGAGAGGCGTATTGGAGGGGCCTTCTTTGTCCTTCTCAATGTCCGCTAACGACCCAAAGCGGACACTCGATTAACTTGGATTCGCGCAATCCGGTGCGCCGAACAATGCCGGCATGGATGCCGCTCCCCCGGCAACCTTACTGTCGAGAAAGGCCTGAAATTCGTCGTTAAAGTATTGCCGCCGAATCGCCCACCACTGGCTAAATCCAGGCGCCTGAACTACGTTGCTCATTTGGCGGTCGAAGCCGGTCCAGATTCGGGCATCAACGAGGCCCTCCAGCCACTGCGGCAGCCATTACCGAGGGGATATGCTTAACAATCGGAAATAGTGATGGAACGGGACATACACTCGCCAAACGCGTGGATCGACCGAATCGAACTGTCGGTCGCAATAGTTCTGCAACTGGCGATTACTCTGGTCGTGGCCGGCGCATTGTTTCGCGGTCAATGGCTTGTTGCGTTTTCCGGGATCATTGTACTTGCATTGACCTTTACCCCTGCGATCATTGAGCGCCGCCTGCATGTTCAATTGCCGACGGAATTTACCTTGATAACCTGCCTGTTCCTGTATGCCAGTTTCGGCCTAGGGGACGTTGGTGACTTTTATGAGCGATTCGGGTGGTGGGACCTGGCATTGCATGGTATTTCCGCGCTGATCACTGGTTTGATAGGTTTCTTGGTCATCTATGTCTTTTATATGACTGACCGTATACGCGTTGCTCCAATCTACGTGGCGATCATCACGTTTGGATTTGCGGTATCCATAGGCACAATTTGGGAAATTTTCGAGTTTCTCATGGATTGGTACTTCGGCCTAAATATGCAAAGCTCTGGCCTTGTCGACACCATGACCGATCTCATGGTGAACGCTGCTGGCGCTCTGGTAGCAGCGGCGATCGGATATTACTACGTCAAGGGCGGGGATACGTTGATTGGTCAGCGGCTTATCCGGCGATTTGTCGAACGCATTTCGAAGAATGCCCGATGGCAGCAAGAGAGTGACCAGACCGCGGACCCATTGACGGGGTCGGACTGAAGCTGCTGCTCGACCTGGGTCAGTTCGAAGCTGTGCCACAAAACGTGATTTGCGGATGCAGTCTCTTTCATCGTGTAGCGGTGCACCTGAGACGGGAATCGGGGTGCCCTCGCATCTTTAATTTTGGTTGCCAGATTTATGCCCGGCCAGAGGCGGGACGACCGGATTGCTACCCCCCTGTTCGACCGGCGAATCGATCCAAGAACACAATCGACCTCGAAACACGCAGCCTAACCAAATTCGCGATCGATAATTTTCTGAATGTCTGCTGGCTCATGATGCGCGAGGTTTTTCGAGACCTCGCTGACAATCAGCTGCCCACTCGACTGGCTCAGTATCGGCCTGATCGCTCCGAGGACCGTGGGCGCGGCAACCAGCATCAGATGCTGAAAATCGCCGCCGGTTCGACCAGCCTCGATCCGATGGGCAATCCGGCGCGCAAAATCCTCCAGGATTTCATCTTTGGCGCCGGATTCCTGACCCACTGCATGGCGTCCAGACCCGTGGCTATCGAATGAACGCCCAGGCCGGTCCGAGGTAAGGTCCCTCTCTCTGGCCCGTGCATCGGGTTCGTCCAGTACATCAACCGGCCGAAGGTCGCTGAAACGCTTGGCACGACTAAAAATCCGTGCGCGACCGCCGTCTGCCACAACAACCCAGGTGACGCCAGCAGATAGCCCGCCTTCTTGTTTGTAAGTCATGATGGTCGCAATCCAATAACTTGGGGTCTCGATGATATCTTAGTGGATCAGGCCGCCTCCCCGCTGAGTGTCCGCTTGTGGCCGAAAGTGGCCGAAAGTGGACG
>PVMK01120165.1_pt1 | contig 40916 bp, 36 predicted proteins | sample 1853481 | NCBI WGS metagenome assembly PVMK01 (sample SAMN08533507, study PRJNA380276) | Marine sediment metagenome, whole genome shotgun sequencing project.
CGGTTGTTTTGATCCAGCTCAACCAGCTTGATGGAATTGGACCCAATATCGAGTCCTACCAATTGGTTTTTTTTGGGAGGGGCCATAGAGAATACCCTTAGAGTTCTGGAAAGACCTTGGTTTTTTCAGAGATATCAAACCCCAGCGCAAGCAGGATTTTCCGCTTTGTCTCAACCCGGCAGGTCATTCCTTTTTCAACCCTGTCGATGGTCAAAGGAGAGACCGCCGCCTTTCTGGCAAGCTCTGTCTTACTCAGCAAAAGCTGTTCCCTCATTTTTTTTACCGTGTTCCGATTCAATTGCTGCCCTCCAGCTTTTGATTGAAATGTGATAGTTAGTCGCAACAAGATCCGCCACAGATACATGAAAACATCCGTGGCAAAGAAAATGCCTTTGAGCTTCGGCAGCAAAGGCATGATGCGACCCGGCAGTCGGTAACCCGGCGATCATGGCTGTCATGCTTTAGACCCGTGGTTTTGCGTCCCCATTTTTCAACGGGTTTGCCCTTTCAAACTGTTTTTGGTTTAACCAAAACCCCCTTTTGCAGGAGCGGGACTGGAGAATTTCATCAGGGAAACTGTCTTTGATTCCCATTATCACAGTCGGATATCATATATCATGGGTAGGTATTTTTGTCAAGCAATTTATTATAATTTAATAAAAAAGATTATAATTTAGAAACTACGCAGTATATTCAGAGCTGTATCTTACCAGAATCTGTTGGGGGCAACGGTTTGTTTTTTTCCGGGAGAGATATAATATGTTTTTTTGAGAACTACTCAGGTTGCCGGGTTCACGGTTGGTCGCTTTCCGTTCCTCATCTTTCTTGAGATAGTTGATGAAACCACGAATGACGGCACGGGATCGTCTCGCCTGCTCATAGACATCTTTAAATTCGTTAGGCAAGATGTAGGAGTTCACGGGTTCAGGGGTTCAAGGCTCAAGGTTGCGTTCTTGTCACCGGACTGCATTTTAGATTCGTATTTACGAAAAAAGTGTGAGCTTCGTAAGGCCTAATCCAAAATTTGGAGCCAAATTGGTAATTATTTGGGGAAATGAGCATTTTGAACGAGGACCTCGGGTCTTCAATGCCGTCCTTAGTTCTTAACCCTGAACGTTGAACCTTGAACCCCTGAACCTGAGTAGTCACGTTTTATTGAGAAAAAGGGCCCCTGTTTTTTTGTCGCGGCAGAAATTTCTTTACAAAGGTCATCGGGACGGATTAAATTCCGGCAAATCATTTTTGTAGGCGTTCACGGGTTCAAAGGTTCAGGGGTTCAAGGTTTCATTCTTGTTCCCGGGTTGTATTTGGGATGCGTATTTTCAACGACTTCTCCCTCTCCAACTGTTTTTTCTTTAACCAAAACTCCCTTTTGTAGGACCGCGACTGGAGAATTTCATCCGGGAACCTGTCTTTGATTCCCAATATCACAGTTGGATATCATATATCATGGGTGGGTATTTTTGTCAAGCAATTTATTATAATTTATTAAAAAAGATTATAATTTAGAAACTACGCAGTATATTCAGAGCTGTGTTTTACCAGAATCTGTTGGGGGCAACGGTTTGTTTTTTCCGGGAGAGGTATAATATGTTTTATTGAGAAAAAGGGCCCCTGTTTTTTTGTCGCGGCAGAAATTTCTTTACAAAGGTCATCGGGACGGATTAAATTCCGGCAAATCATTTTTTGGGAGGTTTTTTTGGGAATCTTATCATTTAGAAGAAAAAGCGGAAAAAAAGGCGTTTTTCGTGAATATGCGGAAGCGGCCGTCATTGCAATATTACTTGCCTTTTTTATAAGGACCTTTGTGGTACAGGCATTTAAGATCCCTTCCGGATCCATGGAGCCGACGCTTCTGGTAGGAGACCACATCCTGGTTAACAAGTTTCTTTATGGTGTCAAAATCCCGTTTACAAAGGCGACATTGATTCCCATAAGCGAACCGGAAAGAGGCGATGTCATTGTATTTATCTATCCCGTAGACACGAGCAAGGATTTTATAAAGCGGGTTATCGGTCTCCCGGGTGACACGCTAAAGATCGTCGGGGACAAGATCATTATAAATGGGAAGAAGTATGAAGATGATAAGGGGTTTTATTCAAGACAGGGGGGAGGCTCCGGTCGCGAACCGGAGAAGACCGTTTTTGGCCCGATTACCGTCCCCGAGGACCATCTCTTCGTCATGGGGGATAATCGCAATCACAGCTATGACAGCAGGTTCTGGGGTTTTGTTCCCGTGAGTTCGGTTAAAGGAAAGGCCTTTATCATTTATTGGTCATGGCCGCACTGGGAAAGATTTCTGGACATCGTCAGGTGATCATTGGGTGCTTGAATATTGCATATTGAAGGTGGAAGATCTTGGAACCCCTGAAACCGTGAACAGTTACTTTTCCCCCTGATTTTCAATCCTCAATGCCCTCCCATAAATCCTTTTCCATAAGAGGTTGACAAGGTTAAACTTTTTGCTTAAATTTTGATTGGCCGCAACCCGAAAACCCTCCGGCTTACGGATCGGAGAGGGCGCAAGCCTCCCGGGTCGGTGGCCGCCGGTTAAACGCAACGTTTACTGACTGCAGAGATTTGCAGGGAAGGATAAATCATGAAAAACAACAATATGAAAACCATAGAAGGAAATGAAGCCGCGGCCCATGTGGCTTATGCCATGAGTGATGTGGCCGCTATTTACCCGATCACCCCTTCAAGCAGCATGGGCGAGTACTGCGATGAGTGGGCAGCCCATGGCCGGAAAAATATCTTTGACCAGACCCTGAAGGTTGTGGAGATGCAGTCGGAGGGAGGGGCCGCAGGTGCTGTTCACGGGGCCCTTTCAGCGGGCGCCCTGACAACCACTTTTACGGCCTCCCAGGGTCTTTTGCTGATGGTTCCCAACATGTATAAGATTGCGGGAGAGCTTATGCCGGGTGTCTTTCATGTGTCTGCCCGCACACTGGCCACCCATGCCCTCTCCATTTTTGGGGACCATTCCGACATCAATGCCGTAAAGCAGACAGGGTTTGCCCTTCTGGCCTCCGCCTCTGTCCAGGAAGTCATGGATCTGGCGCTTGTGGCCCATCTTGCGAGCATCCGCTCCAGCATGCCGTTTGTCCACTTTTTTGACGGGTTCAGGACCTCCATGGAGATCCAGAAAATCCACGTGATCGACTATGACGATATGGCATCTCTGGTTGATTGGGAGGCCATCGATGATTTCAGGGAGCGGGCCATGAATCCGGAATACCCGCAACTCAGGGGAACGGCCCAGAACCCGGACATCTTTTTTCAGAACCGGGAGGCAGCCAACTCGTTTTATGACCAGGTGCCGCATATTGTTCAGGAAGAGATGGAAAAAGTGGGTGACCTGGTGGGACGAAGATATAACCTGTTTGACTATGTAGGTGACCCTGAGGCGGACCGTGTCATCGTTTCCATGGCCTCCAGCTGCGATGTGATCGAGGAGACGATCAATCACCTCAACGCAAAGGTGGGGCTTGTAAAGGTGCGTCTTTACCTTCCCTTTTCAGGAGAACATTTTTTGAGGACCCTGCCGGCCACGGCGCGATCCATCGCGGTGCTTGACAGGACCAAAGCCCCGGGGGCCCTTGGAGAGCCCTTGTACCAGGACGTGTGCACGCTTTTTGAGGAAAAGGGGGAGACGCTTGAGATCGTGGGCGGGAGATACGGTCTGGGGAGCAAGGATGTCACCCCGGCCATGGTCATGGCCACCTTTGACAACCTCCGTTCAAAAGAACCCAAAAACCACTTTACCGTTGGCATCGTGGATGACGTGACCCACACCTCTCTCCCCTTGGGTCCTGATATGGAAACCTCGCCCGAGGGGACGGTTCAGTGTAAATTCTGGGGACTGGGGGCGGACGGAACGGTCGGCGCCAATAAGAACGCCATAAAGATCATCGGTGAAAACACAGACATGTTTGCCCAGGCCTATTTTGCCTATGACGCCAAGAAGTCCGGCGGGATCACCGTGTCGCATCTCCGATTTTCTCCTCACAGGATCCAGTCTCCTTATCTGCTTACCCATTCCGATTTTATAGCGTGTCACAACCCCGCGTTTGTAAACCAGTATGATCTTCTGGAAGGGATCAAAAACGGAGGATCGTTTCTCCTGAATTCCCCCTGGACGATAAAGGAGATGAAAACCGAACTCCCGGATCACCTGAAACGGGCAATTGCCCAACGGAATCTGGCATTTTACAATATCGATGCCGTCAAGATCGCAGGTGAACTCGGCCTCGGCGGACGTATCAATATGATAATGCAGGCCGCGTTTTTTCATATCGCCAATGTCATCCCGCCCAAAAAGGCCTTTAAATTTGTAAAAGAGGCCATAAAAAAGACGTATGGTAAAAAGGGTGACAAGGTGGTCCAGATGAATATCGATGCCGTTGACAATGCGGTCGGGGCCCTGGTGAAGATCGCGGTCCCCAAGTCCTGGGCCACGGTCGGTCATGAGGAGTATCTTGAAACGGACGAACCTGAGTTTGTAAAAGAGGTGATGCGGCCCATGCTGGCCCAGCATGGAGACAAACTCCCGGTGAGCGCCATGCCCCCGGATGGAATCTTTCCCACGGGGACGACCCGGTATGAAAAACGGGGGATTGCCATCAACACGCCCCAATGGCTCCCGGAAAACTGTATCCAGTGCAATCAGTGCGCCTTTGTGTGCCCCCACGCGGTTATCCGACCCGTCCTGGCACGCGAAGAAGACCTGAAGAATGCCCCAAAGGATTTTGTCACCGAGGATGCCAAGGGAAAGGAGCTGAAAGGTCTCAAGTTTCGGATCCAGATCAGCCCCCTTGACTGTACCGGGTGCGGAAACTGTGCACAGGTGTGCCCTGCCAAGAAAAAGGCCCTGGTCATGAAGCCCCTGACCACACAGACCAAGATCCAGATTCCAAATCATCGGTTTGCAACCGAGTTGCCCTCCTTGGGTGACCTGATGCCGGTAAGCACGGTAAAGGGGAGCCAGTTCCGGCAACCCCTCTTTGAGTTTTCAGGGGCGTGTGCGGGTTGCGGTGAGACACCGTACATAAAGGTAGTGACCCAGTTGTATGGAGACCGGATGCTGATTGCCAATGCCACCGGGTGTTCTTCCATCTATGGCGGATCAGCGCCGAGCTGCCCCTACACCGTAAATGAGGAAGGCCACGGCCCTGCCTGGGCCAACTCTCTTTTTGAGGACAACGCGGAGTATGGGTTTGGTATGGAGCTTGCGGTTGCCCAGAGACGCGAAAAACTTGCCGATCTGGTCCGGGAGGCCCTGGAAGGGGGGGTTCCAAAAGCGCTTCAGGATTGTCTGGAGGGATGGCTTGACAACATGAATGATGGCGAGAAATCAAAGGAGTTGGGCCGCGAGATCATCGAGCTGGTTGGAAATGAGATCGCCAATTCAGAAACCGAGGTCGCCCCCGCTCTTGTGGAGATCCTGAATAGGCGGGGACTACCTTACAAAGAAATCCATCTGGATAATCGGCGGAGACGGATGGGCATATGATATCGGTTATGGCGGTCTGGATCATGTTATCGCCCAGGCCCGTGACGTCAATATCCTTGTCCTTGACACGGAGGTTTATTCGAACACCGGCGGGCAGTCCTCCAAGTCAACACCCACGGGTGCCGTTGCAAAGTTTGCAGCCAGCGGTAAACCCACGCGAAAAAAAGATCTGGGGCTTATGGCGACAACCTACGGGTATGTGTATGTGGCTTCGGTGGCCATGGGGGCAAACAAGAACCAGTTCCTGAAGGCCGTTAGAGAGGCAGAGAGCTATGACGGGCCTTCGCTTATTATCGCCTATTCCCCCTGTATCAATCACGGTATCAATATGGGTCTCAGTCAGGAAGAAGAAAAGCGGGCCGTTGAGGCGGGGTACTGGATGCTTTACCGCTATGACCCGAGGCTCACGGATGAGGGGAAGAACCCCTTTATTCTGGACTCCAAGGAACCAACGGGGGATCTTCGGGAATTTCTGATGGGCGAGGTTCGTTACTCAAGTCTTACCCGGACGTTTCCCGAAAACGCGGAGAGGCTTTTTAAAAAGGCCGAAGAGGACGCAAAGGCACGATACGCGCTCTACAAGCGAATGGCGGCCCAGGAGGAGAAAGGCGAGTAAAGTGAAGACGCAGAGGACGCAACTTGTTGCGGAATCAGGTGTTTGAGAGAGCATCCTTTAACGGACAAACCAGGGGTTTTAGTCTCTCCATTTCCCTGTAGCAGGTAAGGTCATAGTGGATGGGTGTAATGGTGATCATTTTTTGTTTTAGGGCCACAAAATCATCATCCGCATCCCCTTTTCCCACAAACTTCTCGCCGGACAGCCAGTAATAGACATTTCCCCTTGGATCGGTGCGGCTTTCAAAACGCTCCTCAAATCTCGCAGTCCCCTGCCGGGTGATACACACATCCCTGATCTGATCCGGGGGAAGGGCCGGAATATTTACATTGAGGGCTGTTCCGTCGGCGAGTCCGCTGGTCGTCAAAAACCGTACGATCCTTTTGCTAAACCGGGCAGCAAACTCAAAGTCCGGATTTTTGAGAGCAGCAAGCGAGATGGCGGCAGATGGGACGCCCAGAAAGGCCCCTTCCGTGGCTGCCGACACCGTCCCCGAGTAGAGCAGATTGACACCCACATTGGCACCCAGATTGATACCGGACAAGATGACATGGGGCGGCGTCTTGAGAAGTTCCCGAAGCGCAATCTTTACACAGTCAGCCGGTGTCCCCGTAACAGCGTACCCGTAAAATGACCCGTTTTTGTGAACCTCCTGGACCCGCAGCGGTGAGGTCAGGGTGATGGCATGTCCGACAGCACTCATCTCGGTTTCCGGTGCCACAATATAAAGCTCATGATCGGGTTTCAGGGCACGATAGAGGGCAAAAAGCCCGGGGGCATGGATACCGTCGTCGTTTGTCAAAAGGATTATCATCTCTTAAATTATATCCCCATTTTCTTGATTGCCAACAGGTTTGCTATCCTGTATATGTGAATCACACTTGGATAAACTTTAGATAAATTGTAACTACTCAGGTTGTTCACGGTTCAGGGGTTAACGGTTACACAAGTTTTAGAGATCTCCCATAAAAAAGTCAAACGTTATCAGATCAGAGGGCGTAATGCGCGAGGTATCAACCCAGAGGATTATCGACGAAGTAAGAGATTTGGCAATTCGAGCCAATCATGAGCTCGGGGATGACGTGCTTCAGGCATTTACAGATGCCCTGGTATATGAAGAATCACCGGTTGGCAGGGACATCCTGGGGCAACTGAAGGAAAACGCTGCCATTGCCAGAGAAGAAAGGACCCCCATCTGCCAGGACACGGGGGTTGCCGTGGTGTTTGTCGAACTGGGCCAGGAGGTTTTAATTGTTGATGGAGACCTCAAGACAGCTTTGGAGGAAGGGATCAGACAGGGCTATAAAGATGGCTTTGTGCGAAAATCGGTCTGCCACCCCTTTACCAGAGAAAATACAGGTGACAACACACCCATCATTATCCATTTTGACGTGGTGCCGGGTGACAGGCTCAGGGTCTGGGTGGTCCCCAAGGGCGGGGGGAGCGAAAGTATGAGCCAGCTCTTTCTGCTGCCGCCCTCGGCAGGGTGGGCCGGGATAAAAGAAAAGGTGGTCAAGACCGTGAAAGACGCCGGACCAAACCCTTGTCCGCCCACCATACTGGGTGTGGGGATAGGCGGTAACTTTGAAAAAACCGCTCTTATGGCAAAGAAGGCCTTGCTTCGACCCTTGGGGAGTAAGAATCAGGATCCGGACTTGGCTGAAAAGGAAAAGGAGCTGCTCACCGAAATCAACAAGAGCGGAATCGGACCCCAGGGTCTTGGCGGTCGTGTGACCTCTTTTGCCGTTCACATTCTGATGATGCCGTGCCACATTGCGAGCCTTCCTCTGGCCGTAAATATCCAATGCCATGCAAGCCGCCATCTGGAGGTCGTTCTGTAAAGGAGAAAATCATGGATGATGTGTTTCATCTTGAAACACCCCTGTCTTTGGAAGACATAACGCCCCTGAAGTCCGGTGATCGTGTTACCATCAGCGGGGTTATTTACACCGCCAGGGATGCTGCCCACAGTAGACTGGTGGACTTGATCAAACAAGGAAAAGAGCTTCCCATCCCCATCAAAGACCAGATTATCTATTATGTGGGCCCATCGCCGGCCCCACCCGGCCGGGTGATCGGCGCGGCCGGTCCAACCACCAGTTACCGTATGGACCCCTACACACCCGCCCTTCTCAAGCTGGGACTCAGGGGGATGATAGGGAAAGGCAAACGCTCCGATGAGGTCAAAGATGCCATCGTGAAACATAAGGCCGTTTACATGGCCGGCGTGGGGGGGGGCCGGGGCTCTCATGGCAAGGGCGATCCGGGAGGTGCGGGTGGTAGCGTATGAAGAACTCGGGCCTGAAGCGATCCGGGAACTGAAGGTGGAAAGGCTGCCCGTGATCGTGGTCAATGATACCCGGGGCAACGACCTGTACCTTGAGGGCCAAAAGAAGTATCAGATTAAATAGTGCTTGACCCAAAAGCCGCTTTGCGTTAGGACCCGAAATAGGGGATTTACCCCAAAGAGACAAATCATGATGCAAAAACGAACACTCATCCTTGTGCTGGCGTTGGTCTTTGTGGCTTTGGTAGGGTTGGGCTATCTTATGTTTTTTGATGTTAGCCGAGAACCCGGAGAAGCCGTTGTGACCAAACAGTTCACGGAGGTGGAAGAAGCCGCCCCTTCAGAAGGGGCACAAGCGCCCCCTGAGGCAAAAAAACAGACATTGGCCGGTCTATTCAGGGAAGAGACCAACCCTGATGGCACCTATACGGAGCTATATTGTACCCAGATAGAAGAGGGTACCGCTGATTTTTTTTCTTATCTGGATGAGAAACAGTATGTAAAACATCTTAATGTCGGCAAAGATGGCTACACCCGTTTTAAAAAATTGATAAGAAAGCTCTCTGCCAGGCCCCCAATTCCCGCAGGAGAAGGAATAGATCCCAGAATCATTGTGGAGAATGTGTACTATCTTTTTCGCATTCTGGAACGAAAAGACCTCCGCCTGATAAAAGACGTGGTCACAAATGAGCAAGATGCCATAGAGTTTAACCTGAATATGTTTTACAGGTGGTTTACCCTGGGCAGCCGTTGCCCGGACCCCCGGGACCTCAGACCCTCAAACAAGGCCCTCTATCAGTATGCAGGGTATTTTCTAAATACGATCGGCGGGAGGGCCTATTTGTTCAGGCGATCAGAGCGGGTGAGGTTGCTCGTTACCTACTATAGCCTGTTAATTGTCCATGAGGCCGACAGGGCGGGCAGAAACGACTATGGCATCGATTTAGTTCCCTTTATCGAGCCGTTGAAAAACGAGATCAGCTACTATCCTAAATTTGAATTCCAAACCGACTATATTGACCGGTTAAACGAGATGCAAGACTACTATCTGCGTAAACGATAATCCCCGATAAACCCCCTCTCTAACTGTCCCCTTTAAGCCCTTAGGTCCGTTTTTTTGCCCTCCATCGTCTGATAAGCATCACTACCATTACCAGAACAATAAATAGAAACACAAAATCAATAATTGTTTGGGTCGAATACCAATCTTTAAACATGGCTATCAGTCTTGAGTCCCATTCCTTTTCCGCCGCCACTTTCTTTTTTTTCTTTTCAAGTTTATCCTCAACGGTTTCATATTCTTCAAGTTTCTTGATGTTTTCGGTGGCGGGCGGGCTGTCAGAGAAATGTATTTGTCCCTTTTGGTCAACCCAACGATACATCTTACCCGAAACAGGTGATTGGGCGAGCAGGATGAACGAACATAAAAGCAGGATGTTTCTAAGATACACCTTGATCATGACCTTTTCTGCCAGCCTTCTTGACCCACATCTGTTATCGCCGTTGGTATCCAAGTCCGGCCCCTTGTCACAGCGAAGGCAGACAGTAATTTATTCCTCTGCCTGGTAGGCCTGTCTGACGACTTCCTCGACTGTGGTTACACCGGACCGAATCTTTTCAAGACCGTTGTGGGCCAAGGTAGTCATGCCGTTTGCTATGGCTGCTTCCCGGACCCTGTCGGTGCCGGCCCCGGAAAGGACCAGATCTCTGACCTTTTGTCCCATAGTCATGATCTCTTCAATAACAGTGCGCCCCTTGAATCCCGTGTTGTTGCATTGGGCACAACCCGTTCCCCTATAGAAACTTGAAGGGACGTCCTGGTGACTCACATTGAGAAGCGAAAACATTTCCTGGTCTGGGGTATATGGCTCTTTACAATCCGGGCAGATCTTGCGGAGCAGTCTCTGGGCAACTACACCCACCACGGTTGAGGTTATCATATAGGGAGGGATTCCAATATCCAAGAGCCGGGTAATGGCCGAAGGCGCATCGTTTGTGTGAAGGGTTGAGAGAACCAGATGACCCGTCAGGGAGGCCTGGACGGCAATCTCGGCCGTCTCAAAGTCCCTGATCTCACCGATCATGATAACATCCGGGTCTTGTCTTAGGATGGCGCGAAGGATAAAAGGGAAGGTCAGTCCCGCTTTTTCGTTTATCTGGACCTGGTTAATACCGGCGAGTTCATACTCCACGGGATCTTCTACAGTTATAAGATTGGCATCATCGCTTCTTATCTCGTGCACACAGGCATAAAGGGTCGATGTCTTTCCACTCCCGGTTGGGCCTGTGATCAAAATCATTCCCTGGGGCCGATTGATAAACTTTTGCAGAGTCGATAGATTTTCTGCGTCAAAGCCAAGCTTATCCATGGTGAGAAAGGCGCCTGTTTTATTCAGGATTCGAATCACGGCCTTTTCTCCGTAATAGGTAGGAAGGGTCGAAATGCGCAAATCAGCCGAGAACCCCTTGGCCTTGACCTTGATCCTGCCGTCCTGGGGAAGCCGTCTTTCAGCAATATCCATGCTACCCAGGACTTTTATGCGCGAAATGATGATGGGCAAGGCCGATTTTGGAAGACTTAGGACGTTTTGTAAATAGCCGTCAATTCGATTTCTCACCCTGACCTGCTTTTCCTGCGCCTCAATATGGATATCACTGGCCCCATTTTTGATGGCGTTTTTTATGATCAGGTCAACCATTTTGACAAGCGGAGAATCCCCGAGTTCGTCAAACTCCTCTTCCGGTGAGATTTCGTCTGTTTCAGGGAAGAACTCCAAAAGTTCCGCCTTTACCAGTTTTTGTGCAACATCACTGACCGCTTTTTCCAAATGATGGTGTTTGTCTATTCGATCAAGGATCTGGGTAGCCGTAGAGATGGCGGGGTAAATTTTGAGACCGGTTATAAAGGTGATTTCCTTTATGGTATTTAGATCAAACGGATCAGCCATGGAGACATGAAGACCGTCTTTTTTTTTGTCAATGGGGATGCAGAGGAGTTTTTTGCAGATCTCCTTTGGGATGGACTCAATCACACCAGCGTCAATGGGGTGATCTTCAAGATCGATAAAAGGGATCTTTAGCTGCATGGCCAGGGCAAAGGCAATCTCATATTCCGAAATCAGATGCATTTCATTCAACACCTTCCCCAACCTCTTGCCCGTGCCCTTCTGTACCGTCAGCGCTTTTTGAAGGTCGTCCTGGGACAGACCGCCGGTTTCTACCAACAATTCACCAAGCTTTCTTTTGTCCAGAAAGTACCTCTTCTCGTCCATATCCTGTGTGGGTGTTATCTTATTATTATCCGCCATGTAAGTATCTCTCCTGTTTCGCCTCAAAGCAAAGGCACTTTCCACCGGCGCTATTCAATCGACGCGAGGGTTCAGTGTTCAAAGGTTCGCAGAAAATCTGAATTGATCATTTTGAACCAAGTCTTTTTGGTGGAAAAGGATAACGTAATTTTTTGATTACATCAAGCTTTGAACAAGAGATGTCATAAATCTGACGCTATTTCCCTCCGGGGATATCGAGTGTAGCTGACCCGGTAGTATGTCCCAAGGTACCTGAAACCATCTGGGGTCAATCTTTCGATGTTGAAAACAGCAATTGGAATTGGTAGGGTTTTGATTATGGTGATAACCTTAGCTTTCAAGAAGAAGTTTTTGGGGTAATCTGGCAAACGGTCTTTGTAAGCGTTCACAGGTTCAGGCCTGTCCGCCATCGCTCTCGCTCAGGGGAGGCGGGCGGGCCTGAACCGTGAACCCGACAACCTGAGTCGTTATCTGTAAGTGTCTAGCGGGGCAAAAAGCCGGAATATGGAGCTAATGCCGTGTCCTGAAAGTTCTTTCTGCAAAATTGGCAATTTAAGTTGCCTGTGAAATAGTAATCGAATGACGATCAAGGAGTGACGAGTGACGAAGGAAAACAAACAATCCAACCTTGAGGCGCAGGAGGGATGCATGTCTGAAAGATATTATCGCCTGGGGTGTGACATCGGCGGAACATTCACCGATTTTGTACTTCTGGATGACCGCACTGGCGAGATACGCATAAACAAGTGTCTTACCACACCCAGCGATCCTTCGGATGCGGTGGAAAATGGGATACGGGACCTTGAAAAAACGGTTCCGGGGTTTGTAAAGGAGCTGGATGAGGTCATCCACGGGACGACACTGGTCATCAATTCCATCATAGAGAGAAAGGGCGCACGGACGGGTCTGATCACCACAAAGGGTTTTAGAGACGTCCTGGAACTCGGCAGAGAGATCCGGTATGCCCCGTATGATGTTTTTGCGGAATTTCCCGAGCCGCTGATCCCGAGAAAGTTTCGGCTGGAGGTTGATGAGAGGGTCAGGAGCGATGGGTCGGTCATAAGGCCTCTTGATCCGGAAGAGGCAAGGGATGTGGTTCAAAGGCTGATCCACATGGGTATTGAATCTCTGGCGGTCTGTCTTATCAACTCCTTTGAAAACCCGGCACATGAACTTGTGATCAAGGATATGGTGGAGAAAGCGTTCCCGGAGATACCGGTCTCCATCTCCTATGAGGTCCTGCCTCAGATAAGGGAATATGAAAGGACCAGCACCACGGTCACAAATGCCTATGTAAAGCCCCTGACCGGGAGATATCTCTCAAGGTTGTCCAAACGGCTTGAATCGATCGGTTCAAAGGGGAAACTTTTTATTATGCTCTCAAGCGGTGGCATTACCTCTGTTGAAACGGCCGCCGAGTTCCCGGTGCGTATTATCGAGTCCGGACCCACGGCAGCGGTTATCTCGGGGCAGTATTACGGGAAGCTTTTTGATATCCCGGAGATGTTCTGTTTTGACATGGGGGGAACCACTGCGAAATCCTGTCTGATCCAGAAGGGGGTGGCGAGCGTGGTCCCCACGTTTGAGGTGGGCCGTGTTCAGAGGTTTATGAAGGGGAGCGGTCTTACCATTCAGGTGCCGGTTGTGGATCTGATGGAGATCGGGGCTGGGGGCGGAAGCATCGCCAAGGTGAGCAAGATGGGGACCCTCCAGGTGGGCCCCGAGAGTTCCGGGGCGGAGCCGGGACCCATCTGTTACGGAAGAGGAGGCAGGGATCCCGGGGTTACCGATGCGGACCTCCTGCTGGGATATCTGGATGAGAATTATTTTCTGGGTGGTGACATGCGGCTTGACAAGGAGGCCGCAAGGCAAGGGGTTGAGGAAAGTATTGCAAAACCCCTGGGGTTGTCGTTTATACAGGCCGTGTGGGGTATCCATGACCTTATCAACGAGACCATGGCGGGGGCTGCAAAGACCCACATTGCCGAGAAAGGGGGGAACCCCGGGGTCGCCACTGTCATTGCCTTTGGCGGGGCCGGTCTGGTCCATGCCTATGGTCTGGCAAAAAAACTGGGATCACCCCGGCTCATCGTACCCCCAAATGCCGGTGTCGGTTCGGCACTGGGTTTTTTCACCGCCCCAAGGGCATTTGATCTGGTACGGAGCCACATGGCTGCCCTGGCAACGGCCGATTTTGGGCAAATTGAAGAGATTTTTAGGGAGATGGAGGCCGAAGGCGCCCGGACGCTCCGGAAGGGGGGCACGGTCGACAAAATCAAGTTTGAAAGGTCGGTGGATGTCCGTTTTGTGGGACAGGGTTCTGAGACAAATATCCCGGTTATGGAGCCTGATTTTGGCCGGGTCAAAAAAGAGACGATTCGGAATCGTTTTGACGAGCAATACAAAAATCTCTATGGACGGACCTATCCCGAATCCGCGGTGGAGTTTATAAATTTCAGGGTCAGGGCATCTCTACCCGAACGGCTGTTGCAGCTTCCCCGGATGGAAAAAAAAGAGGGGTCGCTGGGGGATGCAAAAAAGGGCCGGAGAAAGGCATACTCGGGCATTGCCGGAGACTTTATTCCCTTTACGGTGTATGACAGGTACAAGCTCTTTCCCGGTGCCGGTTTTCCCGGGCCTGCAATTGTTGAGGAGAGAGAGTCGACGGTAATCGTCGGGGAAGATGCCTCGGTATCCGTGGATGAATTCGGTTTTTTGTGGATTGATCTGGAGGGGGCGCAGGGCGCGAAACGCTAGACAAAGATATGTGAAAGTTTAGAAAAGATAAATATCGAATATCGAACAAGGAATGTCGAATGTCGAAGGGAAAAGTAGAGGGAAAGGAGATTTGGATATGGGGGTTAAGTTTGATCCTGTGACTTTGGAGATCCTCTGGCGAAGGCTGATCTCCATCGTGGATGAGGCAGACGGTGCTGTGGCACGAACGGCATTTTCAAGCCTGCTTCGGGATGCCCATGACTACACATGTATGTTTACAGACCGGAAAGGGCGGGAGCTTGCGCAGGGGACATTTGCAACCCCCGGTCAATCCGGCGCCATGGCCCTGGGGATCAAGGATCTCATCGGGAAGCTCCCTTTGGAGGGCTACCGGCCCGGGGATGTCTTTATAACAAATGACCCCTGGGCGCTGGCAGGGCACCTGAACGATGTCTGCGTGATGAGCCCCATCTTCTTTCAAGATAGATTGACGGCCTTTACCGCCTGCGTGTTCCACCACTCTGATATCGGGGGACGCGTCTCTTCGGACAACCACGATGTGTTTGAGGATGGCCTCTTTATCCCCCTGGTAAAGCTCTATGACGGGGGGGTGCTAAATGATGGCGTCATGGAGATGATCCGCTGGAATGTCCGCACACCGGATGAGGTGACCGGCGATATCCGCTCGCAGATAGCGGCCAATCATGTATGCGCGGAAAAGATCTGTCAGATGCTGGAGGAGTCGGGGCTTGAGGGGCTGGATGATCTTGCAGATGAGGTTTTAGCCCGCACCGAGCAAAGCATGCGTCAGGCCATTTCAGCGGTCCCGGACGGGGTTTATGCGGCAGAGGGGATCGTGGAGCAGATGGAAGGAAAAGAGGATATCGTTATCAAGGTGGCGGCCACGGTAAAAGGGAGCGACATCGAGGTGGACCTTGACGGTTCTTCACCCCAGGTGGAATGGGGCGGCAATGTGGTTTTTAATTTTACCTATGCCTATGTTTTTATGGCCATGAAAAGCATGTTTGACCCGGAGATTCCCAACAATGACGGGTGCACAGCACCTATACGCATGTCTGCCCCCAAGGGGAGTGTGGTCAACTGCAGTTTTCCGGCGGCCGTGGCGGCCCGAATGCAGATCGGACATTTTTTGACAGAGATCATTTACAGGGCGATGGCCGGGGCCCTGCCCGACCGGGTAATTGCCGGAAGCGGGGGTACGCCCGCCACCATGAATGTCTTTTACGGAAAGAGAAAGGATGCCCAACCGTGGCATTCGGTGATCATCCGGGGGGGCGGAATGGGGGCCAGTTCCGGAAATGACGGATATTATGACTACATCTTTCCGGCAAACGGGGCCAACACGCCGGTGGAGATCTTTGAGAGCGACACACCGCTGATTGTGGAAAAAAGAGAGATCCTCCCGGATTCAGGGGGGCCCGGCAAGAATATGGGGGGCCTGGGGCGACGGGTGGTTTTTAGGGTTCCCGACGACGAATATGGTCCTCTTCCCCCTGTTAATCTGGGAATTCAGTCCGGGAGATATCGCTATCCCCCGGAAGGGTTGTTTGGGGGCGGTAATGGGGCAAAGGCCCGGTTTCTTGTGAATCAGGAAAAAGGGAACCCCTACGGGCTGACCCGGTTAAACCCGGGTGACGTGGTCACTATGGATGCTGCCGGGGGGGGAGGATATGGTGACCCCCTGGAACGGGATCCGGAGCAGGTGCGGGGTGATGTTGAGAACGGGTATGTCAGCCTTGAGGGTGCCAGGGAAAACTATGGGGTGGTGATCGACCCGGAGACCCTGGAAGTTGACCGGGCGGAAACCGAAAGGCTCCGCGCCTGTCGAGATGTTAAAAAAATAGAGTAGGTTCCCAATAACCCCGTGCACCGCGGGGGTTGGCCATTTCTTGGAACCGCTCTCTAAACCTGTTGTGGGAGCGTGGCTGATATTTGGGGTTTTGACGAAAGCATGGAGAAACTAATAGGGGCAACAGGAGAAAGCCCCAAATATCAGCCACTGCCAAAATGAGGTGTAAATCCGTTTTGAGAGAGCGGTTCCAAGAAACAGCCAAATCCCGCTCTGGAACCTTTTTGGCTGTCTCACCTTAAGTTATTGAGAAGTTACAAAAATAAATAGACTCGGGTCCCAGTTTTAATGCAAAATAGAAATCCTGGTCCTCAGGGCCAGGTCAGAGATAAAGGGCTCTGCCTAACAGGATTGAACTGGAGTATTGTAGAAACGATAATCGGCCGTGAATTTTTCAAGGACCGCGTTTGATTACTGTCACGGTACGTGGTCAGGGATCTTTTTCAACACTCCAGTACTCCATCACTCCATTAGCCACTGAAACGCCAGTCGATTAAACCCCCTCCGGGGATAACCAAAGCCGGGTCCTCTGGGCCCGGATCTTTACTTCTTTTGTACGCCAAAAGGAAAAAACAAAGGCGCCGGTCACTCGATGACGTGTATGTTTTTTCTCCGGCACATCTCTTTTAGCACCTCGGGCCACACACTCGCCTCCACTTCCCCCAGGTGGGCCTTTTTTAGGAGGAGCATAAAGGTGCGTGATTGGCCGATCCCCCCCCCGATGCTGAGGGGAACCTCGTTGTTTATGAGGGCCTTGTGATAGGGGAGTTTTAGGAAATCGAGCTGGCCGGTAATCTCAAGCTGTTGTTTGAGGGTTTCAGCATTTACACGGATACCCATTGAAGAGAGCTCGTGCCGTCGCTTTGTAATCGGGTTCCAGACCAGGATATCGCCGTTTAGCCCGTGCATGGGTCGCCCATCTTTTGATACGGTCTCCGTGACCCAGTCATCGTAGTCCGGCGCCCTCATTTCATGGGGGTAGCCATCCTCGAGGGTCCAGCCGATCCCATAGATAAAGATTGCGGGGTATTCCTGGAGAATTTTGGTCTCACGCTGCTTTCGCGGCAGATCCGGGTATTTTTCGAGTATCTCTTCCGCGTGAATAAAGGTGAGCTTGTCAGGGAGATCCGGGTAGCGGTCTGTTTTTAGCTGCGGAAAGCGTTCCAGGGCGTGGACCTCAGCCCCTTTTATGACCTTCCAGAGCTTTTCAACCACCCCGGTCAGAAGCGCCAGATTGCGTTGCTCGCTTGTTATTGCCAGCTCCCAGTCCCACTGGTCCACATAGGCGCTGTGATCGTGGTCAAGAAAATAGTCCTTTCGGACGGCACGCATGTCGGTGTAGAGACCTTCTCCCGTCTCCATTCCGAATTGCTTTAGCGCGATACGTTTCCACTTTGTGGCTGCCTGCACCACCTGGGCATCGATGGGGTGTTTGTCGTGGTCGTTTGAGATGTGGAACTGGACCGGGGTCCGGGAGCCGTCACGGTCCAGGTAGTCGTTTACGCCGCTTTCCACATCCACGATCAATGGGACGGTGACCCGCATCAGGTTGAGCTCCTTACAGAGGTTTTCCTCGATGTAGTTTTTGACTTCAGTTATGGCCTTCTGGGTATCCTTGGGGTTTAGAAGCGACGTATAGTCACTGGGGAGGATTTTCTCCAACTCATTGTAATCACCGATACCCGGTCCAGCCAAGTCTGCCTTCTTGTCCGTCATTGTGTTTTCCTCCTTGTCGATTTTTCAGAATAATTTTTGTGCGCGCAAGGCTATCATTACAAAAAAAAAGTCCGCAACTGCTTTTCCTGAAAAACCGTAACCGTTCCCTGAACCTGAATTGTCTAAAGCGGGATACGCGCAACCCAAAGATGAAGTTGTAGAAGTCAGTTATCAGTTGTCAGCACTGGAGGTTATTTTGAAATTTGAGGATTTGGAAGTATGGAAAAGGTCTTCACGATTATGTGCAGATTTGTATAAACATTTTCAAGATATTAAAGATTTTGCCAGGTTTCTGCAATATTCAAAAGGTTCTTGTGGAGAATTAAGAACACAAATTTATATTGGTATTGATATTGATTATATTGAACCAGCAGTTGGCAAAAAATGGATCCAGGAAACAAAAGAACTCTCGGCGATGCTCGTAGGTCTCAGCAAATCCCTAAGGAAGATAAATTAGTATCGATATGCTGTTACTGATAACTGACAACTGACACCTGATACCATATAACGATTCTTTTGTTTTTTGTGACAGAAAACTAGGCAATAAGGTACTAATACACACGTCCTTTCCGTATTATCTTGACAAGTGTCCCGGACCGGACCTGTTTTTCCAGACTCATCCCGTTCATGATCGCCCATTCGTCCAGTTTGGCCTTGGGCGTGCCCAGGGCCTCGAGCACCTGCCTCATGGACCCGCTCCGGGGTGCAGGGACGATCCGGATGCGATCGGAGTTGACATTGATCTTTTTGGGGTCTGTAAGGTTTTTGAACCCCTTTATGGTGGCCTCAAAGGTGGGGACATACCCGTTGAACCGATCTGCCCCGCAAAGGCCATAGAATAAAAAGACCTGATTTTCTTTTTTAATAAAATAGGCTATTACTCCCAGGGCCCCCTGGCGGGTGTTCAAGCTCCCGGTCAGCCAAACAGCGGGAAGACCGTTTATTGTTGTACGTCCGGAATCAGCCACACGTGCCCCGGATTGTCTCACAAACCCCCTGGCGGCCTCTTTGGAGGAACCATCGGGTGAGAGGGTAAATATGAGGAGTGCCTTTTCCTCGGGAGCGGTCATTCTGACCATGGTGCGGGTGTTTTGGAGGGTCCATGTTGAGGGGGCAGGGAATTGAAAACGAAGCAGGGGGTGGTAAAAGATATGGTCTTCAACAAAACCCTCACGGGGGTCTTCACCAAAGACCAGGCCATCGATATGTTTTAGATATTGATCCCGGTTTGCCTTGAGATTTTTGAGGCCCAGTTCGCGCTGCCATTCTCGGGCCTTTCGTTGAACAGCCCCTATCCGGTCCACGGGGTTTGGATGGGTGGAAAACCACTCGGGCAAACCGCTTTGGTCTTTTTTGGGGTTCATTCGCTGGAGTGTTTGAAAAAAATTGGCCATATGAGCCGCGTCATATCCGGCCCTGCTGGAATATTCCACACCCAGATCATCGGCCTGTCGTTCGTTGTCCCGGCTGAACTTGAGGAAAAGCATCCCAACACCTGCCTGGATAAGGTTTGAAAAATCCCTGAATATATCGGACAGGATCATGCCCGCGCCCAGTCCGACCTGAGCCAGTTGGGCCTTGCTGTACTGCTGAGCGGAGTGACGGGCCGTAATGTGGCCGATCTCATGGCCCATGACACCTGCCAGTTCGGCCTCGGTGTTCAAATAGGCCAGGATTCCCCGTGTGAAATAGACATAGCCGCCAGGTACGGCAAAGGCATTCACCACAGCGGAATCCAAAATTTTGAAGTGGTAAACCAAAGCCGGCCGATGAGAGAGCCTCCCCAACCGTTTGCCAAGATCTCCGATATACGCTGTCAGTGATGTGTCCTTATAGATCCCGTACTCTTTGACAATCTCTGAGTCTGTCTGACGGCCCAGTTCAATCTCCTGGGGTTCGGAGAGGAGCATGAGCTGGGTTTCACCGGTCACAGGATTGGCGGCACACGAAACCAGTGAGACAAAAAGACCCAGGATGGCAACCCAGACAAGGACATTTTGGGTTTTTTTTCGCGGCATAATGCGTTTCTCAGAAATGTCTCAGTAACTGCTCAGGTTCCCCGCCCTGCGGGATCTTCGACAGGGGTTCAAAGTTCGACGTTCAGGGTTAAGGACAAGGACGGCCTTGAAGACCCGAAGTGCTCGTTAAAAAAGCTCATTTCCCATATTGGATAAAGCAGCAGGCGCCTAGGAGGCTGTCCGAGAATGGCTATTTTGCCCAATCTCTGCGTCAGACTCAAATTATAATCCTCGAAATACTTCAATGTATTCCTGTGGTTATAATTTTCGTCTTCCTTGATCTTGAACAAACTATCTCATTCTCGGACAACCTCCTAGTTCGACTGATACCTGAAACTCGAAACTTGGCAATATGCCGGTATTTCTCGAGGTTCTCGAGTTTCCAGTCTCAAGTTTCTCTCAACAACAGCGACAGACCCTCTTTAAAGAGCGTATGCCAGATTACCCAAAAGACTTTTCCTTGAAAGCTATATCACGCCTCAAGATCCATTTTGCCCGGGTTCAGAATGTTGTTTGGATCAAGCAGTTTTTTGAACGACCGCATCAGGTCGAGGGCGACCGGATCGTGTTCCAGACTCATATATGACGCCTTGGCCAGACCAATGCCATGCTCACCCGTCAGCGTACCCCCGAGACTGCAGGTGAGCTTAAAGATCTCGCCCACTGCCTCATCAAAGCGTCTTTGCTGGTCCGGGTCTGAACCGTTGTACATGATCTTGGGATGAAGATTCCCGTCACCGGCGTGGCCAAAGATGACAAAGGGCAAGTCGCAGTCTTTGACAATGGCTGCAATGCCGGTCAGGAGATCGGGCACTCGTGACATAGGCACCCCCACATCCTCTGTGGCATGGTTGGTGCGGAGTTGGGCGGCTGTGCTGCCGGTTGCCTTTCGGATCCGCCACAACTCCTCAACCTCGCTGGCCGAGACGGCCTGTTTGATATGGGTTGCGTTGTTTTTTTTGAATTCGTCCATCACCTTTGACATCTGAAAAGATGCCTCTTCCTCGGTATAGCCGTCTGTTTCGACCAGGATCAGGGCCGCGGCTTCGGGCAAATCAGCGTTGGCGCGCTCCCGAAGAACCCTGATGGTGTTTTCGTCCATCAGCTCAAGAACGCAGGGGATGATCCCCGAGTGCATGATATCGGTGACGGCCTGACCGGCGTCTTTCAGGCTGCCGAAAGAGCCCACTCCGGTGCGAAAGGCCAGAGGTTTGGGGTTGATCTTGAGGGTTATCTCGGTAATCACGCCCAGGGTTCCCTCCGAACCCACAAACAGCCGTGCCAGATCATAGCCGGACGCTGACTTCATACATTGCGAGCCGGTGCGCATAATTCTGCCATCTGGCAAAACCAACTCAAGTCTCATGACATAGTCTCTGGTGACCCCGTATTTTGCGGCCCGAAGGCCTCCGGCGTTTGTGGCCACGTTGCCGCCAAGGGTGCAGACCTTGCCGCTGGCCGGATCCGGGGGAAAGAAAAACCCGTGCGGGGCCAACGCCTTTTCGAGATCTGCGTAAACCACCCCGGGTTGCACCACAACCAGACGATCTGCGATCCGGATGTCCAGTATGGTGTTCATGCGGCACAGGTCCAGGACCAGACCGCCTTTGGCAGCAATTGCCGCCCCGGCAAGACCGGTTCCGGCCCCCCGCGGGATGACCGGAAAGCGATGCTTATTGGCAAGGATCATGATTTCTGAAATCTGTTCGGTAGTGGCAGGCCACACGGCCGCCTCGGGCCGATGATTGTGATCGGAACCATCGTAGGAATAGGAGATCATGTCGATCAATTGATCGGTAAAATTTGGCTGGCCCACGATATGGATCAGGGCCTCCTTTATTGTCTGCTCCAATGTGCTCTTCCTTGTGTGCCTTTTGGTGTGTGGTATCCAGGGAGTTCGGACACTACATAGATGATTTGCACCTGGGATTGCGGAAAGTCAGGTTTATATTGACTCTTCAGTTCCCTTCAAGGAAATGTTTGCTCATCTTTTCCTTGACCGCTTCAATGATTTCGTCGAACCAGAGGATATCGTCGATTGAAAGCCGGCCTGTTTTTGTGGTGCTTTTGCTGCCGTCTTTTTTTACATATATTCGGGGTCCAATCTGTAGCTTTGGGTCACCATCGCCGTACCGGTGTATGGATATGGTCAAACCTGTTTCTTCATTTTCCCAGGTCTCAAGGACCTGGTCCTTTGTTGAATCGTATGCCATTTGTCAGTTCCTTTCAATTTTGGTCAATAGTCGGGCTTTTTCACCGCAAGACGCGCTCTAGGTTCTTTTGGACCTACAGGGTAAACGGAGCAAGCAGAGGTTACCTATTTTCGGTCAAAACCATTCAATCATCAATCACAAATCATCAATCCTACAGTTTCCACCCGAATTCGGCGGCCTCACCAAGGTCTTCTTCGATTCTCAGCAGCTGGTTGTATTTACACACCCTTTCGGATCTGGATAAAGAGCCGGTCTTTATCTGGCCGGTTCCGGTTGCCACTGCGAGATCCGCAATAAACGTATCCTCTGTTTCACCCGACCTGTGAGAGATTACGGCATTCCAGCCCACTCCGTGGGTCATCCGGACGGCCTCAAGGGTCTCTGTGAGAGTCCCGATCTGGTTTAATTTGATCAATACGGCGTTTGCTGATTTCTCTTTGATTCCCCTGGCAATGCGTTTGGTGTTGGTCACAAAGAGGTCGTCCCCGACGATCTGGATACGGTCCCCAAGCCTTTTGGTCATTTCCTTCCAGTGTTTCCAGTCATTTTCGTCAAGACCGTCTTCAATGGAATGTATGGGAAAACGGTCGATCCAGTCAGTGTAAAAGTCCACCATCTGGGCGCCGTTTCTGACGGACCCATCCGATTTTGAAAACACATATTTACCGCCCTTATAAAACGAGGAAGCGGCAGGATCCAGGGCCAGCACCACATCCTTACCTGCCTGATAACCCGCCCTCTTGATACCCGCCAGGACCATCTCAAGGGCCTGTTCGTCATCTTTGAGGTCGGGTGCAAAGCCCCCCTCGTCGCCCACGGCGGTTGAAAACCCCTTTTCCTTCAGGACGTTTGCCAGGGCATGAAAGACCTCCGCGCCCATGCGTAACGCCTCCTTGAATGTCCTGGCCCCAATGGGCATGATCATAAATTCCTGGATATCCATGTTGTTGGCCGCATGGAGCCCGCCATTTAGGATATTCATCATGGGCATGGGAAGTAGACACGCATTTGTTCCCCCGAGATATCGGTAAAGGGGCATAAAAAGCGAATCAGCAGCGGCCCTTGCAACCGCCAGCGAGACCCCCAGGATGGCGTTGGCTCCCAGCTTGCTCTTGTTGGGGGTGCCGTCCAACTCGATGAGGGTTTGATCTATCAACCTCTGGTCGATGGCATCCATCTCAAAAAGGGCCGGGGCGATTATCTGGTTTACATTATCAACCGCCTGCTGGACCCCCTTTCCGTTGTAACGCTTTCTCCGTTTGTCGCGCAGCTCGACCGCCTCATATTTCCCCGTGGAGGCCCCGGAGGGGACAGCCGCCCTGGCGACACCCCCGTCGCTCAACCCCACTTCCACTTCTACGGTGGGGTTCCCCCTGGAATCCAGAATTTCTCTCGCAACAATTGCCTCTATCAATTCCATGGCTTCCTCCTGTCTCAAAAAGGGTCAAGAGATAATCAGATGTTCCAAGACTATAAGAGATCTGTGGTCCCGTGACAAGCGAAAATGAACGGGGAAAAACAGTGATCGGTGATCATTTGTCCATAGTTAATTGACACTGGAGAGACAAAGCGGTTTCGACGGTCTTGTTGATCAGGTTTGGGTCAGTTTTTTTTTGGCGGATAACCATGACTGATGGCCCGAGGGGTCGCCATTGAACAACACGGGTCTCTTTGAAGAGGGCGACGGTGGGTGTTCTCAGCATGGCTGCCAGATGGGTGATGCCGCTGTCATGACCCACATATAAAACAGCCTCTCCAAGGATTGTTGTTAGACGTGTCCTTTCGGGGGAAACGCGGATTTCCACCTTGATCGCTCCGAGGGACTCCCTGAAAAATGGGTAGAGCCCGGTCTCGGCAGGGCCCAGGAGGAGCACCGGGTTTAAACGCCTGGTTTCATGTTTTCTTTTGAATGCGGCGATCAGGCTGAGCCAGAAATCCGGGGAATGGTTCTTCCCGGGGTCACCTGAGCCGGGATGAAAGACGATGTTGTCTTTTTTTGCAAGGGCCACCTGTTTTTCCGGCAGGCCCTTGGTGAGGATGGTTTGGATAGACCGATCAGGGTCAACGGGCAGACCCGCGGTTTTTAGGCAATCGGCCAGATATTTAGCCACATGGATATTTCGGGTTTTTTTGGGGAAGGAGGGGAAAAGGTGTATTGGGGTGTCGGGCAGATAGGCCTCCAGGTTTCTGCGGATTGTGCCGTCTTTATCACCAAAAAAGGCTATGGCCAGATCAGTTTTGGGTGTGGGGAGGCCTTGGCTGTGGGGGGTCTCCAGAAACAGCCGGTGCCACCCATGGCCTTCAAGATCTGTGGCGGAATTGACATAGTCCTTTATAACACCCAGTCCGGGCTGACGTCCGACATAGGTGATGGGCATCTTACCCGACAGATCAACCAGGGCAGGCAAGAGCATCAGGGTGTCCCCAAGGGCCCCAGGTCTTATGATCATGACTTTCATTGTATTGTAGGCGTTCACAGGTTCAGAGGTTGCGGGTTTATGCTACTCTTTGCGACTGGAGACCCGCACGATCCAAGGTTCTTTCAAAGAGGTAAAGTGTTATAAATATAGTTGTTTTGATTTCATCTTGATTTGCCTCGAAAAAAGGGCGTATAACATAATCTTATAATTCAAGATATGGAGAATGCCAAATGGAAAAAGGCGAACTGGATCCGCGGTTGAGGCTGGTTCAACAGGCAGACATGGAAGGTAAGGTCGTCCTGGTGAGAGTGGATCACAATGTGGTTAAGAAAGGGAAGATAAAGTCTCCCTACAGGATTGACGCCAGCCTGGGCACCCTCTACGTGATTGTGGAAAAAGGGGGAAGACCGATCCTTATGACTCACGTGGGCCGACCCAGGGACAAAAAGACGGGGAAAATCGTTTGTCGGGAAGATGAATCTGTGGCCGCCATCGTTGCGTACCTGGAGCGGAAACTCCCGATCAAGATACATGCCCAGGAGTTTCCCATAGACCCTGAAAAAGGGATTTTGCACATTGATTCATCCGTGACTCAATATATTTCGGACCTGAAAAAGGGAGATCTCGGGATGATTTACCTCCCCAATTCCCGCTGGTTTCAAGGAGAGGAGTCAGGCGGCCCGGAAAGGGGGGGGCTGGCGGATGAACTGGCTTCAATGGCAGATATCTTTGTAAACGATGCCTTTGGCTCATGGCGTCCCCATGCCTCCACGTATGATGTGGCTACCCGGCTGCCATCTTTTGCAGGCACCCTGCTCCAGAACGAACTCTTGAATCTCAACAAGGTGTTTGATCCTCAAAAACCCTTTGTGGCCGTTGTTGCAGGGGCGAAATATGACACAAAGATAGGGCCCCTCAAAGTCCTCTACGAGAAGGTGGACCATTTGATCCTTGGCGGGGTCATGTATAACGCTTTTCTTTCAGCCAAATACGACACGCAAATAGCCGGGGGTTTCCGAAGAGGACCGCTCACTTGCAATGGAACTGGTGGAACTGGACAGAAAAAATGAAAAGATCCTGGAGATGGGCTGGCTGGTTGAGTCAGAGACCCTTGAGGGGCGAATCGAGGGTCAGTACAGATCCATTGAGATTGAAGACCTGAAAAAGGGGGAAGGGGTCGGGTATATTCTGGACATAGACCCCAGATCGTTTGAGGATCAAAGGGTCAGGGATATCGTGGGTTCTGCCAGGACCATTTTTGTAAACGCGGTAATGGGGTTTATGCCCCTGTTTTTTGAGGGCTCCGAAGCGCTTTATCGTCTTATTGGTTTGAACGGCGCTGCATTAAAACTGTTTGCTGGGGGAGATACCCTTCAGGAACTCATGAATCTCTGTCCGGGGATGTATCTGGCAGGGCTTGACGCGCCGGGCACCTACTATTTTACCGGGGGGGGAACGGTGTTGACGGCGATAGAGCAGGGAAGCCCCTATCACTTGAAACCTGTGGAAGTGCTGTTAGACTGAAGGTCAACATATGCCCCTGACACCTATTTTTGATCCAACTGGCGCTCAAAGACCCATGCGGGTGGCAGCCTTTATGTCGGGCTCAGGCACAAACATCCAGAAGGTCCTGGCGCATCAAAACAGCATAACCAAACGGGAAGGCGCATCGCCATTTGAGGTTATCTTTATCTTTAGCGACCGCTCGGATGGGCTTTGTGCCGGAGAGAAGATTGCGCTGGATAACGGGCTTCCCTATTTTAGTTATGATATCCGGGCGTTTTATCAGAAGCGGTCATTGACGAGAAGTGTGCGGACAAGCGAAGGTCTGGATGCAAGAACAAGATATGACCGGGTAGCAAAGCGGCTTGTGGCGACATTTGATATCGATGTGATCGCCCTTGGCGGCTATATGAGCTATATAACCCTGGACAGATGTGTTAATGTCCATCCTGCTGACCTTTCCATATGTGTGCCTTACGGCAGGAGAAAATATGTTGGAGACCAGGCCATTCGGGATGCAATTATGGCCGGCGAAACCACGCTTCGTTCTTCTACCCTCTGGACAGATGAAGGCGTGGATACCGGTCCCCTCCTGATGGTCTCTGAATCGCTCCCCGTGGAGCTCCCCGGACCTGTTGAGACTTTGGGCAAGGACGATGGGGGGTTGGCTGAAGTAGTGGACCAGCATCAGGAACGTCTCAAGGAATTGGGAGACTGGAAGATATTTCCGCTTACCATTGAGATGATTGCCAGGGGGCGTTTTGCCCTTGATGAGAAAGGCCGCGTTTATGTGGATGGGCATCCGGTGCCGGAAGGGTATAGAACAACAGATTGAAGGGGCAGTCAAATAAAACGGCCGGGGTAAAAACGGCCGGGGTAAAAACGGCTGACAGGGTCCAAACGCCCGGTTGATATTGACTTTGTCAAGTGCCTACATTATTCTTTTTTTGGCGTATCATATTTGGTAGGGGTTCAGGGGTTCAAGGGTTCAAGGTTCCATTCTCGTCCCCGGACCAGGATCGGGACCAGGGGCATGGTTCCCTGTTTATTTAACGTTATTGCAGAGGAGGGATGAGAGATGGATAAGTATGAATGCTCGGTTTGTGGATATATCTATGATCCTGCGGATGGGGATCCTGATAATGGGGTGGAGGCCGGAACAAAGTTTGAAGACATCCCTGAGGACTGGACCTGTCCTGTTTGCGGGGCTGAAAAAGATCAGTTTGAAAAGGTGGATTAGACCGCTCAAATGCACCCTTTGATCCGATGATTTGGCTCTGGTTTCCTGATTTGACTCTGTTCCTGGGGCATCCGGTTGAAACAAAACAGATGGCCACAGGTGAGGGGGTTGGGGAACAATGGTTGTAACTTCTCAATAAGCTCTGGCACCGTGGGGTTCTGGTGTTTCTTGAAGGCGCTCTCTAAACCAGTCGTCGTAGCGTGGCTGTTATTTGGGGTTTTGACGAAAGCACGGAGAAGCCAATAAGGGTCCTTAGGAGAAAACCCCAAATATCAGCCACTGCGAAAGTGAGAAGTAAATCCCATTTGAGAGCGCACCTTCAAGAAACACCAGAGCCCCACTCCAGAAATCCTATTGTTTCTCTCGGAGTTATTGAGAAGTTACCAATGGTTCATAAAAAGAAGCGGCCATGTTCAGACTGTCTTGGGTGCCAGTTGTGTTCTGAAACCCGCTGTCGGCAGTGCCGGAAAGGAGCGCATGGAGATCGCCTGGGCGACCTGGGCCCCCTGATTACCCATGGGGAATATCTGAAATGGAAAAATAGAAAGGACAAGGCTTCTGGAGATTTGCCAGAGAAAAAGAGGAAGGGGCAAAAGGGGCGCGATCATCAAGAAACCCCGATTGTTGCTCCCAATGACAACAGTGCCTGTGGTTCTTGCCCTGCGGTCGTTAAAGGAGAAGAATGAATGTCCCCGGGACGGCCATTCTAAACAAAAAGCAGCTTGACCGGCTTTATGCCGCCTACAATTCCCCCGAGTGGATCCATCCCGACCCCCTCGAATACCTCCACCATTATCCTGAATTTCATGACCGGGAGATTGTCGGTCTTATCGCTTCATCCCTTGCATACGGCAGAGTGGCGCAGATCTTGAAAAGCGTGTCTGTGGTTCTTGAAAAGATGGGTCCCTCCCCATATGGATTTCTGAAACTGGGGACCGCCTCTTCTCTGGAACAGACTTTTCTTGATTTTAAACACCGGTTCACCACCGGAAAAGAACTCGTCCGGATGCTGGTAGGGATAAAGGAGGTGGTCGAGCGATTCGGCTCCCTTTATGCTTGTTTCTGCGCCGGTCTGAAGCAGGAGCACGAGACCGTGCTCCCGGCGCTTTCCTTTCTGGTTAAAAGGCTTGGTGCCCCTTTTGATGGTGAGCGCAACAGCCTCTTGCCTTTGCCCGAAAAGGGCAGCGCATGTAAGAGATTGAATCTCTTTCTCCGCTGGATGGTCAGAAAAGATCATGTGGACCCGGGGGGGCTGGCAGGGTGTGGGGTCCCTCCAGGTTGATTATTCCCCTGGATACCCCATATGTACAGGATATGTTCCCATTTGAAATTAACGGAGAGAAAATCTTCCGATATGCAGACAGCCCTGGAAATTACCCGTGGGTTTGGCCGTATAGAACCGGATGATCCGGTGCGGTATGATTTTGCGCTGACCCGGCTGGGGATCCGAAATGATGCTGATATGGAGGGGTTTCTGGCGAGATGCACCAACAGTTCACTATAAAAGGATGAGGCCGGTGGGGATGAAGATTTTTATGACAGGCGGCACTGGTTTTGTAGGAAGTCTCCTGACAAGAGGGCTGACGGCGTCCGGACACGATGTGACCATTCTGACCCGTTCAGCCAGTGTGGAGAGGGTGCTGCCTGAGGGGGTCAACATCCTTGAGGGTAATCCTGGGGAAGGCGGGCCATGGCAGAACGAGGTCGCCAAACACTCTGTTGTCATAAACCTGGCAGGGGCATCCATCTTTAGCCGGTGGACGAAGAAATCCAAGAAGGCCATCCGGGACAGCCGTATCCTTTCAACACGGAACCTGGTTGAGGCCCTTGCTGCACGTAGCGGCAGGGAGACCTTGCTTTTTAGCACCTCGGGGGTGGGTTATTATGGCGCGCATGGGGATGAAGAACTGGATGAAGACAGTCCCCCGGGGGATGGGTTTCTGGCCGCTGTCACAGGAGAATGGGAGGCGGAGGCCCTAAAGGCCCGGGCATTTGGTGCAAGGGTGTTTCTCTGCCGTTTTGGGATGGTGATGGGTACCGGGGGAGGGGCATTTGCCAGAATGGCGCCAATGTTCAGGTGGTGCCTGGGGAGTCGTCTCGGAAATGGAAAACAATGGGTATCCTGGATACACGGGCAAGATCTTGTAAATGGATATCTGTTTTTGATGGGCACAAAGGATGTTTCCGGCCCCATAAATTTTACTGCCCCCGGCCCGGTCACAAACAGGGAGATGACAGGACTGATGGGTGAGGCGCTGAAAAGACCCATCCTCATGCCGCCGGTGCCTGGATTCATGGTCAGGCTGTTTGCGGGCGAGTTTGGTTCACTCCTTCTGGAAGGGCAAAGGGTTGTCCCCAGAGCGCTTCTGAATAAGGGCTTTCAGTTTCAATTCCCCAGTCTGGGCGGGGCATTGACGGATCTCGTCCGGTGAAGAGGATCTTGATTCACCCGTCCCCATGCATGATTTTGTAACCGTTTACAGGTTCCCCGCCTGGCGGGATTTTCAACAGAGGTTCAACGTTCAGGTTTGTTGTAAAGACACTCTCGATAAAATTTTCTCTTGATTCGGGGTTACAAAGATGTGTTTCATCTTCGACTGGAATCATCGGAAATTCCGCAACAAATAACCCGGCAAAGATTCCCCGGGTCTTTCCGGATGTGCCGCCCTTCTCATTTTGGACCCTTACCCCGTGGAGACCACAGGAAGGGGAGTTGCTCTTAAAAATAAAACCGGAGATCCCTCTTTTTTTTAGGTCGCTTAAGCGTATCCTTGCCCATTTTTTCATCCTTGGTGTATAATCGCGGTTGTTCTGTATTGTAACAAGGCGAGGGGCCTTGGAATCGCCCACCAGACAGAGGGGTTCCCGGGGGACCGGGAGGCCGCACTCCACCTCCGGGCAGACAGCGACATATTCCACATATTGACCCATGGTGTTTTTTAAGAACGGCTCCAGTTTGTGCCGCCCATCGTATCGGACCTTTTGGCCCAAAAGACAGGCACTGATCCCAAGTTTTGGGGTGGTCTCCAAGAGGGTCTCCTATCCGCCGGATTCGGCAAATTGTACGGGTTCAATGGCTCGCTTGAAGAGAGGTGCGAAACCTGCGGGGGTTTTATTGCCAATGGGATACCATATCAACTTGCAGTGCATCAGGCAATTAGGAAAGCCGTAACAAAAAATTTTCTTGCATCAGGAGCATACTGTTTCTAAAATGACACTCTTCGCATACAATTTTCATAAACCATAACCAAAAGAGCGAAAGGAGATTCTTGCCATGTCGGAACTGATCGTATGGAAGAATCAAGAAATGAGCAAGCTCAGAAGGGACCTTGACCACCTCATCAACCGGTGCTGGGACGATCTTGGGGCGAGCCTTTTTGTGGGTAACGTTGCAGCGGGTATTTCTGTGGAGGCATTTGAAACCAAAGATGCCCTTATAGTAAAGGCGGAGTTACCCGACCTGGACCCGAAGGATCTGGATATATCCCTGAGCCAGGATAAATTGACCATCAAAGGAAAAAGACGCGTCAAGTTTGTCAGGGACGGCAGCTACTACAGCACGGTTGAGAGGCTGCGCGCCTCTTTTTCCCGGACCGTCCGGATACCCTTTAGGGTAAGGGTTGAAGGTATCGAGGCCACTTTCAGACAGGGAGTGCTGGAGGTCGTGCTGCCAAAATGGCGGCCCAGGAAGGCCCATTTTATCAAGATCGAGATCATTTAGAAACGCGTCATTTTTTTAGGAAACCCAAGTAAATGGGATAACGCAAGGAGGTTATCGATGCCCAGGAAAAAATCTTACACAGAGGTTGCGGTTGAAAAGCTCAGATGGCGGCTTGACCCCGCCACCCTCTCTTTTGATACGACGGATGACCTTACGCCCCTGAAGGAGATTGTTGGGCAGGAGCGAGGTGTTGAAGCATTCAAGTTCGGGATGGGTATGAACCGGCGGGGATACAATGTGTTTGTCACCGGGACGGCAGGGACGGGCCGGATGGCCACGGTCAGGAGATTGCTCAAAGAGATATCCAAGGACGGGAAGCCCCCTGATGATTACTGCTATGTGAACAATTTTAAGGACTCGGAGGCACCCATCCTGCTGCGTCTCAAGGGGGGGAAGGGGACGTCCTTTAAAAAGGATATCCATGATCTTGTTGAAACTCTGAAAAAAGAGATCCCGCAGCTTTTTGAGAGCCAGGAATATATTAACACAAAAAAGGAGGTTATGGCGGCCTACGAGGCCAAGGGGAAGAGTTTTTTTAAAGACCTGGATGAAAAGGTGAAAGAGGAGGGGTTTGCCCTGGTGGACATCCAGGTGGGACAGGTCAAGCGACCCGAAGTTATGCCCCTGGTGGATGGAAAACCATTGCATATAGACCAGGTGGAGGCCATGAAGGAAAAGGGCCGGTTCCCAAAAGATGAATTTGAGGCCATGAAGGAAAAGCACACCCGGTTGCGTGAGCAGATCGAACAGATTTTTCTTGAACTGAGGGATCTTCAGAAAGAGATCCAGGAAAAGATAGAAAAAATGGATCGGATGATGTTTATAAAGAGTGCATCCAGGCTCACCGAACGTGTTGAGGAGAAACACAAGAATAAACAGATAAAGGCATATCTGGATAGCATGCTTGAGGACATGGCCGATAACCTCCAGATCTTTATGCCCCAAGTCCAACCACAGATGCCGGGGATCGTCCCCTTGCTTCCTGAGGCCAACCAATTCCAGCCCTATCAGGTCAATCTGCTGGCGGACAATAGCGAGCAGAAAGGCCCGCCGGTCATCATTGAGGCCTATCCCACCTATCGGAATATCTTCGGGAGTATTGAGAGGGTAGTGGATCGTGCGGGGATGTGGCGGACCGATTTCAGCAAGATAAAGGCGGGATCCCTTATCAAGGCCTTGGGCGGATATCTTGTAATTAACCTTCTTGACGCCATTGTTGAACCCGGTGTTTGGCAGAGTCTTAAAAGGGCCCTTAAAAGCGAAACACTGGAAATTCAAACCTACGACCCCTTTTATCTCTTTACAACAAGCGGACTCAAGCCCGAACCCATTGATTTGGATGTGAAGGTGGTGGTTGTTTCTGACGAATACCTTTACCGTATGCTCCTGCACTATGACGAAGACGTAAAAAAAATCTTTAAGATAAGGGCGGACTTTGACACCTCCATGGAGAGGACCGAGGAGAGCATCCGGAAGATGGCGGAATTTATCAAAATGAAAACCGACGAAGAGAAACTAAGACCTCTTGACAGGACGGCTGTGGGGGCATTGGTGGAGCAAGCGGTTAGAATGACGGGGAGACAGGAAAAGATTTCCACCAGCTTTCCCGCCATCGTGGATCTTATCCGGGAGGCCGATTTTTTTGCAGATCAGGAAAATGAAGCGGTCGTAAGCGAAACGCACGTGGACAAGGCCCTGACATCCCGGATATACCGCGCAAACATGGTGGAAGAGCATATCCAGGAGATGATCGATCGGGGGACCCTGATGATCGATTCGGAGGGAGAGGTGGTGGGCCAGCTCAATGGGCTTTCCGTTTATGCCCTTGGGCGACTACATGTTTGGAAGACCCACCCGGATCACCACCTCAACATCCATGGGTCGTGCCGGTATCATCAATATCGAAAGGGAGGCCGACATGTCGGGGAACACCCATAACAAGGGGGTTCTGATCCTGACCGGCTATCTCCGGGAAAAGTATGCCCAGGACAAACCGTTGACCATGAGCGCCAGCATTGCCTTTGAGCAATCCTACGGGGGAGTGGACGGGGACAGCGCATCCAGTACCGAGATCTATGGCCTGCTTTCAAGCCTCTCGCGGATTCCTATCAGGCAATACATAGCCGTTACCGGTTCTGTGAATCAAAAGGGAGAGGTCCAGGCGATCGGCGGCGTAAACCAGAAGATAGAGGGGCTTTTTTGACTGCTGCCGGAAAAAGGGATTGACACAAGAAGCAGGGGGTTATGATTCCCGAAAGCAATGTAAAGGACCTGATGCTCAGAAAGGATGTGGTTGAGGCCGTAAAAAAAGGTGAATTTCATGTATATCCCGTAAAAACCATAGACCAGGGTATTGAAATTCTCACCGGGACAGATGCCGGGGAAAGAAAGGCGGATGGCACCTATCCCAAAGGGACGGTCAATTTTTTGGTTGACCAGAAACTGAGGGAATTGGCAGAAGGCCTAAAGAGCTTTGGAGACAAAGCGGACAAGGAGGAAGAAAAGCCAAAAGGGGCCAAAAAGGGCTCGGGCAAGAAAAAGAAGAGTTGATGAGCATTCGTGAGGTTTTTCTTTCAAGCCCCATAGAGGAGAAAATTGTCTGGGCCGAGACTTCCTATCAAGCGTTCAGGGAGCATTTTCTCAAAGACAAGGCAGTCCTTGACGGATTGGAGGGGGTAAAGAACGCAATTTATGCGTCCCGCCGGGAGATGGGAGAGATAGGAATTGCCGGGATATGTACCGAATGCGAGGAGCAGGAAGGCGGTTCGTGCTGTGGGGCCGGGCTTGAAAACCGATTTGATGGCTGGCTTCTTTTGGTCAACCTTCTCCTTGACCAGGAACTCCCCCGGACAAGACGTGATGAGAAGAGTTGTTTCTTTCTGGGGGAGGCCGGATGTCTCCTTTATGCCCGCCATGTCATCTGCATCAATTATCTCTGTAAAAAAATCACCCGCCGTGTTGATCCCAAGAAGATAAACAGCCTGCAAGAAAAAGAGGGTCAGGAAGTGAAACACCTTTTTCTCTTGAATGAAAGGGTGAAGAGGGTTTTCAAGGCCCTTATGGGAGAACCGGACAGGTTGTCTGACAATGGAAAACCCACTGCGCGAGACCTTGGGCAAGGTTGTCGAATACTATAGCTTTCAAGAAAAAGTTTTTGGGGCAATCTGGCATACGACTTTAAAAAAGGTCTATCGCTGTTGTTGAGAGAAACTGGAAACGTAACTTCTCAATAAGTTCGGGCACCGTGGGGTTCAGCTGTTTCTTGAAGGCGCTCTCTAAACCAGTCGTCGTAGCGTGGCTGATATTTGAGGTTTTGACGAAAGCACGGAGAAGCTAATAAGGGTTCATTAGGAGAAAACCCCAAATATCAACCACTGCGAAAGTGCGACGTAAATCCCCTTTGAGAGAGCGCCTTCAAGAAACACCCGAACCCCACTCCAAAAGTCCAATTATTTCTCCCGAACTTATTGAAAACTTACCTGGAAACTCGATAACCCCAAGAAATACTAACATATTTCCAAGTTTCGAGTTTCAGGTATCAGTCAAACCAGGCGCCTGATGCTTTATCCAACGTGGGAAATGATAACCAGGTCGGTCTGCTATTGCGCGTTCTTTATACCCAGATCAAAGGCCTTTAGGTTTGATTCCAAAAAGGCCTTTTTTGTGGATGTGGAGATGACCTTTTTTATGTGATCCGGGCCGATGGAAATGGCCCCTGATCCGATCAGGGCGCCCAGCATCACCATATTAAGGGATAAAGGGTTGCCCGCTTCGGCAGCGAGCTTGTTGCCGTCAAGAGCAATGACCCTTTTAGCCTTGTTTCGAATCAGGGTTAAGATTTCCTCTACGGGCGGATAAGTGCCCTGGCCAACCGAGACCGTGAAAGGAGGAAACGGGTGTGTATTGGTGATGACAACCGTTTCCGTGTTACATTTTCCAAGGGCCCGCAGGGTTTCCAGGGGCTCGAACCCTATCAAAACATCTGCTTCATTGTTTGAGACGATGGGGCTGGTGGCATCTCCCATCAGGACCGCTGACTCCACGATGCCCCCCCGTTGCGCCATACCATGGATTTCACTTACAACAGCGGGAATCCCCTTTAAAAGAGAAGCCTCTCCCAAGAGACGTGATGCAAGGAGGTTCCCCTGGCCACCGACACCGATAAAGACAAGTCTCTTTGTTTCCATAAAAACCTCCAGTTATTCTTTTAATGGCAAAATTGCATTTTCAGGACAGACCTGAGCACATATGGTACAGCCGATACAAAGATCCTTCTTTATCTCGACCTGTTCCCCGTCCAGATACATGGCCGGGCAGGCCAGCTTATTGATACAGGTCCTGTGGTTTTTGCATTTTTCTTTGTCGACACGGAAAGATCTGGCCTTTTTAAACTGGCCCGTTGCCTTGGCAAATAGCGGACAGAATTCTTTTGATATGATGACGGAGACGCCATCATACGCCTTTGCGGCTTTGACAGATTCTATGGTCTTTTTTAACCGGAAGGGTTTGACCACGTGAACATCCTTGACACCGCACCCCCTCACCAGTTTCTCGATGGAAATCCGTGTTCGTTCAATCCCCATTGGGACCGTGTCCACCCCGGGGTGGGGCTGATGCCCGGTCATTGCCGTTGTTCCATTGTCAAGTATTACAAGGGTGAACTTGTGGTTGTTATGGACTGCATTGATAAGCCCTGTGATGCCTGAGTGAAAAAATGTGGAATCGCCGATAAAGGATACCACCTCCTGGTTTGTGGCGCGTGAAAAACCACAAGAAGAGCTGACCGAAGACCCCATGCAGATTACCATATCGGCCATGGAAATGGGGGGTAGGAGTCCAAGGGTATAACAGCCGATGTCCGTCGGATTTATGGCATCGGTCCCATAGGCCTCTTTCACCGCGTAGTAGGTGGCCCGATGGGGGCATCCGGCGCAGAGATTGGGAGGCCTTCCCGGGAGATCCGGCGTATTGGAAAGGTCCAAGCCTTCCGGGGTCTGGTAATCAATCCCAAAGTATTCGGCGATGGCCTTTCTGACCATCCCGGGGTCGTATTCATACAGGCGGGAAAGGTCTCCAATGCCCTTTCCTTTTATAGGTGTGGTGATCCCGTTTTCTTGGGCAATGGCCTTGAGGTCATTTTCATTGATCGGTTCCAGTTCTTCAACGACCAGGACCTTGTCCATTTGTTCGAGAAATCCGGCACAGAGTCCCTTTGGCATGGGCCATGAAAACCCGAGTCTCAGGATGCTGACTTTATCGGATATCCCCAGGTCGGCGACCGCATCCCGGACATAATTAAAACTGACACCATTGGCGACGATCCCCCATGTTCCGTCACCAAGCACCTGGTTATATTGAGATTTCTCTGATTTTGCTGATGCCTGGTCCTGTTTTTCCAGCAACAGTCTGTGCAGATTCCGAGAGACTGCCGGAACACATACAAAATGGAAGGGGTTTTTCTGGAAGGTGTCTTTTGTCTTTATTGGCTTCAAATCGCCGAGTGTCACTTGACCCCTGATGTGGTTGAGCCTTGTGGTGGTCCTTATGATCACGGGGAGTTCCAGCGCTTCAGAGAGGTCAAAGGCGGCAACGGTCATATCCTTCATCTCCTGGGTGCTGGTGGGTTCAAGCATGGGAAGACTCGACAACCTGGCATAGTAACGATTGTCCTGTTCGTTTTGGCTTGAGAAAAGAGAGGGGTCGTCGGCGTTGATAATCACCATCCCTCCCTTAACCCCCACATAGGCCAGGGTCATGAGAGGATCAGCAGCCACGTTGAGCCCTACGTGTTTCATGGTCACCATGGTCCTCAGACCGGAGATTGCTGCGGCCGCCCCGACTTCGAGAGCAACTTTTTCATTTGTTGAATATTCAAAATAGAGATCGGTCTCCTGGCTGATTGCAAGAAATTGTTCGGGAATCTCTGATGAGGGCGTCCCGGGGTAGCAGGTGGCAAATGATACCCCTGCCTCAAGGGCACCCCTTGCAATGGCCTCGTTCCCCAGTAAGAGCATTTCCTTCCCAGGGTCTTGCGTTAGTAGCTTGTGCATGTTTTTACCCTCCACATACCTCCCCTTTAGAGGGGAAATAGGACAAATTAGAGATTATGACAACGAAATCAAAGCTTAAAGTTCTCTGCCAGACCTCCATATTTTTTTCTGAGTTTAGGTTTTTCGATTTTTCCTGTGGGGTTTCTGGGGACATTGTCAAAGAAGACCTTCCGGGGCCTCTTATACTTGGGAAGTGCCATTGAAAATTCAAGGACCTCTTCTTCTGTCAGTTCGTGGCTGGATTTTGTTTGAACAATGGCGGCCACGATCTCGCCCAACCGCTCGTCCGGGATACCGATGACGGCCACATCGTGGATTTTCGGGTTTTCCATCAGGAAGTCTTCTATTTCCACCGGGAAGATGTTTTCTCCACCAGTGATAATAACATCCTTTTTTCTGTCCACAAGCCAGATAAATCCGTCCTGGTCACATCTGGCCATGTCGCCTGTGAGGAGCCAGCCATCGATGAGGGTGCTTCCCGTGGCTTCGGGATTCTTGTAATATTCTCGCATTAAACCGGGTCCCTTGACCATCAATTCACCCGGTTCATCCATGGGTACTTCCTTAAGATCATTATCGACTATCTTGCACTCCCAGTCAAACCCGGGGACCCCGATGGCGCCAACCTTATGAAGGTTTTCCATGCCCAGGTGGACACATCCGGGTCCAGTGGTTTCGGTCAGCCCGTAGTCCGTATCATAGTCGTGATGGGGAAAGACCCTCTTCCAATTCTTTATTAGGGTGGGCGGCACAGGTTGTGCACCGATATGCATCAATCTCCACTGGTCCAGATGGTACTCTTTCAGGTTGACATCCCCGTTTTCAATGGCAACCAGAATATCCTGGGCCCATGGTACCAGCAGCCATACGATGGTGATCTGTTCCTGAGACACGGCTTCAAGTATCCATTGGGGCTTGATACCCTTCAAGATTACCGACCTAGCGCCAACGATCAAATTCCCAAACCAGTGCATTTTGGCCCCCGTGTGATAAAGGGGGGGGGATACACAAAAAGTTGTCCGTGTGGGTCTGGTTGTGGTGACGGTTTTCCACCACGCATGCGGATTCAAGGTTTCTGTGGGTCAGGAGGATCGGTTTTGGGGTGCCGGTGGTGCCTGAGGTGAAATAGAGACCGGCTTCATCCATGAGTTCAACGGGGGTATGAGGGTCCTGAGGTGATCCGGTCTCCAGGAAGGCATTAAAGGGCTCTGCATAATCAGGCAGAATATGGTCGGGGCCCAAAAAGATATAATCCCGGATGGTCTTGAGATCTCCCCTGACAGTATCAATGGTCTCAACAAATTCTTCCCCAAACACGATTGCCTTGGCCTCGGCAATTTCGGCGCAGTATCGGATATCCTCGGCCGTGAATCGAAAATTTAGGGGGACTGCCCATGCCCCGGTTCGGAGAATTCCAAAGTAGGCAGGCAGCCATTCAAGACAATTCATCATAAGATGGATGACCTTGTCACCCTTTCTGATGCCTTTTGTAATCAAAGCATTGGCTATCCGGTTGGCAGTATTATCAAATTCACCCCAGGTGATGGTAGTTCTGCTTCCATTTGAGGGGTCTCTTTCTATCAGGGCAATCTCGTCCCCATACATACGAGAATTTCTAGCCAAAACCTCGGTGATGATCATCTTTTTCCTCTGGACAAAGCTATATTTTAGCTACAAAGTGACTGTAAGAGATAGGTCATGGGGTGTCAAGAAAAAACAGGAACCCGGTTGTTTCAGAGGGAAATGTTTAGGGCAGGCCCTTATTTCAAAGACGGGCCTTGGCCATGGGAAGAAAGGGAGAGGTCCTATATTGGTCGACAAATTCCTTGAGAATCTCTTTTGCCTTCTCAGGTTGACTCTCTGACCTGTAAAGCCGTGCCAGGCTGTACATGGCTGTTTCTCTAAAAGGATCATCGGAACGGCTCAAGACGGCGTTTAAGAGCCCGATGGCCGTGGTTCGGTCCCCCTTGGCCTCGTAACAGGCGGCCAGGGCCAGTTTTGTGAGCGAATTGAAATCTCCATCACTTGGGATTTGTTCTGAAAATTCCTCGTACAAGGCGATTGCCTCATCATACTTCTTGTCTGCGAATTTCAGATAGGCAACCTGCGGAAGCGCTAAACGGGCCGCCTTTGACAGACTGTATTCATCAATCACTTTATCAAACAATTCCTCGGATTTTTTGAGGGCTTCCGGGCTTGCACCAGGTATCATGTTCTCTTTGAGGGTATCATAGGCAACATTGTAAGCATTTTGGCCTTTTTTGTTGACATAATTCATATATGTGTTGATCCCCAGGTAGACGACGGCGATGACAAGTATTCCCATCCCCACGTACTTGAATCCGGTTACATGGGTGTTAAAAAAGATTACGGCCCTGCTGGAAAGACTCAAAAACTCGTCTGTGCCTTTCACAAGGTCTTTTCTGGTTACTTTTTTCTTTGCCATTACATTACTCTTTCCATGTTCTTTTTTTTGTGTTGATCCGGCTCTGCTTTGCACCAATTTCTACCAAAGGGTCTGATAACAGATGAGAAAATTACAGTCAAGGTAAAAAGAGCCCTTGTCTTTTGAAAAGGAAACCTCAATAATCCAATTTGCGAATAAGCGGCCAAGAGGCCGTGGGAAAGTTTGGTCCTAATGCTCCAGGGAGAAAGATCAATTGTCATATCTAGAGAGCTTTTTGCAATTTCTCGATAAACTCCCCGATGCACTCATTTATTTTCTCCTGGGGGCGAGTGCGTTTGTGGAGAATGTCTTTCCTCCGATACCCGGAGACACCATAACGGCCTTTGGCGCCTTTCTGGTGGGTACGGAGAGGCTTGATTTTTTTGGTGTGTATCTTTCCACTGTTGTGGGCAGCCTTATTGGGTTTATGTTTCTTTTCTGGGTCGGGGGACTTCTGGGTCGCCGGTTTTTTCTGGAGAGGGACTATTGGTTTTTTAAGGCCCAGGATATCATAAAGGCCGAGGCGTGGTTCAAAAAGTATGGCTATCTGCTTATATTGCTAAACAGATTTTTCCCGGGTGTACGGTCGGTTATTTCCATAGCAGGCGGCATATCGAGGCTAAAAACCAAGACGGTCATCCTGCTGGCACTGATCAGCTGCAGCGTCTGGAATCTGATCTGGATTTTTTTTGGCTATATGCTGGGGAGTAATTGGGATGTGGCCAGAGATCAAATGGCCCGCATCATGGGCCGCTACAATCTCGCTGTGGTGATTCTTTTCGTGGTGGTTGTCCTTTTTTTTGTGGTACGAAAAATTGTGCGAAAACATAGATGAAACGGGAGCCGCAACAGATCCCGTGCTGTTTTTCCCCCAAACAATATCTGTAGGCGTTCACGGGTTCAAAGGTTCAGGGGTTCAAGGTTCCATTCTCATCCCCGGACTGTATTTGGGATGCGTATTTACAAGAAAAGCGTCAGCTTCGTCAGGGCTAATCCAAAATTTGGAGCTAAATTGGCAATTACTTAGAAAAATGAGCATTTTTAACGAAGACTTCGGGGATTGAATCCCTTCTTTGTCCTTAACCCTGAACGTTGAACCCTCAACCTTTGAACGGTTACTATGGTCGGAGTCGCAAATCGGCTCCGACTGTTTTTTTTATTAAGATGAAGTTGAGTGAGTTCATTGAGTTTATGTAGTTGCCTGAATCAACCAATCAACCTAATCAACTAATCAACCTAATCAACGATTTCTTTTAGGCATTGTGCGGTCCGAACTCA
>PVMK01160114.1_pt1 | contig 40914 bp, 36 predicted proteins | sample 1853481 | NCBI WGS metagenome assembly PVMK01 (sample SAMN08533507, study PRJNA380276) | Marine sediment metagenome, whole genome shotgun sequencing project.
TTAGTGGTTCACCACTTGAACCACTGGTGTTAAAGCTAGCTAGATCTTGAGCAATTTCGGATTTTAATGCTTCGGTATTGGCACGGATTTTTGATTTGTCTAGAAAGGGTATACGTCTGAGATCGGTAATGGAGCGCATATTTTCTACCTTAAATCCAATCTCTTCGAATAGTTTTCGGTAATAGGGTACGTGTGTTTGAGTATGTTTAAGAAGCTGGCATAGTTTGGATAACTGGAGTTCCTTCAGTTGTCTCTCATCCCACCACTGCGAGGATTCCATCTCCTTGCACACTTTAACGCTGTCATGTTTCTTGAAGCGTTCATGTAAAGGAAAGAGTACGCTCGATATAAGCGAAGTGTATAAACCCATTTTTTGTTTACGAATAGATTTTTGCTAGTGTTCTTTCACAAAGTTATTTTGTTTCTTTAGCACATTTTCATATACATCTAACAATCGGTTTCGCACCTTTTTCCATGTATAGCTTTGCACGGCATTAAGTCCAGCCGACCTAATTTGCTGAGCCTTAGCTGGATCGTTTAACAGTACAAGAATAGCATCTGCCATGGCTACTGGGTCTTGTACGGGTACCAGCAACGCTGTGTTGCCATGCTCTACCAGATAGGGCACTCCCCCAACGTTAGTACTTACTACTGGCACTCCACTAGCTAACGCTTCCAGTACCGAAATGGGCATGTTGTCCGCCAAGCTGGGATTTACCATGACATCTGAACTATGGTAAAGCGCCGCCATTTCATTGTTATTCACTCGCCCCGTAAAAATGACGGCGTCTTGCAATCCCAATTCAGCCGAAAGATTTTCCAGGGCTTGTCGCTCAGGCCCAGAACCGGTAATAGTAAGTCTCGATGTTGGCAAAAGTTTTATAACTATACTAAAAGCACGAAGTGCTGTTGCGTTGTCGTAAATCAGCTCTAGGTTGCGTGCAATTAAGATGTGTGGAGAATCTGTTTTTGATACAACTCTAGAGCTAGTTCTAGCCGAAAAACGGCTTAAATCTATAATATTGGGTACGATACAGGTTGAGAAACCACGTTTGCTAAACACCGCTTCAAGGAATCCAGAAGGAACAATGATAGCGTTAGTTTGGCACAAACTAGGTTTAACCCAGGAAAAATCTTTGTCAAAAAAAGCATCTGCCTCTCCTCCACGGTAATTGACGATAACTGGTTTTTTCTTGATTCTAGCTATCCAGATAGCCGGAGCAGCGAAGAGGTGCCACGACCAGCCTGAGTTGGCCATAATATGAAATAACTGGACTTTATTTGCGCATTGCCAAAGATGGATCAGATAGGGAAGCAATCGAAACGCCGCTCTTATTCCTTTTATTTGTCCTACCCAGCGTGGGCTATAGGAGCGATTAACCTGAATTAGTTCCACTAAAATACCTTCATCACGCAGTAATTTTGCTAATTGCTGCGTTTGATTTGCCATTCCTCCAGGAGGAGGAGGTAAGGGTCCAACTAATCCAATGTGCAAGCCGGTTGTTTTCATCTTGGTAATTCTTTGTTGACAAGTGAGTCATACACATCTTTGTAACGAGCTACACTAACTTGCCAGTTACGTTCTGTTTCTACAAAGTTTCGTGCTGAAGCGCGCAAAGCAGGCCAGCTATCGTATCTTGAAAGGAGACCTAATGCCTTAGTTGCTAAGGCATCTGGACTGTCTGACTTGAAAATAACACCGGTTTCTCCGTCTTGAATAAGCTCCAAGTGTCCGCCAACATCTGAAGCCATAAGTATCTTACCTTGCGCCATTGCTTCAAGTGGCTTAAGAGGTGTCACTAGATCAGTAAGTCGCATTCGTAGCCTAGGGTAGACTAGAACATCGATCAAATTATAATAGCGCTGAACCTGGTCATGAGGAACGCGGCCGGTAAAAACTACCTTATCTTCTATCTGTAGCTGTCTTGTAATAGCCTTAAGTTCTTTTTCTTGTGGGCCTCCACCGACTAACAGAATTCGAATATCTGGATATTGGGAAAGCATCTTCGGTAGGGCTTGCAACAGAATATTTAATCCTTCGTATGCGTAAAAAGACCCGATAAAACCAAGCAGTAATTTTCCATTGAGACCAAGATCCGCAGTAAGTTTTAGGTCCGGCTTTTCACCTACCCTAAAATTTTCAATGTTAACGGCATTTGGGATAATAGTGACTTTATCGGGCAAGATACCCCGTCCTAGAATATCATTTCGTAGTCCTTTACAGATCGTGGTCACAGCGTCTACACGTTTCAGAGCGTAACTTTCTAAGGCACGGGTGAGACGATAGCGAATCCCCCATTCTGAGTTGGTACCGTGATCTACCGCTGCATCTTCCCAGAATGCCCTGACTTCATAGACGACGGGTATGTTTAGGCTACGTGCAACACGTAAAGCGGGTAAGACATTGAGTGTGGGTGAGTGAGCGTGCAGAATATCCGGCCTGACAATTTTGACCACTTCACTCAAGCGGCGAGTCAGACTATTAATTATGGAAGCTTGATTCAGGACGGGTACTTTTGTTATAGCTCCTGATGTGCTTGGGGTACGGTAGAAATGCCAATTATCAATATCCTCTTCAGAAATATTACAGTATCCTTGCTTCTGGCTTGTCAGATGAAAGGTTTTCCAGCCCAGAGCACGTTGTTCCTTGAGAATGGAGAGAGTGCGGAAGGCATAGCCACTTTGCAGTGGAATAGAGTGGTCAAGTATGTGCAGGATTCGCATTAATATTCTTTAAATCTTTGCACATAAATAATCTAAATTATTACAGAGTATTATCGGCCAATATTTGATTATTCTACGGTAAGTAGATTTAGGAAAGGCATGTCATTTAGTTAAATGACCGTGTCTTTATTCATATTCCGTGCTAGCAGCCTTTTTCTAGATTAATTGCTCATTCCAATTCATACTGTATACGACAAAGATGATCCTGTCAGAAAAAGATGACGTGAACGACTAGAAAACAAGGGTTATACGAATAAAGTAGGCAGTAGTTACCAAGTCGTACAATGCTAAGAGTTTTAATCCTTTCTTCCCGTCGAATTTACGCTCAACCGATTAATGTGTCAACGCAACAACGGTCCAAGGGGGAATCAAGTGTGACCAAATAACTTTTACCTCAAAGATAGATATTTTTCTCGTGTAGAGCTAATTTCGAATAGAAAAGAGTTCCCATTACTTTTCTGCATAAATTTAGTTGCTAAAACCTAGACTTGCTTGTCCTGAACAGGCTACAATTCGGGCTTTTAAGAAGCTTTGTATCATGCGTGTTTTTCGCGGAACTCCCGTTCAAGCAAAGGATTCCACTGCGCTTACTATAGGTAATTTCGATGGAGTGCATTTAGGTCATCAGGCTATGCTTGCTCGCCTGAAAGAAGCAGCTACCCGGCTTGGTCTTGTTTCCTGTGTCATGATTTTCGAGCCGCATCCACGAGAACTTTTCACGCCGGATCAGGCACCCACACGGCTTACTAGTCTTAGGGAAAAACTAGAGTTGTTAGCAGAATTATGCATAGAGCGGGTGCAGGTTTGTCACTTCGATTTTGATTTTGCATCGATTAGCGCAGAAGATTTTATCGTACGTATCCTGAAACGGGGGCTTGCTGTCCGCTGGATTCTAGTAGGCAACGATTTTCGTTTCGGTGCACATCGCACTGGTGATTGTGACATGTTGAAAACATCTTCTGTACAACATGGTTTTGAAGTTGCGGAAATGCCAAGTTACACCTTAGGTGATCTACGGGTTTCGAGTACGGCGGTGCGGGAAGCACTAGTGACAGGTAACCTAAAGCTTGCCAGACTCCTTCTGGGGCGGTTTTATAGCATTAGCGGACGCGTGGTTGAAGGCGATAAACTGGGCAAGAAAATAGGTTATCCAACTGCCAATATTCAATTGAGGCATAATCGGCCGCCACTATCTGGAATCTTTGTGGTCAAGGTGTATGGTACCGACAAGTTATCCCCACGAGAAGCAGTATATGGTGTAGCTAGTTTAGGTGTTCGCCCTACCGTGCATAAAGACGGTAAACCAGTTCTTGAGGTACATTTGTTTGATTTTGAAAGAGAGATATATGGTTGTCATTTGCGGGTAGACTTTTTACACAAGCTTCGAGATGAAGAGAAATACCCAAATTTAGCTACGCTTGCAAGGCAAATTGGGCGCGATGTGAAAAATGCAAAGAATTATTTCTTAAACCATCCCTACTAGTAAATTAACACGGTATTCCATGACTGACTATAAAAAAACTCTTAATCTGCCTGACACGCTTTTTCCAATGCGTGGCGATCTCGCTAAGCGTGAGCCTGTGATGCTCATGGCCTGGAAGAAAAAGAATCTTTATCAGAAAATTCGTAAAGTTTGTAAAGGACGACCAAAGTTTGTTTTACACGATGGTCCGCCGTATGCCAACGGTGATATTCACATTGGTCATGCAATCAATAAAATTCTAAAAGACATTATTATTAAAAGTAAAACACTGGCAGGTTTTGACGCACCTTATATACCTGGATGGGATTGTCATGGGCTGCCTATCGAACATCAGATAGAAAAGAAGTATGGAAAGAATCTGCCTGCGGACAAGGTACGAGAATTGTGTCGAGATTTTGCACGGGAGCAGGTAGAGAGGCAAAAAGCTGATTTTATCAGGCTCGGAGTGCTGGGGGATTGGGATAATTCTTATCTCACCATGGATTATCGGATCGAGGCCGGTATTATCCGTGCACTCGGAAAGGTTTACAAAGGGGGGTACCTTTATCAGGGACAGAAGCCGGTAAATTGGTGCATTGACTGTAGTTCTGCACTAGCGGAAGCGGAGGTCGAATATGAGGACAAAACTTCATCATCGATTGATGTTGCGTTTCCGGTCAAGAATAACGTCGCTCTTGCCAAAGCGTTGGGTGTATCGGTCATCAGTGAGCCTGCTTTCGCTGTGATCTGGACTACTACGCCATGGACCTTACCAGCCAATCAGGCAGTAAGTGTGCACCCAGAATATGATTACCACGTGGTACGTACCGTGAAGGGGCTACTAATTTTATCGAGCGAGCTCTATACGGGGGTAAAGTCTATAAAATCATCTCCAGTTGAAGAGAAGGCAAATCAGCCAGTTATAAGAAACTCATCACTAGTTGAATATTGTCTGATTAATTATGGTCTAGAAAACTTAGGGGTACTTGGTACTTGTACGGGGTCAGCACTTAATTTTCTTGAGTTGAGACATCCATTTGAAGATCGTGCCATACCAATTGTTTGTAGCGAGCATGTTACAACTGATGCGGGAACAGGACTGGTGCATATTGCGCCAGCACACGGCGTTGATGACTATGTTGTCGGTCAGAAATATGATTTACCAGTAGATAACCCAGTTGATGATAATGGAAAATTTTACGAGCGCATTCCACTTGTAGGAGGCTTGTCGGTTTGGAAGGCTACTGAAGTGATAATCCATAAATTGAAAAAAAATGGTTTGTTATTCAAGTCAGATAAACTAAAACATAGTTATCCTCACTGCTGGCGACATAAAACACCGATTATCTTTCGTGCTACTAGGCAGTGGTTCATAGGTATGAACAGGCCGATAAGCAAGGACGTATTGCAAAATACTCTTTCTTCTCCAACGATATCGGGTGGTAAAGATACCCTTCGGAATCGAGCAATTTCTGCAGTAGCTCACACTAAATTTTTTCCAGCTTGGGGTCGTGCTCGATTGGAATCAATGATCAAGAATCGTATCGATTGGTGTGTATCACGCCAACGCAACTGGGGTGTACCAATGGCATTTTTTGTACATAAGGAAACTCATGAAGTCCATCCTTGTACTGAGGCATTACTTGAGAAGATAGCACAAAGGGTTGAGCAGGAAGGGATTGAGGCGTGGTTCAGTTTGGATATAAAAGAGTTTCTAGGGAAAGAGGCAAAGGATTACAAGAAATTGACTGATACCCTAGACGTTTGGTTTGATTCTGGTACAACACATGATACCGTTTTAAAATCTACTGAACAGCTTAAGTATCCTGCTGATCTTTATCTAGAAGGTTCTGATCAGCATCGTGGTTGGTTTCAGTCTTCGCTCCTGACCAGCTGCGCAATTAATGGCCGCGCACCGTACGATTCATTGCTCACTCATGGTTTTGTAGTGGATGGTGGCGGTCACAAAATGAGCAAATCCAAGGGTAATGTCATTGCTCCACAAAAGGTAATGGATACTTCAGGAGCTGATATTCTACGATTATGGGCAGCATCCACAGATTATTCCGGTGAACTTTCTATTTCAAATGAAATCTTGAAACGTGTAGTGGAGAGCTATCGCCGTATTCGCAACACACTACGTTTTCTGTTAGCCAATATAGCAGATTTCGATTCAGAGACTGATTTTGTGGAAGAGGAGCAATGGCTAGATATTGATCGTTACATGTTGGCATTTTCTAGAGCGCTTCAGGATGAGCTGACAAAGAATTATAAGCGTAACGAATTTCATTTAGTAGTGTACAAATTGCACTATTTTTGCTCCGAAGATTTGGGTGGATTCTATCTTGATATTCTTAAAGATCGGCTTTATACCGCTACAACAAAAGGTGTCCCACGTCGCTCAGCGCAGAGTGTGTTATTCCACATTGCACATAGCTTAGTTCGCTTGCTTTCACCTATTCTAAGTTTCACTGCAGAAGAGGCATGGGAATATCTAACGTGCAATGCTGATGACAGCGTATTGCTGCACACTTGGTATAAATTTCCGTCGCAGTCAGATACAAAATCATTGATGCAGCGTTGGACCAGGCTACGCGAGTTACGCTCGGAGGTTCAAAAGCAACTAGAAGAATTACGTTCTCAGGGGAAAATTGGTTCATCACTTTCTGCCGTCGTGGAAATTCGAGCTAGTGGAGACGATTATATTCTTTTTAATTCTCTGGGAGACGATTTGCGGTTAATAATCGTCACTTCAGAAGTACACGTGGTACAGGTTAAAGATTCCCAGGAAAAAGGTATTCTTGTATCTCCCAGTGCTCATCCTAAATGTGAACGCTGTTGGCATTATCGTAAAGATGTTGGTTGTAGGGAAGACCATCCCACTATATGTGCTCGATGTGTATCCAATCTTTTTGGGTCGGGTGAGGTACGTAGATATGCCTGATCCCAATTTTGTATCATTTTTGATATATTGTTTGTTTCTTTGCTTGTTTCCTTTCTTATCATCTATTCAGTTTTTGGAACGACTTTCTAACTATTTTATTCTTGACCTGATGGAAATTAGATTGGATATTTGTTGCGTGCAAAAGAACACAGGGTACGATGAAACTTCATATTAGTTTAGTATTGGCATTAGTGGTTCTGACGATAGATTTTGCCACAAAACGTTGGATAGAATCGGAGTTGGTTTATGGCCAGCAGATTTTGCTAACAAGTTACTTTAATTTGGTGTTGACGTTTAATACAGGAGCGGCATTCAGTTTTTTAAGCAATGAGTCAGGATGGCAGCGTTGGTTTTTTAGTGGAATTGCTACATGTGCTTCAGTTTTGATTATTTATCTTCTGAGCAAACATATTTCAGAAAAGTTATTTTGTGTCGCGCTGAGCTTGATACTAGGAGGTGCGCTCGGAAATCTATGGGATCGCATAACTCTTGGTTATGTAGTTGATTTTCTAGATTTTCATTATAGTGGTTACCATTGGCCCGCGTTCAATGTGGCCGATTCATCTATATTTGTAGGAGCATTGCTTCTGATATTTGAAAGTTTTCGACATAAAAAAAAGTAATGAATTTCTACCTAACGATTTTTCCCGGGTTGCCAAAGCACGTCTCCAACACCTTGCTGGTGATTCAGTATCCGACACAGTACGAATAAAAAGTCTGACAGACGGTTGAGGTATTGAATGCTGAATGACGCTTCTGTTTCGGTGCGCGATAATCGGACAACGCATCTTTCTGCACGACGACACACAGTACGGGAAACATGACAGAGGGCCGCTGCACGAGTTCCGCTAGGAAGTATGAACTCCTTCAGAGCAGGCAATGTGGAGTTATATTGGTCAATTATTTCTTCCAAGTTTGTGACTTGCATTTTACTCATGCTGACTCGACCAGGAGTACTAAGGTCTCCACCTAGGTCAAATAAGTCATGCTGAATATTTTCCAACTTATCGCGTACTCCTATTTCAAGATTCTCTGTAAGTAATATTCCAATGCAACAGTTGAGCTCATCTACAGTACCGATTGCTTCAATACGTGTACTTTCCTTAGTAGAACGCGTACCATCTCCCAGACCCGTTGTGCCTTCATCTCCAGTTCGTGTATAGATTCTCGTCAGCCGATTGGCCATATCGTTTATTGGATGATTGGGATATAGTAATAAATTGGATTACACATTCGTTTTATCTATTCTGCTTGGGTTTACTAGAAAGAGGGGGCATAAACAAAGCAGGTAGTGGTTTTTTGTGCTGCCCATGTCGAGTATAGGCGGCAGTGCGTCCTTTAATCACGGATAGTGATGCCACTGTGCTGGTAATGCGCTTTGACTCATTTTCGATGGGACATGCTAAAGGTACATAAGGTTGATTAAATAGCGGATCCTGCGGCGCTTTCATCTGTTTCTTTTGTCTGTGCACATGTTGCTTGGAATTAGGTTCTGAGCCTGTTTTATCCTGACGTTTTGCACGAATATCAGAATTCTTCTTTTGCTTTTCTTTGGTGTGATCATGGCGCTTGCGTTCATGCAGTGTATGTGTAGTTTTGGTCAGACTATCTGTTATTTTTGGTTCAAACCCAGTAATCACTTCTTCCGGAAGTTTAATTTTCAAAAGTTTCTCGATCCCTTCGAGTAGTTCGTTCTCGTCATCACACACCAGTGAAATTGCACATCCTTTAGTGCCGGCACGACCGGTTCGTCCTATACGATGGATATAATCTTCTGGAGTGTTTGGTAATTCAAAATTGACCACATGTGGTAAATCCTCAATATCGAGTCCACGTGCTGCAACGTCAGTTGCTACTAAAACCTGTACTTCTCCACGTTTGAATTCCGCCAAAGCTTGGGTACGCTGAGGTTGACTCTTGTCTCCATGAATTGCGGTGGTAGAGATGCCATCCCGTTCCAATTGTCTAGCCAGATGACTGGCGCCATACTTAGTTCGAACGAATACTAGCACCTGCTTCAGATCCTGCGACTTGATAAGATGAGCCAGCAACTCACGTTTGCGATCTCGCTTGATCGGATGCACTACATGTGTTACTAGGTTAGTCATGGAGTTATGCTTTGCTACTTCAATCAGCATAGGTTGATTTAGTATCTTGTCTGCGAGTTTTTTGATCTCTTCAGAAAAAGTAGCGGAGAACATTAGGTTTTGTCGTTTTTGCGGCATCAGTGCAAGGATACGTTTGATGTCGGGTAGGAAGCCCATATCTAACATCCTGTCAGCCTCATCTAATACTAAAATTTCCACTTTAGAAAGACGTATTGTTTTTTGCTGGACATGATCTAGCATGCGTCCAGGAGTGGCTACCAGAATTTCCACTCCGGCGAGTAGATCTTTGATCTGGGGGTCTATATTGACACCACCGTAGACTACGGTGCATTTGAGTGGAAGATATTTTCCGTAAGTTTTGACACTTTCAAATACCTGAGCTGCTAGTTCGCGCGTGGGAACCAGAATCAGTGCACGAATCGGGTGTCTAGCTGGTGATACGCTGGTGTTTGCATAGGGTTGTAACCGGTGTAGCATTGGTAGGGTAAAGCCGGCAGTTTTTCCAGTTCCGGTTTGTGCCCCACCCATGATGTCTTTGTTTTCAAGTATTGGCGGAATCGCTTGGGCCTGAATGGGTGTAGGTTCTGTATAACCTTGATCATTGATCGCGCGAAGAATTTCTGTAGATAGGCCAAGTTGATCAAATGACATTCGCATTACTCCTCACAAACTACCAAAGCTTGCTGGGACTGATCAAACAAAGATGGTATCTTTATCTGATTTGTTGTATTGATACACCTATTCATTTCCCGTCGGTTCCTGAGGGATTTCCTTTCGTGATTTCTTCGTAAGCCACTCACTACTCTTCTTGAGCCAGTTTAATAATGGTGCAGCTCCGCCAATCGCTACCGCATCAACTAAGCAATACCATGCAGCGACACCGCTAGGAGGATTTCCTTGTGATAATCCAAAGATAGGTTCTATCGTCACCCATTTCCAAGTTCCAGCTGCTGTACCAATTAGTTCTAGCCATGTAGTTATAAAGAAAGCTGCAAGATAAACCATTGGCGAACGGCCTTTAAATAGATAAACTAAGAAGACACAGAACAGAAGTGCACCTACCGCATCCCCTTGTTCAGGGTAGCCGCTGATTCCCCAAATTGACCATGTACCACACACAAGCACCACAAATATTGCTATTTTTCTTGCGTATTTTAGAAAGAAACCAGAACGAGCAAGTGAAATAGCAGTTAAATAGACCATGCCATGGCCAGGTGGTACATAAGCCGGTACGTTTTCAAACCGATAGATGTACCCACCCATGTAAATAGAAGCAAAATGTTCGCCGACTGTTGCAAAAGCCACCGCTATTATTACTTGCATCCGTATATTTTTATTCTCACCAAACAGTAGGCCTATTAAAAAAATCCAAGCAACAATTCCCATAAGACTCTGTTTCTCTATGCTTCCGCTTGCATCAATGTTTAAACTGATTGCTACACATATAAAAGTAAATACAGCTATTAAATAATCCCGCTTTTTGTGGGCGTAGGTAATATTAATTTCTGGGAAATAGCGCAGCATCTCTATTTATTTTGTCGAGTCTAGTAGGAACTTCGATTGGGATGGGGATTTCGATCTGTTTCGTGCACGAGGAATTAAGCTATTTGCTTGCAAATTGATACAACTGAGCCAGATTTAAACAGCAATTGCTTGACACTTGTTTTCTTGGAAAAATATTCAGTATTCTCCTTGGTAGTCATTACTGTTTATGTTTGATTCTTGTTTAGTAAAAGGGAAACGTAGAACATAAGTAGATAGCCGGCTTGATCGTGTATAGCAGGGATCAGGAAGATATGCTTTGTCACTCTTCTTCCTCTTCTTCCTCTTCTCTCTTCTTCCTCTTCTCGTCGTCTTCCTCTTCGTCTTCTTCGTCTTCTTCGTCGTCTTCGTCGTCTTCATCCAACCTCACAACCATTTCACCCCGTGCCTTACTGGCATTGAGATCAGTTTCTTCGACTTCCTCGTGCACCAGGTTCTGATGGCAATCGATACAGGTCGCACCTTCCGTTTCCATCTTTTTGTGCGCAGCTTTGGCATCCGCACCCGGTGGTTGCGGATTTCTATGGCATTCTCGACAAGTAATGCTGTCCCATTTCTTCAGATGCATACGCGCATCATGCGCCATTATCAGCCGACGCTCATTGAATTTCTCAACAGTAGAGTAGTCTTCAGTAAACTCCATGTACAGTTCCCTTGCACCATCGACAATGTGTGTTTCTATCGCTAAATGGAGATTCCCAAGACCCTGGGGAATATGACAGTGCTTACACTCTGGATTAGCGCCCAACGCACCATAATGGGAGGATTCCTTTAGTTCCTTTGCCGGGTAGGACATGGAATGACAGCTGGTACAAAATTCAGTAGTGGAAAGGGCAGCTTCGCCAGCTAATACCACGGTAACCATGATAATACCAAGCACTGTGCCAATAAGCAGACTACCTAAAGCGATACCTGTACCTGTCCTTCCCATCAATCCGCCTTACTTTTTTCGCCAACTTTGGCTTTGGACTGGAATTCGTCATGCATCTTGAAGATAGGATCGCCCGTGAATGTCCCATCAAGCTTGTAGTGCTCATGCATTGCTTTGGTATCAGCTACGTATTTATCAAATTTGAATGTGTATTTCTTATGTACCTCGGGAGTAAAGGGGGTATACGGTTCTTTCGTACCCTTCCATCCCGAACCTTCGTAGTTTAAGTGACAGGCACTGCAACGCTCGACAAAATCAAAATCTTCTCCAGCATCTGCAAGAACCTTGCGTGGCGTGGTCTTCTTCTTTTTCTCAAATTTTGCACCCGCCTTGCGGTGAATCCCGCGATATCTAGAACCTGGTCCGTGGCAGGATTCACAGCCTACGCCTTTTTTCCATTTTTTTGGAGACTCAACAACGTAACCTCCTTTTTCACCAAATCCGTCTACGTGACAGCCAACACAATCCTTGTCCTTGGTGTAATCCTTGGTGGGATCAAGTTTTGCTCTCTTTTTAGCCTTGGTCTTCTTATTCGGTTTGAGCGAATTCATCGCCTTAGCATGCGCGGTTTTCTTCCATGACTTAGCCTGACTTTTGTGACACGAGCTACACTTCTTTCGACCTTCAAACTTCGGGTCAGCAACTGCGCCTCCAGAAAGAAATGCAAATAGCGCAACAGCAACAAGCGCATATGTCACGGGATGTCTCATAGTTTTTTCCCTCAAAAGAAAGTATTAGTAATTAATGAATTAAGATAAAAATTGATAGATGCAGTTTCTCTAACGCTGTAACCCTATCGTCAGTTTACATAAACTAATAGAACCCGCTACGCCACTCTTTCTGGTCCCGCGAGTATCACCCGAATTACCAAATAAATCAACCAGCAGGCGGCTCTCTAGCTGGAATTTTGTATACTTGATTTCTCGATTACTTAGTCTAAAAACTATGTGCTGTAGGCAATTCAAAGATTAAATACATACTGGATTTCCCTTTCTTTTTATATATGCCCTATTATCTAGCATTATAATTGTCTACAAATCTGAGAAAAAGTGCGTCTTGATATGAGCAACAAAATTCGTCAAATTATCTTTTGATAAACCATATTCTTTTAGTGGTGATTCGATTGGGCATCCTATAGTGCTGATCAAAATTCCAAAAGCACTTGCATCCAAAGTAGTTGGTTGTTCACCTAGGAAATATTTCTTGTCACCCAAACAAGCTGATAGCGCATCTATATCCAGCATACCAAGCTTGAAGATTTCTTCAGTATCATGTCGTCCTATACCATGCCCATAAATCTGTTTTTTGATTTTATTGCGAAAATAAACAGCCGCAATGTCGCGAATGACAGGTGGCATTACCCCAAAAATAGCTTTTTTATTGATTTGCCAATTTGTATCCGTGTATAGCCATCGCGAATACATTGATACCCAATATAAATGTTCTTCAAGTAAACGCTGCATTGCTAAGGACAGCGCCAACTCTGCTTTATTTAGGCCTTCATCTAGATTATTATAATTTGTTTTCAGATGCTGGATAATAAACTGTGAATCTCCTAACTTAGTGTCATCATCCTCTATATAAGGTAGCTTTCCCTTTGGTGCAGTTAAAGGAAGTGTTGGCTTAATTTCATACTCAATGCCGGCCATTCGCAAATATGTTTCTATCTTACAACAGAAATGGCTTAAGTTTGGGATGCCCCATGTGCGTTCGAATTGGTAGAGCCTCAACATAACTAAAGTCTCCATCAATAGTTGAGCAAAGCTTAAAAGTCGAAAAGGATCAAGACTACTTCATGCTAAGGGGTACCCCTGCTGTCAAGATTAGAGGTATCATAGCGAACTTCCAACAATTTTTAATGACTGGCGCGCCCAACACGATTCGAACGTGTGACCCCCGCCTTCGGAGGGCGGTACTCTATCCAGCTGAGCTATGGGCGCTATGCGATTTTGTAGTAGGTATCAATATGGCAACGATAGCACATTTTAATGTACTTCCCGTTTGACGTGGTTATACGCGAATTTTTGTATCGAATAGTATAAAGAGCTATAATTTTAGCGCATCATCATAGATTATATTGAAAGGTTTGTTGTGAGTGATACTGAAGAAAATTCCTCTGGTATTGATACACCGAAACAGTTGGTTACAGTTCTTCTGGCGGCTTTCGTATTTCCGATCACAATCGTCGTACTGCTGGCTCAGCTTGCAACGGGGGGTATTTCGTCAGATAAAAATGATCCTGCTATGTCGGGAGAAGCCATAGCTAAGCGACTTAAGCCTGTAGGTTCTTTGGTGCTCACAAGTACCTTGCCACAAGCTGGCGAGAAACTAAAGGAAAAAGCTAGCCTGACAGTGACCATGCTACCAGGTGCGGCTTCTGGTGATACAGACAAGGTCAAGGTGGTCTATACAGCTAGCTGTGCTGCTTGCCATGCAAGTGGAGCTGCAGGTGCACCTAAGCTTGGAGATAAGAAGGCGTGGGCGCCGCGCATAAAGAGTGGGAACGACACGCTTTACAACAGTGCAATCAAAGGTAAGAAGGCGATGCCTGCCAAAGGTGGTAACGTAAGTTTGTCCGATGTCGATGTCATGGCGGTGGTAGATTACATGGTAAGTCAGGCAAAGTAAGTCCTGAGGAAATTAAATACATATTAAGCAAGGGGTGGCTTTGGACTGCCCCTTATTTTTGGTAAGGTGTATTTTTCATGACTACTTATGCGATCGGTGATTTACAAGGCCGTTACAATGAGTTTAGACAGCTCCTTGATCTGATCAATTTTAATCCAAAAGACAAATTGTGGCTGGTAGGGGATATCGTTAATCGTGGTCCAAATTCGCTATTTTTATTACGTTTTCTCAGAACAATAAGTGATGCAGTGGTTGTAGTACTTGGAAATCATGATTTGCACCTACTCATGGTTGCAGAAGGTTGTGCTAGGGCGCATCCTGGCGACACTCTGCAGGAAATTCTAAATGCATCTGATCGAGATGAGCTGCTCCATTGGTTACAGCATCAGCGGTTGTTTTATGTGGACGGTGAATATGTCATGGTACACGCTGGCTTATTACCTTCATGGAGTGTAGCACTAGCCGCACAGCTTGCGCAGGAAGTTGAATCTGCTCTGCGTGATGAGAACCAAAAGAATTTTCGCAAATTCTGTTCTCATATGTATGGCAACCAGCCCGATCAATGGAACAGCAATCTCAAAGGTTATGATCGTATGCGGGTGGTCATCAATGCTATGACGCGTATGCGTGTGTGCACTCCTGAGGGAAAAATGGATTTTTCTTACAAGGGTCGGTTACAAGATATCCCAGTCGGTTATTTGCCTTGGTTCGAGGTACCAAATCGCGCTAGCAGGGAAGTAACTATCATTTGTGGACACTGGTCGGCACTGGCTTTGCAGGTGAGGCACAATCTGATTGCCTTGGATACAGGTTGTATGTGGGGCGGAAACCTTACGGCTATTCGGTTGGAGGATAAGAAGATTTTCCAGGTACCTTGTGCGGTATTGGAAGGGACAACGCATTAGCAATAGCCTGCTCCGTAGAACGTGCAAGTTCTCGCCGGTTTTTTCCATTACTGTTAATAGGATCAGAGAAGATTAATTCAGCATCAATCCATGGTTGCTTAACTATTTGTCGCAATGATTCAAGCATTGAGATACTAACGTATACAGCTGCTTTGCTAATTTCTCCTGACGCATCGTAGTAACGGATTGCTATTGGGTATAGCAAAGCCTCGACTGCTACTGCAGATTGTAATAGTGACGCATGAAAATGCTGAAGGATGGTGCCATCACCAGTTTTGCCCTCCGGGAATACCGCGACCCAATCTCCAAGCGTGAGTGCATTCCCAATGTCTTGGTTAATGCGAACAGTATCTCTGCGTTTTGCACGCTCTATGAACAAAGTTCCTACATTTCGGCTCAACCAGCCTAATAATGGCCAGTCGCGAATTTCTGATTTTGCGACGAAGCGCGCAGGACACACCGCATTGAGAGAATATACATCTAACCAAGAAATGTGATTGGCTATTAGCATTATTGGTTGATTTTTTGCTTCAGGTAGAGTGCCGCTGAAGCGTAATCTGATACTGAGAATTTTAAGTAGGCCCACTGACCATTTTTGCGCCATACGTTTTTGAACTGGTTGACTGACATGTGGATAAAATGCGGATTGCACCAATCCAGAAATGATGTGAAGCAGCAGACGAGTGGCACGAAAAATTTGTGTCAGTTTGCTAGTAGTGGTGTTACTCATATCCTATTATCACATCAATAATGATGAAAATCCTGAGAGATGGGGCTGCCGTATTTTTGTAATACATAACTGGGGAGAAGCCCGCAGCGACTAAACATATCATTTGGAATTATCATTAGCCTACCAAATACAGTCGGCTATATTTAACAACAGATTCAGCAGAATCCTTACACTTATCTTGTGGTGACTTTTATAGAATACGGCTACCAAAAACCTCGAAATAGCGCTGATCAATTTCATCACTACTAAAGCTGTGATTCTGTCCGCCACGCTGTGTTATTTTTAGTGCCCCCATAAGCGAGCCAAGCTGCCCAGTAGTTTGCCAATCCATTTCGTTAGCGATGCCATAAAGTAGTCCTGCGCGGTAAGCATCGCCACACCCAGTCGGGTCAGCTTGTACATCTGACTTAACACATGGAATTTCAATTTGTTTACCATTGGAGTAAATCACAGATCCTTGTGAACCTTTTGTGATCACCAGTCCTTTGACAAGTTTTGCTAGTACCTTCAGTGTGCACCCAGTACGTTCCTGCAATAACTGGCCTTCATAGTCGTTAACCGTTATGTAATCAGCCTTTTCGATAAAATCAAGTAACTCTTCACCATTAAACATTGGTAATCCTTGACCAGGGTCGAACAAGAAAGGAATTCCAGATTCATAGAACTCGCGCGCGTGCTGTACCATACCGTCACGTCCGTCTGGAGCAACGATGCCAAGCTCCACGTCCTTCGCGTCGTCTACATGATTTTGATGCGAGAAATTCATCGCACCGGGGTGAAATGCGGTGATTTGGTTATCTGCTAGATCAGTAGTGATGAAAGCTTGTGCAGTAAATGTGTCTTCCACATGATGAACATGGGTTTGTACCAGATTTAATTTTTCTAACCGATGAGCATATGGTTGATAGTCATCACCAACTGCAGCCATGATAAGCGGGGACCCGCCTATCATTTGTAGGTTATAGGCGATGTTGCCAGCGCAGCCTCCAAATTCCCGTCGCATATCTGGAACTAGAAAAGAGACATTCAGAATATGGATCTTTTCCGGTAAGATATGATTTTTAAAATGATCGTGAAATACCATAATAGTGTCGAAAGCAATTGATCCACAAATGAGAGTATGCATAGTTTTTTAGCGCAATATCAGAAAGCTGAATAATGGAAGCGTTATAGTTACTGACTCCGGGGATAGGGTTATTTTAATGGAACCGAGAATACAATGATTAGTCGGTATTCCATCAGAAATTTACTGTTTCCAAGCTAAATCCAATTCGCGTGCGGCTTTGACTTCATCTAATCTGCGCACACTGGTAGTGTGGGGCGCGCCCTTTACTATTTCAGGTTGTTTGTGAGCCTCTACCAAGATTTCCTTCATCGATACAACAAAGGCATCAAGGGTCTCCTTTGATTCGGTCTCAGCCGGCTCTATTAGCAAGCATTCTGGAACCAGTAGTGGAAAATAAGTAGTAGGGGCATGGTAGCCTTTATCTAGCAATCGTTTGGCTACATTCATTGCAGTTACGCCGGTTTTTTCTTTCAGATCTTTTAGCGTGATAATAAATTCATGGCTAGCTCGGCGAGTGGGATAAGCAATTTCAAATCCCGCTTTGCTCAATTCTGTCATCAAATAATTGGCGTTTAGTGTGGCGAACTCAGCTACCCGATGCATACCTTCTGCCCCTAGCAAACGGGCATAGATATATGCTCGTAACAATACACCTGAATTACCCATATGCGCCGAAAATCTACCAATGGACTGTGGGATTTCTTTTTCTGTTAGCCAGCGATATGTTCCTTTTTCAAATGCTACTACTGGTACGGGTATGAACGGCAACAGCCTTTTTGCAACGCCAACAGGGGCAGAACCTGGACCACCTCCACCATGAGGGGTAGAAAATGTTTTGTGAAGGTTTATGTGAATTACATCAAAGCCCATATCGCCAGGTTTCACCTTACCTAGTATCGCATTCAGGTTTGCGCCGTCATAATACAACAACCCACCTGCCTGGTGGACAACTCTACTCATTTCCGTAATATTTTTCTCGAACACGCCAAGCGTGGAAGGGTTGGTTAACATCAACCCCGCTGTTTGTGGACCTACTGCTGCTTTCAAGGCGTCCATGTCGACATCACCTTCCTTGTCAGTAGAAATTTCTATTACCTTGTAGCCGCACATCACTGCCGTTGCAGGGTTAGTGCCATGAGCAGCATCAGGCACGATAATTTCAGTGCGAGCATGATCCCCGCGTGATTCATGATAAGCCCGTATCATCGATACACCGATAAGTTCGCCTTGTGCACCGGCCATTGGCGTAAGGCTTACACTAGTCATACCGGTCACATCCTTTAGTATTTCTTGCAATTCATACATACATGCAAGATATCCTTGACCAGTATCTTCTGGTGCAAGAGGGTGTCGTAACAGGAATTGTGGCAGCATAGCCAATGAATTACATGCACGTGGATTGTACTTCATCGTGCAAGAACCAAGCGGATAGAACTCTGTGTCTATCGAAAAGTTTTTTTGCGACAGTCGGGTGTAATGACGCACCGCATCCATCTCAGAAACCTCTGGTAGTAGCGGCGGTGTTTTGCGTACCAGGTTCTGAGGAATATTTTTGATTTTCGCATCAGTCGCTGGAAATTGAGAGTAATTACGCCTTCCAGGTCGTGAGTGTTCGAATATCAGCATGGTGAAGTTTCTCGTCTCATAGGTAAATGCTATTTCAAAGCAGTCAAAGCTGCTTCATAGTTTGGTTCATCCTTTATTTCTGGCACAAGTTCAGCATGAATTACATTGTCGGATTCATCCAACACTATAACAGCACGTGCTGTGATGCCACCTAAGGGACCATCAGTAATGGCAACACCATAATTTTTCATAAATTCTGCACCACGCATGGTAGACAATACGATTACTTTATCTAGACCTTCAGTATCGCAGAAGCGGCTCATTGCAAAAGGGAGGTCGGCAGAAATTATTAACACTACAGTATTGCTCAAATTGCTAGCTTTTTCGTTAAACTTGCGAGTAGAAATGGCGCAGACCGGTGTATCTAGGCTAGGCACGATGTTAAGTACTTTTTTCTTGTTAGTAAAATCCGTCAGTGAAATATCGTTTAAGTCTTTATCCACCAGTGAAAAAGCTGGTGCTTTAGTGCCTATTTTTGGAAAAGTGCCTTCTACTCTGACAGGGTTGTTTGCAAAGGTGACCATATTGTTCTCCTTAATTGAGAGGGATTAAAATCAACCAAGACTACGTTGGATTTAGCACAGACGTATCATGTTTAGCTAATGCCCGGCCAAAACATTCCGTGTACTTTATTAAATCAGCTGGTATTTTGGTTTCAGTGGCACACACTAGTATTGCATTACCAATCTCCGGATAATATTCCTTCAAGTCCAGTCCGGCTAATATTTTTTGTGTCTTGAGTGCTTGCAACACGTTATCTGCTGACGTTGGTAGCGACACTGCTGCTTCATGAAAAAATGGTCCACTGAACGTTCTTTTTACTCCCTTTAAAGTTTCTAGTTTCTCTACTAGGAGCAAGGTATTAGTATGGGATTTCTCGGCTATTCGTCGCAACCCTTCTGGCCCTAGCAAGGCCATGTAAATTGTGGCAGCGGTTACCATCAATCCTTGATTGGTGCAGATGTTGGAAGTAGCTTTGGAGCGGCGAATATGCTGTTCACGTGCCTGAAGTGTCAGGACAAAGCCTGGTTTTCCGTTCAGATCCGTCGTGCGGCCAATGATGCGTCCTGGCATTTGACGTACCAATTCCTGCTTGCAAGCCATAAAGCCGAAATACGGCCCACCACTAGAGAGCGGAATGCCTAATGGCTGGCCTTCACCCACTGCCACATCTGCGCCATTGCTACCCCATTCGCCAGGTGGGGTAAGCATTGCTAGTGCTAAAGGGTTGACTACGCCAACAGCTAGTGCATTGTTCTTGTGTGCCCAATCGGTGAGTACATCAACCTGTTCGAGCACACCAAAGAAATTTGGCTGAGGAATTACCAGCGCCGCAATATCTTGACCTGCATAGGGTGCAAGGCTTTCCACCAGCATGTGACCACATTCTGCACAGTAGGGAACTTCTATGATTTCAATACTCTGGTTCTTAACGATGGTGTTTACTACCTTGCGGTAAATAGGATGAATAGTTGATGGCATCAGTACCCGACGTGAGCTCTTATGTGAGCGCACTGCCATCAATACTGCTTCAGCTAGCGCAGAAGCACCATCGTACATGCTTGCGTTTGACACATCCATGCCGGTGAGTGATGCCATCATGGTTTGGTATTCGTAAAGTACTTGCAGTGTGCCTTGGCTTGCTTCCGCCTGATATGGGGTGTAAGAGGAATAAAATTCACCTCGAGTGGTAATCTGCCATACCGCGGCAGGAATGTGATGTTCGTAGGCGCCTGCACCAATAAAACTGAGATAGCGCCCATCCGTTTCAGCTCGTTCCAGCATTAGCCTGGAGGTTTCCATTTCGTTCAATCCTGGAGCCACCTGTTTTAAGGTGCCACTTTTTAAAGCGGGAGGAATTTCATCGAACAAGTCTTCAATGGTGTTTGTACCGATGCTTGCAAGCATTGCAGCTACATCTTCTTCAGTATGTGGAATGAACGGCATAGTTTGTTTTCGTAAATTGTGTGTAATGGTGCGTTTATTGTGAGAATTTGAAGATAAAGTATGTAGATACTGTCTACACTTTATTTTCCTATTGTCACAATTTGATCAATGTGTCTCGCTTTCTAGCACTTTTTGATATTCCGTTGAGTCGAGTAGTTCACTTAGGTCGGCAGTGTTGGAGGGTTTTAATTTGTACAACCATGCTGAGTAGGTATCCTGATTGATTTTTTCTGGTGCAGATTCAATCTCAGGATTAGTCGTGATTACTTCTCCTGAGATAGGCGCATACACGTCGGCGGCTGCTTTAACCGATTCAACAACAGCGCATTCCTCTCCTTGTTTAAGATGACGTCCAACTTGTGGAATTTCCACAAATACCATGTCGCCTAGTAACTCTTGAGCATGGTGCGTAATTCCGATTATAGCCGTACCGTCTTCTTCAAGCTTTACCCATTCGTGAGATTTCGTATATTTAAGATGGGTTGGAATATTCATGTTTACACTCCAAAATTAAATAATGCCGCTTTATAATTCAATTCAAATTAAACTCTTCCCATTCCGCACGAATGGGTACTTAACTACTCTTGCCCGTAGTGTCTTGTCTCGTACCAATACCTGTACTTCATCGCCTGCAGATATTTGTAATGGCAAACGCGCTAGTGCAATAGATGCATTTAGTGTAGGTGAGAAACCGCCACTGGTAATTTCGCCTTCGCCCCCTTCTTTGTTATATTGCAAAGAGACTTTCTGGTGACTTCGTAATACGCCGCGATCCAGCAGTAACAGACCAATTAATTGATATTTAACATGTGTTTCTAGAAGTGTTTTTTTGCCAATGAAGTTACGTTCACTTTTTAAATCAACTGTCCAGGCCAACCCTGATTCCAAGGGGCTGGTAGTTTCGTCCATATCCTGGCCGTAAAGGTTCATGCCAGCCTCGAGTCGTAATGTGTCACGTGCACCGAGTCCCGCAGGTCCTACCCCTGCTGTATGGAGCGATTTCCATAAGTATGCAGCATCACTATTGGGCAGTGTGATTTCAAAGCCATCCTCACCAGTGTATCCAGTGCGAGCAATAAAATATTTGTCAAATGTGGTTGCCTGAAAAAGTTTTAGATTTTCTGTTGCCGCTTGAGCTTCAGGAATAACTTGCCAAACTTTAGCGCGGGCATTCGGCCCCTGAACTGCTATCATAGCAAGATCTCGGCGCGGAGTAATTTCCAGTCCGGAAGCAATCTCATCGCGCCGAGCTAGTATCCAAGACATATCTTTGTCAGCAGTGCCCGCATTTACAACTATACGGAACCATGATTCAGATAGGAAATAAATGATGAGATCGTCGATCACCCCACCCCTAGGGTTGAGCATACAGGTATAAAGCGCTTTTCCCGGTTGCATCAGCTTGTCTACGTTGTTGGCGACTAGTTGCCGCAAAAAATCACGTACACCTTTGCCCTTGATATCCACCGCCAGCATATGTGATACGTCGAACATGCCTGCATCACTACGTACTTTATGGTGTTCGTCAAGTTGAGAGCCATAGTGTAGGGGCATGTCCCAGCCACCAAAGTCAACCATTTTTGCGTTCATGTTGCGGTGGGTTTGATTAAGCGATGTCGTTTTCATTACAAATTGTTTTTACAAAATAAAAAAGGTGAAGCCATATAGATATGACTCCACCCCTCTGTCCTTTTTACCTGAGAGATTACAGAACTTTTGTCCCGTGTGCCCCTTCGGTGGCCGATTCATGTCGGCACTCTCCAGAATAGCCTGTAGCAAGCGGTCTTCAGGGATCAAGGCTGGCCTGATCTATGCCTGAGCGATTCCGGGGGGGTTGCGCCTTCGGCGGCGCTGATGAAGCTGGCGCACTCTTCCGTTTAGATACAAATGGCTGAAGACGAATTATACTCTAGCGTTGGCGATTAAAACAAGGCATGCATACTGCACTTGGAATCATTTTTTGTTCATCAGTTTGTAAATTAGCTAACCCATTAATCTCAAAAATCGCAAAATTAAGCAATGCTGACACACTTTAACTGTAGACATAGAAAGATCGATACAAATTTTCATTTTACATACGATTTATGTAGGCCATAATAGATAGTATGTGTGGATTCTCTGATAAATAAGTGAGACGATATTGCACCGACATGATCCCCTAAGAGTGATGCCGGAGTCTACTAAACCGCTACTTCTACTGGTTGACGACGACGTTCTTATTACTGAAACTCTGAGTTTTATACTGGGCCAGGATTTTGAGGTGTACGTGGTTAAATCACGTCCTCAAGCCATCGAACTGGTGAGACAATTGACAGTGCCGCCACAGTTAGCATTGGTTGATTTGGGGCTGCCACCCCTTCCTCACCGTCCGGAAGAAGGTTTTAAGCTCGTTACTGAACTTCTTGCACATTCACCTGAGATGAAAATTCTGGTGCTATCCGGTCAGAATGAAGAGACCCATGCACGCCATGCTCGATTACTAGGGGCAGTAGATTTTATTTCCAAACCATGTGACCCCCAAGATCTGAAAGCACATCTTTTTAATGCTCTGAAAACCCATAAGGCTGAGATTGATGCAAGGACTACGGGTGGGCCAGGTGATCTAGGGATGGTCGGAAATAGTGCGCCCATCCAAAAAATGCGCAACCAAATTATCAGCTATGCTGCTGCGCCTTACCCAGTATTGATCGAGGGTGAATCGGGTAGCGGCAAGGAGCTTGTAGCAGCCCAACTACACCGCCAGAGTAAGAAATCCAGCGCACCTTTTCTTGCGCTCAATTGTGCTGCTATCTCCCCTACGTTGGTGGAGCCGACACTGTTCGGTTACAGCAAGGGTGCGTTTACAGGTGCAATGAGCGCCAAAACTGGTTATTTTGAGGATGCTGGAGAAGGAGCGTTGTTTTTGGATGAAATAGGTGAATTACCGTTGGATTTGCAGGCAAAGCTATTAAGAGTGTTGGAAAATGGAGAATATCAACGAGTGGGTGAAACCCAGACGCGTAAAAGTAATGCGCGTGTGATCGCTGCGACAAATCGTGATCTTCGTCAGGAAACACGTGCCAAGCGTTTTCGCTCTGATCTCTATCATCGTCTCAGTGTGTTCACCATAAATGTGCCATCACTTCGAGAATTAGGTGATGACCGATTTCTATTACTAGAATTTTTTCGAGATTTTTATTCTACTCGAGGGGGGAGTGAACCATTTGATCTCAGTTCTGATGCAATGGTGCGGTGGCAGAGCTATTATTTCCCAGGCAACGTGAGAGAATTACGCAACATCATTATTCGCCTTTCTACCAAATATGCTGGCCAAACAGTGGGTTTGGAACAATTAGAAGGTGAGTTGGATACTGGCGGAGGGTTTAATGAGGATTTGACTACGTCTCTCATACCCGGGGATCCTGAAACACTGAAGGAGCTTGCAAGGAAACATTTGCAAAACCAACAAAATTTCAGCCTTGATCATATACTCAAACAATGGGAGCAATGCTATGTTGAGGCAGCACTTAAGCAGACTCACGGTAACGTTAGTCAGGCAGCAAAGCTTTTGGGAGTAAACCGAACCACGCTATATAGTCGAATGGAGGCTGCGGAGAAAGTACAAGATTGAATCTGATCCATTTACCATGGGTTACCAGGAAAAACAAAATTTGTCAGACGAGGCATACTTATACTCGTGCATTTACCAATATTTACTTAAATTTACCACTAGTTTTCTGAAGCGTAAGAGGCAGAAGAATGTATCTTAGCCATTTTGGGCTTGCTGAGCAGCCTTTTACTATTACTCCAGTCACTGATTTCTTTTATGGTGGCGCCAACCGTGGTGCGACGTTAGAGGCACTGACTTATGCGATCACGCATGGTGAGGGCATAATTAAGGTAACCGGCGAAGTTGGTAGTGGTAAAACCATGCTTTGTCGCGTACTGATGGAGCGGCTGCCAGAAAATGTGGAAACCATTTATCTTGCCAACCCGAGCCTATCACGAGAGGAAATTCTTTATTCTATTGCCGATGACTTAAATCTTAATCTGGCTGGAAGTCGTGCTAACGAAGCGCTGCGCGCGCTGCAAAATGCGCTAATCGAAAAGTACGCCGCAGGCAAGCAGGTGGTGGTGTTAATAGATGAAGCCCACGCCATGCCGGTGGAAACGCTGGAGGAAGTACGACTGCTCTACAATCTTGAATCGACTCGTCACAAGTTACTTAAAATTGTTTTATTTGGTCAAACTGAACTGGACGCCATGCTATCTTTACCGAAAATGCGTCAACTCAAGGATCGCATCACACATCATTTTACTACGCAACCATTCAGCACAGAAGCAGTAAATGAGTACTTGATGTTCCGCATGCGTGCAGCAGGTTATCATGGTCCGGACAATTTTACTCCTGAAGCGGTAGGTTTGATTGCTAAAGCTTCTGGTGGGCTTACTAGGCGGGTGAACATCTTTGCTGACAAGTCCTTACTAGCGGCGTTCATTGGTAATACCCATGGTATAACTGTAGATCACGTCAAGGCTGCGATTGGGGACTCAGAACCTAATACCAATAGAAGATGGCTTGATAGACTTTCAGATCGCAGAAGGCCAAATAGCTCAAACTCAATTTATTGGGTAATAGGTGGTTTTGCCCTGCTCGTTGGCATAATACTGGGTGGATTAATCTTATAAGAAATCCATACTAAGTCAGAGGCCATTACTGGAAATATGGTTACAGCCAGTTATATAACAGCTTAAATTCTACTCATTCTGCAACAACTGAAGCAGCAGACCCCAGTTTTTCTCAATTTGTTCCGATATCCTCTATGTTGTAGTGCTTGAGCCTAGCTCTAACACAATGAAAATGGGCACATGGAAAGATAGACTGGCAAGAAGCTTCAAACTCGCTAATTTAATATTTTGTTACACGGCCAATCTAGGATGGGATGTACAAGAAGCGTTACAAACCCTAGGTACGTATACCTTGAGCAGTGATAATCTGGAGCAGTTAATAGAAGCAATCATCATGGTGACTCGCCCTGATCATGAGTAACGGTAGTTTTGGTGGTATCCATAAGAAGATTCTCAAGTCGCTGGGAGAGAGCCATCAATGATGAATGGGGCTGACACTAGGGAGAATAAGGAGGGATATGTATAGGAAAAATAATTAGAAACTTGGTTAAAGGAGTCAAAATTGATGCCGATACATATAGTTGATTGTATCGGCTCTTTTATTTGAAAAATTAGCGATAGAAATTATTATATTAGAAAAGCAAGTTATAGTTTTATATCATATCTTTTAGTAAGTTAGATAGGTTTATTGTACTTTATTAGGTGGCCAGAAACAAATTATGCATCATTCTTCATTAAAGATTGCTTGTGTATGCCTGTTGCTAAGCTCTTGTGCTACACCGCCACTAGAGATATCAAAAGGGCACATTAGCGTTGAATCCACCAAACCTCCACGCTCGGGCATTATTCCCGAGCCGGTAAAACAGGCAAACCTTCTATCATCGCCCAAGCCCATCATCAAACCCGACACGTATAGCGTTGTTGTGACCAGTGTTTCCGTTCCAGAGATTCTTTTCGCGCTAGCACGCGACGCTAGACTTAATCTGGATATCCACTCTGGTATTAGAGGGGTAGTTACGATGAACGCCGTTGATCAGACCCTGCCACAAATTCTTCACCGTATCGCCCGACAAGTGGACGTACGGTATGAAATGGATGGATCGAATTTATCGGTTATGCCTGACACCCCATTTCTACGCAAGTATAAGATTGACTACGTGAATATGACGCGGGATACGACCGGTACCATAGGAATTGCCACTCAGATTGCAACCCCCGGTTCTATGGGTGCGGGATTAGAGGGAGGGGCAGCTGAGAAAGGGGGGAATGTTTCGCTTACCTCAGTTGCAAATGTTTCCAAAAATCGTTTTTGGGAAACTCTAGAGAAGAATTTGCGTGACTTGTTACGGGAGACGGACAAAATCCTACCCGCAGGTTCACCTTCCCCAGAAGAAGAAGCGGCAGAAGCGGAATTGAATGAAGCAGAAAGACGCAGCGACGAGCGCAAGGATAAAGCTGAAAGAGTTCAGTCCCCTGATTTCCAGACAGTCGAGGCAGCTCAAACAGATATACAACACGAGGACGATGCCGCGGTCAGAGCAGCAAAACGGGCATTATCCAGAGCAAAAAATTTACCAACCTTCCGAGAAGCTGCTTCTGTTATTGCTAATCCGGAGGCGGGAATAATCATGGTTCGTGCTACCAGTCGCCAGCACGAGAGCGTGCAGGAGTTTCTTGATCACGTCATGACAAATGTGCGTCGTCAGGTACTCATAGAGGCTACTATCGTTGAGGTAACCCTTAGTCGGAACTTTCAGAAGGGTATTGACTGGCAATACCTTCAAAAAAATAATCCTCAGTTAGCGATTGGCGCGGGTTCGACCACTGCAACCATAGATGCTGTGACCGGTGCACTAATACCAGTGGTGGGACCAGCGATAGTTGCTGGCCAGCTATTCACCGCGGCTTTCCGTGAAGGCGGTTTTACCAGTGCTATTGAGCTGCTTGAAGCCTTCGGTACCGCAAAAATTATTTCGAGCCCAAAATTATCCGTGCTCAACAATCAGACGGCAGTCTTGAAAGTAGTAGATAACCTAGTTTATTTCACGGTTCGGGCAAATGCCTCACAGAGTCAGTTTAATGTGGTGAACACTTTTACTTCAACCCCCCACACAGTATCAGTAGGATTCGTGATGAGTGTTACTCCACAGATTGGAGACGATGACTCGGTTTTACTGAATTTGCGACCTACTATTTCCCGCACTATTGGTGATGGAGTACAGGATCCTAATCCGCAGCTTACCGGAGTGCCCAGTCTTATTCCTGAGATTCAAACGCGTGAGATGGAATCACTGATAAGAGTAAATAGCGGGGACGTCGCCGTGATGGGTGGGCTGATGCAGGACGATATAGTCAACAGGAACGCAACTGTTCCTGGATTAGCTAGTATCCCGTTGCTCGGATATTTGTTCCAGAACCGTAACGAAACTTCGAAAAAGACCGAACTGGTAATCTTAGTGCGGCCAGTTGTTGTCAAGCAAGCTAGTTTAGATGGCGACTACAAACACCTACGCGGAATGCTTCCTGATGACAATTTTATGATCAAGCGCCATGGGGTACGTGAACTTGGAGACAGAGACAATCTTCTTCTCAACCCCCCTGTGGTAGGTGAACTTGGAGACGGATAGCCATGAGCCTGCTGCTGGAGGCTTTGAAAAAAGCTGAGCGGAATAAAATTGAGCTGGTTCAAAATAGCGCGGTAGTTGAAAATACTACCGCTACATCTGTTTCTGGTTACTCCTCCGGTGAAGAACTTGAACTTGTTCCAGAGAACGCTCCCTCCTCAAGTGATGTGCCTAAACAACAAACCGACCACGCATCGACTCAAAATCGTATAGCTGCGCAGAATGTATTTTCGGCAAAGCAAAATAAGATAAAAGGCATAAGAATAGGACGCGCCGGTAAATGGGCAATCTTCTCGGGGGTTGTGTTGATTACGATGATGTGCGGAGCCTATTACGTGTGGAAGGAGACAACTTATACTTCCGAAATTGCTTTTCAGCCAAACGAGCTCAGGCCTGGTCTTACGCGTCAGAGGAGCGAGCCTCCTCAGGCACCATCACAGGCTAAAATAAGTGTATTACCTGAATCGAACCTTGTTATGGCACCCATAGCTCGGGCTCCGATATTAAGCGATTCTAAGGATAGAGAGAAAAAAGTATCCGCGCCACTTCCTAAGAGTGATGTTTCTGGCACCGATATCATCGATACCTCTCCACCTTTATCTCCTACCATCGTGGAGCAGTCTTCCGTGTTACCTGCAACTAAAGAGCGGGAAAATTTACAAGACAGAGCCGCTACAAATTCATCCTCTGCTGAGCATCCTATTAGTATTCAGTACAACCCAAGTACGAATAAAGTTTCCCCGCAATTGACAGCCGCTTACCAAGCCTACGTTACAGGTGATTTGGATGTTGCCAGGCAGCACTATCTGAAACAGTTAGAGAGTAACCCAAGTAACAAGGATGTGTTACTTGGGCTTGCAGCCATTGCTACGCGCATGGGGCAAGATAATGAGTCACAAACGTATTACCTTCGAATATTGGAATTAGATCCGCGCGACCCTTTAGCAATTGCCGGTATGGCTGGACTCGGACAGGTCACTGATCCCTATCAGACCGAGAGTCGGCTAAAAACCCTTTTGGCACAGCAACCTGATGCCGCAGCATTGCATTTCACGCTGGGTAACAATTATGTCACTCAGTTACGCTGGGCTGAGGCACAGCAATCTTTCTTCCGTGCTCTGAGCATTGATCCTACCAATGCCGATTATGCTTTTAATCTTGCAGTCAGCCTAGATCATCTGAATAAGATCCAGCTGGCGGCTAAATACTACAGTAAGGCGCTGGTGCTAGCTGGTAACAAACCGGTTGGGTTTACAAAGGTGCAAGTATCAGCACGACTCAAGGAATTAGCGCAATAGTAGATTCCGAACGGCTAGCCCTTAAAAATATATGTCAACCTCAAAATCAGAACAACTATCAGAAGATCCATCAGAAAATCCATCAGAAAATCCATCAGGGAAACCGCTGGGGCGATTGCTGGTCGAGAAGGGTGTCATCAGCGAGGATCAGTTACGCATTGCTCTGCTAGAGCAAAGTAAGCGCCACTTGCCACTCGGAAGGCTGATGGTAGGTCTAGGCTTCTTATCGGAAGCGACCATCCGTGACGTAATGGCTGAGAGCTTGGGACAGGAGAGCGTTGATCTTTCTAGTAGCATCGTTGATGCAGCAGCTATCAAACTAATTCCGAAGGATGTGGCACGACGTTTTTTACTATTGCCTCTAGCGTTGGACAAGAACGAGCGCACGCTAACACTAGCGATTGCCGATCCCGACAATATTATTGCTCTAGATCAAGTGCGTGCACTGATCAAGGATGAATACCGCCTCATTACCCAGATTGCGCGTGAATCCGAAATTATCCGTTCAATAGACCAGTATTATGGTTTTGAGCTTTCGATTGACGGTATTTTGCACGAGATCGAACCCGGCGAGATGGACTACCAGTCTCTGCAAACGGGGGTCGATGAGTTTAGTCAGCCGGTAGTACGTTTGATCGATGCACTACTGTCAGACGCAGTACAGCGTGGTGCATCGGACATACACTTTGAGCCGGAGTCCAGTTTTTTGCGTATTCGGTACCGCGTTGATGGCGTTCTGCACCAAGTGCGTAGTTTGCACAAGAGCTTTTGGTCATCAATGGCGGTGCGATTAAAAGTTATGAGTAATATGAATATTGCTGAGACTCGTGCACCCCAAGATGGGCGCATTTCGTTACGCCTATCGGGGCGGCCCATAGATTTTCGTGTAGCTTCACAGCCCACTACTCATGGTGAGAATCTGGTTTTGCGGATTTTAGACCGGCAGAAAGGTATCGTACCGCTGGAATACTTGGGTTTGCCAGAAGAAACGTTAGCCAACCTCAGGATTATGATCGCTCGCCCAGAAGGGATCATTTTAGTAACCGGGCCGACTGGCAGCGGCAAAACTACTACACTATATTCTGTGCTCAGTCACATCAATACCGAGGCTGTTAATATCATGACCCTTGAAGATCCCGTAGAGTACCCAATGGTGATGATCCGTCAAACCTCAGTGAATGAGGCAGCTAAGCTTGATTTTGCTAGTGGTGTGCGTTCTATGCTACGCCAGGATCCGGATATCATTCTTGTGGGAGAAATTCGCGATCATCCTACTGCCGAGATGGCTTTTCGCGCCGCCATGACCGGACATCAGGTGTATTCCACCTTACATAGCAACTCCGCAATCGGTGCGATTCCACGCCTACTTGACATTGGTATGCTACCGGACATCATGGCGGGCAACATTATTGGGATTGTCGCACAGCGGTTGATACGTGTGCTTTGTCGACATTGCAAAGAACCCTATGAACCAAGTGCTCCCGAGATAAAGCTGCTTGGCATTTTGCCAGATCAACCGGCGCAGACAATTTACCGTCCAGCAGGCTGTGATTTATGTGGACAAAATGGTTATAACGGTCGAGTAGCAATCATGGAACTTCTGAAAATGGATCAGGATATCGATGAACTGATCGCACGTCGTGCCACTGGGCGCGAGATCAAGACGCTAGCGCTAGAGAAAGGGTTTCGTCCCCTTATAGAAGATGCAATTCAGCGTGTTATGGACGGAGTTACTTCGCTAAGTGAAGTAACTAGGGTGGTTGATGTCACTCAACGGATAACTTGATTATGGTCATGTATGCGTACAAGGCGGTCAACAAATCGGGAAAGAGGCGTGCTGGTTTGCAGGACGCATCTAATCTTGTGGATCTAGAGAAGCGCCTAAAGCGGACCGGGCTTGATCTTATCAACGGAAAGATTACCAAGAAAAATCTGTTTGCTACTGGCACAACCGTTACGCGCCGAGAGCTGATCACTTTCTTTTTTAACATGGAACAGCTTACTAACGCTGGCGTACCTTTGCTAGAAAGCCTAGCAGATCTGCGCGACACATTTTCCAATCCACTTTTACGCGAAGTTGTTGCAAATATGATCGAAAGTATAGAAGGGGGCATGAATTTTTCTCAAGCGATGGCCGAGCACCCACGCATATTTGAGAAAGTGTTTGTCAGTTTGGTGAATGCAGGTGAGAAAAGTGGCAAGCTGCAGGAAGTGTTCCTGCATCTCACCAATACTCTCAAATGGGAAGATGAAATGGCCTCCCAAACCAAGCAGGTGTTGGTTTATCCAGCAATAGTAATGGTAGTAGTAATTGCTGTGGCATTTTTCCTGATGATATATCTAGTGCCACAGTTAACAGGGTTTATCAAAACTATGGGACAGACATTACCATTTCATACCAAGGCCCTGCTGTTTGTGTCGTCCGTATTCGTACAATACTGGTATGTAATTTTGGGGTTACCGGTAATTACATTCGCTATTCTCAAGTTCATGATAGCGTTTAACTCGCAGGCCCGCTATCGATTCGATGACCTAAAACTAAAACTGTGGCCAATCGGCCCAATTTTAAAGAAAATTATTCTAGCGCGTTTTGCTAATTTTTTCGCCATGCTTTATGCATCCGGAATAAGCATTCTAGAGTGTATCGCTATTTGCCGCGACATTGCTGGTAACGTAGTTATTGAGGAAAGTTTGGCCCAAGCAGGTCGGGAGATAGAAGAGGGTAAGAATCTGACCCAAAGTTTTCAAAGTGCGAATATTTTCCCACCTTTAGTCCTACGTATGCTACGAGTGGGTGAAGCTACTGGGGCACTAGACAAGGCATTGCTTAATGTCAGTTATTTTTATGACCGAGATGTGAAGGAAGCGATTACGAAGGCACAGGCCATGATAGGTCCCGCAATGACTGTGTTCCTTGGGTTAATGCTAGGCTGGATCATGTTTTCCGTGCTCATGCCGATCTATGACGTCATTAGTAAGGTGAAAATATAATGGCAGACAAGCTTCTTTTATTTCTTGGCGCTGAGTGGCTTAACGTTTATTTCTGGAGACAGGGGCAGCTACAGGTTGGGCAACCGTTTGCAAACGACGTATCAGGGCACGCAGCTTTTGCTGCTTTACTACAAGAAAATCAGAAAGCTACTTGTTATTTGCTTACCGATCTGGTGGAAGAAGATTTTCGTTCTGAATCCATTCCTCACGTTGGCGGCAGGGATCGCAAAGACATTGTACATAGAAAATTCGAGCAATTTTACAGCAACACCCCGTTTCGTCACGCTCAAACATTATATCGTGAGCAGGATGGGCGACGCGATGATATGACATTGTTTTCGGCGCTGACCAACCCTGAACTAGTTTCTCCTTGGTTGGATATCATGCTGAAACACGAAGCTTCTATAGCTGGAATTTATTCGGTTCCCCTCATTAGTCGTCAACTTGTTAACCATATTTCTTCTCCCTATCTGTTACTGGTTACATGGCAAAAATACTCAGGGTTGCGTGAAATATTCTACCGAGATGGCAATATCAGTTTTTCACGGTTAACCCCACTAATACGTACTGACGATATCACAAAGCCATTGCAAACGGAGCTAAACCGTACCTATAAATATCTTAGTAGTCTTAGCTTGCTACCCCTAGATCAGGCGCTTGATGTTTGCATTATTTGTAGCAAAGAACACAAGAAACAACTACAAAAGATATTGCAAGATTCGGACAACATGCGTTTCCTGATTGAGGATATCGGCGTACTGGCTGGGCGCATTGGACTTAAGGAAAGTCCGATTGATTCGGACGCGACCTCTTTACTACTACATATGCTTGGACGTAAGCCACCAGCTAATCAGTATGCAGTTGCCGATTACATGCATTTTCACAGTTTGTGGAAAGCTAAGAACCTGCTTAAAATTTCTGTAGCCGCTGCTGCGTTCGTTTGTGTGGCATGGTCTGGTACCAATTTATGGGAAGCATCCGAATTAAATCAGGATATAGAATCCCTTAGTGCCATGCAATCTTCCATAGTGGCTCAAGAACGCCAGATTGAGGCGGACTATCCGCGCTTTCCTGTTTCAGTTAATCGTATGAAAGATGGGGTATCAGTTATTCAGAAAGTTTCGGCTTCTGCGCTGCTGCCTCAACAGTTTTTGACACAGGTTAGTAGAAAGCTAGAGGATTTCCCAATGATCCAGGTGAATAGCCTGTCATGGCGAGTCACATCTGGTTCAGGCGCCACACAAAAGAGTGGTCGCCAGATGATAACTCAAGCTTCGTTATCTTCTGCATATCAGGAAATTCTTCTTGGTGGGGAGGTTTTATCCTCGCTTAATCTACGGGACACTATTGATTCAATTGACCAGTTTCGCCTTGCATTGGAAAGAGAAGGATTTTCAGCTACGCCTGTCACAATGCCAATCAATCTTGATTCTGGTGCCAGCATCGCAGGTGATCTTGACAGTGAAAAAAAACTTCGTGGTAGTACTTTTGTTATGAAGGTGGCAATGAAAAGGCAAGCTCAAACTGAGAGCTATTAGATTGATGCCAGATAAAATTCGGATAAAATTTGGATGAAATTTTCTACTAAAGACTTACCGCGTACTCGTGGCTTACTTATTATATCGGTTCTAACATTGGTATTAGGGGCCATTATTGCTTACGTAAGTAATGGAGTGTTGATCGAAGCACAGCAGTCTAAGATTACAGCGGATCGTGAATGGTCAGAGGCTCATCGTAAGCTAGAACGTACCAAGAGCGAAAAAGAGGATTTGCAGGGTTACTACCATCAATACCAGAATTTAGTAGAACAGAATGTAATTGGCCAAGAAAGACGTCTGGACTGGATTGAAGCGATTGAGAAAATTCGCAATAAGCTAAATATTTTTAGTGTGAAATATAAGCTGGAACCACAAGAAACATTAAACTTTGAGACTGTCACAACTAGCAATAGCTTTGACCTCCACCGGAGTAATATGACATTAGATTTTAGTTTGCTGCATGAAGGACAGTTACTGAATTTTCTCGATACTTTAAGTAAGGAGGCAAAAGGTATGTACCTGTTGGAGAGTTGTACCCTTACCCGTAATGATTTCGTAAGGCAACTTAGGTTTATTCCAAACTTACAGGCAAAATGTACTCTGGGTTGGATAACACTGAACGAAAAAATTGTAGATGGTACATAAATGAATCAGAAGAAAAAAATCCTTTGCTATATGTCCCTTGTACTGACTGCCTTGCCATGTGGTGCAGTTGCACAAGAGAAAATAGGCAGGTTGTTCTTTACACCAGAACAACGTATCCGGCTTGAACAGCTAGAGAACAAGCCTGAGGGAGAAACCGAAGTCATTATTAGTGACAAAATTCTGGTAAATGGAATCGTACAGAGAAACGGTGGAAGTCGGGTGGTCTGGATAAACGGTGTTCCGCAAAGCCAGAAGGGTACCAACGGGATATTGGTAGAGCGTGATATTACGCCTGACTCGGTGCCAGTTAAAATACCGGGTACAGGCAACTTAGTACGCCTTAAGGTTGGGCAGAGTATAGACCTAAACAGCAGTGTGAATAGGAGTATAGTTTCCGAGCAAGAGTTTAAATCAGCGCAACAATCTGCACAAAAAACTGGAAAAAAATCCATCCTACCAAGCGGAAAAATGGATTGATTAGAGATGCTACCTACTGTTCGCATATCTAGACAGCAGCACTCTTCTAGTTATGCAGTGTTACCTATCCAACAGAAAGGGGCAGCGTTGATGCTGCTTCTCACGATCCTTGTCCTTGGCACGCTAACGACACTAGTGATTTCGATAACTGGTGGTAGCAACGCTGCAGAACAAGACATGAAAACAGCTAAGGCGCTAGCGCATGCAAAAGAAGCACTTATATCCCATGCCGTCAGCGTTCTCTTGCCTACTGCCCCTGGTGCTGTAACCACATCTCGCCCCGGAGACTTACCTTGTCCCGCTTTGGATAACAGTGGAGTTGCTGCCGCAAGTTGTGGTGATGCTGCTGGTACTACAGGCCAATCGGCCCGATTGGGTCGGTTGCCATGGATGACATTGGGTTTACCCGATTTGCGGGACGGTCATGGTGAACAATTGTGGTACGCCGTATCCAATAACTTCAAGGAAAACTTCCGAACGATTTGTACAAACCCAGATCAGCCAGGCTGCCTGAATAGTGACTCAGGTGGCACTATTACCGTGCGTATATCTTCTGGGCTAGTGATTAACAATGGCGCCAACCCTGATCCTTTCGTGCCCAGTGGGGTGGTAGCGGTCGTAATTGCACCAGGAGGGGTGATACAGCGTGAGGGAGCAGCTGCACTACAGGATCGAAGTGCAGCTGGGTCATCCAATCCACAAAATTACCTAGATGTCGGTAATGGTGAAGATAATGCTGCTTTCATCGATGGTAGCGCCACAGATGGCTTCATCAACGGGCCTGTTTTAGATATTAATGGGAACCTTATTGTGAATGATAGGGTGATCAGTATTACTTACCAGGATTTGTTGCCAAAACTAGAGGAAAGAGTAGCAGGTGAGGTACTGAAATGTATGACTGATTATGCCTTAGCGAATAATGGTCGTTATCCTTGGGCGGCAGCTACTGTCGCCTCAGGCAGCGGCAATTACTCCGATGTAATTAATAATCGATTTGGGCGGATTCCTGATACTCCCTTTATTTGGACTGCCATAAGCAGTCTTGGGGGGATGTCTTTCCTCTGGCCAACGAGTTGCAATATTTTTTCCACATCCGATTGGTGGGTAAATTGGAAAAAACAGGTTTTTTATGGTTTAGCAGATGCCTATAAGCCTATCAATCCACCCACACCACCTGTTGCCAACGCATGTGCCACAGGCGGCGCCTGTAGGGTGGTTGATCCACCTTCAACTGCAGCGGATAAACAGATAGTCGTGATTGTCGCAGGCAAGAGGTTATCCGGAGTTGCAGGTGGGCAGCCTCGGGTAACGACGGGGGATATAGGAAACTCTGCAAACTATTTAGAAGATGCCAACCAATTGGGCGTTACTTTCTCGAAAAGTCCACTGACATCAACCTTCAACGACGTACTGGTTTACCAATGAGCAAGAATTCTAGGCACACTTCGCATTGCAATATCCTAGCTTGGCAGAGAGCGATTCCAAGTTCGACTCAGTATGGATTTAGCTTGATAGAGATGGCTGTAGTAATGATTATTCTTGCTATGTTAATCGGTGGTTTAGTTGCGCCATTGACTGCACAGATAGATCAGCGGAATATGAACGAGACAAGGCAATCTCTCGCTGAGATAAAACAAGCTTTGATCGGTTTTGCCGTTACTTCTGGGCGATTACCTTGTCCCGCCATTTCGGCTGCCAATGGTGACGAGAAGGTAACCTGTGTTGTTTTAGCAGATAGGCATGGGTATATTCCCTGGGCTAAGTTGGGTGTGCCTAAGCTGGATGCTTGGGGTCATATATTCCGCTATAGTGTAACTCCAGCTTATGCTGGTCCGGCAGGAACACTAGTTTTATCTCCTCCAACAATTCGAGATATTACCATCCAGACCAGGGATGTAGCTGGTACGCTAGTTAACTTATCTACTCCCAGTAATATTCCGGCTGTTGTTTTATCCCATGGCAAGAATGGCTACGGTTCGACTGATGATCAGGGTGTTGTTGTAGCTGTGCCAGGTGCCAACATAGATGAAAATACCAATACAGCTAGCTCTACAACTTTTGTCTCTCAAGTTCCTACAGTAGCGGGCACTTCAGGAGGAGAGTATGATGACATTGTTACCTGGATTTCACCTAATATTCTTTTTAGCAATATGGTAACAGCTGGAAGACTGCCATGACATCCGCCAACTAACAACAGTAATATATTGATAGTAAATGTATTACTTTTCCTCAAATACTCTCGGTCTTACCGCACTGTTTAAGCTAACAAGATAAGGACACTGCGTTAGTCGAAAACGAGAGAAAACAGTCCTTATAGCTTTGAAATTAGAAACAGGTGGGGGTACACCTAGTATTGGTCATGCCCCGTCCTCCGTGTTAGAGGTACTACCTAAACCTACCTTGACGCTATTTGTAAAAAAGCCCTTTCTAATTTTGGCGCGAAAAAAATTTCCAGAAATAAAATCTTTGAGTATCTACTATTGGCACAAAGCAGACGCTCAAAAACGGCAGCTTTACAGACTAGCTGCACCTGGCTTCTAGTAGTAGCTGATACTTGCATTATAAAAGGATTGGAAATTATTTATGGACAGTATATGAGACCTTATTTGTGTCGCTTACTGTAAGAAATTTTTTGTTCTTTAGTGCATTAATCAATATAGTTAATTCTTTGTCCGACAATTTTTTTGGAAATAATGAATTAATGGTGCTTGAAAGTGTCTTGACGGTTCGAGGCCTTGCCGAACCACGCTGCTGAAAGTTTTCAATAATTATTTCGATTTTCTCCGAAGATGACTTCTTATTTGTAGACTTCACCAATGGGATATTGTTGTCATCACGTAGTTGCGCAACAGGCATTATCTTATTTTTAGGATTTACCAATGGGCGATTACTGACACCTAGTAATCTTGTAACAGGTATTCCCTTAGCCTTGAGGTGTCTAATCAGTGGATCGAATCCTTTGTCTTTGGAGATAATATAAAAATGTGCAGACGAATCTTGTTTTACGAGCCAACCGATATAGAATGCTATATGAAAATCAAGAGCGTTAGCTCCGCTACTTGTAATCTGAATGTATTCAGCTTTGCTACCAAAGGGCTGTAATGCTTTTGCCAATTCAACCGGAACTTTTTTCTGGTTTGCTCCGACGAAGACAATAATCTTAAGATGTTCGGCATCAAAAACAGAGAGGTCTTTTGGTTGAACATTTTCGAAGTCAATTAAAATATAGTTCGTTATCAACATTACCCTCATTTTTTCTAATCGACAGTAGTGTATTAAGTAGATTCTTATCTGTCTATAGACTATAGAAAAACATGATAGTGGCAATTCTCTACAACAAGCATTTAAAATCCCAAAGTTAAGAATTCGCGAATGTCCGCTTTTGGCACAAAGCGGACATTCAGAATCAAGACATAACTCGGTGGCGCAGCAAATTATTCAATCTGGTTACTGCATAAGCTCATAGCACATCTCTAATGTTTACTTCAGAATAGGTTCACCATGTCATCGAGGTGCTGCATTGGCAGATAATCCATTCGAGTTAAAACTTCACTGCAACATTTTTTTCTACGGTGATGCGGCCCTCATCAAGCGCTCTTGCAAATTCAGTAACACGATAAATCGCGACAACGATGGCATAGCCAGTGACTAAGTAGAAAGCAGAAGCTAGAAGTGGGCCAAATGTAAAGTTGCTAATAAGACGTACGAAGCCATATAGCCCTTCGTAAAATACCAAGTAGCAACCGAAGACGTAAGGTATGGAGCCGCCAGCTGAGAGAAGCATTGGTCCCATTCCTCTTATTGGAGCGCCCGCGTAGGCTTTATTAACTATCAACGCGACATAGCCAAAAAGAGCAAGCGGTGAAGTGAGCGCACCGCTCAACAGAAGTGTAGTGCGCGTAGAGATCCCATCTTGGAAGATAAGTATAACAGCCAAGATTGCAACTAGAACTGAGGCAATGTATCCCTTTGTACTAAGGTTAGCTAGAAAAAGATCAAGCTCCCTCCCAAAATGAACGACAGAAGGTGTGGCATTTTTGTGCGCACTATCCATGTTTTATTAAACTCCGTTCTGAAACCTTTCATTTGAAGTAAAAAGCTATCATGGCGTACAGTGCTATGAGAACCGACAAATAAGCATGTTGGTAACCAAGTTAAAGTGTAAGTTTGTCCTCGTTACCAATTCCATGAACCGTCTATATTCCACCGGGACTTCAATGGGCTCCAGAACGCCAATCTTTACTAGTAACTGTCCAGAGAGGCTGCGTGCGTCTTGAAGAAATGCTCCAGTATCACGGCATTCTCGGGTCTGGATTAAGCTTTAAGTTATAAACTTTTCCTATCGTCGACTCCATTAACGTTGTGCGCTCACCCAATGCCTTGACGCAAGGTGGGGCAAAATAAGTCTTTTCAGTCGAGTCAACAAAAACGACAGCATGTTTGGGTGGGCTTTTCGAAACACCAACTCCAAACCCGAGAGAAAAGAGAAAAAGTAAAAGGAGGGAAGTAAGCTTGGGAACAGTCACAAACCGGATCATAACACTTCACCCAAAGGCTAGCGGTTATTTAACAGACCCGTCGGCATGTACAGATCTTCTAAGCCCGCATTCGTGGGTTTTTCTTTGAGTCAACGAGTATACTGAGCCGAGCAAAACGAAATAAGAAAAAGGGGAAGCATGTGGAGTAAGATTTTATCTGCAACAGCGATTACTATTTTCTTTCCCTGGTCATTGCTAGTATTAATCTTGCTGTACGGATGGGATAAGGCTCTCATAATCCTTAGAGAATTGGCTACAGATAGGTATGTTCTAATAGCCATACTTGTTATTACCGTCATAATTTTGCAATTCGTAGTTCTACCGCCTCTTTGAGGTGAAAACGAGAGAAAACAGTCCTTATAGCTTTGAAATTAGAAACAGGTGGGGGTACACCTAGTATTGGGTCATGCCCCGTCCTCCGTGTTAGATGTACTACCTAAACCTGCCTTGACGCTATTGAGAGAAATTATGTTTGGATTTCCAAAATCTGAATCAAAGGGTTATAAAATCGCTGATGAATGCTTTGAGTATGGTTTAAAAAAAGGTGCGTTTGTGAAGCTCAGCATAATGTTGGGATACATTCGATCAATGGCATTGTCTAAAGCTGTAGAACATGGCTTTTATAAAAGAATGAATGAATTAATTAAAAGTGGAGAGATAACGTGTTATAGCTTTCAGGATGGCGAACAAATTTTTGTTCACAAAGACTATAAAACTAAATTTCAAGAATTATTAACCAATGCAACAAATGATACTAAAAAATAATCTGTATCTTCCAAGTATGACGGTCGACGCTATTTGATGTGGAATAACTAGCGGACATCCGCTTCTGGCACAAAGCAGACGTTCAGAAAATCATCTGCCTAGTAAAGTTGTAAGTTATCTGTAACCCACTAGTAATCACCTTTATGCTATGTTGGTAGCTAACTCCACAGGGTTTTGGGGGTGATGGCATGAAAAAACTAGGCTCGTTGTTTCTTCTACTGATCGTCCTAGCTGTATCTGGTTGCGCCGCATGGCTGATTATTCATAATAATGCGTTCATCAACAATTTTAATTGTTATACCAGGCATAGCCCTAATAGCAGGTTTAGGATACTGAGTACGAGGTGGAGTCATATGTTGAACTTCTGTTTCCGCGCTTGTTAAGATGATAGAAATTGAAAAGGTAGCAGTATTGATAAACTGGCAACCTAGTTGCATCCTGTAAATTTGACGAATAATCGGATTCTGAGGTTGTTGACCGGTTTGCGGTGGAATTGGTACCAAATCAAGTAATAGCACCGGACCCGTATATTTTAATTTGTTTAAGGGACTTTTTCTCTCTTCAGCTCATAAGTAGAATTTCAGCTAGATACGACGGGGAGTTACTTTAGATTTTCCCTTCTCTAATTTAAAACATACCGCACCCTTTTCGTTGTTTTTCAAACTTAGTACGTAACTGTGCTGTTCTGCCCAGCGATAAGCTTGATATAACCCAGTACCATGGCCTGTTTCAGATTCAACAGTATCATGAAAGAGTTTGGAAACAATCGTTTCTGGAATTGAGTCACCGCTGTCACATACTGTTAGCGTTATTGGAT
>PVMK01165678.1_pt1 | contig 40910 bp, 58 predicted proteins | sample 1853481 | NCBI WGS metagenome assembly PVMK01 (sample SAMN08533507, study PRJNA380276) | Marine sediment metagenome, whole genome shotgun sequencing project.
CGTGCCTCCTCCAAGAACAGGGATTGCAGAGCCGAAGCGTCCGAGTAGTCGCTCTCTGTCGTGATTGAATTCGTACATAACAAGTAGAGGAGCCCCTCCAAGTTGTTCAATAAGATCTCCCATTGCATCAAGTTTCGCGTCATGTATTTGGGACCAATCGTGTTCTTTATTAGTATAGATAGCTCCATTGCAAATTTGTCTGCATTTCCCTCCAGCAACAGCGGCATTTGCTGCGACAATGGTTCCTTCGTCGATTTGTGTGATGAATTCATCTTCAATATCCTTATATTTTTCTCGGGCTTCTGGGGGTAAGTCCACATAGATACGTTCTTGTAAGACAGCAGGCATCTCCAAGTAATCCTGTGCAGCCAGCCGGATTACTAGAGGGTCTACCCTCGCCATTATAAGTTCCCATGCTCCCATATTAGGGTAGAACTTGTAAGGTTCCCAAGCATTACTGTGGAAAAACTTATTCCGGTAATGAGTAACGTATCGGCCCAATGCGTTCCCTTCGTCCAGGATAAACATTTGGCCGAATAAATCCTCTAGGCCGAGGGGCATAGGGGTTCCTGTGAGTATCCACCTACGATCGAATCGGGGGAAGTGGGGCCTCATTAGTTTAAATCTTTTGGTTGTTGAGTTTTTGAACTTGGTGCTCTCATCTACGCATACAATAGTCCATTCCTTGCGGTGGGAAGCTTTTATGTTAAAGAGCCACGCCAGCCCCTCAGGGTTAATGATGTGTATGTCTACGTCTAACTCTAACATCTGCCTTTTATCACTGCCATGTACCACCGCATAGCTGATCTCATTAAAGTCCAACCATTTTTCTATTTCGTCAGGCCAGACTTTATAGCAGGGACGCAGGGGAGCGATGACTAACATTCCCTTGGGTGCTAGACCCTTGCTCTTGAGTATCTTGTAAGCAGCAAGACACACAGCAGTTTTTCCGAGGCCGGGGTCTAGGAAGAGCCCTCCGCTCCCCTGCGATAGTATGAACTTTAAGGCGCGAAGCTGGTACTCATGGGGTGTCCATGGAATGCTCATTTAATACTCTAATAGCCGCTTCGTAGTTGTCCGTCCAATACGCTGAAGCACCTTGCTCATTAAGTTGCTTGATTCGGTACTTCTGTATCTTACTAAGCTTTTTCCCGAGTTTCTTAAACTCAATCCATAGGTGATGGCCGTAAGGATTAATGAATAGGTGGTCAGGCCATCCTCGTTGGCCAATGACGTTGATCTTAAGTGATATGTAACCGATAGATTCAGCATATTTACTCGCCTTTTGCTCTATATCTTTTTCTAGAATTGACATGGGCCTCTGTTAGCTTTACTAAACTGACACCACTTACAAGACCACTGAGGCTTAGGTATGAATTCTTCCAGTGGCGTATTTTCAATTGTTTCTATTTCTCGCAGAAGGGCTGGCTTGTACTCAAACATCATTGAAGCTGGGTAGTAAATCTTTTTGTTCTGCTTTTGGTCTAAGTAGACAGCAGTAACGTCCACCCCTTCCTGGTCAGGTAATTCTAAAAGAGTTACTACACCATAGAGCCATTGTTGCTGAACATGCTCAGGGTATATTTTCCCTGTCTTATACTCAAATACTTGAGCCCGTTCATCTTCTGGCACAAAGCGTAGATCCATAAAGCCCCGAACCATAACGTCAGGGTGGTCATACCCACAGGGGGCCAAGTCTTCATCTATGCCCCACTTATACTCAGGTTGACAAGTATAGGTTTCCCGCAAGCTAAAAAAGAACTGGCCGTAGTGTTCGTGTATATCAGGGTGTAGGTGTTCGCTATGCCCATTCATAAAAGCTTCTAGCGAGTTATGGATTTCAGTACCTCGTTCCATAGCTGGGGATACGATGAACTCTACCTTCACCTTGTCTATGTAATTGAATTTGAATTTAGCTGGACACTTATTGAAGGTAGCCATCCGTGAATACGAGTAAGGGCCATAGTTCATTTGCCATTTCCCTTTTCATGTTTGATTTTATGGACTTCTTCAAGAAGCTCTACACGGTTCAGGATATTCTCACATAGGAAGAGAAGCAACAGGAACGGGCGGTCTAGGAGTTTGCCATCCCCCATGTCCAGCCCCACCCTATTCGCTATACCTCCAGCCATAGCCCGTATCATAGCAGCTTCTTCTTCTGCTGCAATAGGGTCATTACCAAGTTCGCCACTAGCCATAGTCTTCTTCCCTTGTCATTTTTGTAAGTGAACCCCAATTAGGCCCATGGAAGCCTTCGCTTCGCATAGGCACATCAAATAAGTCTTTATCCATAGCATAGCGAAGGTGCGCCATTTCCTCCTCCCATATTTCGGTGGGTACGGAAGCGTTAATCTCATCATGTATGGTGGCCAGGAACATGGTGTCCAAGTCCTTTATATCATGCCAATCACAAATAACCTCTTTAGTTTGGTCACCTGCGCTGCCTTGGATTAAATAGTTGAGCAACTTATACTCAAAGCTGCGCATCTTACCTTTGATTAGCTTCGCTGGCTCCACCGGGTAATGCCGTCCGCCCCATGTGCGGATTGTACCCCCAGATCGCCCTCGACTGCGCGTAGACGCAGCGAGTTGTGCCGCCGCTGGCATAGCCTTAAAGTATGCTTCGCGTAGCTCGAAGGCCACAGCAGGGGGTCGTTTTAGCTGTTGACTTAACCCCGGCACCCCGCTACCATAGATAATACTAAAGCCTGTGATCTTTACGTCGGGCCTCGCGTATAGCTTACCAGTGATTTGCCGAATAAGCTCTTGCGCCATCGTATGGGGATCCAAGAATGGTTCATTACAGTACGCAACCATAAGAGGTCCATCTTCAAAGTGAGCAAGTATTCGTATTTCCTGAGAACTAAAATCCCTCTTGATCCACATGTGGAACTCCTCAGGAAGTAGATAGCTCCGCATAGACGGCAGCGGAGGCAAACCGTCTGGTATGATCCAATCAAATGGATTAGGAGGATTTTGGAAATTGGGTCGTGCGCTAGACAGTCTGCCAGTTCTAGCACCTGCAATTCCTTTTTCATTATTCTTTACCTGATTCCATTCTGTGTGAACACGCCCATCGGCTTCGGCAAAAGCGAGCCACGGGGTCATAAAAGTACCGATGCATGTACTCATAGTAGACCGATAGGCCAGCAGGTCTAACAAGTCGCTGTATGCTGGATCGATCCCTTGGATTAGGTTGTCTTTGGCGGTGCTTCGTCTTCCTGTTGGGGTGTACTTCCATTCTCGCATAACTCCTGCTGTGTCAAGTTTGTCCGCAAGAACAGTTCCTGATCCGATGTTAAATTCGTCGCATCCAAGCCTTTTATAAATCCGTTGTTCTGCTTGTGCAAGTCCAAGTGTGCAAATTTCAACGTCAGCTGTGAGTCTTTCCACATCAACACGTATTCCATTTCGGCTACTTTCCGCCATGATGGGGGCGAGCCTACGTTCTCTATCATAAGGCTCTTTAATCTCTGAAGTATAGAGAAGATTGAACAGTCCGAGGGTACGAAGTACGTCACCTTGTGCGTATGGGGCGACAAGAGTGCTAGGAGCACGTGAGATATAAGCTCCCGCTGTCTTTTTTGTCGCCTCCGCCACATTAGCGAGGATCCACTCGGTAAGTCTATCCTGTTCTTCCGGCGGCATATCCAAATACCTATCGGCAGCAGGCTTAAGACTAAGAGTATTGCTGTAGGGATCATCCAAAAACAGTAAGAACATTGTGTCATGTACTCGCTCCCAGTGTGGCCGTTCAGTTTTGAACCAATGGGTTCCTACTGCTATATCAAATTGTGCGTGGTGGAATATAAGAGGGCGGCCAGAAGCTATGGCTCGCTGCCACATTTGCTCCATAGAGGCCCAGCCCGTCGTGTAGACCGGGCTGTCCTCATCCATGATGCCTATGGAAGCGAGACCACAGGGCATCGGTGGCTTGACCAACGGGTTCCCGACAATGGCTTCCGTTTCAAAGTCAAGCGTTATTGGATCTTGCAGCACTATGCTGCGCGACGCTTACGTTTACGAGTGGTACGAATGTTACCTAGTGTGATCTCCATGCGGGCTTGGAAGCTGTCAAGCTGCCGTGCTCGCTTAACCTTCTGGGTGGTAGTCTTGGTATTCCAGTAGATAAGAGAAACATCACAAGTAGAGCATACCCCAACTGAGGATATCTTGTGGGTCTTTTCCGTACGGTCACACAGGTCGCATCGTTTCATTTTTATTCTCCTCGGTTAATATTTGCCGCTGTCTGCCGGGGCCTCCTCACTCTTGGGGCTAAGGTCGTACGGAACCGTCAGTGTGCTGCGGCATACTTCTTTACGGGCGTGAGTAGCAGCGATATACTCGTCGGCTAGTGGTTCAACCGGCTCAAAATGTACCCGGAACTGCGACTTGGGGTCGGGCTTAACCAGTATCTTAGTAAGCATACCCCACGAAGGCCGCTGGAAGTTAGCCGACAGGCCATTGACATAGTTGGCCCAATTCTTAACCGACATAACTGGCAGGCTCAACACAGCAATTTCAGCGTTACCGTATTCCTCTACATTATCAAGCCACGGCAGAATTGCTAGCTTGCGACGTTCCCCACAGGGCTTCCCCTTTCCAGGTGGCTTCCGCCATGCGTTCATAATACAGGTGGCACACGTCCCCCAGCCCTCCCAATCACGTTCAGGCACAGCCTCGTGTGCTTGGAGGTCCTGGCCTACCTCGCCATAAGCGAAGCAAGCGGGAGGATTGACCACGCCCGGTTCGTAGGGCTGGTCGTAGTACACCTGCTCATGTATTACATCGGCCACAATGCAGGTCAGCTCGTTGTCTGGTACAGGAGTGTCGTTAAAAGTCATAACCCCCGACTGCAATGATATACGTGTGACGCTAGGCCGTTCGGTTTTGGCTACATCCTTGGCTTCGTCCTTCATCATCTCTTCCCATGAGACAATCCCTGTTTCGCTACTTGCTTTCTTTTTGGTCATTTTAGTATCACCTTTATTTTTTCAACAGTTTTCCGCCCTATGCCGGGAATCTCTATGGAATCATCCCAGCGCAGCTTGACTGCCGTAACTGTAAGACGCTTGTGTACGAGGTCCATGGCGTCATTGGCGACTATATATGCGTGAATTGCTGCCCAATCTTCTCCAACAGGTTCTTGGGTGGCCATATATTCTACAAGTACGTCGCCCATGTCTACTCCAGCCCCACCATTTTCATTACAGTATAGGACTAGTTGGGTATAGAAACCATCTTCCAGAGTCTTAAGATCTCTTGCTGCACGGTCGGCAGCAAGGCGTTCAGCCTTGGCATATTCATACTTTCGGGCTGTGGCTTTGAGGTCTGCTAGGTCCATATTCGTGCTCCTTATTCTATGGTGGCCTGCATTTACATAATAGCACAGGTGGTTTTCAATTGGTATTATTCACACACCGTTTCGTAAATATCAACTTCCTGCATCTTAGTACCCACCTTGACACGCTTACAGAGTGTAGAAGCGAAGCTAAGGTAGAAGGTGGGCTTTCCATCTTGGTGGAAGTAGCAAGTGAAGCTAGATTGAGGCTTGGCCTCTGGTCGGCTACTTGGTTCGTATCCTAGTTTACGGAAGGCACGGAATATTTCCTTAATTACATCTGTTTTGCCAGACACATAAAAGTTGATATCTTCCGTATCACAGTCCATACGTGCTGAACTAGCCGTGGAGAGGTCAAGCTCGTTTATTAGTTCAGTAATATCAGTTTCATGTTCCTTAAATAATCTCCGCTGCTGTTTCCATGATTGTTTAGCTTTGCGAATTTCTGTTTTTATATCATTTAATAGGTTGGACATTTGCGTAATTCCTCTCTTGTGCTTCTTTTTCTTGGGCAATAATGATTTCTAACTGTTCTAACACATGAGGTCTATTGCCAGTTATCCCGTATGCGCGTTTGATTATTATGTATGCTGAAGGTGAACGGCTACGCTTCATGCCTAGTATTTCTAGTTTCAGTGCCGCCCTTCGCGTAACCATAGCGAGCAGTTTTAATTTATCATCAATCATGCTTTGGTCAGCTTGGTGATTTCCACCACCTCGTATTCTGAGCCTCTCCGCTTGTTTAGACGTTCAGCATATTTATCTGCCGCCGCTGCTACAAAGGGGAGGCCCCCATTCGTACCAATTACTCGAATCCTACCGGAAGTGTTTAGACTCACAATAAGGAAGCGTTGGAGCCTTTGTTTCTTTCTATTCTTGGTCATTGTATTCCTTTGCTGCGTAGCTGACGTTCGGGCTAACGCAATTCTCGTTGTAATGTGAAGCTAGCGAGATTGCTAGATCTTCTGCATCAAATACGATGTGGTGGTCATCCCTCGTACACCAACGTTCGGCAGCACCGCAGACACTGTCTGTTGACCGTTTTGCCCAGACTCCCCACTTAGTCATGGGGCCACCAGATTAGAGAGCATTTGGTCCAGGTCAGTGCTACCTGCGAAGTGGTCCTGCCATTCGTGGTACATAGCAATGACCCGCAGGGTGAAGGGGTGGTCGGCTGGCAGCAAGGTTTGATGCACCCTGCAATGAAGCACCATTTCGCCATTTTCGGGGCAACTAGGTTGATATTCTTCCAGAGTTACCTGAATATGCCCGCCCATTACTTGATCTTCTATGTTGCCGATAAATACTAGATTACCCATAATTTGATTCCTAAGTTAGCCTACAATTACATAATTACATAAGCCGGGCTGATGTGCAACTGTCTTTATTCATATTGAGGAAACTATAATTATGTAAATCAGGCCGCTAGGTGGTATTATATAAAGGTGTACTAACAAGGAGTAAACACATGAAAACAGTAAAATTAACTCGCAGCCGTATCAAGCACAGCCCCGTAGAAGTTGGCTGCCTTCTAAGGTCTGGGTCAGACTCTGGTTTATTCGTTAAGGTGCTAGAAATTGTACCCAACGATTACACTAAAGTCCTTACCCGGCATGATTACCCCCGCAACAAGGACGGCAGTCATGATTACGACAACCCTACCACTACTAAGGAAACACAAATTTACGATAAGGTAGTGGTGGAAACTTATGCCCACGTCAAATGTGGGGTAATGGAAAAGCCCAAACGTCCTAAGCGTCGCATTGGCTACATAAGCGATTACAATACGGAAGTTGCGTACATTGAAACGCAAGCTGGGTCAACCCACGACACATGGCAGTATCAGGTGGCGGAAATAGTTGCAATCAAGGTAACTACCGACCAAGCCTATATTCAAGGCCAGCAGAAGCGGGTAAGAAATGAAGCTTACTTCAAGCATCAAGTTAAGCAACGCGAAAAGTATGTACAGTATCGTAAAGAAAACGATATGCAGCAAAACTGGAATCCACTTGATTACGATAGTTTTATGGCCGACAGGGCTAAGTGGGACAACCCGTATGGATTTGCACAGTACGACAATGCCCTTACCGACGCATGGTTGGCGGGACATACTGCTGACTAACTAACGGCAAGTCATTGTTCTATGGGGGTGCTATTCGCGCCCCCATTTTATATAATATGTATGTAGGCTAACTAAGGAAACAACTATGAATATTGATACCACAGATTGGGACAGCATGACACAAGGCGAACAGAAAGCATGGCGCGAATTAAAGGGTACACTTGACTCCATACCGGCGGAAGGTCTGTACACCTTTTTTCATGGCATAGCTACTGACCGTGACCAACTAATGGACGATCTAGGCAATGCCCGCGAATCATGGTGGCTTCTAGGCGTACTTAGCATAGAGGAGAGCTAGCTATGACGTTTGCACTGTTAAATATCCGTAACCAAATGGTTAAAGACTTGGAAGCGCAGGGGTACGAAATCACCGGCGCTGGCATGTTCATTAACCGCGACCGGCACGAAGCAGACATCTGTGCCAACGCCCCAAGTGGGGAATCATACCACATCATTATATGGCCCAGCGACGCCCAAGCCAAGGACAGGGCGGAACCAGTGGAGGGATTAAATTATGGCCCCGACACACGGTAAAGTCCACGCCCAAGTCCAAGCTATTCTGGACGAGGCTTATACGAATATGCCCGAAGGTGTATTAGTCCCCTGTATAAAGATTGTGTACTTCCAGCGTAGCCGGACGGCAGGCCGAGCCAAAGGCCGCCGCAGGATAGAAATAAATACAGACCTTGCGGAAAAGTACCCCGACCAGCTAAGGGATACAGTCTTACACGAATTGGCACACTTGATGGTCCGAGCAAACCATACCCATCGGTGCAAGCCCCATGGATCGGAATGGCAGGATATGATGTACCTGCTAGGCATTGAACCAGAACGCTGCCACCGAATGTACCAAAGCGATGTACCAGTGGTTCAGCACAATAAGCATCATTATCGGTGCGGCTGTGGTGACCACTACATGAAAACAGGACGCCACAACAAGCATGTCATATATGGCGTTGAATTTACCTGTCGCAAATGCGGCACTAACTTGGAGTACCAAGGAAATGGATAAAACTATAGAGCACAGCAGAGTAGAATGTCGGGCCTACGCAAACCAAGAGCTTTGCGATGGGGATATCATGGGCTTACTGATTATACAGGAAGGTGAAAAACAGTGGGCTAAACGTCGGCATTATGTTAGGCATTTCACCAACACGCATGAAACGCTGGGACGTAGCGTAGCGATTACGTGGACAATAAGCCAAGGTGACCGCATATGAGTAAGCAGGTAGACAAAATGCGGCGTACTGACGCTAAGATAACTGCGGCTGCTAAAGAGTTGAATGAAGCCTTAGTTGATATCGCAAGGCCACCGACTCCAGGCTACTACAAGCTGAATTCAACAGCGCGGGCAGCAGCAAGGTCACGGGCTAAGGCGTTTTACCCGTTTGACTAGGTAAATCAGCAGCGTCAGACGCCCACAGACGCCACATCTAAGGTAGGCCCTACCCCTACTATGGCCCGGATTAACGAGTTTAGCTATTCGTTTGCCACCCGCGTATTATGGTAAATACAAAGACTAACCATAATTCCCCAGGAGCATGACGTGGCAACGACTCCCTTTTCCTTTACGGATTTCAAAGAACAGTTAGAATACTTAAAGAAAAGGGGAATTGACGAAATAACAATCAAGCGGCTGGGACTTGAAATAAAGACCTTCACATGGCTGCATGAGCAAGGATTCCCTAAAGTACCAGGACTAAGTCGTGGTATAGTGTGGAGGCTACGTGACCCCGAGGGAGTCGCCACGGGCAAACTCGGGGCTCGCGTATTTTATCAACCCGGCATAATGTCTAATGCCGACAAGCCTAAATTCCTACCACCGAAGGGACAGGTCCCAGGTCTGTACTTTAGCCCACTGAGTCCATGGGGGAAGCTAGAGTATAACGACAAAATATACATATGCGAGTCATACCTAAAGGCTGATATCTGTGCCATGCTTGGATTTCATGCCATTGGTGTGTCAGGGTGTTGGGGCTGGTCGTACACGAATAAGCTTAACTGGGACTTCAAACTACTGCCGTGGCACGACCTACGGCTCCAACCTATCATATGTATGGACTCCAATGTATGCGAAGCTAACCCGAAGCTATGGCTCGCGGCCCGCAAATTATCAGCAAGCTTAGAAGTTGAATACCAAGTCCACGCGGGTATATTAGTCCTGCCTCCCCCTAAGGAGGGCGACTGGGGACTCGATGATTACTATGCGAAGTTTGGTAAGGATCATGTCCAAGATCATTTACATGGGGAAGCAGATCCCTTACCAAGCGCGATGTCGGACCACCTAAAGATCTTGGGGCAGGAAGTATGTTGGTGCGACCAACTGGCACGATGTATTCGCTTAGATGATGGACTCATTATGACACGTAATGACTTTGAAAATGGGCATTACGCTGACCGACAGGTATGGAATGAAGATGGGAAGCCTGTTCCTGTTGCCAAGACATACATGAAATGGCCAGAGCGAACGGTAGTGAATGATTATGTCTACCTGCCCGGTCAGCCCCGGTTGATTACTGATGGGAAGGGATCTTACAATGCGTGGGAAGGTATGGGATGTGATCCACTGGCTGCCGACGTTTCCCTGTTTACTGACTGGATGGATCTGGTGTTTACTGACCAGGAGCAGGAGTATATTCTTGACTGGTGGTCATGGCAGCTACAGAATTTAGGTGGGAAGCTCACCACAGGGTTGGTCATGGTAGGGCCACCGGGAATCGGTAAGGGGTGGGTGACTGCGATATTTAGCAAGATCTTTGGGCCAAAGAATGTGGCGAGCGTTCCCTTGACTGTCCTTGAAAAGAACTTTAACGCGGAAGTAGCGACGCGCCAGCTATTCGTTGTGGAGGAGACTGATGAAGTCGGTGGTAACAACCAGATGGTCTACAACAAGCTAAAGGACATGATAACGAACCCCATACTGCGGCTGGAGAAGAAGGGTGTTGACGCCATTTATATTGACAACAAGCTCAACGTGTTTCTAACAGGCAATCAAGTGGGCATATTCAAGCTGGATGCGAATGACCGCAGGTTCTATGTAGCTGAATGTGTGGAACCCGATGGCATGGTGGCGGTCGCTAACTCGCAGTCCTTTTGGCAGCACCGATGGGACTGGCTAGACAACGGTGGTGCTGAAGCGATATATGGCTACCTTCTAACGCGTGACCTCGCGCACTTTAACCCGAAGGGTATGGCCCCAATGACAGGAGCTAAACAGGATATGATTGAGTTGACGCACACCACATTAGATCTCTGGGTTCAACAGTTGTTGCATGAACCTGAATCTGTGCTGGTGGCTGGACACAGTGAAGTTGATGGATACGTGGCCACCGCAAAAGAGCTCCTATGGTTATATAAGGAAGGTCATATACGGCTGTGCGATCTAGATAGAATAGAAGTAAACAAAATGAATAGAGCATTAAAGAATGCAAGAGTTGAATTAGCCAATGGTGGGAAAAAGATTAAAGCGGCTGGCTACCCTGCTCGTTATTTCATTATCCGGCCCACACCACCGAATATCCTTAGTTGGGCCACATTAGTGAGCGATAGGCTGTTTTGGACCCGATTGGTAGCCAGCGAGCAGGGACAAAGTAGCCAGCCCGACGCTGCTGGCTACCCGGATAATAGTAAGAAGTATTAACAAAAACAACGGGTCATATATTCAGGTAGCCAAGGTAGCCAGAGTAGCCAGTAAATTACTATCCCCGTACACACGCCTATCGATATCTATATGAATATATGCCCTGTTAAGTCGGCTGGCTACTCTGGCTACCCGGCTACCTAGGTCATATTTCACCCCCCAAGGGAATCTACACGACACTAGACAGAAGCAAGAAGCGCTCGGTGTCCAGTCCGAGCGACCGGACCCGACTTCCTTGATGTCAAAAATCGCTTAGGAGTCAACGATATCCACGATATCGTTGATTTCATGGAGAAGCGAAGCGGTCTTCCAGCGAAATCGGGTCTTCTGGCCGGTCTCTCGTCGTTTAACATAATATAATCGGTTTAACATAATAAAATCTTGGTATTATGTAAAATTAGCTCCCGGCAAAAACCATGCCATTTTACATAATAACTATTTTGCGTATTATGTAAAAATAGCCCCCTATTGCATACTAAAGTTATATAATAGCTTTACTGTGTAGTTATGCACAGCAACTAGCTAAAGGTAAAGTAACATGGCTAAAACAGTAGTAATAGCGGTTAACCCTAAATTTAAGGGTAACTACCGTGGTGCCCGTGCCGCATGGCAAGGCACAATGGCCGGGTTTGTAGGTAAACCCGTAGCGGCATTTGCCGCACACGTAACGGCTAACGCGCCTAGCATGCCCACTAAAGGCAAGCTGGCCGGTAAGCCAGAACCGGTAGCCGGGTGGGTTAGCTTTTTAACCCAGCCCAGCACCAAAAACGGCCAAACCCCTGCATTTATACTAAAGTAGGGTAAACCGGGCTAACCCCACACAGGGGTTAGCCTTTTTTACATAATAAACCGATATATTATGTTAAATAGCGATTTAACATAATATACCGATATCTATTTAACATAACCTGGGAGTCATTATGTTAACTAGATTATATTATGTTAAACGAGTACGTTATGTTAAATGAGGAGTATTATGTTAAACGACAGTATTATGTAAAGTCCCCCCGATGACTTACCCCTAAAAATACAAATACATCTACTCGTGCCAGCCGTACAAAATGAGGCTGTGAGCTCCTCTTAGAGTACTTGCAATTCAGCACCTGGAGGGCGTATAATTCTGACCCATGAGTAAGACACAAACCATCCAAAAGTTCATTCCTGCAGAAGAATACGTGGAGGCTGAGGAGACAGAGACGGAGCGCGTCTACGATGATCCTGAGCCTTACTCTAAGGTAGCCGAAGACTGCCAGGAATTGACCAAGCTTGCGACCAGTGGTAATGGGGTCAGCCGTATCAGTGTACCGCGCGAGCTCCATAGGAAGAGAGTGGTCAACGCCTTCCAGGATGCGTTTGAGCTTATCGGAGGTGTCCCCCGCCTTGCTCACTGGGCTGATCAGTCCCCGTCAGCATTCTATAAGCTCTATGCTCGGTTACTCCCCACGACCGCTCAGCAACAGCTTGAGCATAGTGGGGAGATAATCGTTAAGCACGTCTTACCGCGAGGCCCACTGGATGAGCAAGAATAATGCCGGTCAAGACAGCGAAACAAGGGCGAGCGATGGCAGCGGCAGCATCGGGACGATCTACGATAGGAATACCGCAGAGTGTTGGGAGAGAATTTATGAGTTACGGTAGCAAGCCGAAAGTATCAACAGGTGGAACAGTGAGCGCGGCTGTCGGTAGTAATGCGGAGTACCGTCACGACCCTGTAAAGAAAAAGCGCAACCCGACCACGCGAGGGTCAAAGCAAAGAGCTTTGGCAAAAGGTCTACGCCGCAACGGAGATATGAGGTACTGACATGCCTACGGAAGAGGATAAAGGTTGGTTCGCAGATTTAGTAGCTGCCTTCGGAGACGATGAAGATGCGAGTCCAAAAGAACGGGAGATGGTCCGCTCCCCGGCCCCTAAACCTCCAGTATTCGTACAGGGAGAAGACGAAGAGGATATGGACTTCCGCTTGCGTCGGAAAAGGGAAAAGCGAGCTTACGATAAGCTCCTGCGAGATATGGAGGCCTCCCCTGAAAACTACATGGTTCCAGCAGCGGCAGCTCAGGCTGAGGCCACGGAGGAGATTTCTCGGTACGAACGCGGACAACAGTTGCTCGCAGCGGAGCAGGAACTAGGGACACAGTAGTGACCGATCGGTTCTCTAACTTAATCCCAACTGACAATGTTTACCTCATTAAGACAGCAGATGATTTGCCGCAGGACTTGTCCCAGTGGACGCTCTATAATCTTCAGTATGATCCTGGGGCTGGTATAGGACTTTACTTTTCGCCTGATGGTATTGCTCTCGTTCGTCTTGCTGCTGGTGGAGGCGGTGGCGGGGTCACTGTTGAGGATGAGGGTGTACCTCTTGCCACGATAGCAGACACCCTGGATTTTGTTGGGGCGGGAGTAACCGCGTCAGGCGCAGGCACGACCAAGACCATTACCATCCCCGGTGGAGGTGGCCTTATTATAGCGGACGAGGGTATTATTCTTCCAACCGATGCTGCTTCTCTTAATTTTGTTGGGGCTGGTGTGACGGCGTCAGGTGTAGGGATCAATAAAACTATCACCGTCCCCGGTGGAGGTTCGCCTTTCCTTACTCCACTAGACGTTCATACAGTTGGCAATGTCCCCATCGGCGGTGTTCAAGATGTTCTATTACGACTTACGCGCTTAGATGGCACTTTGCTCGGTCAGTTGGGTTTCGACAATAGCGATGATATGTTCCTTAAGTCTTTTAATCATGGCGATGAAGTCCGATTTAGCAGAGAGAACTCAAGTGGTATTCAAGAACTATATTTAGTCGCGCAGGAAGGTAATACTTTTCTTCGTGGTGCGACCACAGTTAATCTGACTGTCGGGTTTAAGGTCGCTTTCCGGGCTGTGTTTGGCTTTGAAAGCGAAATGCGCTACAATGATATTGCATCTCTACGAACGCAACCTGCTGCATCAGGCGGCGGGTTCTGTAACAATGCTTTGACAGGGATCGGCTTGGAACGAATTTTGACTGTCAGCGATCTCGGCGGAATCGGTGGAGTTAATCAGACGCTTACAGCTACGTGGGCTGTTTCGCCTAGTTATGCTCAAACTAATTCCTCCGGCGCTACAGTTGTCATGCAATCGGGTGCTGTCAATCGCTTTGAAGATAATGCGGAACTTAGCTTTGGTACTGGTGACGATGTTGCTATTGACTTCGACGGTACTAATTTTCGCATCGCGGGTACTGGACTTGCTGCATTCACTGGATTCGAGGGTTTCCGCCCTGGAAGTTACATACAGTTGAAGACAGCCACTGATGCTGAGCTTAACGCAGTAGCGAATGTGATCAATACAGACGTAGGGAAGATACAGGGTGCTGTGGTCTACAATAGCAGTACTGATAATCCCGTCTATGCGGTCGGCCCAGCCGATGCTGACGTGTGGGTAGACGGCGCTGGCACGACTGTGAACAGTCCGATATAGGAGAGAATAATGGCACGGCGAACCCCCAAACCTAAGAAAATCAAAAATGGTAAAGTTGTGGTTGAACAAGACCCCAAAGTCTATGACCGTTTCTTTGCCGAACGGGAACGGGATCGCCTAGCGGATAGACTAACTAGGATCACCGCACAGAAAGCAGAATTTGAAGAAGAGATTCTCAATGTGCAGGATGAAGTAGATGATTGGAACTTGGTGATTGCACAACTGCCATGAGTAAACAGATTGAGGTATATTATGAGCCACGGCCTTCGTTCCTCTCGTTCCACGCACGTAAAGAGCGATGGGCGTGTATCGTCTTTCACAGACGAGGAGGAAAAACGGTTGGTTGCATCAATGATATACACACACGAGCGTTATACACTCCAAAGAAGAATGCAAGATACGCTTACATCGCACCGTTCTACCGGCAGGCTAAGGACGTTGCGTGGATGTACCTTAAAGACGCCACTCAAGACAGCGCACTCAAAGTAAAAGAAAGTGAACTCTCAGTTGAACTCTTCAACGGTGCCAAGATCACGCTTTATGGTGCAGATAACCCTGATGCACTCCGCGGACTATATCTTGACGGGGTCATCCTCGACGAATTTGGTGATTGCCGACCGTCTCTATGGGGTGAGGTTGTTCTACCCACGCTTGCGGATAGGAAAGGTTGGGCGGTCTTTATTGGAACGCCTAAAGGGAAGAATCACTTCTGGCAAGTAAGGGAACGAGCAAAACGTGAGAAGAATTGGTTCTATATGGAGGTTAAGGCCAGCGATCCTGGGTGTGTCCTTCCCCAGGAAGAGTTGGACGAAATGCGGGCTCAGATGTCTGAGGCGCAGTATGATCAAGAGCTTGAGTGCTCCTTTGAAGCAGCGGTACTAGGGACATATTATGCTAAACAGATATCGCTTATGGAGGCTGGCCGCATTGATGGCAAGGCGGGAGAACCTCAGATTGGAGTTTACAAGCACGATCCGGAGTTTCCAGTTCAAGTTGCTCAGGACATCGGATATAGTGATTCAAATGCAATTTGGTTCTGGCAGCATAGACCCGATGGTATTGCAGTTATTGACTACGAGGAACATCAGGGAGAGGCGCTGCCTTTCTACTTTGAGTTGTTAAGGAGTAAACCTTATGATTACGAAACTATCTGGTTACCTCACGACGCTAAGGCAAAAAGCCTTCAAACTGGCCGAACCACTGTTGAGCAGTACCTTAATCAAGTGGATGATGACGGGAACGGAGAGTTCCCAATTAGGATTGCTCCTCGTCTTGATGTACAGCACGGCATTGACGCTGTTCGTTTTATACTGCCTCATTGCTACATAGACCAAACGAACTGTGGCGAAGGCATTGAAGCACTACGAGCATACAGAAGGCGGTACGATGAAGTAACTAAAGCCTTCAGCCCCAAACCTCTGCATGATTGGAGCTCTAATGGGGCTGATGCCTTTAGATATTTTGCTCTGGTAGCTAAGGAGAAGATCGAAACACGTTCTGTGAGACAGATTTTACAGCAGGAGGCGTATAAACCCCCAGGAATGACTCTGGAGGCTCTATTCCATGACCGGGCAATGCGAAAACCCCGATTTAATAGGCAACGAGTATGAGTGACGACCAACGAACCCCGATGGGCAGTACCCTCTCCCCCATTAAGACTAGTAAGGACTTCAAAAACACTCCGACCGGCTGGTATAAGAGGTGGGACTCCGAAATGGTCGCTGCCAACAAGCGAATCCGGAAATGGCATCGGCAAGGGGACAAAATACAGGCAAGATATGCCGATCGACGAGGTATGCAGGGGAGTCGAGGGTACTCTACCGACGAAACTGGTGCTGGCGGGAATATGTTTCGGGTCAATTTATTCAATGCTAACATCAATACTCAACGCTCTATGCTATACGGCAGCACTCCGAAGGTTGATGTTTCCCGACGTTTTGCCGACGCAGATGACGACGCGGCGCGGGTGGGTTCACTTATCCTCAATCGTTTATTGAACACTAGCATTGAGGCCAGCGGTGATGATTATAAGTCCTCACTTCAGTACTCGCTAGATGACAGGTTGCTCCCCGGCCTCGGCATTGCGCGTGTTCGCTATGAAGTGGAGATGGAGAAGATTGAACACGAAGAGATTATTGGGGAAGACAATGTAGTCCAGGCTGAGGCTTACACGGAGGATAGGGTTCTTAGTGAAAAAGCCCCGGTGGACTATATTCACTGGGATGACTTCCGATGGGGCTGGGCGCGAACGTGGTCTGAGGTTCCGTGGATTGCTTTTCGTTCATACCTTACCAAAGATCAAGCTATAACACGATTTGGGGAGGAATTCGCCAAACAACTCCAGTATAAGAATAAGAGTATTGGTGAATTAGTTGAAAAACGTCTTACAGCTGAAGAAACAGCGGATGCGTGGGACAGGGCTGAAGTGTGGGAAATATGGGATAAGAAAACAGAGTGTGTCTTCTGGTGGTCTAAAGGTTTTGAACGTATTTTAGATAAAAAGAAGGACCCTCTGAAGTTGTATGGGTTCTGGCCCACGCCAGAGCCTATGCTCGCTAACTGCGTCTCGAATCTGCTCTTGCCGCAGCCGGATTTTGCCATAGCGCAAGACTTATACAATGAAATTGATGAACTTGAAACGCGAATCGGCATAATCACGACTGCGGTGAGGGTAGTTGGTGTGTACGACGAAGCCAACGACGGTGTTAAACGAATGTTGGAGGAGGGTTTTGAGAATGACTTGATTCCAATGAAGAATTGGGCGCAATTCTCTGAAAAGGGCGGTATGGACGGGCAGGTTGACTGGCTTCCCATTGAAGACATTGTTAATGCTCTTGAAAAACTGGTGGCCCAGCGATCAGATGCAATGGCCTTATTGTATGAGGTCACAGGCATGGCGGATATAGTCCGAGGGGCGGCAGGGCCGTCACGAGAGTCTGCTACTGCTGCTGAGGGTAAGAAAACCTTTGCTTCTATACGCATACAGGCTCTACAAGAGGATTTCGCACGGTTTGCCAGTGATCTTATGGCGCTGAAGGGTGAAATTATCTGCAAGCATTTTGAGGCTAAAACGATTGTAGAAGACTCTAACATTATGCGAACGCCTGATGGCAAGGATCAAAAATTAATCAGCTCAGCTATGGAGCTTTTGAAGAATCCAGAAGAGGCTGCATGGCGCATTGAAGTCCGACCAGAGTCAGTAGCTATGGTGGACTACGATAAGATGAGGCAGGAGAGAGGGGAGTTCATCCAGTCTGTTTCTACTTTCATGCAATCGGCTGCGCCTCTGGTACAGATGGATCCAGCGGCTACTCCCACGCTTATTGAGTTGCTCAAATGGGCAGTCGCAGGGTTCAAGGGTAGCCGTGAGATTGAGGGTACGCTTGACAGGGCTATTGAGGCTATGCAGAAAGCCCAAGAGCAGGAACAGCAGCAGGACGAGGGTCCCAGCGAGGCCGAACTGGAGATGCAGAGGTCCCAGCAGGAGCACCAGCAGGATATGGAGCTTCAGGCTACTAAGCATCAGCAGTCTATGGATGAATTGCAGGCCAAGCATCAGGCTGATATGAAGGAAGCGCGGACAGAATTCCAGCTAGAGATGAAGAAGATACAGGCTGAAATGCTGGCAGCAATACAAGAAGAGATTGCACAGGGTCAGGCAGCAATGGTGCAGGACGATCGCGAAACTGCCAATACAATGAAAATTGACGACAACAAACCGAGGCCTGGAGGCGACAACGGTGCGTAGAACTTGGCGCCAGATTCCCGGCAGGGGGTTGGTGGAGGTTACTCCTTCTGGTAATATCCCCCGAGACGACTTGCGGGTTGACGAACCATTCAAAAGCCCTATTGACGGGAGTATAATCCGTAATAAGCAGGATTTGCACGACCATAACCGTCGGCATAATGTTGAACAGACAACTGACGGCCATATGCAGGACTGGAAAGGTAAGGAACAAGAACGTAAAGAATTCTTTACTGGCAGGACTGGAAAAGAAGAACGGATAGAGGCCATACAAGAGAGTCTCTACAAACTAGGAGAAAGACCATGACCGGTGATACAATGCGTGAGGCTATGGAGGCCGCTTTTGATGGAGTATCCGATGAAGAAGAGCAAGAAGAAACAGGGGGATCCCCAGCGGAGCCCGAGGAGCCCTTGGGGGCTGCCGAAGCCGGCGAAGAAGCCCAAGCCGAAGCAGTTGTCAGCGATGAGCCTGGAGAAGCGGTTGAACCAGCAGGTGAAATCGATGAACCGCTACCTATTGATGCCGCTCCCGAAGGGGATGCTCAGCCTCTTGGAGGAGATTCGCCAGCGCCCGTTTCCTGGACACCGGCAGCCCGTGAACATTGGGGAGGAATCCCCCCACAAGCCCAAGCAGAAATCATTAAACGGGAGGGGGACATTGCCCGAGGGCTTCAGCAGGCTTCCGGGCATAAACGCGTCGCTGATGAATATTTCAAGACGGTAGCTCCGTTCCAGAACTATATTCAGGCGGCTGGGTCAACGCCAGCGCAGGCTATAACTGAGCTTATGACAACTGCTTCGCAGTTGACGGCAGGCTCCCCAGCTAAGAAAGCTCAGGTAGTGCAAAACATTATCAATGAGTATGGGGTGGACATCACTATGCTGGATAGCCTGTTAGCAGGTCAGCCGGTAGCTGATGATCCAAATGCTCCATTGCTGAGTGCTATTGATGAACGCCTAGCGCCGATTACTGACTTTATGGGGACAGTACAGCAGGGTCGCCATGAGCAGGCCCAGGAAGTAACCCAAGAGGCATCTACTGAGTTAGGAACCTTCCAACAAGCACACAGTGAGTTTTATGAAGACTTACGGGAAGATATGGCTGATCTTATGGAAATGGCCACTAACCGAGGCCGTACTATGAGCTTAGACCAAGCCTATGATCATGCGGCTAATGCTCATCCTGAAATTGGCCCTATCCTAAAACAGCGAGTAGCGGCTGAAGCTGGTAAGTTAGATCCAGCGGCAGTAGCCGCTAAGAGGAATGCAGCTTCTAGTATCCGCGGATCAGCGAATAGCGGAGGAGGCCCGCAGGCTGACGGTAGCGATACTCGGGCTTTAATGACTGAGTTGTGGGATGATGCCGCAGGTGACGTCGGCCACGGATAGCTTGTATTTCACACCTTATATATGCTATCCTACACGGGAACTAGGAACTCCCAGCCTTAGCGCAGATTCCCCAAGTTGGCAGAAAATATTCTTTTCACATCAAGCCATGGAGGAATCATAAATGGCATTCCCTAATGTTAGTGATATTATTGCTACTACGATTGAGAGTCGTACGCGCAAAATTGCTGACAACGTCACCGCGAACAACGCCCTACTGAGTAAACTCAGCCTGAAGGGTAAGATCAAGCCGGCCTCCGGCGGTACAAAGATCTTGCAGGAGCTCAGCTTTGCTGAGAATTCCAATCAGGGTTGGTACAGCGGCTACGACCTTCTGCCTGTGGGTGTATCAGATGTGCTCAGTGCTGCTGAGTATGATTGGAAACAGGCAGCGGTTCCCGTTGTCATCTCTGGCCTGGAGATGTTGCAAAACTCCGGCCGGGAACGCATGATTGACCTTATGGAAGGTCGGTTGGGCGTAGCAGAATCAACCATTGCAAATCTCATCAGTGACGGTCTGTACTCAGACGGTACTGGCTCAGCGGGCAAGGAGATTACCGGCCTTGACGCAGCAGTACCAGTTGACCCTTCGACTGGAACTTACGGCGGTATTGACCGCGCTACATGGACTTTCTGGCGTTCCCAATTCCAGACTGTCACCGTGACAGCGTCCAATATCCAAACTGTCATGAATACCCTCTGGTCATCCCAGGTCCGTGGATCAGATCGTCCAGACTTACTCCTGATGGATAACCTCTTCTGGGGTCTCTATGTTGCCAGCCTTCAGGCACAACAGCGATTCAACAGCCCCGAAGTAGGCAACCTCGGGTTCCCAACCCTAAAGTTCATGGACGCTGACGTGGTCCTTGACGGTGGTATTGGCGGCTTCGTTCCGGCAAGCACAATGTTCTCGCTTAACTGCGACTACATTTTCTACCGTCCCCACAGCGACCGGAACATGGTCCCGCTCTCCCCGAACCGTCGGTACAGCACGAACCAGGACGCAGAAGTGCAGATCCTGGCATGGGCTGGCAACCTGACGACCAGTGGCGCTCGGTATCAGGGTCGTATTAACGGCGCGTAAGGGCTCACGCTTCAGCCGGGGCTTCGGCCCCGGTCTTTTTAAGGAGATTGAAGCATGTCAAACTTTCCACTCTCGGATATTGTGGTTCCTGCGAACCCCAACGTAGAGGGCGTAGGCTCTGGTATGGAGGGCGGCAGTTGTCAGGTAATGATCGGACTTGCTACGGATGTGATCAATCCTAAAGTCACCGATTTTCCTCAGATAACCCGGAACCCAGTCCAGATGCAATACCTCGGTTGGGGTGGGGATAGCGTTGAGTCCGGCCAGGAGACCGCGGATATCGTAGACGCCATTGCGGTGGATTACGCAACTGCGGACTTTGACGATACTCCGGTTGTGTTTGCAGAAGCTGATCAGATTGCAGCTCCAGGCGTTGTCTTTGACACCGTCTCAGGTGCTGTAAACCTCGGCTTGGAAACGGCACAAGTCGGTGATTGGCTCGCTGGCGCAGTTCCAGTATAACGGATACGGGGGAGGCCTTTCCTCCCCCATTTCCTATGCCTCATATCAACGGTACTTTAGTTAATGATTTTGGAGAAGTCCAAAACAATCTTGTCGCTGCAACTTTCAACCCACTTCCGACTAATGTTAGTATCAATGGAACTTTGCATGACGTTGATGGTCGTATGTACACGACTGTTGATGTGAATTTAGGTTCCACTGATGTGTTCATTAACGGTATAAGACATACTAATTCTGGTATTAGGTATCTTGACCAATTTGGCCCCTTTATATCGTGGCCTGAAGGCTTTAGTGTCACAATTGATGGCCGTCAAAGCGCTGTTTCAGGGCCACAAGTAAATGTTATTCGCGGGATTGCTGTTACAGGGGGTGGAGCTATGTCAGTTGAAAACCTTCCTGGCGGTCCTGGTGTGAATAATTGGCAATTAGAAGGGTCAACCGATTCTTGGGGAACTGAGAGCGGTGGCGTTTGGTTAACAGAGGCATAATTATGGCCGATCTTAAAATTTCAGCAGCAACTCTTAACCCCTCCCCAGCGGGGACTGATAACTTTGCGACAGATAAGGCTGGTGCTGATTTTAGAACTACACTAGACCAAATCAAGGCTTACGCTGCTGCTGGCGGGGGTGATGTATTCAAAGTAGGCACTCCGCTTGTTGATCAAATCGGAGTGTGGACTGGTGATGGAACTATTAAAGGTTTCGCAGGGTTTGAATTTGATGGGTCGCAGTTTTCCCTGCCTAACTATTCATTCCCCGTAGCTGATGGCGCAGCCGATCAGGTCTTGGCTACTGACGGGGCTGGTACTCTAACATATAGGGACCAGAACAGGTCGGGCGGGATGCTCAGCGCTCCCTATAAATTTAGTGATTCTATTGTCGCTGCTGATCCTGGCCCTGGACTTGTTCGGTACAATAGTGCCACTCCCGCCAGCGTTACCGAAATCTATATTGATGATTTTGATGAAAATGGTATAGATATTTCTAACCTCCTTAGCCTTATTACTACGGATGACAGAATATACCTACAGACTGATAAAGATTCATCTGAATTTTTGGTACTCAATGTAACTGCGCCTGTCACGGATAATACGGGGTGGTTCACCATTACAGGTACGGTTGAAGCTAGTGGTAATCTTCCTGCTGATGGAGAAGACCTATTTATTATTCTGCAGATTGGTGGGGCTTCTTCGGGTCACCCGGTAAGCTCTGTATTCACGCGTACAGGGGCCGTCGTAGCACTACAGGCAGACTACGATGCTTTCTTTCTTACCCCAGCTGAAGGTGATCTCGCCTATGGCAGCATTGGTGATGTATCAGCTAACACCTCTAAGGTTACAAACGCGGCCCATACGGGACAAATGACGGGAGCTACGGCTCTTAGCGCCGCCGTCAGTATTATCACTGCTCAGCCAGCAGCAGGAGTCCTCGTAGGTGGTGATACCTTCCTGGTAAATGACGGAGGTGTACTATCTGAGATCACGGCTACCCAGATGGCTACATTCTTCGGTGGTGGTGGTGGTCAGGTGGACTCGGTTGTTAGTGGTACGAATATCACAGTTGATGCCACTGATCCAATCAATCCTATTGTTAATCTAGATGCTGCCATCACTGGTGTGAGTGTCAATGGTGTATCTCTTAGCGATGCAGGGGCAGCAACGAGTTACTTAGACGAGACAGGCTCTTATTCTGTCCCCGTAGGAACTGTACCCCCGGTAGACTCTGTATTTACGCGCACAGGGGCCGTCGTAGCCCTTGTAGGTGATTATTCTACTTTCTATGGGGCTATCGCCGATGTAAGTGCGAATACTGCGAAGGTCACTAATGCTACTCATACAGGGCAGGTCACGGGGGCTACGACTCTGGCGCTTGATGTGACGGCAGTCACAGCTCAACCTGCCAGCGGCGCATTGATCGGTGCAGATACCTTTATCGTCAACGACGGGGGCGTACTGTCTGAGGCCACAATGGACCAGCTTGCTACGTTCATTGGTGCTGGGGCTGATCCTCTATTGCTCAGTGATGGATTAGCTACAGCTCCGTCGTATAGTTTCGCTGGCGCAACTGACATGGGGGTGTTCCGAATAGGAGCAGCCCTAGGATTTGCGACTGCTGGACTAACGCGATGGGCAATCAATGCCACTGAGCTTGCTGCTCAAGTCGTTGGTGGTCCTCTATTCAGAGGCGCGGTCGCTGCGTCTGCGACTGTACCGACTATCATGCCGAACGGCACTGATATCAATACTGGTCTTGGTTGGAATGCCGCTGATCAACTTTCACTGGTCGCAGGTGGTGTTGAAATTGCAAGGGCGATTGAAGCTGGTACATCAGCAACAGATCAATTCTTCCTCCCCCGTGATGGAGCAGCAGCTACTCCAGCTTTAGCCATCGGTGCTCTTGGTATAGGATTTTGGACAGGTGGTGTCGCCCAGCTAAATGCGAGTATTGGCGGCGTCCGTAAAATGTTCCTTAACAGTTCAGCATTTACTGTTGATGGGAGTATTGGGGTAGAAGCAGCAACAGGGCCAAGAATGCTTCTTGAGGTTCCTTCTGCTACGAACCCAGTCATAAATGTAAGGCAGAATGATGCTGATACGGGTCTTGGTTCTAATGCTGTTGGTTCAATATCTCAAATTAGCGATGGGGAGGAATCCACCCGTACTGTAGCGGCTTCGGCTGGTGGGCTTCAAGCTAATAACCAGAGTACGGGTGCTGGCTTAGAACGAGTACTGACTACAGCGGACCTCGGCGGTGGCGGAGCAGTAGCGAATGATGCAGTACAGGCAAGACGCACCACATCTTTTACAATAATCGCATCCTTTGGTGATGTAACGCTTGACGCAACAGATGTTGAAACGGATGCAGCCGTAATTGAGCATGATGCAGTTACGGATAGAATTGTTGTCAAAGAGACTGGCACATACAAGGTTGAATACGAATTAGATATTGATAACGCTCTCGTATCTGGTTCCGATTTAATACTTGTGGAAGGGAGAGTGCGATTAAATGATGCAGGAACCGGCATAAATGGTTCATTAGCAAGTACAAGCGCATTTCGAGATACTTCGGTCGGCACTGGTAATGAGAACCGATTTTTCTCCCATTTAAGCAATGGATTTATTGCTGATCTGACTGCCAGTGATTTTGTCACATTACAATTAAATCAAATACCGGATACTGGTGGACTCGAAGTCTTTACTGCGGAAAATGTTTCGCTTCAAGTAACAAGGTTGCTCTAATGAAGACCTGTATACTTCTAGCTATTGTTTTTATCTTATCTGCGTGTACGGCGTATAATGATCATTGGAGTATGGTGTACGAAGCTATACAGACCCCAGAAGTGCCTGGAGGACAGAAGAGATTTGTTCTGTTTAATGAAGATGGACTGAGCAAGATGCAATGTAAGCATCTGTTTGATGAACATCTACGTAGGCTCAATAACAATGCTGCCGTCATTTCTTATGAAATTGGATGCAGTCATTTGATGACGAAGGGGCATGGTACAGAATTCCAAGCCCAGATACATTGGTTGATCCCATAATAAGGAGAAGGAAATGTTACAAGAAGCCGAGTATGATATTACCGAAGCAGCGATGCTAGGTAGTGAACATAACGCCCGATTTGCGGGGGATTCTAAACTCTTTGTCGTGTTCTTCAATCATCCTCGTAGGGATGAGGAAGCTACGTTGGCAGAGGGGAGGCCCATGTTCAAGGATGAGGCCTATGTTCGCATTATGGTTCCTGGGGATAAGGACAGCATTGTTATCCGTCCTGCCCGGGATATGGACAAAGGGCGATTCGCTAAACAGTTCGCCGCTTTTGAAGCGGGCGAAGGCGAATTACATGAGGGTACTCCCCTCAAGGCGTGGCCTATGGTCACACGCGCACAGGTGGAGGAGCTCAAGTTTTTCGGTGTGTACACTGTTGAACAACTGGCAGATCTTGCCGATGTGCATGTTCAGAAATTCATGGGTGTGGGTGCGCTGAAAACAAAGGCGAAGGCGTACATTCAGGCGGCTAAGGAAGCTGCTCCCCTTGAACAGCTCAATGCAGCCATTGATATAAAGGATGCAGAGCTGGCAGCTCAGCAGCAGGCTATTGACGAACTCAAAGAGATGGTCTCTGAGCTTCAGAAGCCCAAGAAGGCTAAAGCAAAGGATAAGTAAATGGCTGTCAGCAGATATATACCAGCAGCGGATATAATTAATCGGGCAGCAGTTGAGTGCGGCCTTGAGCCTTCTGCTGATGTATTTGCTGACAGCAATCCTTCTTTCATCCAGCTTCGGAATTTAATCACAACCTGTGGCCAGGATCTTGTAGAGTCGTATCCGTGGGAAATACTCCGTAGGGAACACCAAATTTTGACGGCGGTCCCCCCGGATACGGGGGTCTACGATCTCCCAGATGACTTTGGCTATATGATCCCACAGACCGGGTGGGAACGTGCAGAAAATGTCCCTCTGGGGGGACCACTGTCACCTCAGCAATGGGCTTATCTAATAGGCCGTGATCTGGTTAGCTTTACGATTTACGCCAGCTTTCGCATCATGGAGAATAAGTTCCAAATATTCCCACAGCCTCCCCCGAATGGACTGGATATTAACTTTGAGTATATTTCCCGTGAATGGGTTGCGAGTGCGGCTGGAGCAGGAGACCCTGACGGGGATACCGTTACGAGAAATGATGATACTGTACTGTTCAAGCCAGTGATGATTGTCCAATACCTGAGGTTTAAGTTCTTAGATGCTAAGGGCTTCAGTTCAGCTTCTGCTGGCGCAGCATTTGCGAAGGCTTGGGAGGCAGCGACGGAAGGTAATAAGAGTGCGCCTATCATAAATGCTGGTCGTCGTGCTGCGGGTATCCACTACCTTGACTTTAGAAATATCCCGAATACCAACTACGGCGGACCTTAATGTTCGGCATTGCCCCACAGGAGCAAATCACTAAACCGGCTACGTTCCCCGCGCCGACCGCTGGGATCAACTCTATATCGAACCTTTATGGTATGGAGCCTCGGGATGCTATTGTCACCATTAACATTGATGCTACGACTTATGGTCTCAAGGTACGCCCCGGATACCAGGAATACGCTAATGGATTCCTCGGTGGTGGCATCCAAACTATCGTACCCTATACGGGGAGTGAAGATGATAGGAGTGCTGACAGGCTATTCGCAGGTAACAGTGATGGCTTGTATGCTATAAGTGCTAGTACGACTACGCCTACGAAGGTAGTGAATTGGGGGATAAAGTCTAGCCCCGCAGGTCGGTGTAGTTTCAGCCAATTTACTAATGACGGTGGCGCTCACTTCATGCTGGTGGCAGATGAAGAAAATGGTCTCCAGCTATACACTGAATCAACTGATTTATGGTCAGTGCCTGCTATAGTAGGCCCGGCTGGAGGTGCAGCAGACATTGCTTTTGTCATGTCTTGGAAAAACAGGATGTGGTATATTGAAAAGAACAGTACGAGCGCATGGTACAGTGACGTTGGAGTCTTCGGAGGAACTCTCACCGAGTTTAACTTTGGCTCTAGATTTCGTTATGGTGGCATTCTTGCAGTCCTTGCCGACTGGACACTTGACAGTGGTGAAGGCCCAGACGATTACATCGTTGCGGTCTCGTCTGCGGGAGATGTTGTTGTCTACGCAGGAACAGATCCTAGCAGTTCAGCAACTTTCGGAATTATCGGACTCTGGTTTGTCGGAGCTATTCCCTTTGGACGAAGAGTAGTATCCCTGTATGGCGGGGATATGCTCTTACTATCTACCTATGGTCTTATAAGCATGGGCGCTCTATTACAGGGTAAGGATCCCTTTAGTTTAGAAGTCAGCCTGACATGGAAGATACAATCGTTTATCAATCAAGCGATGGCTCGTAGTAAGAATGATTTTGGGTGGGAAATAAGGATTCATCCAAGCATATCGCGGCTGGTGATCTCCTCCCCCAAGGAAAATAACATACCTCATACACAGTATGTGTATGACCTTAATTTGAAGGCATGGTCTCTTTGGCATGATGTACCTATCCTCACATCAGAACAGTACCAATCAGAGTTCTACTTTGGTGCGGGTACGATTAATGTGTGGAAGCTTCAAGGTACAATTGACAATGTAGAATTATCTAATCCTAACCCTATACACATTGATTGGCAGTTACTCACTAGTTACCAAGATGTAGATACACCTGAGCAATTCAAACGTATGCAATTTATCAGGCCTATCTTCTTAGCACAGTCATTCCCATCATATACTGTGAAGGCACTTTATGATTATGATTTATCAGAATTGCCTGTACCTCCTAATGCTAGTGCTTTCGGTGTCGGTATTTGGGATACAGGTCTGTGGGATATAGATATCTGGGGTGGCGGGTCAGCAGCTTTTCAACCAGCGCGTGGAGCTTGGGGCATAGGTAGGACAATGGCTATCGCTCTACGTGGTAAGTCACAAGTTGAAACTACATTGATTGCTATTGGCATCATGTGGGACGAAGGTGGCTTGCTATGATTGACTACCTCCCCATGTCCCGTAACGAAGAATGGGACTGGATACATGCTAGGGCTGAGTGTGTTCGGTGTGCTGACACGAAAGGTATTGTCGCATACAAGAATGGAAAGATTGTAGGCATGGTGGTCTTTGATACATGGGCTCACAATAGCGTACATATCCACATCGCTTTTGAAGATTTGTTTATATTCAAGCATGGCTGGGCAGAGGTTGTCTTTGGGTACGCCTTCAACACTTGTGACAAGGGCGTAATCATAGGCGTTACTCCAGCATGTAACAAGAAAGCCTTACGATTTAACAAGCACATCGGCTTTGAGGAGATATTCAGAGTTAAGGATGGGTTTGAAGTAGGTATTGACTTTGTGATTACAGAGTATCGCAAAGAGAACTGCAAATATATAAGGAAGGAAGATGGGCAAATCTACGCCAGAAGCGCCTGATTACGAGGCGGCTGCTGAATCGACTGCGGCTGGCAACCTTGAAATGATGGAGCTTCAGACTCGGGCTAACCGTCCCACTCAGATTACTCCGTGGGGTACTGTTGAGTGGACGGAAGGCGACACAGGAGATTGGACCCAAAATATTACTCTTTCCCCTGGACAGCAAGAAGCACTTGACGCACAACTCGGTATGCAAACTGGCAGGAGTAATCTTGCTGCTGGTATGATGGGTAGGGTTACTGATGAATTTGGCGAGACCATGGATTGGACTGGGTTTAGCGAAGGTGGTGGCCGGGTTGAAGGTGGTGACTACTACGGTGATAAGGCAGGCGAAGCTATGTATGGCCGAGCCACTTCCCGTCTTGACCCACAGTGGGAACAACGTGCTGAGCAGCAAGAGTCTGCTCTACGAAATCAAGGCTTACGTCCAGGGGACGAAGCTTACGACAATGCTATGCAGACGATGGAGCAACAGCGAACTGATGCTTATCAGCAGGCTGGTTTCGGTGCTGACATAGCGGCTGGTCAAGAAGGTGCTCGTATGCAGGGCATGGATATCGGAGCCGGAGGGTACAATACTCAACTCCGCCAGCAAGAAATTGCTGAAGCCATGCAGCAACGAGGATTTAGCCTCAACGAGATCAATGCTATACTACATGGTCAACAGGTAGGAATGCCGAGTATGCCCGGATTTAATACTGCTGGAGTTACAGAGGGAGCTGATTATTCGGGGGCTGCTGCGAGCCAGTATAGTGCAGATATGGATCAGTTTAGTGCAGATCAGGCAGGTTGGCAGAGCGTTATGAATGCTGGCGCAGGCATGATGTCCTTTAGTGATGTAAGGTTGAAGCGTAGCGTTGAGTATGTCGGACGCTGGGCTGATCGTAAGTTTTATAAGTGGACGTACATCTGGGGCGAAAAAGGCTTCGGTGTACTGGCACATGAGAATCCAGATATGGTCGTGGCTGCTCCGGCTGGCTACGCGATTGTTGATTACGGGAGATTATGATGGGCAATTTCAGAGGTGGTCAAGGTGGCGGCGGCGGTATCGCTGACAAAATCAGGAGCATGCAGCAGCAACGGCAGATGCAGGGTAGAGGTACTCGTGGCCCTGTGGCTACCCCACAACGTCCTCCTCGTGCAGGTCCTGGAGCTCTTCAACAAATGTACGGACAAGCTCAGGCTCAAGCAGGTGGAGGGATGCCTGGAGGTCCTATGGCCCCTCCCCCACAAGGACAGATCGCACCACGTATGGCTCAGCAGCAACAGTTAGCTCAACAAATGCGGAGGCCTCCTAATCCTGGAGGTGGTCGTGCAGCTATGATGGGTAATCCCCGTATGCAACGAGGTATGCGTGGGGGCGGAGGTAGGAGATACTAATGGCTGATTCACAGGCAGCAATGCAGAGGCTCCTCGCTTCAGGCTGGAAGCAAGGCGATTCAATTCCTGAGTGGTTCATAGCGGCAGATCCAAATGCTTCAGTCGGACCATCTTACGGCACTATGGATAACCCTATGCAGTTATCCACTATGGAAGTTCGGGGGCAAGCTCCAGCGCAGCATACTGTTCCACAGCCTGCACAAGCGGGAGCAGGAACAGGAGCATCCGCTCCTCCCGGGGTCTTTGCCAGCATGGATGAAGAACAGGCTCAAATGTATGCGGGCATGGGCGAGTTAAAGAAGCAGAGGGAACGCGCTGAAGAATTGCGAACTACGGAAGATGCTGCGGGCCGATACCTTAACCAAGGGCGAACTTTTGTTGCTGCCCATCCTCTTGAACACCTGTCTGTCGGCTTGCGGCGAATGAAAGGTAAGAAGGGAGTAAAGGAAATTGGAGGAAAGCAAACGAAAGGGCGTAAGGGGATTATTGATCTTCTGCGTAACAAGGAAGATTTGAGTAAAGAAGACTTGGAAGATATAGGATACGGATAATGCCTAGCCCAATTGAACTTATGCTTATGGAAGACCGAGATCCTTCTATGCAGAAGGCTCTGGCACAGGGTCTACGCCGTCAGGCAGAAATCGGAACACTTGCTCAACTAACGGGGGATGAGGTACTCGCCCCGTTTGGTAGAGGGCTTAGTGAGCGTACTGATCGTAGGGTGCGGAATGAAGCAACCAATCTGCAGAAGAAAGCTCAACGTGATATAACGGAAGGCTACTACACACAGATGGCGGAGAATAACCGGCTTACGATGGCTATGAATATCCGTAAGCAGGATGAGATTGAACGACATAATCTTGAAACTGAAAAGACGGCAGCTATGCGAGCAGAGAAAGCTCTAACTGGCGCAGGGTTCAAAGCTCCCAGTGTTTCTGCGCAGAAGAAAACGCAGGAAGCTAAAGAATCCTATGATGGTATAGCCAGAGTGCTCAAAACCTATAAGCCTGAGTATGCTTCAAGCGCAGGGGTCATTGGTGAAGGCTCTATCACTAACTTCTTTGGTAAGTTCGGTGGTACTGAGGGCATGAAGGATCAGGCTAGGTGGTGGGCTGACTACGATCTCATGTACACATTGGGCCGCAGGAACGAACTGTTTGGTTCAGCATTAACCGACTCTGAAATCAGGGCTTGGGAGGGCGCTAACATTAGTCCCAACTCCCCAGATGACGTCATTAAGCGTGGCTTGGCGACATTATCTGAGATTGCCTCCAAGAAGTTAAAGGAACAGTATAAGAATGATGCCCCCCTCTACAAACCTGAGTGGGTTGAAAGTATGTATTCAGGTATTGCTCCTATGCCTACATTTGGGGATGAAGCAGTTCCAGATGCAGATTCAGAAGCAGCTAATTATGAATCCAGTGTTGCCGAACCTATAGTTAATCCTGAGACTGGCAACCTAGTCCAGAACTGGTGATATTATGCCCGTAGATGTCCGACTACCTAACGGAGCCATTCTAAAGAATGTGCCTGACGATGTGGCTGATAAGAAGCACATGGTCGCAATGGAAGCTATCAAACGCGGCATGGCGACCAATGAAGACTTTGGTTACGAAGGTGCTGAGGCTTTCCAAGAAGGCTTGGGGGCAGCCGGAGGAAGCAAAGGTGAACGCTTCCTTGAGGGTATGGGTCGTGGCATAGTCAATACCGGGCGGCAGGTCGGAAATATGTTCGGCCTAATAAGCGATGAGGAAATAGCCGAAGCTAGGCAGATAGATAAAGATCTCATGGCTACAGGCATGGGCATCACAGGGGACATAGCTGGAAGTCTCCTCGCAACTGGCGGGCCGATTGGCGGCGGGGTGGGCGCTGCGGCCAAGGGTTTAACCGCTGCTCGAGGAGCGTCGATGGCCGCCAGAGGCGGTCGGGCGCTTGGCAAGGCCCTTGGTAAGCCCGTAGGCAGGGGAACCGTCGAGGGGGCTGTGTATGGGTCTGTGTATGCCGGGCCAGACAAGCGTGGGGAAGGAGCTTTGTGGGGAGCAGGACTTGGTCTAGGTATGGGCGGTCTTGTCAAGGGTCTGGGCAATGCTTGGAAGAATGCTAAGGTCAACGTGATGGACGAGGCAAAGGAAGCAGCCGAGGAATTGGGAGCGTTCATTCCTATATCACAAGCTGGCTTAGAGGATGGCCTCCCCCGTATGATCTACAATGCTATCCTCTCTAACCTGCCGGGGTCGGCTGGTAAAGTTCGTGGCCAGTACAAGGATGCAGTGAAAACTCTACGCCAGTGGGCAGGGACGCAAGCTCACCCAGACGATGCCCGAGCCCGTATTCGTATTATGGATGACGATAATATTCATACGATCTTTGCCAAGCTGGATGATTTTTGGAAGGGTAATAAAGAGAAAGGAATTATCGGTGCCTACGATGACGTTGGCAATACTGTTATAGACGCCAGCAAGGTCAAGGTGAATTCGGTCACTCGTAGTCTAGTAGAAGCTGAAGCTGCGCGGTTGGGCGTACCGTACCGAATTCCTCAGGGCATACAATCCAAAACTCAGAACATGCTAAACTTCAGAAACACTGTGTCTGAAATTAAAATGAAGTTAGAACCGGGGCAGATGACTAAAACTCTGCGAGCTAATCTTGACGATACTCTGAAAAAGATTGATGATCAGTTTGAAAAACAACTAGACCCAGATATATTCACTGCTTATTCTCACCTTGGGCCTTCGTATCATAACTATCAGATATTGAAGTCTGCGGTAGATAAAGCTAAGTCAGCAGGGCAGAAATTTGCTCCTCCACAACTCCTTGTTGCCGCAGCAGAAAAGGCAGGAGCAGCGGCTCGCTCTGGGGGTGGGACTTTCCAGCAGATTGCTGGCAAGGCGGCTAGAGCATTACAAGATTTTCCATCTAAGGCTGGTGTCTATCAGATGGTGGCGGCTCTTGGGCTTAGCTCAGGTGGGATAGGTCTGTTCATGGGAACAGGTTTTCCTGCTCTTACGGCTGCTGGTGTCTACGGCGTGGCGAAGTTAGTTGGGACTAAAAAGTTTCAGCAATTTTTAATGGGGGAATTCCGAGGCAAGGCGGCTTTGAATCATCCTCAAATGCAGCTTTTATTTAAGACTCTTGGTATGCCTGTACGACTTGGGGCTGTCAAAGGAATAGTAGAGGAGTAAGACTATGCCACGTGATGGTGGTGGGACATATACCCTTCCGGCAGGGAACCCGGTAATACCGGGAACAATTATTGAAACAACGTGGGCGAATCCCACGATGGACGACATTGCTGCCGCGCTTACAGACTCCCTCTCCCGCACAGGGTCAGGGGGTATGATTTCCCCATTCCTTAATGCAGATGGGACGGTTGCCCTCCCCGGTATATCGTGGGCTAATCAACAGAACATGGGCTTCTGGCGTCCTGGTCTTGACGAAATGCGGGTCGCTGTTGCGGGGGTGGATAAAGCTCGGTGGACTAGCGACGCTAGTAATCCTATGGATATCTTTGTTGCTAGTGTGTGGGTATCTGTGATGAATGAAGGTGGGGATTACTCACCTACAGGCAACTGGGATTTCTCAGGAGCAGCTTCATTTATCCTTGGGCCAACTCCAGTTGTTGCTATACAAGAAGCAGCGGCGACGGCAGACGAAGGTAACTGGAATTTCCGAGCTACTGGTGACCAATTAGTCCTCGCGACTGCAACGGATGCTGCCCCTACAGTTGATGTAGAAAATGCTTTCTGGGTTGCTCGTACCACGACGGCTGTTGACTATACACAATTCCTTAATGAAATACGAGTCGGTGGTAGTGTCGGTGCTTATGGTACGATACGCCATGGGATAACTGGGGCTACAGAATTTGACAGTCAAAATACAAACCAACTTCACTTTATGCCTACGGGAGAACAAGCAGGAATATGCCGAGTTGGTCCGGGTGATGTAGTCCTAGTCCCATTTAGTCTAAGTGCGGGACAAAATCAAGGATTCCAAATAACTTCACAAACTTCAGGTGATCAAGTTGGGTGGGTAGCCTATGCGAATGATAGTATTCGGAATTGGGCTGTTTTCTTTGGCGTACATGATAATGATGCTTGGGGATTATCCTGTAATGTTCTTGGAACTGGTACTCCTACCTTTATGGTACAAACTGAAGGAGAAACATTGATCCGGGGTGTTCTTAATGGGGCGGTCTCCCTGTATGATAATAATACTCCAGCAGTTAGAACTCGTGATAATTCGGGGGAAAATACAAGGGGAGAAGTACTCCATGCAGGCGGAGCCTACCACGATATAGGCGTAGCAGTGATGCCTATCCTTGAACAGGATGTCAGTGTTACTCTTAGCAAGATTCAAAACCAGAAGCTCATACATAAAGATTCTGGTGGCGCGGTGACCTATACACTGGATAATGATTCAGCTATATTGGCGGGGACTGTTTACACAATCTGTAATGAAGATACAGAAGTACTCAGTATCACTCAAGGTGGTGGAGTAGCTCTCCGCTGGTTTGATGGATCAACTCCTGGTGGATTACTTGGCAATAGAAGCCTAGCTTCTGGTGGGGTCGCTACTATTGTGAAATATATCAATACTGAATACTTCATCTGGGGTGCGGGTATTTCATGAGCGGTTTCCAGCATGGTGCTTCGGCAGCTTCTGCGGCGGCAGGAGTAGGGCCACCAGTTGATCCGTTTAAGCAGGAATTCCAACTGTTCGCAGAATTTAGGTTTCCGCTACCGGGCCACATAGGATTTGATCGATTTTTATCAACTCTTGGTGCGCTACTTCCAGCTACGGATTATGACCCTGCCAGTGGAAACCATAACATTGACTCGATTTACACTCAATCAGGCAACTTGGTATTTAGAATGGACCAACAGAACGTTCCGAATACTGACCAGACTTTTACGCAGATTGAAATTACTGGCAGATTTTTGCAGGATTTTCCAAACATAAATACTAGGATAATTCTGCGAACTGAGGTCACTTTCTATAATCCGACCGACTTTGGCGATACTCTGTGGTCTTTTACCACCATTTCACCACTGGATATGACCGCGCTCGATGTTTATGACGTTGTTATTCGGTGGGCACCTTGACAAATCCAACAGCTAAGGAAACAGGAATCCGCATAGGGGTGAACCAGTTGGTGACCTACCTTACCCTCATACCTATCTTCTGGTTTGTCATACAGCCACTTATTATTTCCGCATTGGCTGAGGATATCAAGGAGATAGTAGCAGAGCAGACTGCCCCTATCAGTGGTGCTTTCGTTGCTCTGTTACAACGGGATATCAATGCAACCCGAAAAGAGATGGCTGCATTGAGATTCCGACAAAGAGATGATGATGAGGTATGGACAGAAGAGGATGCCCTGTACCTAGCTGATTTAGAAATCCAACTGGCAGCATTAGAAGAAGCTAAGTCAGCATTGCAAGACACTACCTAGCGTGGTACAATTTACTCACATATAATAAGGAGAATGAAATGCCAGATCCCCAAGGACAACCCGACGGTCATCAGCAGATGGCCCTTGCTATTCATCAAGTCTTTTCACAGGGCCAAGGAGTACCAATATCCTCAGCTCATGCTGAAAAGGTAGTGGAAATGAAGCTATGGCTCGCGGCCATAGCCAATGGTCAACTTAAGATTGTTGACACCGGGAAGCCAGTAGTCCCTCCCCCAGGAGATGGTAATGGAGCTCCAGCTAAGTAGGATCTCCAGTGGGGACGAAGCTACCCTCGGCAACCTGTTTAATGCTGAGCCTGCTCGTTCCCCACTTTTAACTTTCCTCTGCTACACCCTAGAGGATCAGTACAATGAGCCAAAGATTCCAGGCGAAACTAGGATACCTGCGGGACGGTATCAAATCAGACTGCGTACCGAGGGGGGAATGTACAAGAGGTATAGTGAAAGGTTCCTTCCTTGGCATGGTGGAATGCTCTGGCTCCAAGACGTACCGGGTTTCACGTTTATATACATTCACGTTGGCAACAAAGATGACGATTCAGAAGGTTGTATTCTCGTTGGCGACGGCCAGATATCCAATGTGATTGAACGGGGGCAAGTCACAAGTAGTGTCCTTGCCTACAGGCGTTTGTATGAAATAGTCCATGCAGCAGTAATGAAAGACACCGTATGGATAACGATAGAGGACGTAGCATGAGAAAATTATTTTATTGTCTGCTGGTATGTTCGCCACTAGTGTTCGCAATTGAACCAAAGACATTTGACTGGACGCCACCTACCCAGAACACAGATGGAACTCCCCTGCCTGACACTGACATCGCTAGCTACAACATCTTCTGTAATGCGGTGCTGCTCGGTAACGTACCGAACACAGGGGGTACGGACACGTGGACGTCTCCTCCCCTCCCGGCAGGCTCCTATAACTGCCACGCTACGACAGTAGCGATAAATGGGGAGGAATCGGACGCAAGTAACTCCGTAAATTTTACTGTAGATCCATCCAAACCGGAAGCACCTACAGGTTTTTCTGTGTCCCTGCCGTAGGTCCTCCATGCTCCAACCCGCCGTGTGGACCACCATCAAAACCATTAGGATCGGGGTGTTCATCATGAATAAACCTTCAAGTACAATTCAGGCTGCTGGAATCTCTGGATTTCTAGCAGCGACTGCTCTACTTATCATCAAGCTCGCTTGGCCTGAAATTTATGTGCAGATACCTCCTGAATATCAGGGGTATTTAGTCACAGCAATCATGATTGGTTTCGGTTACTTTAAGAAGGAGAACGTCCTTGGGAATCCTGACGAAGCTACTTGGGGGTGACACCGCAGTCGCAGGAGTCACTGCGATCGGCAATGTACTTGACAACCTGTTTACGAGTAAAGACGAAAAGCTAACCCACGAAGAAATCCGTATGCGGTTAGCCATGAAGCCTGATATGGCACAGGTTGAGCTAAGTAAGATTGAAGCTCAACACCGTAGTATTTTCGTGGCAGGCTGGAGGCCATGGATCGGCTGGGTCTGCGGCATGGGTGTTCTTAACATGGTACTCATAAATCCATGGATACAATGGATCACGGGGGCGGCAGGGCCGGAGCTTCCTCACCAAACTATCATGCAGTTAACTCTGGGTATGCTTGGACTTCTAGGTACGATGCGTACCGTTGAAAAAATTAAAGGTAAAGCGAAGTAGTGCGGTGATGGCTGACTCCGGCCGCACCCAGAGCTAACTAGTACCCATCGGCCACCTCGGGCGGACTTATCTGTCCTGGTCTATATATTCCTTTCCTGGCTCGCCACTCTCATCTAGCTTGCACTGAGCCATGTTTACGTCTGGCGCATAGCCAGCGGCAATGTTCTCTTCCTGCTGCGTAACTTCAATGTACTTGTCGCAGGCATGTTTAATCTTTTCAAGGTCATCGAGCAAATGGCGACCCTCCGGACCTTTCTTCCTAAAGATCCACTTTGATATAATATACTGGAAGCAATTAAAGCGGAAGGCCCAAGCAATATCCCAATGCTCAAGAACACTATTACAATGGGGACACTTAGCCTTGACCTTGTAATGTTCACCTCCCACCTGCCTTTCGTTTGCACGTTCCATCTTGTGGGTACTCCTTTAGCATACGCTCACGCGCCCTCTTAGCAGCCCTTCGGTTACCAGCTCGGCACCTGTTCAGGCTTGCCATAACTTCTTGTGGCGTTACCACAATACGAACTTAGCTAACTCTAATACTACGAGCAGCCAAATCCCCACCCTTACGTGACTCAAACCACGGTGCATATCGCCCAGGAATTCGCCCATTTCCATCTCATCCGTGTACCCTTTCACTGCTGTATCCTTATGGTTCATGTTTATATTCCTTGTAGTTAGTACGTTTATATAATAACACAAGGACGTTTCGTGACCTAGTTCAATTTTTTCCTTTCAATGCGCCTAGTTTCCCAGTCCCAGCAGGCACGATGCCAGTCTGAAGCTACTATCTCTTCAATATAATCATACCTGTTAGCTCGGTCTAAGTAGGCCATCTTAATAGGCCATGCGACGTGTTGTATCCATGGACATTGGAATACTTCCTCCCCATCAAGTAAGCGAACACAGTCCTCCATAAACTCAACGTGAGTGCATTGTTCTAGCAAGGACATATGCGCTTCAACCATTCCCTTCCCCTTGTACATGTCTACGTCCAGCGTTGTTTTGATAATATCCTCATACCGGGGGACAGTGGTGTAGATATGGCAGTTATTACTGAACACATGATACAGCCCTAACTTGAACCCGGCAGCGGAAGCTATAAGCTCCTGTAGCATTGTCATATGGACTACATTAGCTCCTAGCATACCCCAGATAAAGTCATTGCTTCGGTTACATACTGTCATGTTAAGGCTGTCAGTTTCATCGACTCTAAAGTAAATGTGAGTATTACACGGCCTGTCACTGGTTCTTGCATTAGGTCCATCATATACTGTGTCCCACATGGACAAGACAGCTTGGCGACTGCTGGGGTCTTTACGCAGCAGGTCAATGATTTGTGGGATTTGGAATACCGGATTGGCCCATCTCCATCCATATGCTCCACGTAAAATTCCATCATCAGCGTACTCCATCATTCGTTGGTTAAATTGACTTATCCAGGAAGCGTCGTTACTGCCTGCCATCATCCAGACAAACTCCATACAGTGGAAGAACGGGTTAACCCTTCTAACAGGGCAATTGAGCAGACGCTCCTCGGGAAATTGTATGGTTAGGAACACCGGAGCTGGCATAACCATCGCTGGTCCGTTCCTGGTATGTTCCATTAGGGAGCATACCCGAAATATTTGCAGTCCTTCCACGTAAGCTTGAGGCGCGTTTCGCCCTGTTATTTCTATAATCACGCGTGTAACCCCTTGTTATGTATAGCATTTTAGTGTAAGCCCGTCTACTGGCTGAATAACAAGGCAATAGCTAGGCATTGCCCGGTATGTGATTTAGCGTCGAGCGGCGTCTGGTGCAGCCATTTTAGCTCAATAGGCAGCATAACCCCGCTTACTCCGGCCAGTACCCGTTAAGACGCGGCAATACTTGTCATACTCGCATAGGCAGTTCTGCATATCTTGCATACACATTGTGAAGTATGGTTCGCCTAAGCGGTTTTCAATATAGCTCTTAACTTCTTCTATAGCTTCCTGGTAATTAGAAGGGGTGATCTTACGTTCATGAAACCATGACAGCCCACGGAGACTTCCTGGTCCTGGCGCACTGAAGTACATCCAATCTGTTGCCGCTTCTAGTGGGTGGCCTTTCGTATTTTTAAGGTCTGCCACAATCTGGGCGCAGAGGAAGCTACCCAGACCATCAACACGTTTGAACCAATGCCAGTAGTCTAGGCAGTTAGGCTGGCAAGAAGCAGGAGTGATGTCTATTACTTTCTGTAGTAACTCTACACAGTAGTCTATCTTAGACATCTTACGGCCATGCGTGGTAATGAGGTAAGCCCCTCCCCATATCTTTTCTTTTTGTGCCTGTAGGTCAGTTAAGACCTGCCACAGTTTCAAGTGGGGGGAAGGTACTATACTGAACTGTATGGTTTCTAGCGTCGGGGGCCAGTTAAATAGACGCGCCGCGACAATAGCAGTTTCATAGTGCTCTCCGAAGAGATCCGGAGTATAGTTTTTCCTGATCCATCGCGTAACACGATCGTCTTCCCTGTGAACGTTGCAGAAATACGTCCACTGGAATACCTGATCTTCGCTCCATGGTCGCTTATCACCACGTTCCTTTTTAACACGTATTCTCTCCCGTTCAGATATCCAATAGGCCAGCAGCTCCGGCCTTGTATAAGGCTTTCCATTGACCTCTAAAATCGACTCGCTTTCCTCCCAACCATCCATCTTTAGACTCCTTCTCTACGGCTTTGATGTAAGGGCCGAAGCGTTCTTCTAACCAGTAGCAAGCTTCGGCTTGCATTTCAGGTGTTCGGTATAAGCTGCATCCTCCGGGGGCATTACAACTCCCCCAGTCTTGAAAAATAGTAGTGATTATTTTATTCCCCTGCCCTCGGGCTAATAGGGTCGCATTAAGTACCACGTCAGAAAGAATAGGGAACTTAGCAATATCAGGGATGGTCCCCACCAAACGGCGATTAAGACCCTGAACACAAATAACTTTCCCGTTAATGTTGTAGGGAGGTTTCTGAACATGCCCCATCTGCCGGGGATGAATTCCAACGAGCGCGGTGTCTTCAAGTAAGTTCTCCAGTAAAGCGAATGGCCCCAGGAGGATTTCAGTGTCTGCCCCGGTTAAGGTCTTAAGACCAATCTTACCATCATCCTTGATGTACTGGCGACTGAATACTAAGTCATCATCAAGTATAACGCAGCATTCCTCTCCATCATCCATACCGTCCTGTAGGATCCATTGCATCTTCTGGCTATAGTTAGTGACAGTGTAGGGGACGGGAATAGTTGGGATGCGTTTACCGAAGTCATCATCCCCACCAAGAGTGTAGTGTTCGTTATGCTCTGTCGGTGGTACTACAAGGAAGCATTTGTCCCGCCAAGACCACGGTATAGATTCGTACGTGCGTTGAGCGCCGATGCGCCCTCGGGTCATTATGTATAAGTTCATAATCTTTCCCCACAAACAAAACGAGCTCCGATCACAAAAGTAACCGGAGCTCTAGGGCTTACGCTTCAGCCGGAGGTGCAGTCAGTGTGCAGGCTTCAACTTCAACAAAGAAACGAAGCCAGCCTCGTGGCTGCTCTTTCTCTTCGGCCTTTTCAGCAAGGTTGGCGAAATGCTCAACAGTCTTGCCGTCGCTCTTGGTCAGATACTCATACCAACGAGCACGAGCGCCACGGAACTTTTGTTCCCCATCAGTTAACCCGATGGTAGCTCCTTTAGCAAACCCGTAATCTTTCCTTGGGGCGCGGGGCTTCTTATCACCGGAAGCTTCTTCTTTGGCTTTGGCTTTTGCTCCGGTCGGTGGCGTAACATTTGACTTGCCCATCTTCGTTCTCCTTCTTAGGTTTTTTATGGGTGCATTGTGAGTATAACACAAAGAGCGTCTTCATGCAACTATCTAGTGCTTAAACTCGCAAACAATTTTTTCTGGCTATGATCCTTAAAAGCTAGAGTGTCCATTACTGTATCATCCAGCGTGTCGGCAGCTAATATGTGATAAATAAATACCGGGAATTTCTGACCTTGCCTATTCACACGCGCATTAGCTTGGTCGTAATACTCAAGGTTCCACGTTATACCGAACCAACAGATATGATGGCAGGCTTCCTGCAAGTTAAGTCCATGTGCCATGGAAGCCGGGTGGCAAATCATTAGCGGGTGTTCCCCATTATTAAATTCTTGTATGTACTCAGTAGATCGTCCAATCGACGTG
>PVMK01114632.1_pt1 | contig 40897 bp, 37 predicted proteins | sample 1853481 | NCBI WGS metagenome assembly PVMK01 (sample SAMN08533507, study PRJNA380276) | Marine sediment metagenome, whole genome shotgun sequencing project.
GCGTCGGTCACGAACGAGGGAACGTGCGTCAAGATGGGGAAGAAAATCACGTCCAAGGGCGTTTTCACGTGCTTGTGGAAGAACAGCTGGTGAAAGTGCGCCTGCGCCACCTTCGAGGGATAGCAAGGGTCGACCGACCCGTACTTCCCACCCTCGGCAAACATCTCCTCGGAACTGGGGTCGCTGAAGACGATGTTCTTCGGTCGGACGCCGAGCACCTCGAGGTACGTTCGAAAGAATGGTGCGGTGGAGTACATGTTGAGGACGCGCGGAATGCCCACACGCCACTTGGCCCGCTTCTCGGCTGCCGCTTCGGATGAGCGCCGAAAGGTGCGCTGGTACTTCGTTCGCTCGATCGCCCCGAAGAACCCCCGTTCGACCTTGACATCTTCGACCGGCGTCCCGGCCTCGGACATCGGCTGCACACCCCCAATGCGCTTGAAGACCTTGAGCCCCTCGTAGGTCATGAGATTCGGAAATTCTCTCAGGATTTTCCGGCGCTCTTTGACGAGCTCTTCCATCGCATCCTTCGACTCGACCATGCCCTTCTCGCAGGAGAAACCACTGATGTAGCGGCTGGTCGTGCCGTCGGGCCGGAAGGTATCGATGAAGGTGCGCGAGCATTCGTTGGCGCAGAAGTGGCACGTCGTGCTCTCGTCGTTTTTCGTCTCGTACTGGAGGTCGATCGCGGCATCCAAGCCGATGAAGGTCGAGCCACCGCGCCGCTTCACGACGCGCAATGTCTCCATCGCAGCGCCGATCGCTCCGGCCTCACCGCTGTGCGGGTGAACGAAGACCTCGGCATTCGGCACGCGCTCTTTGATGTAGTCGACCTGTGCTTTGACAGCCGCCTTGTTGTATTGAGTGCCGCCCTGCAACACGAATTTGCGCCCGAGCGCGGCCATGCGTGGCACGCCAACGACGTACTGCCAAATGTTCTTCGGGAGCACTTGCGCGAGACCCGCGAGCAGCTCTTCTTTGCCGAAACCTTCCTTTTGGAAGTTCACTCGGTCGGTATCGAGGAAGACGGCGCAGCCGTAACTGAACGTCGGCGCCAGCTCGGCCTTGAAGGCGTTCTCTGCGTACTCTTGCACCGGAAGACCAAACTGATCGGCCATTGCCTGCAGCAACATCCCGTTACCGGCCGAGCACTGGTTCGACAGCTTGAAGGTCTTGATGTCCCCGTTCTCCATGAAGAGGACCTTGATGTCTTGTCCGCCGATGTCGCAGATGACATCGACATCACCGAAGTAGTGGGTGGCGCTCATCATGTGGGCGACCGTCTCGACGATGTTGACGTCCGCACACACGCACTCCTCGAGCACGTCGGCCGCGTACCCCGTCGCGCCGAAGCCGAGAATGTCGACCTCGGCTCCCTTTTCGCGAACCCGCGCGCGCAGGTCTGCGAGGAGCTCTTTGGCGTCTTGAATGGGGTTGCCCTTCGAAAGCGCGTACGACTTCATCAGGACTTTGCCGTCCTCGCTCAACAACACCGCCTTTGACGAAGTGCTGCCCCCATCGAGACCGATCACGGCCTTCACCGTGCTGCCTGCAGGCATGTCCGGCTCGACGAACTTGGGGATCCGGTACGCTTCGAGGAACTGCGTCAGCTCTGTCTCGTCACGCGCCAACGGCGGGCCCGCGCTTTCTCCGAGACGCTCTTTGCGGCCTTCGTGGATGTATCGCTGGAGACCTTCGAGACCTTTATAGACGCCCACCTCGCGCGGCTCGTGCATCCCGTACAGCACGGCACCGTACGCCGCATACAACGCGGCGTTGTCCGGCACCGGGATCAGCTCCTCGATCGGCACATCCTTTGGGTAGTCGTACCCGCGCTCGTCCCACGTCTCTGGAATGCGCTTCCGCCAGCACTCTTGCAGGAACGGAAGGAACGTGTTCGGACCGCCGAGCAGGAGCACCTTGTGTCGAAGCGTGTTGCCGCGCGTGAGCACGGAGAGGTTCTGCATGACGATCGCATCGGCCAGCGAACACATGATCTCGTCGGACGGAATGCCGGTCTTGACGAGGTTGACGATGTCGGTTTCCGCAAACACGCCGCACTTTGCGGCGACGTGGTGCAGAGTGTCACCGTTGAAGTGGAGGTTCAGCGTCTCCTCGGACGGCATGCCCACTTTGATCATGCACTTGTCGATGGTGGCTCCCGTCCCGGAAGCACACTTGTCGTTCATCGAGGCGATCGCGGTCTTGTCACCAGTCTTCTTGTTCTCTTTGAAGATGATGATCTTCGCGTCCTGGCCGCCGAGCTCGATGACGGACCCCGCATCGGGGTGCAACATCTCGACCGCCAACGTGACCGAGTTCACCTCTTGAACGAACTTAGCGCCGAGGGGGGCCTCTAGGGGCGTCGCGCCCGACCCGGTGATGAACACTCGAACGTCGTCACAACCGAGCTCCGTCAGAACCTTCCCAATGCGCACCATGAAGTCGAGAACACACTCGGCCTGCTTGGTGTGGTGGCGCTGGTAGTCGCTCCACATGATGTCTTTGGTTTCGGGATCGACGACAACCGCTTTCACCGTCGTGGAGCCGACGTCCAAACCTACTATCGCTGCGTGCATCAAGACGCTTACACCCTTCCCTCGTAAGGTAGCGGAGGTAACCACAAGCTCCGGTGAAAGTCACGCGACTTGGCTTGCAAACCAGGAACGTCGACGTCACACCTCGCACAGCGGGCGCCAAGGTCGTATAGCCCGCCGCGGAGGACTCGATGAGCAGGGTGTTGATCATTGGCGCGGGTGGCGTGGGCGGCGTCGTGGCCCACAAATGCGCGAACGATAGAGACACGTTTTCTGAGGTCGTTCTGGCCAGCCGGACGTTGTCGCGTTGCGAGAACATCCAGAGACAGGTGCGCGAGCTTCGCGACCGTGAAATCGAGATTGCCCAAGTGGATGCCGACGACGTCGCACAGACGGTCACCTTGATCAAACGCGTGCAACCAGCCCTTCTGATCAACGTCGCGCTCCCCTATCAAGACCTACCCCTAATGGATGCCTGCCTGGAGGCTGGCGTCGACTACCTCGACACCGCGAACTACGAGCCGCCCGATGAGGCGAAATTCGAGTACCAATGGCAGTGGGCCTACCAAGAGCGCTTTCAAGCTCGGGGAATCATGGCGCTATTGGGCTCGGGCTTCGACCCGGGGGTGACCAATGTCTTCTGCGCATATGCTCAGAAAGAGCTGTTCGACGAGATCGACTCGATCGATATCCTCGACTGCAATGGTGGCGACCACGGCCACCCGTTTGCCACCAACTTCAACCCGGAGATCAACATCCGGGAAATCACGCAGCGTGGCCGCTATTGGGAGAACGGCGAGTGGGTGGAGATCGACCCGATGTCGCAGTCGCGCACGTTCGATTTTCCCGAAGTCGGCGAGCGCAAAGCGTACCTGCTCTATCACGAAGAGCTCGAGTCGTTGGTGAAGCACATCGATGGCCTCAAGCGCATTCGGTTCTGGATGACCTTCGGAGAAGAGTACCTGACGCACCTGCGCGTGCTGCAGAACGTCGGCATGACCAGCATCGATCCCATCGAATATGAGGGCCGCGAGATCGTGCCGCTTCAGTTCTTGAAGGCGATGCTCCCCGACCCGTCCACGCTTGGTGAGAACTACACGGGCAAGACGAGCATCGGTTGCTTAATCGAGGGCCGCAAGAACGGAGAACACCGCAAGGCGTTCATCTACAACGTGTGCGACCACGAGGAGTCTTGGAAGGAAGTTCGGGCCCAGGCGGTTTCATACACCACCGGCGTTCCGACCATGGTCGGCGCCAAGATGATGCTGACCGACCAGTGGCGCGGCAGCGGTGTGTTCAACGTCGAGCAGCTCGATCCCGAGCCCTTCCTGGAGGAGCTCGCAGTCCGTGGGCTTCCGTGGCACGTGAAGGAGCTGTAGTGCTCCCTTGCGCCAAGCTCGATCCAAGCCGACTCGATTCGCCAGCGTATGTGATCGACCTCGAGGCGTTGGAGCGCAACTTGGAGCTGCTCGCGCATGTCCAAGAGGCGTCGGGCTGCAGCATTCTGCTCGCGCTCAAGGGCTGTGCGGCCTGGTCGACGTTCCCTATCGTGGGGAAGTACCTCGATGGTGTCGCGGCAAGCGGGCCCGACGAAGCAAGGCTCGGCGCCGAAGAGCTCGGCAAACAGGTCCACACCTATTGCCCCGCGTTTGACGAAGCGTCGCTTCGGGAGACCATTCGCTACTCGGACCACGTCATCTTCAACTCGCCATCACAGATCGATCGCTTCCGGGCGATCATCGATGAACACGCGCCCGGCACGAGCTTCGGCCTGCGCATCAATCCGGAACACTCCGAAGTCGACGTGGCGCTCTATGACCCATGCGCGAGCGGATCGCGGCTCGGCACGACCCACGGCGCTCTCACCAAAGCGGACTTCCGCGGGATCGACGGGTTGCACTTCCACACGCTGTGCGAGCTCGGAGCCGATGCGCTTCAACGAACCCTTGCTGTCATCGAGGACCGATTCGAGCCATGGCTCGACCGCGCGAAGTGGGTGAATTTTGGCGGCGGCCACCACATCACGACGCCCGGCTACGACGTGGATCTGCTGATCGACCTGGTGCGTGACTTCAAGCAGCGACACCGGGTCGACGTGTTCGTCGAGCCCGGAGAGGCGATCGGCCTGAATGCAGGTGTGCTCGTCGCGTCCGTGCTCGACATCGTCGAGAACGATGGGCCGATTGCCATCCTCGACACGTCCGCAACCGCCCACATGCCGGACGTCCTCGAAATGCCCTACCGGCCGCAGATTCGGGACGCCGCAGAGGCGGGAAAACTGGCTCATACCTACCAGCTGGGCGGCCTCAGCTGCCTCGCAGGCGACATCATCGGGGCGTACTCCTTCGCTGAGCCGTTGGAGGTCGGCGACCGCTTGCTCTTCGAAGACATGGCCCACTACACGATGGTCAAGACCACCACGTTCAACGGCGTTCGCCTGCCATCGATCGCCCTCTATGACCCCCGTGACGACACCTGCCGCGTGCAACGGCGTTTTGACTACGCGGACTATCGAAACCGTCTCTCTTGAGGCTTGAACTTCGATCCAAAGCGGTAAGACTCGCGGAGATGGGCGCTTTCTCGGATTTCACTACCTATGCCAAGGAAACGGGATCACGTCTGACCGACCAACCGTTGCTCTTCGAGACGACCCAACACTTGGACGTCACGCAGCGCGAGCTGTTCAACTACGTCACCGACTTCGACCGGTTGAGCGAATGGATCTGGGGCTCGAAGAAAACCTGGGCAGACGACACGAAGGCCGAAATTCCAGGCCAGGTCGGATCGGTACGCATGATCCAGGGCGCAGCCGGCAAGCCCATACGAGAGACGGTCAAAGAGTTTGAAGCGCCACGGATGCTTGCGTACTCAGCCAACGACGGGGCTTTCTTCGGGACATGCACCGACCACCTCGGGGTGCTCGCTTGCGAACCCCATCCGGATGGCGGGACGGTGGTGTGCTGGCTCGCTTACGGGCGGCTTCCGCGCTCACCCGTCAAGGCCTGGTTGGGCAAAAAGCTGTTCCAAGTCGCCCTCAGCAACGGTATGAAGAACCTGGAGCGAAAGTTTCCGCCTCGCTGAGTGCATGAAGCTCATCCGCAGCAACCGAACCGAAAACCTGGCTGATGCGCTCGCTTCGCTGGTCCGCGACGAGCCCCTAGGGCCGTTCGAACAAGAAGCGATCGTCGTCCAGAGCCGTGGCATGGAGCGATGGCTCACGCTTGCCTTGGCCGAACGCCTCGGCATTTGGAGCAACCCGTCCTTTCCGTTTCCGCGCTCGGTGATCGAGCAGGTACTCGACAGCCTGTCGGAGGGAAGCTCGGAAGAGGCCAGGGCCTACGATCCGGGACGCTTGAAGTGGACCATCGCCGAGCTGTTGCGCGAATCCGCGCCCGCGGAGCTGAAGGCCTACCTCGGCGAGCCCTCGGACGCGGACCGCGTGTTGCGGCTCGCAAGCACCGTGGCGAACGTGTTCGATGACTACGTGGTGTACCGGCCGACGCTCTTGCAGGAGTGGACGCAGGGTGAAGCTCCCGACTGGCAGGCTGAGCTCTGGCGTCGTGTGGTGGGGCGGCTCGGCCCACACGATCTCGCTTCGCGCACCAGGGCAGCCCTCAGCGCCCTTCGTTCGAAGGCAGAGCCTCGAGGCCTCCCGTTTGAGCGACTGCATCTGTTTTCCCTCGAGACCCTGCCGCCACTTTTCCTCGAGTTGTTCAGTGTGTTGTCACAAACCATTCCGACGACGTTTTACTTGTTGGAACCATCGTCCGAGTATGTGGGCGACGGACACCAACTGCTTTCGACGCTTGGCCGACTCGCGCGAGACTTCCAGCAACTGTTGCTTGGTGTCGGCGACACCGTGCAGCACGAGGTCGACATCTTCGAGGCACCAGTCCGCCAGAACCTCTTGAGCTCGCTCCAAGCGGATGTCCTCGAGTTTCGAAGCCCTGCACTAGACGGCACACGGCAGACGATCGACGCCTCGGATCAGTCGATTTCGATTCACGCATGCACCGGACCGATGCGCGAGGTCCAGGTCCTCCATGAGCTCGTGCGGGCCGCGCTCGAAGACGACGCATCGCTTCGCCCCGAAGACATCGTCGTCATGGCGCCGGACCTCGAGTCGTACGCTCCCGCGTTCCGGGCCGTTTTTGGCCAGGACGATCAGCATCGCATCCCCTTCGAAGTGCACGACCGCAAGACTCGGGACGATGCGTCCTTTTACGACGACCTCATGGCGGTGCTCGAAGTGCTCGATTCTCGTTTCTCCGTCTTCGACCTGATGCAGCTCATGGATGCCAGCTCGCTGCGCGAGACCTTTCGATTCACACAGGATGAGCGTGCACGGCTCACGGAGTTGCTCGCCGCCTCGGGCGTCCGCTGGGGAATCGACGAGGCGCATCGCCAAGAGCTCGAGTTTCCGCCTGACCCTGTTCACACCTGGCGTGCCGGCTTGGGGCGGCTCTTTCTCGGCTTCGCGTCGCCCCCCGATGACATCGATGTCTTCGACGGCTTACTGCCGCGCGGCGCGCCGAGCCTGGGAGACGCAGAGCTCCTGGGACGCTTTGCAAGGCTCTGCGAGGTTCTTTTCGAGCTCCAGCACAGCACCCGGCATCCGCTGCGCATCGAGGCCTGGGCGAGCTTGCTCGAACAGTTCGCCACCCCGCTGTTTGCTGAGGACGACGAGAGCAGCGCCGGGGTGCGCGCGCTTCGAGCAGCACTGGGCGAGCTACGAGAGCTGGCCCGGCAGAGCGAATACAATGGCACGATCGCCCTCAAGACGGTTCGCAGAGAGCTCGGTGCACTGCTGCAGCAGAAGGCACCTGCCGTCGGTTTTCTGCGACGTGGCGTGACTCTCTCCGAGCTGGTGCCGCTCCGCTCGGTTCCGTTTCGAGTCGTTTGTCTCATGGGGATGAGCGAAGACCAGTTTCCGCGAGCGGACGACCGCCCGAGGTTCGACCGCACCCGGCCGGATCACAAACCCGGCGATCGCAACAAGCGAGACGACGACCGTCATTCATTTCTCCAAGCGGTCCTGTGCGCGAGGGGTCGCCTGATCATCACATACAGCGCGCCCGCCGACAGTCCTCGGAGCGGCGCGAATGCATCACCCGTCGTTTGGGAGCTCTGCGAAACCCTTCGACGCTACTACACGCTGGCCGAGAACGAACCGGTGCTCGAAGCGACGGTACACCCGCTACATGCTTTCGACTCCAGGTACTTCGACGAGAGCGGCCTTCCCCAAAGCAGCTCGAAGCGATATCTCGATATCGCGCGTGCCCTTGGACAGCCTCCCGAGACTCCTGGCCGCATCGAGCTGGTTACGGAGGTAGAGACCGCGGAAGAGACTCTGTCGGTAGGCGAGCTCTCGGCCTGGCTCTGGGAACCGATGAAAACCTTCATCGAAAGGGTTCTCCGCGCGCGATTCGAAGCGTCGGAGTTGTACGAGCCGACGAGCGCGTTGACCGGCATCGGCCCGCGCGAGGCCGCCTTGCTTGGCAACACTTCGCTGAGGGCCGGGCTTCGCGACCGGGCCCTCGAGGACTACCTGGGTGCCGCGCCAGAGTTTCCCGATGGGAACTGGGGCGCGCTCGAGAGGCAACGACTCTCGGGCGAGATTCGTGCCATCGACACGCGAAGGGCGGCGCTCGGAAGCGAGCATGGGCTGGGGTCGAGGCTCGTGGCGGCGGAGCTCGACGGTCTTGTCCTCGAAGCCCGCATCGACGGCCTGAGTGACGAGCAGCGCGTCTCGAGCCGGTTCACCAAAGCAGGGCGGCGCGCGGAGCTGACCACCTGGATCGAGCATCTGCTCATGCAGACTTCGAACGAGCTTCCGAGCGCAACGCATCTGGTCCTTCGGGAGACCGAGACGCGGGCCAAGGTGCTGTCTTTCGGCCCGGTCACCGACGCGCGTCATCAGCTGCAAAATTTGCTCGACCTCTATCGTCGATCACTAGCAGCGCCGCTTCCTCTCATCGGGGAATCGTCCTGGTTGTTCGTGGAGACGCTCGGGCGAGCGGATGCGGGCAAGGCCTTTTCCGAAGCCGGCAAGAAGTTGAAGAGCCAGCGCAGCTGGAGTCCCTACATCCACTACGTGTTTGGGCCGGAAGACCCTTTCCTCGACTTGGATTGGCGCGAGGCCTTCGAGCAAGCAGCAACAGACCTCTATGAGCCGATGTTTCGCCACCGGAGCGAAGGATGAGCTCCATCTCTCCCCAGCTCATTCCTCTCGACGCGCCGACGTTGGTGCAAGCCAGCGCGGGGACCGGCAAGACCTACACGATCACGACGTACTTCGTCCGCGCGATCCTAGAGCGCGACCTCAAACCTGAGGAGATTCTCGTCGTCACGTACACCAAGGCGGCCACTGCCGAGCTTCGTGTACGCACTCGCCAGCGAATCCTCGACGCGGTCAATCTCCTTGACCACGCATCGACGGCCGAGGACGTGCTCCACGGCGTCGTCGTTGCGGCCGTCGAACGTCTCGGGCGGCGCGAAACCGAAATGAAGCTCAGAGCGGCACTGGGAGAAATGGACCGGGCCGCGATCCTGACCATCCATGGATTCTGCCAGCGTCTGCTTCAAGACTATCCGCTCCTTTTCGGGATCGACTTCGACTTCGAGGTCGCGGAAGACGCGTCGTCGATGTACTCGGAGCTAGCGGTCGATTTCTGGACGACCGAGCTCTACGACGCGCCGGATTGGATGCTGCGCGCGCTCGAAGCGAAGAAGGTGAGCGCCGTGCAGCTCTCAAAGTTGGCCAAGGTGAGCGTGATGCCCGGCATCGAGATCCTCGGGCCGGCGCCAGCGGGGGTCGATCAGGCGATGTTGGAGCGGTGGCTGCTCTTCAAGAAGGAGGCAGCAGAGCTCTGGTCCGCGCGCCGGGGACAAGTGACCGAGATTCTGACCACCAACAAAGATCTCAGCGGGACGTACTACAAGCCGAGGACGATCGAGGGCACGTGGCTTCCCGCGCTCGACGAGTTCTTCGCGACGAGCGGCTTCACATACCCGCCGGAATTCCTACCGAAGCTCGCCCAAGGAAGCTTGAAGATGAAGAAGGGGCGCGACGAGCCGCGAGACCCATTCTTCGAAGCTTGCGCACCACTCTGGGAAGCACAGCAGTCCCTCGTTCCAGGTCTCGACCACGCCGTGTTTCGCTTCCAGGAGCGCTTCATCGAATACGCGCGCGTGCATGCCAAAATGCGGAGAGAAGACCGGGCCGTCCTCACATACGACGACTTGCTCACCCTCGTGTACGCACCATTCGACCCTTCGGGCCCCGACAGCGCAACGTTTGATCGAGATCAGATCGCGGAGACGGTCTCAACTGCGTACCGTTTGGCCCTCGTCGATGAGTTCCAAGACACCGATGCCGTGCAATACGGAATCTTCCGCGCGATCTATGGAGAGTCGTCGGTGGTCTACGTGGGCGACCCCAAGCAAGCGATCTACGCGTTTCGCGGGGCCGACGTGTTCTCGTACATCGGTGCAGTGAAAGACGTGGGGGATCGCGTGCACACGCTGAAGACCAATCGACGGTCGGATGCAGGCGTCGTTCACGCGGTCAACACGCTGTTCTCGCTCCAAACACCGCCGTTCCTTCTCGAGGGAATCGACATGGACGAGGCGATCCCTCACCACGAAGAAAGCCGGTCGACGTTGGATCCGCCCATGGAGCTGGTCTTCCTCGAGAAAGATCAGCTCAAAGGTGGTGTTGTGGCGGCGGTGTCGCCCATCGTTGCAAACGAGATCGCGCTCTTGCTGGAGTCGGAGGCGCAGGTCGAGGGCCGACCGGTCGAGCCCGGGGACATCGCAGTGCTCTGTCGTAGCAACAATCAGGCGCTTGCCGTCACGGACGCGCTCCGGGAGCTCAACGTTCCGGTGTCGCTCGACGGCGGTTCGAGTGTCCTCGGCACGGAGATCGCCTCCGACCTGAGCGCTGTGCTCGAAGCCGTCCTGTTGCCCGGAGACTCCTCCCTGGTGCGACGTGCGCTTCTGACGTCCCTCCTCGGCGTATCGCCATACGACCTGGCCACGATGAGCGACGAGGCTTGGTCCGAGTGGGTGTCACGGTTTCGAAGCTGGAACGAAGCCTGGCACAGCCAAGGGGTCGTGCGCTTCCTCGAGGATATGCTCCGCCACACGCAGGCGGAGGCAACGATCGCAACGCGCCCCGCGGCACGCCGCGTCCTCACCGACTTGCTACACCTCGAAGAGCTCCTCCTGCGTGCAGAGCGCGAGCGCGGACGCAACCCGGTGGCCCTCATGCAGTGGTTCCGGCGCCTCGCGAAAGCCAGCCCGGGCGAAGGCACGGTGGCATCAGACGACCTGCAACAACGTCCTGATGCAGACGCAGGCGCCGTTCGCGTCGCGACGATTCACAAGAGCAAGGGGCTCGAGTACGGGATCGTGTATTGCCCATTCCCCTGGCCTCTGCAGTTCAACGAGGTCGCGGTGAAATTCCACGACGAGCAGGGGAACGTCAAGGTCGACCTTGGCTCCGAGGGCTGCGAGGCGAACAAAGAAGCCAGCCATCGGGAGGAATTCTCCGAGGCACTGCGCGTGCTCTATGTCGCGGTGACCCGCGCAAAGTATCGCTGCACGCTCTATTGGGGCCGTGCCAAGAACTGGAAGAAGGCAGCGCTCGGCTACTTACTCCACGGCGCCGAGGGCTTGGGTAAGCTCGACGAGGACGGAATGCGGGCCGGCGTGGAGAAGTTCGTGGCCGCATCGTCGGGCACGGTCGAGTGGCGTGCCACTCACGATCAACAAGCCGCACCGCGCGAGCATGAGCCTCCGAGACGTGCGCTCGCAGCGCGGGAGCAAGTGCGGTACTTCAGTCATGCTCCGCGCATTGCAAGCTTCACGAGCCTCACCGGGCACGACGAAAAGACCCCGGGACCACGGCCAGCCGTGTCGCCAGTCGAAAGGCAACCCGCGCTCTTCTCAGACTTGCCTGGCGGGGTGCGAACTGGGTTGTTGCTTCACTCGATTTTGGAGCACGCGGACTTTCAGCAGCTCGGTACGATCGAAACCGGGCAATTGATCGAACGCCAGCTGCACGCGTTTGGGTTCGACGCCGCGCTCACCCCTGAGGTTCAACGGGACCTTCTGTCCGTGGCCGCGACTCCGTTCACCGACGCGGCCGAGGCGCCCCGCTTGGACGACCTCAGCCGTGACGTCCAACTCCGCGAGCTCGAGTTTACGCTACGCGTCGACCGGCCGAAGCTCTCCGACCTGGCCGAGATCCTGAGTCAACACGACGCTCCGGCTGCCGCCCCTCGCTACTTCGAAAGCCTTGCGGACGTCAGCGGCCAAACGTTGCAACGCTTCCTGCGCGGCTATATCGATTTGATGTTCGAGTGGCAGGGCCGCTGGTACGTCGCTGATTACAAGTCCAACACGCTTCCGACATACGCGCCCGAAGGAGTCAACGAAGCGGTTCAGCGCACACACTACTTGCTCCAAGCTCAACTCTACACCGCAGCGGCTCAGCGCTACCTGAAGCAGCGAGTCCTCGGCTATGACCCCGAAACACAATGGGGAGGCGCGCTCTTTCTGTTTCTCCGCGGGATGCGGGGTCCACAGAGCGCAGGGTCGAGCGTGTTCTTCGACCGTCAGCCTGTAGAGCTCTTGAGTGCCGTCGACCGCTGGTTGGGAGGAGCCGATGAGTCTGTCTGAGTATCAATCGCTCGGGCTTGTGGAGCTGCTCGATGTGCAGCTCGCCCGCGCCCTCGCTCGCATGGCGTCCGACTCGAACCCGGCAGTCGAGCTCGCGATCGCGCTCACCAGCCGCAACGTTCGCCGGGGGCACAGCTGCTTCCCAGTTGGGATGTCGGCCGAACAGATCTGGCCACGCGAGCCCACGAAGTCCGACGCACTGCCAGGCACGGTGGAGTGGAAAGAGGCGCTGAGCCAAAGCCGACTCACCCAAGGGGGGCCGCTCGTGCTCGACGCAGCCGGCCGTCTCTACCTGCGTCGCTACTGGCAGCTCGAGCAGGACATTGCCCGGGAGCTCGCAGCGCGGTCCGCTCTGCCACCCATCATCGCGGATGACGCGTCCTGGCTCGAAGCGGCCCTCGACCGGCTCTTTCCGGGGAAGGCGGAGTCGCCGCAGCGACACGCCGCCCAAAATGCGCTTCGGCATCGAGTCTCCCTTCTGTGCGGCGGGCCCGGCACCGGCAAGACGACCACGGTAGCGGCAATCGTCGCGCTGATCATTCAAGGACGATTGCGCGACGCGAAGGCTGCGCCGAAGGTGATGCTGCTCGCCCCGACCGGGAAGTCGGCGGCTCGTCTCGGCGAGGCGGTGCGCAAGGCAAAGACACGTATTGAGGCGCCCGAAGAGGTCCTCCGGGAGATCCCGGAACAAGCGACGACACTTCACCGCGCCCTCGGGATGCGGCGTGAGGGCATGCGCTTTCGAAGGAGTGCCGACCTTCCCCTCGAAGCAGACGTCATCATCGTCGACGAGGCGTCGATGGTCGACTTGGGATTGATGCGGCAGTTGCTCGACGCGGCCCCGCGCGAGGCTACGCTCTTGATCGTCGGGGATCCCGACCAGCTCACCTCAGTGGAAGCAGGCTCGGTTCTTCGCGACCTAGTCACTGCAAGCACAGGGACGTGGTGGCGTGACCGCGTCACACAACTGACGACGACGTACCGATACGACGAAGGACAGCCCCTCGGCCGACTGGTCGCTGCGATCCGAACCGGGGAAGGGGCGACTGTCAGCGCTTTGCTCGAAGCCAAGGCGGACGACGTCGTCTGGAGCCCCTCCGATGGCTTGCAGGAGGAGCTCGATCGAGCGGCGGCGCACTGGGCCGAGGCACTCGCCACGCTCGACCGCAAGGAGCACTTCGAGGTGCGCGGCCGCTACGTGATGCTGAGCCCGTTCCGAAGAGGCGCGATCGGAACGCAGAGGCTGGGTTCGGCGATTCAGGAACGGCTCCCTCCCCCGGCTATCGGCATGCCACGCGTCACGCCCATCATCATCGAGCAGAACAGCCACGAGCTTCGCCTGTACAACGGAGACTTCGCAATGCTGGTCGACGGCGAGCCTCCAACCGCGGCGGTGCAGAGTGACGCGGACGGCTTTCGAGAGATCGCCGAGGCGAGGTTGCCGCGATTCTCGGACGCCTTCGCCTTGAGCGTTCACAAAGCACAAGGGTCCGAGTTCGACGAGGTGTTGCTCGTTCTCCCGGACGAAGACGCGCCGCTCCTCACCCGCGAGCTCCTCTACACGGCGGTGAGCCGCGCTCGGAAACGGGTGCGCATCGTGGGGCCGAAACAGGTCATCAGCGCCGCCATCGAGCGGCGGGCGCAGCGATATTCCGGACTCGTCGACGCGATCGGCGAGGCGCTCGGTTGACCTGAAAGTGAAACGTGTTTCACTCCGGAGACGGGAATGGCTGAGTACGACTACATCGTGATTGGGGCTGGCTCTGCGGGGGCAATCGTGGCGAGCCGGCTGGCTGAGGATTCGGATGTCAGCGTGCTGCTACTGGAGGCGGGCGGCACCGACCGAACGACCCTAGTCCGCAAGCCCGGGATGATCAGCCTGGTGCAGCAGGTCAAGCAGCTGAAGAAGAAGTTCGATTGGGGCTTCACGACGGTTCCCCAACCACACCTCAACGACCGGCGCATCCCGTACACGCGCGGCAAGGTTCTTGGCGGATCCAGCTCGGTCAACGGCATGCTCTATCTCCGAGGCAACGAGGAGAACTACAACGAATGGGCCGCGAGCGGCTGCGAGGGTTGGAGCTTCGAAGACATTCTCCCTTTCTATCGAAAGCTCGAGAATCACGAGGACGGGGAGACCGCCTACCATGGGGCGGGCGGCCCGATTCAGGTCACGCGTCACCCCGCTGACCAAGTCAGCCCGGTGTCCAATGCGTTCGTGAGAGCTGCTTCGGCGGTTTGCGGCATCCCGGTCGGCGACGACTTCAACGCGGAGAATCAGCACTGCGCGAGCATCTATCAAATGTCGGCAAGCAACGGCGTGCGAAGCGGCACAGCCGAGGCGTATGTCCACCCGAGCCTCGAACGCCCCAATTTCACCTTGGAGGTGCGTGCGCTGGTGCATCGGGTCGTGATCGAGAACGGCCGCGCGACAGGCGTCGAATACGAACAGCCGGCTGGTGTCACTGTCGCCAACGCGAAGCGCGAGGTGATCGTCTCCGGCGGCGCAATCGGGTCACCCCAGATCCTGATGCTCTCTGGCATCGGGCCTGCCGACCACCTACGCGAGCACGGCGTCGAGGTGAAACTGACGCGTCCCGGAGTTGGGAAGAACCTGCACGACCACCTCTTTTTCCCGATTGCCTACCGGTCTCCAACCAGCCTTCACCGGGGCGCCGCGCCACACTTTTTCGCCGGCATGCTCAAGGAGTACCTCTTCGGCAACGGATGGTTCGGGCGGACGGTCTTCGAGGGGGGCGCGTTCATCAAGAGTCGCGACAGCGCGCCGATTCCGGACATCCAGATTCATACGCTCCCATGGGGCTACCCGACTCCAAATCAAGACGGCCCTGAGCGTCCGGACATCGACACAGGTCACTGCCTTACCGTCATGCCCACGTTGATCTACCCGAAGAGCCGCGGCGAGCTCCTGCTTACGTCGAACCGGCCGGACCAAACACCGCACATCGATCCTCACTTCTTGGAGGAGCCGGAGGACTTGCAGCTGCTCCTGACGGCGATTCGAAAGTGCCGTGAGATCTGCGCGCATGCAGAGATGGCGGAGCACTTGAGCGAAGAGCTCACTCCTGGTGCAGCACGCGCGAGCGACGCGGAGCTCACCGAAGAGATCAAGCTACGCGCGATGACGGTTTATCATCCGGTCGGTAGCTGCAAGATGGGCATCGACGCAATGGCTGTCGTCGACCCGAGGCTCAAAGTGCGCGGCATCGAAGGGTTACGAGTCGCTGACGCGTCGATCATGCCGCAGGTCACCGGCGGCAACACCAACGCCCCCAGCATGATGATCGGCGAACGGGCCGCCGCGCTCGTCCAGCAAGACGGGAGTTAGGCAGCCTGAGGCGGCCACTGGCGACGGATCTTCTGAGCGACTCTCGACGCGGTCTCGTCGTCGATGGGCTGCGCCGGGTCGGCGCCTAGCTGCTTGAGGATCACTTTGCAGTGAGCGGGGTTCCAGTTGAGGAGCTTCGCGAGCTCTCTCAGATCATAATTCACCGTCTCGGCCATTGTGCGCTTCCTTTACTCCCTGTTAACTTATAGCGCAGAAAGGAGCGAGATCCAAGTCTTATTTGGCATTTAGTATATACGCAGCGACTCCCAACAAACCCAGCATTATCAACGTGATGACGAGCCATCCGGGCCCACGGAGGCCCGGTGCGGGTCCAGAATCGGGGGGAGGCGCAATGGGGGGCCCCTCGATCGGCTGAGCCGCCAAGAACTCCTCGATCATTTGTTTCGCCTTCTCGACCTGGTCCTGCTCGACGCGAATTTCAGTGCCGTGCCGCTGCCGATCCGTGATGCCCGGGTAGGCGGTGTCGCGGTGATTGATCAGGACGGCGGCGATACCCTCGGACTCCAGGGCCTCCTGAAGGATGAGAGCCTGTACCTCGTCGTCGGTCTCGTAGACGCTTAGTGTCTCCATGGTGCTAGTTCGATGGCACAAAAGGAGGCACGGGACAATCGAGCGCATCGCCTATGGCGCGGATGAGCTCGGCCTCTCGGTCGGTGACATGGTCATCGGCCATCACGGTGGCGGCACAGGCAAGCATGAGGCCTCGTTTCAGTGCAGGTGCGGCCCCGTCGTAACGCTCGAGAGCGCGGTCGACCGACGCCAAGGTGCATTCGTCCGAAGGCAAAATCACGCCGGCGGACTCCTTCAGTTGGAGCGTCTGAACCCCATGCCGGAATGCGCGCTTGGCTTGTTCTTCCGTTCGGCCGCCGACCCGGGCCATTGTCGAGATCAAGACTCGCGCATCCGGCACGAGGGCCGGGAGCGACCGAAACCGAAGCGGAGTCGGGCCAGCACCTTCGAAGCTCCGCTCGAGATGACGCTGAATCATCCGGCTGAGCGTGTACTCGAAGAGATCGATTCGCCGATCGCTCTTCATCACCGCGTCGACTACTGCACGAAAGCGCTCGTACTCGTCGACGGACAGGTTGCGTAGCGTCGGAATCGCCATGTCGACAAGCGCGATCTTCTCGGCGGACGAACGATCTCCGGCCTCGGAGTGAAATCGAAGCGTCAGGTCCGCGGTTGGTCCGTCGGTGAGCTCGGCCACTCGCATCAACTCGGTTCCGCGAAGCACCTCGTCCCGCGCGAGCAGAAGTCCGAACACCATCGCCTGGGCCATCGGCGCCTGATGAGCCGCGTGAATCCAGAGCTCCGGCAGGGCCCCATGAAGGGATCGGGCGAACGCGATCTGCGCCGGACGCGGGCTTCCGATATGCTGGATGGCTTGGCTCACGGCTTCTTCGCTGGAGAGCTCAGCGAATGCGTTCGCCTCGTACTCGGGTGCGTCAGGGGGCGTGCTCATCCCATCGGAGATGTCCGGAAGAGCAACCTCGGGGAACTCGCCATCCCACATGGGCTCCAGCTTGCGAATACGCTCCCCGAGCGGTGGGTGTGTGCGGAAGAGCCCGGCAAACAAGCGCATTCGACGGATCGCGTCCGAAAAAAAAGATGTGGCTCGCCTCATCGGCCTGCGGCGCGCTGAGGAACGAACGGGGCGCCACGCCACCGATCTTCTTGAGCGCGCCTACCAGACCGTCCGTGTCGCGCGTGAACTGCACTGCCGATGCATCCGCGAGGAGCTCCCGCTGCCGCGAGATCGAGCTCTGAATCATGCGTCCGAAGAACACTCCGATCGAGCCAATAGCCAACAGGCCGAACCCGAGGAGCGCCACGCCGCCCCCGTTCTTTCTCCTGCTGCGCATGGAACCGTGAGTCAGGAACCGACCGATCAGGGCGAGGAGGAAGATCCCGTGGAGGAGCCCGATGGCGCGAATGTTGAGGCGGGAGTCTCCGTTGAGGATGTGACTGAACTCGTGCGCGATCACGCCCTGCAACTCATCGCGCCGGAGCAGCTGAAGAGTGCCGTGCGTCACGCCTATGACGGCGTCGCTTGTCGTGTTTCCCGCTGCGAACGCGTTGATGCCGGACTCCCGGTCGAGAACGTATACCTCGGGTACGGGTACACCGGAGGCGATCGCCATCTCCTCGACGACATTCAGCAGACGGCGCTCCTCGAGCTTGGCCGAGTCGGGGTCTACCTTTCGCCCTCCGAGACTCAGAGCAACGGCCGGGCCACCGTCTCGCAACTGTGCGATTTTGTAGAGCGACCCCAAGCCGATCACTGTCGTCGTGCTGCCGAGCGCGAAGAGCAACACGCTGGGGTTCCAAAACGACAAGGCGAGCTGGCCCACGTTGTCATAGTCGCCCGTCACGTACGCCACGCCCGCCGCGTCCGTTGCCGCCGTGCCGTAGAAGATCATCGCGAGGAAGTAGACCGCGACGACAATCCCGACCATGGCTACCGCGAAGAGAAGCACCAGCCGAAGGGTGCGCTTACGCGCCAGGGCCTGCTCCTCGAAGAAGTCCATGGCTCAGAACTGAACTTGGACCGGGGCGCGCTCTGCCTCGGCTTCGACCTCGAAGAACTCGGCGCGCTTGAACCCAAACATACCCGCCACCAGGCTTGACGGTACCATTTCGCACTTGTTGTTGTAGCGCATGACGGCGTCGTTGTAGGACTGGCGCGCGAACGCGATCTTGTTCTCAGTCGTGGATAGCTCTTCCGAGAGCTGCATCATGTTCTGGTTCGACTTGAGGTCTGGGTAGGCCTCTGAGAGCGCGAAGAAGCGGCCGAGCACACTGCTCAGCCCTGCTTCCGCGCTCGCAAGACCTTGCATCGCCGGCGCCTCTCCGGGGTCGGCGGCGGCGCGCGTTCGAGCCCCTTCGGCGGAGTTTCTAGCTGCGATCACCGCTTCGAGCGTTTCGCGCTCGTGCGAGAGGAATGCCTTGGCGGTTTCGACCAGGTTGGGAATTAAGTCGTGCCGCCGCTTCAGCTGCACGTCGATTTGGGCGAACGCGTTCTTGAAGCGGTTTCGGAGGCTGACGAGGGCGTTGTAGAGGCCCACCAACCAAGCGATCAGCACGACCGCAAGCACCAACAGACCCAGCAACCACCCCATCGCATTCTCCCCTGTCTTCAAAAGACACTATCAGTGTAAGTGCCGACCCGTATAAACTCAACTCCGGATGGAAGCGGAACGTACGGTCCTCATCACGGGCGCTAGCACAGGCATCGGGCTCGCCATAGCGCGGGCGCTGACCCAAACCAAGCACCGGGTGCTGCTCACCGCGCGAGGAAGCTCGCTCGCCCGCTTCGACGTCCATGCGATCGGCGAGGCGGAGAACGTTCGAATTCGTCCTCTCGACGTCACGAGCAAGGAGCAACGCGAGGCCATCATGGCCGAGGCCGAACGCGACTGGGGCGGAGTCGATGTTCTGATCAACAACGCCGGCATCGCCTACCGTGCGGTGGTGGAGCATGTGGAGGAACACGAGCGCCTTGCTCAGATGGACGTGAACTTCCGCTCGCCCATGGAGCTCATCCGGCTCGTGCTGCCGGGGATGCGTGCAAAACGAGCCGGCCACATCATCACTGTCAGTTCGGTCGGCGGCATGATGGCCATGCCCACCATGGCTGCATACAGCGCATCAAAATTCGCTCTCGAAGGGGCACACGAGGCGCTTTGGTACGAGGTTCGGCCGTGGGGGATTCGCGTGAGCTTGGTGCAGCCGGGTTTCGTTCATTCCGACGGTTTTCAGAAGGTACGGCATACGCCCAAGAGTGATCGTTCGGAACACGAGATCGCTGAGCCCTACCACGAGCACTACGTGAACATGGCGCCGTTCATCGCGAGGGTGATGAAGTCGTCACGCGCGACGCCGGAGTCGATTGCCGGCATCGTCCTCAAGACCATGCGACGAAGGCACCCCCCATTGCGCGTGCCGGCGACATTCGACGCGTTCGGCTGCTCCGTACTCCGCCGCATGTTGCTTCGCAGCACGTACCACTGGCTCTTGTACAAGATGCTCCCCAACGTCGACACCTGGGGTCCGTCACCAAAACGGGTCTCGTCGCTGCCGCCGCCGACCGATGACTCGGACTGACTACCGCGAGCGGCGGGCGAGGTACTTCTTCTTGGCGGCGCGCCCCTTGCGCTCGAGCAGGGGGATTAGCGAGCGGCGCAGCCCCGGAAACAAGTAGCCCATGGTCGCAAGCTTGGCGCTCAAGGCGGGCTTCGTGCGTTCCCTCGCGCCATCGGCCGCCGAGGCCAGCACCAGGTCTGCAATCTCGTCTGCCGTGCTCATCGGTTGCGAGAATACGAGGTCCGGCACCTCATCGATGATGCTGTCGTCCAGGATGAAGCCGGTCTCGACCGGACCCGGAGAGACGACGGCGACCCGGACGTTCGTCTCGCGAAGCTCTTCAGCGAGCGCGAAAGAGAATACGCGCAGGCCAAATTTCGTCGCCGAATAGGTCGCCTCGTCGTCGAGCGGAAAACGCCCTGTAAGCGATGCGACGTTCACTATCGTTCCTGAATCTTGGGACCTCATAATCGGGAGTGCGAGCTTCGTGAGCATCATCGGCCCGCGCAGGTTCACATCGAGGATCTGAAGCATGGAATCCATGGATAACTCTTCGAGGGGACCACGTGAGTTGAACCCCGCGTTGTTGACTAGGACGTCGAGGCTGCCGAAACGCGACATAGCTTCGGAGACGAGCCTCTCGCACGCAGTGCGATCCGAAACATCGCTCGGCACCGGGTGCGTCACGTCGCTGCCGAGCTCTTCAACCAAGCGTTGAAGCGGCTCGACGCTTCGCGCCGCCAACACGACCCGCGCGCCTTCCGCGACGAACTTCCGCACACACGACTCGCCGATGCCGGCGCTCGCCCCAGTAATCACCACCGTCTTTCCATCGAACCTATTCATGCAGATGCCTTTCTCACTTCGAGCATCAGCTCGGCCAGCTTCGTGAACGCCTCATCGACATTGTCGCCAGACTTCGCGCTTGCTCGGACCAAGTGCCAGTTGAGCTTGCTCGCCGCGTCCACCTGGGCCTTGGTCAGCGCGAAGTCTCCGGTCAAGTCGACCTTGTTCAGGATGAGGACCGCGGGCCGCGCACCGATGAAGCCGCGACCTTTGCTCTGTGCTTCCAACAGATGATCGAGCGTTCGGGGTTTAGTGCCGTCCACGACGAACATCAGACCCGACGCACCGGAAATGAACGAGCGATTGTACTGCCCCCACGCCTCGCTGCCCTCGGGATCCCAAAGCATCATCTCGAGCGAAATGTTGCCGACCTCGATTGTGCCTTTGGAGATCGCCATCGCAATGGACGACTCCTGGTCCTGGTCGAATTCGTGCTCGACGAATCGCCTGACGAGGCTCGTCTTCCCTACCCCGGGAACGCCTAGCAGGCAGACCTTCCGCCTAAGCCGCATGACACCGTACTACGGCAAGTCTAGCAGCCTGCAAGGCGCTCCGGTTCACGCTCCACTGTTTTTGGTTTAGAGTCCGGCCGATGAGCGAACAGAAACAGAAGTTGGAGTTCGGTGGGCTTCCCGGAAACTTCGCGATGATCTTCGGGCTCCCCCTCTTCACGGCCTATCTCTTCTTCGCGGTGCGCTTCAATGACGGCGCCGCGCTTCCCGGGCCCGATGCGGATTGGGAAGGTTTCAAGGCCGCCATGATGCCAACTGGGCGCGCCGCGGTCATCTATGGCGTTTGGTTCACGCTTCAAGCACTGCTCCAGAAATATGCACCGGGGCGCGAGGTGCTCGGCGCCGAGCTTCCCGATGGCGGCCGACTTCCTTACCGGATGAACGGCCTCTTCTCGCTCGTTGCATCGTTCATCGTGGTTGGGTTGCTGCATTGGTCGGGCGTCTTCTCGATCCGCGAGCTTTCTGACCAGTTTGGCGCGTTGATCAGCGTGATGACGCTCTTCGCGTTCGCGTTCAGCATCTTCCTGTACTGGTACGGCAAGCAGCACGGTCAGGCGCGTCACCTCAGTGGCAAATTCATCCATGACTTCTGGATGGGTACGGGCCACAACCCGCGCATCCCACCGGGCCGCGACGGGCTCGACCTCAAGATTTTTTGCGAAGCGCGGCCTGGTCTCATCTTTTGGGTGCTGATCAACACCTCGTTCGCATACGTCCAGTATGAACAATACGGCTTTGTCTCGACGTCGATGATCCTCGTTTGGATCTTCCAGATGTTCTACATCATCGACTACTTCTGGAACGAAGAGGCCATCCTCACCACGATGGACATCAAGCACGAGAACTTCGGCTACATGCTGACGTTCGGGGATTTGGTCTGGGTTCCGATGACGTACTCGCTACAAGCGCACTACCTCATCGACCGTGTGCATTCGCTGCCCTGGTGGGGCGCCGTCCTGATCGTCCTCATCAACCTGCTCGGCTTCTACATCTTCCGCTCGGTCAACCTACAGAAGCACAAGTTCCGCGGCGACCCCGACAACGCGAAAAACTGGGGCAAGAAGGCCGAGTACATGCAGACCGAGCAGGGCGGCAAGCTCCTGCTCTCCGGGTTCTGGGGCTGGTCGCGCCACTTCAACTACGTCGGCGACATCCTGATGGCACTTTCCTGGTCCCTCCCGTGCCTCTTCGGCTCCGCCCTCCCCTACTTCTACCCGATCTACTTCGCGATCCTCCTCATCCACCGCGAACGCAGAGACCACAACCTCTGCTCCAAAAAATACGGCGCCGACTGGACCCGCTACTGCGACCGAGTCCGCTACCGAATCATCCCCGGCATCTACTAACGGGTCCGAAAAAGGGGACAGACCCCTTCTTGGAAGGGTTAATGCCCTGTAGGATTCGAGGGCTATGGCCCGCACCCCGGTTGTTTCCACGAAGGTCGAGCGCATCGAACGCGAGCGCCGGGAGCTCACCAGCGACCTGGTCGCCGTAGAGGAACCCCTCCAGATCATCCTCGAGCACGGGGCTGCGCATACGCGCGCGGAGACTCCATTGGCGATCACGATGCGCACGCCGGGGCACGACCATGATTTGGTAACCGGATTTCTGTATGCCGAGGGCGTGATCGCCGGCGTCGGCGATTTGCTCAGCGTGCGTCACTGCGTCCGCGCCGACACGCCGGAGAACGTGGTTCGCGCCGTGCTCCGCGAACACGTCGTCGTGCCGTCTCGGCTGTTCGAGCGGAACCTGACGGTGACCAGCGCTTGCGGGGTTTGTGGCGAACGCACGATCGAGTCGTTGTCGAAGGAGGGCTGCGATCGGGTCCCCGTGAAGCAAGATTCGTTTCAGCCCGCGGCCATCCGAAGCGCGCTTGCCTCACTCGAAGAGTCGCAGGCCTGGTTCCGCCACACAGGCGGGACACATGGTGCCGCTCTCTTCGACAATGCCGGTGAGCTCGTGCTGCACCGTGAGGACGTCGGCCGCCACAACGCCCTCGACAAGCTGGTGGGCGCGCGGCTTCGAGACACTGCCATCGCATCCCGCGACGGATTCGTCGTAGTGAGCAGCCGCGCGAGCTTCGAGCTCGTGCAAAAAACGGTTCGCGCTGGCCTCCCAATGCTGGTGGCCATCGGAGCCGCAACGAGCTTGGCGGTCGAAACCGCGCGGCGTTTCGACCTCACGTTGGTCGGCTTCGCGCGCGAAAACCGTTTCACCGTCTACTCGAACGCAGAGCGCATCGCGCTCGAAGCGAGCGAGCTTGCATTCATCTCGGTAGAGGCGGGTTGATGGCGGACCACCGACCGAGCGGCGCCGAGCCACCCGAAACCGACGACGAGTTGATCGTCGAAGCGCCCAAAACAAAGGCGGCGGGCCTCGCGTCCGTCCGCTCCTCGTTCGCGCACATGCACAAGCACGGACACTCGATCCCGTCCGCCATCCGCATTCTCGGAAGGATGAACCAAACCGATGGTTTCGATTGCCCCGGATGCGCGTGGCCTGACCCGGACGACCGAGCTGCGCTCACGGAGTTCTGCGAGAACGGTGCCAAAGCAGCCGCATGGGAAACCACCCGGCACCGCGCCGATTGGAAGTTTTTTCAACGGCACAGCATCGACGACCTTGCAAGGAAGTCCGATTACTGGCTCGGGCTGCAGGGCAGGCTTACACAACCACTCATGCTTCGCCCCGGCTCGCGTTTCTACGAGCCTATCGATTGGAACGAGGCGTTTACTCGCATTGCCGACTCACTCAAGGGGCTCGACTCCCCCAACGAAGCGGTTTTTTACACTTCCGGCCGCACGAGCAACGAAGCCGCGTTCCTCTACCAATTGTTTGTGCGCGCCTTTGGAACGAACAATCTCCCAGACTGCTCGAACATGTGCCACGAGTCGAGCGGTGTCGGCCTTGGTCAGACCGTCGGCATCGGCAAAGGCTCCGTCACGCTCGATGACATTCACGAAGCCGACACGATCATCGTGATGGGCCAGAACCCAGGCACGAACCATCCACGCATGCTGACGGCGTTGCAAAAGGCGAAAAAGAACGGCGCGCAGATCATCGCAATCAATCCCCTTCCCGAGGCGGGTTTGATGGGCTTCATCAACCCGAAGAGTCCCCGCCAAGTGCTCACCGGAGGCACGCAGATCGCTGATCTGTTCCTTCAGGTGCAGATCAACGGTGACGTTGCGCTACTCAAAGCGCTGATGTGTTTGCTCCTCGAAGCCGAGGCACGCAGGCCCGGCGAAGTGCTCGACGACGACTTCATCGAGCTTCACACCGACGGCTTCGCCAAGCTCCGGGCGCATTTGGAGTCGCAGGACGTCGACGCGCTCCTCGAAGCTGCCGGCGTCGTGAGGGCTGGCCTCGAGCGAGCTGTCGAGATCATCCTGCGCAGCCGAAAGACGATCGTCTGTTGGGCGATGGGTTTGACGCAACACAAGAACGGTGTCGGCAATATCCGCGAGATCGTCAACTTCCTCTTGATGCGCGGAAGCATCGGAATCCCGGGCGCAGGCACCTGCCCCGTACGCGGCCACAGCAACGTCCAAGGCGACCGCACTATGGGTATTCACGACCGTCCGTCCAAGGCATTTCTCGATCGAATTCAGAAAGTGTTCGACTTCGACCCACCCCGTGAGCACGGCTTCAACACGGTCGAAGCGATTCACGCGATGCTCGACGGGCGCGCGAAGGTCTTCTTCGCGATGGGCGGCAACTTCCTCCAAGCGACGCCCGACACGGAACGCACCGCCCACGCGCTCGAAAACTGCGATATGACCGTTCACGTGAGCACCAAGCTCAACCGTGGCCATCTGGTTCGCGGCAAGTGGTCGATCATCTTGCCCTGCCTCGCCCGCTCTGAAATCGACGCGCAAGCCTATGGTCCGCAGTTCGTGACCGTTGAAAACTCCATGGGCATCGTCCACTCTTCGCAAGGGCACCTCAAGCCGGCGCACCCGGAGCTCTATAGCGAGGCAGCGATCGTCGCGCGCCTCGGTCAAGAGGTGCTAGGCCCGGAGACCCCCGTGAGCTGGTGCTGGTTGATCGAAAACTACGACCGCATCCGCGATCTCATCGCCAAGACGATCCCGAACTTTGAGGACTTCAACGCCCGCGTGCGCAAACCGGGCGGCTTCCACCTCTACAACGGCGCCCGCGAACGGGAGTTCGACACCGAAAGCGGCAAGGCGGGGTTCACCATCAACCCGGCGCCCGATCTATCCCTGCCCGACGGCGCCTACCGCATGATGACCGTACGCACACACGACCAATACAACACCACCGTCTACGGAAACGACGACCGCTACCGGGGCATCCGAGGCGGCCGGCGCGTCGTGTTCGTGAACGAACAAGACATGCGAGAAGCCGGCATCACCGCGGGCTCCCAGGTCGACATCACCAACGACTTCGGCGGCAAACACCGTATCGCACCCCGCTTCACTGTCGTCCCCTACCCGATCCCCCGCCGCTGCGTGGCGACCTATTTCCCCGAGGCCAACATCCTCGTCCCCCTCGACAGGTACGCCGAGGGCAGCTTCACCCCCGCCTCCAAAGACGTCACTGTCCGCATCGTCCCCAGCACGTAAAAGGGGTCGCTAGAGGCGTCGGAGGACTTCGTCGGCTGCGCGTTCGCCTGATTGGATGGCGCCTTCCATGTAGCCGATCCATTCCGTCGCAGATTCGGTGCCGGCCCAGTGAATTCGGCCTTCGGGTTTGCGAAGGTGCGCAAACGAATGGGTGAGAACCCCCGGCGGCAGTCCACCAACCGGACAACCGCGCGACCACGGCTCTGCACCCCAGTCGAGCTCGCGATACTCTTGGAACGAACCTGCTTCTTCCCCGAAGTAACGCTTGAGCGCGCTCGTCACTCGACGTTGGCGGTCGGCCAAAGGTTGCGCAGACCACTGCCGCGCTTGGCTCCCGACGACGAAGCCGATCAGAGCAGGCTGCTGCCCGTCATGCGACGTGTTGTCGTAGACGACGCTGAGCGGCCCGTCGGAGCTCACGACCTCACCCGAGAACCCGGCATCACGCCAAAACGCGCGCTCATACGTAAGGAGCACCTTGACTGCGGCGCCCATCGCAAAGCGTTGCGTGACTTGATCCCGCCCGACCGAAACTGCCGGTTCGTATTCGATGCGTCCGGCAAGCACCGGCGGCACGCTGACGATCGCATACCGGCCCCCGATGGTCTGCCCGTCGGACACGGCATCCACCCCGTCGCTGCTTTGAACGAGCTTACGAACCGGCAGCCCTAGCGCCACCGCATCGCCCAACTCCTTCGCGAGCGCCAACGAAATCGACTGTGCCCCGGGGACAAACCGATCCTGCTGCGCGCCCCCGCGAGCCTCCGAAAGGCTCAGCATCCCGCCGCCAGCGTTGAGATACATCAAGAAGTAGAGAGCGGATAGATCACGAGCCTCGGCGCCAAAAATCGTTCGAATCGCGGCGTCCATCACCGCGTTGATCTTATCCGACTTCACGAACCTCGCTCGCCAGGTCTCGAGCGTTTCGCCATCAAGCGCCTCGGCGCCCTCAGCGGTCATCGGCCCCGCAGGTGAAATCCGTTTTCGCACCCTTTGCAGATAGCTGAGCGCCCCCTGCATCTGAATCAGGTTGGGAACCGACATCGAACGAATCGACCGCTTGTAGGTCGACACTTTCCCTTCGACCTCCAGCACTTTCTTCCCTTTGACGTACGTCGGAAACGTTTGGATCCCAAGCTCGTTCGCAAGCGCATGCACGCGCTTTTGCCCAGGCCCAATCCACTGCCCGCCCACATCGAACGTGCCCCGCCCGATCTGTTCGGTCCGAGTGCGCCCACCCACGCGGTCACGCGCCTCGATCACCCGTACTGACGCGCCCTGAGCACGAAGCTTGCGCGCAGCACATAGCCCCGACAGCCCGGCCCCCACAACCACGACATCCGCCCGCTCGGTCATCCCGACGGTTATAGTACGCACCCGCTCGTCTACTCAATTTTGGTGATTCTCGCGCGGCGGTGGCCTCGGCGCCGGGGTTCGCTTTTCACGTCGAAAGACTGATTGAGGACGCAGATCTCATCCGCGTCGGGCAGCGTGAAAAGATGCTTTGGAAGTTGGGGCAGTAGCTGCGGGTGCTCCCGCGTGTCCAGCTCTACCGTGTAGTCCGTGCCGGTGGCGCCCCAGGTAGAGAAGTGAGCCACGCCAGATCGGTTGGTGCGTGCAACGCGCTCTCCATTGAGAAGGACCGGAAGATCGGGACCGTTCTTCGCCCTGACGATGAATACAGCGAGCCGTTTCGTGGGCTCACACCTCAACGTTATCTCCATCGCGGCCGGCTCCGGCCCACCGATCCTCTCGAACCTCCGCAGCCTGAGAATCTTGGGCTCGGACGGACCCTCATGCCCGTCTGGACAGTCGAGTTTGATTGTCAAACGTTGCCCGGGGGCCCCGTAGAGCGTTGTCCGGACCACCCCATTCGAATCACTCTCACCGGCGGGGTCTCCGTCGACCGAGACGAGCGCTCGGCGGAGTCGGACACCGGGATCGGATTCGACGACGAAGATGACGGCAAATGGTCGTGCGGAGTTGGGTCGCCGTTCGCACGATACGAGCACAGCCACGCCCAGAACGGTTATCAAACACCGCCTCAGGAGCATACGGGACTCGCTGCCGCGGCGGGACCAGCGCATTTCAGTTTCCTCCTCAAGACGACGATGACATCTCGGAACACGGCTTCGTTTGGAAAGACATCGGCGAGTGTTTGATAGTGGGTGAGTGCGCCCTCGAAGTTGTTGGAGCCAATCAGGCTCGCCCCCCGGTTCTCCATCTCCTCTCGATCGACGGAGGCGACGTCGTGGATCGACGTAGCCAACCTCGACTGGGCGCCGGGCGGTGCCATCGGTCTCCCGAGCGACTCGACGACATCCCGGGGATCGGTCGCCGGTCGCCCCGCATGCATTTCAGCGATGACCTCGCGCAGTGCGTCGGAAGCCTGCCACTGCTGGTAGGCAACGGAACCCAGGCCAAGCACCACAGCGATCACTACGCCCACCTCGATCGCCCTGCGTCCCCGGGCGTGAAGCTTTGCTCGCAGCTCTCGCCAGGGCCATTGCGGCCCATCGGTGAGCCTACCGAGCCAGGGATTGGGATCGGCGGACGACAGCGCTCGACCAGAGCCTTCGAAAGGTGTGTCCGGATCAGCAAGCCGAATCGGATCGATGAGCGTTCTGTCATCATCCGTCTCTCGAATGAGAATCGTTGAGGGCTCGCTCATCCCCCCCTCGCAAACTCCGCCGAGCGTTCGAACAAGTGGTTGACTCGGTAACCATCCTCTCGGTCGTAGCCCTGTACTTCGCTGACGTACGTCACGCAGCGCGAGCCGTCAGATCGCCTTGAAACCTGGACGATCGTATCGATCGCAGAGCTGACCTGTGCTCGGAGAAGATTTATCGGCACGGCCACGTCGCTCATCAGAGCCATCGTCTCCAAGCGACTCAGTGTGTCGATGGGAAGTGTGGCGTGGACGGTCGAGAGGCACCCACGATGACCGGATGTCATGGCTTGGATCAGGTCGAGCGCCTCGCCCCCACGTATCTCACCGATTACGATTCTATCTGGTCGCATACGAAGCGTGGCTCGCAAAAGCTCGCGGATTGTGACCCCGCCTCTGCCCTGAACGTCTGCCGGTTGTGCCTCGAGACGGACCACGTGGGGCAACCGTAGTTGAAGTTCTTGGGAGTCTTCGATGACGACGACACGTTCATCGTTCGGCGCCAGCGATGCGAGTGCGTTGAGGAGGGAGGTCTTTCCCGAGCCGCTTCCGCCGGCGATGACCACGTTGTCCTTTCTTGCGACAATCTCCCGAAGAAGGCCCGCGGTGTTCCGTGAGACGGCGCCTAGCTCGACGAGCCGACTCAGCGTCAGCTGCTTTCGTCGAAAGGGCCTGATGCACACGACGGGCCCCGATGTGGCCACGGGCGGGATGATCGCTTCGACTCGCGAACCGTCTGGGAGCCTCGCCTCCAAAATGGGCTGCTCCGGGGTGAGCTCCCGGCCCACGAACTGAGAGAGATTGCGAAGCGCGGACATCAAGGCGTGCTCCGAGGCGAACTTGCTCTCGGTTAGGTGCAGCCGTCCTCGCTTCTCTACGTAGATCTCGTCGTGGCCGTTGATCATGACTTCGCTGACCTCATCACCCTCTAGGAACGGGACGACGGGGGCGAAGAGTGAGGCCACAGTCTGATCGAACACGTAGCGCGGAATGCTCACGGGACGTCCTCCTTCCTGGGGCCGATAGTGCCCGGCGACGACACGAGTCGAGGGCCTGCGGAAACATCCACGACCTCGCTTAGGGCCGACCTGACCTCGGCAGCGTGAGACCCTTCGGGAGTCAGTCTGAGGTACTCTTCGAGGTGCAGTCTTGCTCGCTCGTGGTCAGTCCACCGGTCTCGATAGAGCATCGCGAGCCGGTAGTGAGGCAACGGCATGGAGGGCGCCGCTCCTACGATCCGCTCCAACTCCGACTGCGCGCGCGCGACGTCTCCGAGAGCCTCATGAATGGTTGCGACCACAAGCCGAAGAGACCAGTCGGACGGGTGGTCACGGAGGTAGTTCGTCGCATGCCCGAGAGCAGACCGGTAGCGGCTCGCCGAGACGCAAACGCGCACGAGCCAGTAGACCACCGCTGCTTCGTCACGACCCCGTTGGCGTGCGGCGCTCAGATACTGTTCGGCGCGCAGGAGGTCTCCAGAACGCGCATTGGTGGCGGCCAAGAAGAGGAGGTCGTCCGCAGTCACCTTGGACAGCTCGGCCTGGAGATCGGGCCGCTGGTGGAGCGTCGCATGGTGACATCCGCCAAGAATCACGAAGCAACCAAGAAACAGAGGGCCGAGCCCGCCGCTATGACGCGATGCTCGCCTTGACCGTGACTCTTCCGATGATCTTGCTGAGCCATTCGACATATTCGTGCCTCCCGATGTGGTCGGTCAGAAGAAGCAACCGACGGATCTCACTGAGCGCGACCGACCACCGTTCCTGCTCGAGCGCGTTCAAGAGGTTTAGGCGCGCCGCCGCGTAGTCGGTGTTCACCCGAGCGGTGAGCGTCGCTCTTGCGTGATGCGCGCGTCGAGCTCCGAGCTCGTCACCGGCGGCTCGATAGCAGGATTCGGCTTCCTCGTAGCGCCGGACTGCGCGAACGCCGTCTCGCGGATCGTACGCGTATCGATCGGTGCGCAGACGGGCGAGCTCCTCCGACCTGCGACCACTCTCGAGGACATCACCTCGGAGAGGACAGGTCCCCCCCCCGACAAACAGCTCGGGATAGTCGTCGAAGGGCCGATTGGCCACTATGGGGGTCGCGCGAGCGCCGAGCCATGAGGCAAGCACCAAGAGCGTCAGCAGGGTGAGGAGCGCGACGATGCCGTTGACCCGGCTTCTAAGCATCCTAGTCATGCCGCCCCAAAGCCTCCCGTCATGAAGCGAACCGCTACGGGCCCAAGGAGAAGAACGATGACGCATAGAAAGATGAGCGTCATTGGGCCCAAGAGCATGAGCGCAGCCTCCGCAGCGGTCTCTTCTGCCTTGATGCTACGTCGCAAGCGTTGTGTCTGCGCCTGAACGGTCAGCACGTTCGCGAGGGGACTGCCTTTGGCTTCGGCCTGTACGACGCTATTGACCAGCTCACGAACCTGATCGATCGGAACGCGCGCAGCGAAACCCTCCATCGCGTTCCTTCGGGTGTGTCCGAGGTCCAGCTCCTGGAGCACTCGACTGAACTCCTCTATCACCGGGTCGCTGGGATCTGCAGCGCTGTCCACAATCCGTCGAAGCGCCCCCGGGAAATCGAGACCGGCGCTCATGCACATCGACGCAAGCTCAACGGCGCCTGGCAGTCCACGGCTGACGCACCTCGCGCGCGCTCGGGCGACAGCCAGCACTCTAAACCAAGGCGCCAGGAGCCCGAGGCCGAAGGCACACACGGCTAGCAGGACAGGTAGCATCAGGGCCTCGCAGACGAGGAGCCCGACCATCCCCAGAACGAAACCACAGAGGACGCACATCGCGATCAACTCGTCTTCTGAGAGGCCCAAGTACTCGCCCGCGTGAACGAGCGAATCGCGCAGGCGCTTCCGGATCCGTTCCAGCGGGAAGACGCGCATCCACGCGGCTAGGACCCGCACCGCAGGCTCGGCCACTGCAAAAGGGCCTCCGCGGCGAAGCGCGTTCGCGCGGTTGAGGCCCCGGGCGCCCAAGGTCGGCCGGACCGCCGCTGGTGTCATCGCAAGCTGCGAGACGAGCGACGACGCACCTGCGAGCATCGTGGTGAACGACAGGGCGAGCAGAGCGTCGAGCCAACCGATCACAGGTCGGCCTTGGCGATGTGATGGGCCCAGAGCACCGCGACCGTCCAGACAGCCGCACAGGTGACTAGAATCGCCTTCCCGATCGGATGGTTCAACATCGGGTCGAACCAAGAGCGGTCCAGCCATGCGATCATGAAGCAAAGTACGAAGGGCACGGAAGCTAGAACCAGAACTTGGCCGCGCCCTTCAGCCGTCTTGGTCCGGAGGACGCCTTCGAGCCGAGCAGCTTCACGCAAAGCCGCGGAAGCGCGCTCCAACGTTCGCGACAAGTCACCACCCGTTTGCCTTGCCACGACGATCGCAGTGAGGGCCCCCGAGATCGTCGTGCTGTTGATCCGGCGGGACAGCGCGTTGATGGCGCGGTCGAGAGGCGCTCCGAGACGAATCTCTTTGACGAGGAGGTCGATCTCTTCGCTGAATGGCTTTGGCACCAGAGCAACCGTCGACCTGATGGCTTCTCCCACGGAAGAGGTCGCTTTCAGAGCGTTCGCCAACATCAGCAACCAAGTGTCGAGCTGACGTTCTAAGTGGGCGACGCGCGCGGTGTGGCGTTTCCACAGCAAGTAGGGGGGAGCGGAGGCCGCCACCAACCCGAGAAGAGCAAAAACGGGACTGCGCGTGACGGCAAGCAGCGCGAGAGAGGCGATGCAAACGAGAACTTGAACCCGCGCGAGCCGTGCCCCGCGGCATGGGAGCAAGAGGAAGCTCGAATGGTGATCCAGGCGAGCAGAGTAGTTGCGAAACAGCCGTTCGACTGGGCCGCCCTCCATCGAAAGCGCGAAGTACGCAAGGCCGGCGCATCCACCAACGGCCAGCGCACCGGAGAGAAGCAGGAGCGGAAACAACCCGAGGCTCACAGGTACTCTCCTTTGCCGACGAGCCCTTGTGTAACGAACTCGTCGAGGAAGCTCGGGACGTACCCAGTCGTTCGATGCTCCCCCAAGACGTCGCCGGAGGGACTGGTGCCGCTTCGATGAAAAGCAAAGATCTCGTGGAGGACGAGCTCGCCGCCGTCGCCCAACTGACCGACTTCCGTGATGGAAGTCAGTCGACGCGTTCCGTCGGAGAAGCGTGTCTGCTGAACGATCACGTGAACGCTGGCGGCGATCTGCTCGCGGATAGTTCGGGGCGACAGGTCTAGACCGGCCATCATGCAGAGCGTCTCAACACGCTTGAGTGCTTCTGAGGCGCTGTTCGCATGGGTCGTGGTCATGGAACCCTCGTGGCCCGTGTTCATGGCTTGCAACATGTCGATCGCCTCGCCACCCCGGCACTCCCCGACGATGATTCGGTCCGGGCGCATCCGAAGCGCGTTCTTGACTAGATCGCGGATGTCGTAGCCTCCTAGACCTTCGAGATTGCACGGCTTGGATTCGAGCGAAACGACGTGCGGCTGGTCGAGCCTCAGCTCCGCGGCGTCTTCGATGGTGACTATTCGCTCGTCGGCGGGGATCTCGGTCGATAGGACATTCAACAGCGTGGTCTTGCCGCTGCCGGTGCCACCGGAAATGATCATGTTCTTCCTGGCGCGTACGCATCGCCGCAGGAATTTCGCCATTTGGTCGCTGAGGCTTCCGAGCGCGACCAGTTGCTCCATTTGAAGTGGGCGCCGCGCGAACTTGCGAATGGTGATGCAGGGGCCGCGGATCGCGAGCGGGGGAATGATGGCGTTCACGCGCGAGCCGTCTGCAAGGCGTGCATCGACCAGGGGCGTGCTTTCGTCGATTCTTCGGCCGAGCGGAGTCACGATCCGTTCGATCGCCGCCCGACATGACTCGTCATCGGTGAAGCGCAGAGGCGTTAAGCGAATTTTGCCTTGGCGTTCGACGTAGATCGTATTCGGGTCGACGACCATGATTTCAGAAACCGTGTCGTCCTCGAGTAGCTCTTGGAGCGGGCCCAGACCGAGGGCTTCGTCAGCCATCTCTATGATGAGTCGACCTCTGTCTGTCGCGGGAGGGAGCTCTGACGCGAAGCTCGAAACGATTTGCTCGAGGGCCTGCAGCACTCGGGGCCGCAGAACCGCTGCATCCATATCGGTATCATCGAGAGAGGCGAGGTCGAGGTAGTCGAGAAGCGAGCGGTGAATGCGCCGCCTGAGCTCCGGCGCCACGACGCCGTCATCTAGTGCCCCGGTAAGCGGCGCAATCCGGAGAACATACGGACCCACACGAAGCGCTCCGTCGGGCGAGAGAAGCATTCCGGAAGCGTCCACAAACTCGTCGCCGAAGGTCGTCCCGTTGGCGGACTGATCCAGAACTCGGACTCCGCCTGAGCTGAGCTCGACCCGGAGATGAATTCGGCTTACCGAAGGCGAGGGCAGAACGACATGACACGATGGGTCACGACCTATGCTTAGAGTGTCTATCTCCGCAATGTTGATCTTTTGCTCGGAACCGTCCGGTGTGATCACGGAGACCGCGAAGCCCCCAGTCATCGGACTCGCTCGCTTCCACTCGCGGGCTGGCCCTCGTGCCCTATGCGCGGCTGATCCATGAGCGCGTGGCCATCGACGCCGCCGTGAAAGCTCTCGTACACACGTAGCGCTTCTTCGACACGATTCCGTTGACTCAGACTTACCGGCTCGACGACGGACGGGACGACCAACATGTAAGACTCGTTGTCTTCCGTTTCGCGAGAATTCGTCCCGAAGAGGGCTCCGATGAAGGGAATGAGGGCAAGGCCAGGGATACCGTTCTTCCTTCGCCGCTCCGTGCGTGCGCGAATTCCTGCCAACGAGACGGACTGTCCGAGCTCGAGGTTCACCAGGGTCTCCACGTGCGATGTGATGCGTCCGGGGATGCCGCGAACCCCCTTCTCGGGATCTAGATCGGAGACGTCGGCTACGATTTCAAGCTCGATTCGTCCGGTCTTGGAGTCGTATCTTGGAAGGACGGATATCTTCGTGCCGAACTCGATCGCCTGCACGTTGACGGTCAGATTGTTCTGAACCTGAACGTTGAACTCCCCGCCCGAAGCAAACACCGCCTCGGTGCCGTTCGCCGTCACCAGCGTGGCTTGCCGGTACATTTTCGCCCAGCCCTTCGCCTGGGCGAGATCGAAACTCGGCAGGAAGGTCTGGGGCAGTATTTGAAACGCGGTCTGAGTGGCTTGCCCACTCCCGCCAGTGATCGCGATGGCGGCTTCGGACGGAGTGATCGTGCTCCCGATGTTCCCTGGCCAGTTGAGTCCGATCTGGTGGCTGTAGCGGTCCTGGATCGATACGAAATACAGGTCCAGACGGATGTTCTCCCGACCGCCGAAGCCTTTGTGGGCGTCGGCTGCGATCACGCGGATGGTGAACTGGAGTTGCCCTCCGTCGTCCTCGATCAGCAGTAAAGAGGTAGTGCCCTCTTGCTTGCCGACGATCACGAATCGGCTTTGGTCCCGCGTGACTCGGATATCCACAGGTCCGGGGGCACCTTCGGAGTAGCTCCTGATGCCCCGAGCCGACAGACTCTTCTGTTCGCCGACTCGGAGAACGATCGTGCGGAGCCCTTCGACTTCGGCGGCGGCGCTCATCTCGACCATTACGACGAGGAGCATCACGCCCGCCAGGGATGCCTTTTTGTGCAGGAACCACACTCTAGTCCACCTTCTCGATCCGTAGGCGCCGTTGCCGACGCGCTCGCTTCTCCTGCTCGAGGACGTCGGAGTCATCGGTTTCCGCAAGGCCTTCATGGATCTCGAGGTCGTCACCGTTGCGCAACACGAGGCTCAATGTTCCGTCGCGCCGAGCTTGGGCAAGCAGGCTCGCTTGATCGAGAGTGACGAGGACCGCGATGGAATTGGACCCGCCGGCAGAAAGCTCCTCGTCGGTCGCACCGAAGCTGCTCCCCACCGCAAGAACGAGAAGGTTCTGCAGAAGGGGGAGTGTGACGACTTTCTCTTCGAGGCCCGGTTTGACTTTGGTCAGCAACAGGTCGACACGATCGCCGGGCCGCATCAGGTTGCTAAACGCCCGTCGCCCGAGCGCGGCGATGCTCATTGCCCGCATCCCCTTTGGAATCCGGCTGGAGAATGAGCCTCGGTCGTGCGGTGTGGTTGCCAAATCGGTCCACAGCAGCGTCTGATTCGCCGTGAGACCAATCGACGCGCGGACGCCCAAGACCTTAGAAAGGTCCGACGCGAGAATTTGGCGGTCTTCGAGATAGTTCTCGGGCAGCGTGCGGACCACCAACATCTGGTCGGTTAGCGGCACACCGGCCGCAACGTCTCGCCTCATTGCGAGAAGCCCAATCGGATCTCCTCCGGTGGCTTCCCGCTGAAACTGTCGAACATACACAGTGAGAAGCACAAATCCAAACACCGCGGTCGCGAGCGATGCGAGCATGGCGATGCGATTCATGGACACATGCCTGCCGTCATGATGGCTCCGAGGCGAGAATGGTTAGAACCGTTTGAGACGCTTCGCCGGAGCGACAAAGGACGGTAACGAGACGATTGTCCTTCTCAGCAGAAAGCATGCGGGTGCCATCGACTCGTACCGATTCGGAGGGGTTCCGCTCGATGATCGTCCAACCACTTCTGGGAAGCTCGGCTCGATAGAACGACTCGAGCTCTTCTGCGGACTTGGCATCCACGCGATAGACCAAGATGCCGCTTGGCTGCCGCGCCTCCCATGCCGAGAGGATACGCTGCGAGCCGGGCGGTCGCGGCACCCCGACGAGATCGTGACCTGGGGCATCCGCGCCTGCGCGAGGCAGCATCCGGTACAGATCGAATGCGGAGTCGGCCCACATCGTGAGAAGGAACACCTGGTCCCCAGAGCGACTCGTGACGTGACGCGCAAGGGCGTAGCGAGGGACGCCCACCTCTCGCAGGTCCCCGGTGTCGGAGAAACTGACGAGGCGATTCACCAGCGCACTCAGGCCCTGCCGCGCATCGCCCATATCGAGGCAAGCAACGTAGCCGGCATGGTCGTTGCGCGCGGTCAGGGTCGCGATGGATGTTCCGCAGATCGCTTCATAGTGGCCGAGGACATCGGCGAGCGAGGCGTCCACGGTCTGCGTTCGAAAAGAGAGGCGGACACCATTGAGCTGCAGATGACGAACCCCTTCGTGCTGCGCCGCTGGGAAGGCCATGATCTGCGAGCCAACCCCCCAGAGGACCTCGGTGCCGTCGGCCCGGGCGGAGCGGAGGACGAGCGCCGTGGCCGACACACACACGACCGTGAGGAAAAACCCCAATCGAAGGAAGGGTGCCAACCCGCAGTACGCTTTGCCGCTATCTGCAGATTTCACTGGCGTACTCCGTTGTTCGTAGACCGGTGCGGCAGGCGTGCTCGAGGACGGTTCCACCAGTGTCCGTGCGCCTTGCCGTGGTGTTGCAAAGCAGCGTGGTCACCCCGTGCTGCGAGGTCAGACCCGAGCCCACCATGGGAGGTAACACCGCGGTTGCCAGACCGACGCCATTAGTCGCCTTCCCGAGAAGGTAGCGACCCACATTGCCGAGAAATGACTCTAGAGAGAAGCGACTATCATGCACCGTGAGCACGTCATCGAGCCCGCCCGCCCGGATCTCGCCTTCGGCGCGTCCGCAGTGACCGCTCCGACAACTTTGAGCGGGGCACTCGCCGGAGTCCGCTTGCAACCACGCCACGCGCCGCGCACGCGACTTCGCCTCGAGCTTCGCGCTGTAGATGCCGTTCAACGCCACGACCCCCACCAGCGCGGCGATGAAGACCGGTAGACTGACGAGCGCCTCGGCGAGCGCGCCGCCTCGTTCGTCTGCAAGCAATCGTGAATGTAATGGGAGCATCGTGTCCTCTAATGCGCGGAAACCGCGTTGATGGAGAAATCTCGAGCGACGTCACAGAGGCCCGCTAGACCGTCGAGTGAGCCGCGCCCTCTCGTGCTCGAGCACGCGCTCAGAATCCCGCTTGGGATCCACGAACGGGAGATTCGGAAACGGCGAAGACGGGCTCTCCACCTCTGTTTCCAAAGCCACTCGGACTTGTGCTCGCGTCCGTTGAAGTAGTACTCGGCCTGCGCGAATCCGACCCGCCCTACGACATGGGCGCCGTGGGTGGAATCGCGACCGTCGTCGTTCCCCCCTTGAGCGATGCGAATGCCCTGCTCGCCGTGCTGCAAGTGACCGTCGTGTGCGCTTCTGCCGATGTCGTACGCGCGGTATTGAAACTCCTCGTGCCCCAACCACACGAGAGTCCCGTCGGCGCGGTTTTCGATGACGCGCCGAGGCGACTCGACAACGTCGTCAGCGCACGTCCTGCGTTTGCCCAACCGCAGTGCCTTACTGACGACGCCGCCGAGAAACTTGAGAAGCCATCGGGGAACCTTGGAGCTCACATTGCTCAGCCTGTTGCCTAGAGCGTCCGCTGCACGGTCGCAGAGCGTTCCAATGTCGTCCTTCTCGACGGGTAGGCCTCTCCCACCGTTGGGCAGGCGGGGACCGACGAGGGGCACGACGAAGCCACCGGCAACGGGTGGGTCGTAGGCTTCCTGAAAGGCCATGGCGTCGACCGCGCGAGCCTGAGCCAACAACGGATACCCATGCTGAACCGCGTGGTGAGCCGCATCCAAGGCGTCGTGGGCCACTCGCACGAACTGCTCGACCGCGTCGCCTATCCCTTCGACGGTGCTCTCCACCGGGGAGAGCAAAGCGATGAGCGGAACTGCTTTCGGGGCGAAAATCAGCGTCGCAGCCAAGCCGTGGAGAATGCCGAGGACGATCTCGAGAAGCACTTCAACGCTACGAATGACCAGGAGAATCCCCGCAGTGATGGCCATCACGACGTTGAGCAGGACGTGCAGGTTCATGCCCTTGGCACCCATGACCGACGCGGCATGCGCGCCGGCGTCGGCACCGTCTTGCATGATGCGCCGGTAGATCACCGCGTCCCCGACGCCCAAAATGTAGTAGAGGGTCGCGATCAGGAAGAGCGCCATGAAGAGAGAGAGCAGCATCATGGCTCCCTGCGTCTCCTGGAGTAGACTTGCGCGCCTCGCAGACATCATGAGCCCTGCACTCGATACTCGTAGGGCGCGTCATGGATCATCAGCGTCGTTTCGTGCTGGAGGCCTCGGAAGCGGCCCCCGACGAAGCTCTGCGCGAGAGGAAAAAATGCCTTAGCGAGCTCGTCCCCGGCCCCGAGGTCGCCGAAGGCCTGACACAGGATTCGGCGCGCGAGGGGCACGGTGCACTGATAGGCGTAGGTGACACGGACCGTGATTTCAGACCCGGTCGCGACACCGTCTTGCAGCCCGGGAAAGGTCACCGCGAGAGCGAACGGTTGATAGTAGAGCGCGCTGACGAGCTTTCGCTCACTTCCGATCGCCTTCGCGATGCTCGGCCGGGAGTCGCGACCGACGTTCATGGGGGCGAGCGGCATCAGAGGAATGTGGGCAGCGAGGCGAATCGTGTTGAGCCGCGACCTTCCGACATTGGCCACCGTTTCGTCCGAAAACGCGGCCACGATCGAGTCGGAGCTCGGTTTGTCCCGTAGCACCGAGCCTACGCGGCCGAGCAGCCTCCCGATGTCGGACGCGGTCACGCGATTGCGGCCAACGCTCATCTCGGGTTCGCCTCCGTATTCGTTCGGGTCGTCTGGTAGAACGACCACCGCCGAACGCGCAGCCGAGTCCGCGGAGTGCTTCACCATCAGGTTTGCGTGCGTGATGAAGGCGAGCTGGACTACGCACAGGAAGAACACCCACACGGGGACGAAGGCGATGAGGAACTCCACGAAGACGACGCCGCGTTGGTCTGCCAACAGCGAGCCGGGAACCAGACGCGGCCGCTTCACGACTGGCTCCATGCAGCGACGAGGTATGGAGCAGCGAAGATTCCCGTCGCGACGAGGACTGCCCCACCCATCCGAATTGGGCCGGACAACGCGGCGCACGGCTCTTGACGCCAACGGACTGGAAGCAAGGGATTGAGGGCCTGCGCGAGCGCGTTGCCCAGCGTCCTCAGTAGTACGCCTCTCCACGCCAACGCGCTGCAGGCGACAACCATGGCCACCACGAGCGCACCCAGCTCGATCTCGATACCGGCCAGCAGATCAAAACCGGTGATAGCCCCTAGAGCTCCAAACACCTTGACGTCGCCGCCACCCATCGCGCCACGGCGGAACAAGAGGTATGGAACGAGGGCGCTCAGGAAGGCGGCCGCAAGACTGTGGAGTGCGTACTCGATGCCGAAGGCGAGCCCATATGCGAGCGGAGCGACCACCATCGGTGGAAGGGTCAGCCAGTTTGGGATCTCGCCTCGTCGCCAGTCACACAGCGCCGCTGTGGTCGCGACGCCAAGAGCCAGACCCATGGCGGTGGTAACGGCCGCGTCCATCGCCAGGCCTGCTACTGCACGACGTCCGAGATGTAGCCATCGGCCGCCTCGACCTCGCCGATCAAAGTCTCACCGAACTGTTGCCAAGCCGCGATCCCGACGACCGCGATGAGCCCAAGAACGATGATGTACTCGACGGTGGTCAGACCACGTTGATCGCGCATGAGGGACCTGCTGCTTTTCGAATCGATGTTCATGAACGCCTTCCTCTCTCAGGGAACCGGTAAAAGGATGAAGAGCTTCGTGAGGTAGTAAGCCTGCACGAGCGGCACCCCGAGCCCGTACAGCGCCAGGCCCGCCGCGAGAACGACGACTCCAGTCACCAACGTGTACTCCGCGAACACCACGCCCCCTCATCGGCCGTGGATGGCGGACGTTGCGTGATTCTTTCACTCCGAACCCGAGGGTTCCCGACCGCGAGCTACAGAAGGTCTCCGACAAGGTCGACCTACACACCCCCCCAAAAACACACGGAAAAGGCCCGGCCGTGCGGCCTCACCAAGTTTGATACGTTGGTTGTTCTCTCCGTTGGGGAGCTACCAACCGTTCAATTGCGAGTCGTGATGATTCCCGCGTTGTGCGGTTCCCTCCCAGGTTCGAATTGCGGTTGCGGCGACACATGAGGCTTCGACCAGGGTACCGACCAAGTCAACGTCAGCGTCGGCGACTTGAAGCTGGGAGAGCTTGCCCACAACGGTGGACTGACCGAAACGCACGCGCTTGGCGCGGGCAGCGTTGCCATCGACGTGATTCCAGCAGTGGACCGCGTCGATACGGACGGCGAGCCGCTGACGACCGACCAGCGCGGTGAACCCCGCGACTCGATGTGCGACGTGGGAGCGTTTGAGGTGCAGCCGTAGCCTGGCGTGCCGCACCGCAGCGAACGTCAAGTTTCATTGACGTACACGATTCCGGTCAGCGTAACGTAAGTGTCGATTGACCACGCTCGCCACAAACAAAACGACGACCCACTGAGAGGGAGTGCTCCGAAGGTCGCCGCTCTTGTTTGCTGGGCGTAGTCCTACCGCCGCACCTCAAATGCATTCACCGTTTCGGCAGCGACCCCAATCGGTGCAATAGCGTTCGCCTGGGCACGGAATAATCCAGCAGTCGCGCGAACTCCACGCAACACATCCGCAACCGGTACCATCGGGAGATGTTGGATAGGAGCACCCGGTATCCGGGTCGCACCTGTCTTCGGTACAAGGGT